>Ga0210401_10007230_pt1 | contig 11171 bp, 14 predicted proteins | sample IncBWH32MmetaG_FD_150866 | JGI IMG/M metagenome (GOLD analysis project Ga0210401, IMG submission 150866) | Forest soil microbial communities from Barre Woods Harvard Forest LTER site, Petersham, Massachusetts, United States - Inc-BW-H-32-M | ecosystem: Environmental > Terrestrial > Soil >... | reverse complement strand
AGCGAAGCTGCCGGGCTGAAGCCCGGCGCCTACATGGCCCAAAACGGGAATGCTATAACTACCTTAACGTTATTGTATCTTTGTGTTATCATGCCCACGAATGTCAAGGGAGGCATGCAAAGAGTTTGGTCCGCGCTAACAAATCAGAGAAGGACCCCTAACTCCTTCAGAATCAAGTCACTGCGCCATTCCGAACAACAACCCCTTTAGAATCAAATCGCTGCACAAAAAACAGGGGGGGTGGGGGAGGGTGTTGGGACGACAAGAAAAAAAAGAAGGCCCGGGAGTTCTCGCTCCCGGGTCTCGGAAATAGATTGAACCACTCTCGATGAAAGAGACTTACAGCTTCAAGTAGAGGAGGAAACCCAGCGCAAAGGTGAACAGCGTGAGCGTTTCCACGAACACCAAACCGAGAATCATCGCCGCGCGGACGCCGCCTGCCGCTCCCGGATTGCGGGCGATACCTTCGCAAGCTGCCGCCGCGATTCGTCCCTGGCCCAGCCCGCCGCCAAACGCCGCGACCGCCACGCCGAAGCCGACCGCAATTACCAGCGTCGTCGTGTTTATTGTCCCCTTTTCGGCAGGCGCATTGCCCTGCGCGAACGCCGCTGGCGCGATCAACATCACCGCCAGCAGCACCATGCAAACTACCGCTGCGTTTTTCATGTATTGCCTCCTCTTGAATTGCCGCCAGGAGGTGGTTCCCGGACACCGTGCAGCCGGGCTCACACTGAAACGGCTGATACAAACTCGATTAGTGTTCTTCCGCTGTCGCCAGACCGATGTAAACTGCCGGCAGAATCGTGAAGACGTAGGCCTGAACTATGGAAACGAAAATGTGCAGGGCGATGAAGGCGATGGGGATCAACGCGGGAAGTACGCCCAGGGCTAAGCCAATCGCCGGATGCTTCGTCCAGCCCCATAGCGCTGGCGCAGCGAAGAGGCCAAGGAAAAGGGCATAGATCAGATCGCTGGCGAAAATGTTGGCCCAGAGACGGACAGTCAAAGACAGCAGCCGCGCGCATGTGCTGATGATTTCCACCGGAAACAGCAGAAAGGCGAGAAACCATGAGCCTATATCCTTCGGAGATCCCGCAAATGTCAACAGATAGTGACCAAGCCCACGATGGCGAACACCCTGCCAGTTGAAATACACAAACGTGATGATGGCGCACGCTAGCGGCACGCTCACTTCCGCCGTCGGCGAACTGAATCCCGGGAAAACGCCAAACAGGTTAGCCAGCAGAATGAAAATCGAAATCGTCCCGACCAGCGGAACATACTCTCGCCAATGGTGCCCGGCATTCTCCGACACAATGTCGTTGATTCCGAACCCCTCTTTGTTCGTCAGCAGCAGTTCGGCAACCTGTTGCGCTGCCCCCGGTCTCTCGACCGATAGCCGCGATCGAACCAGCAGCGCCAGCAAAGTGCCTACAACGAGGACAAAGAATCCCATGCAAACGTGCTCGGGGATCGGCATCTCCGGATGTCTCGGCTGGATGTGCAGCGCGGAAAGCAACGCGAGCGCGATACCTCCGAGGTAATGATTGACGACCTGGCTGATCCAGCTTACGTGCTGTTCCATAATCCTATTTTAAGCCTCGCACGGCTTGGGTTTCGCGCTTGATCTCCACCGGGTGCCACACTTCGTACATACTGGCCGTGATTGCGGCAGCTCCTAAGGCCAACAAACCAAGCACCATGCTCACGAGGGGAATACCAAGAAACTTAAAAATAACATACACGATGAATGCTATCAACCCGTAGCGGAACAGCGCGCGGAAGTAAGTTCCTACCGGGACGCGGGTCTTTGTAGCCCCGGCTTGGGCGTTCGCTGCTTCAACCAATGCGTCCATGCCGCGCCGCAACCAGCGGAAATTGAGCCAAGCGAGAATGGCGCCGATGAGCAGTCCTGCGGCCCAGATCCAGCGGTAGGAAAGGCCTGCGGCGAGGGCGGCAACGGCGCCGATTGCCAGCGTGAGCCAGGCGATGCGGCGTTCCGTTGCCAGAGCTGTTGCGCTATCTGGGTCGGTGGTCAAAATAGGCTGAGGGTCAGTGCTCACGGGTCAATTCCAGTTGTGAAAGGTCCAATTCAAGGGTCCAATTTAATCAGGTCCAATTTAATCAGACTGGGTTCAACCGAGACGGCGGAGTACTTCTTTCAGACCGGCGGCGAACCCGACGCCACCGAGCAACAGCGTGAACACTACTTTCGTGTGCAACCAGTGGTCGAGAAAAAAACCGAGCAAGCCGCCGAGAATGACCGCGCCTACGATGGTGAACGGCAACTCCATTGCTAATGCGACGTTGCCGGCATATTTTTTGGCTTTCGGAGCTTCGGGTGGGGACGATTTCGATTCATTGGGTTGCTGGTCCAAGGACTATGCTCCGTGGTTCAAGTCGTCTGCGGACTGGAATCTAAACCCCGCCCTCTCGGAGAGGGCGGCTACAGGATGCGGTGCTGAACAACTGGTGCCGTACCAACCCGATCAGTGATACACAAACACGAGCAGTCGTACGAGATGCGGTCTGAGTCTATGGCGGCCGCTATTTTTCAAACAGCAGTTCGCCGGCGCGTTGGGTGGCTTTTACCACCGCTTTGATCAGCGTTACGCGCAACTTCCCTTCTTCGAGTTCGAGGATACCGTCGATAGTGCAGCCTGCTGGCGTCGTGACTGCGTCTTTCAGAAGTGCTGGATGGTCGCCTGTTTCGAGGACTACGCTGGCGGCGCCCTTCATGGTTTGTGCGGCTAGCAATGTGGATACATCGCGGGGCAAGCCGACTTTTACTCCGGCCTCCGCGAGCGATTCCAGGATGATGTATACGAACGCCGGCCCGCTGGCTGAGAGACCGGTTACACCGTCCATGTGTTTCTCATCCACGACCACGGTGCGACCCACGGCGTCGAACATCGCGCGCGCCACATCCAGATGTGTGTCGCTGGTGTGCGAGCCGCGACAAATTCCAGTCATGCCACAGCCTACCGTCGAAGGCGTATTCGGCATCGCGCGAATCACCGGCACTTTGGCGCCCGCATGCTGCTCGATGTAGCTGGTGGGGACGGAAGCGGCCACCGAAATCACCAGGGTCTTTTCGCTAAGGGCTGGGGCGATTTCTTTCAGGACTTCGCCTACCACCTGGGGCTTTACGCCCAGCAGCACGATGTCTGCGCCGTGCACGGCGCTGCGATTGTCGGTGGTTACTTTGACGCCTAATTCCTTCGCGAGCGTGGCCGCTTTCTCCGCGTGCTTTACCGTTGCGGTTACGTGCTTCGGCGCGAAGAGGCTTTGCTTCAGATAGGCTCGCAGGAGGATGCCGCCTAGTTTTCCTGTGCCTAGGACTGCTAATTTTTTGTCGGAGAGCTTCTTGGTCATGGTGCAGACATTGTTGACGGGTTCGCGAAAGGGGTCAACTCAAGATTGTTGGCGCGCGCATTTCCGTCTTGGTATGGGAACGCTCAGCGACTGAAGCCGGTGTCGGTTGCTGACCGGGTCGGCGCGGCTGAACAGGCTGGAGAAAAATGCCAAGAGCATTTCCTCAGGGGCTGAAGCCCGTTGGTTGCTGTTGGCTTGTGTCGGAGCTAAAGCTCCGACCCCTAAAGAAAGAACTCTTTCGCTACGCGGCGAGGCCGAGGCCTGGCGTTGCCGCGCACACATACCAAAGTTGCTGCGTGCACATTCAAAGGAGGCTACGGGCATCGCGGTGGCGGGTTAGTCGTGGCGGGCGCCGTGTAGGACTTGGACTGCGTGCGGTAGCAAGTGCGCTATGGCTTCGAGGGATTCTACTGCGCCTGTGGGGCTGCCTGGAAGATTTACGATTAGGGATTTGTGGCGGACTGCGGTTACGGAGCGGGAGAGGATCGCTGTGGGGGTTTTCTCGAGGCCCTTGCGGCGCATTTCTTCGGCTATGCCGGGGATGATGCGGTCTGCGATCGCTTGCGTCGCTTCCGGCGTGTTGTCGCGTGGACCGATTCCGGTGCCGCCGGTGCTAACGATTACGTCTACGCGGCCGGAGTCTGCTAGTTCGCGGAGTTGCTGGCGGATGTCGGCGGGATCATCGGCGACGTGTAGGCCGGCGATGACTTCCCAGCCGAGGCCGCGGCAGAAGGCGACGACTGCGGGACCGGACAAGTCCTCGCGTTCGCCTTTCGCTACGGAATCACTGATGGTGAGGACCGCCACTCGCATCGTGGCAGTTTACTGCGTTTCGACCGTGGTATTTTCGCGGCTGGCTTCGTCCATCAGGCGCATCGCTTCCATAAGCAGACCGGTGGTGTTGCGCGTGGTGGTGGTGCGCGTCGAAGCATTGGCAGCGTTGAAATCGATTTCAAAGTCACCTTCGGCCCACAAGATTACCTTGTAAACGGCGTCGTCGCCTTCGATGTTTCCGATCTTGGCGTCGCGACATTGCCCACTGGCGAAATAGAGCTCGCCTTGCTCGGTGCCTTTTCGGACTTTCAGGCGGCATGATTTTTGCCCCATTTCGAGCGATTGCAGCAGGTCGGTCATGTTCATCTCTTCGAGCCGGCCCTGGATCACGCCTGGACGCGAGGCGCTCTTCTGGAGCTTCTCGAGGTGAAGGCGGTCGACAACCTTCTTGGTGACGCGCACGAGATCCTTGATCAGGAACGGCTTGGTGATGAACTCCTCGACGCCGTCCACTAGCGGGCGCAGCCGTTCTTCGATATCAGCGCGGCCGGCCATGAACAGAAACGGGATGTGGCGTGTTTTGTCGCGGCCGCGGAGTTTCTCGAAAAGCTGGCGGCCGTCGAGGCCTGGCATTTTGTAGTCGCAAAGAATTACGTCGGGAGGCTCGTCGATTACCTTCAACAGCGCGTCGGCGCCGTCCGCGGCAATTACGACCTCGCAGACCGGCTCCAGGCCCTTTTCGATGAGATCACGCACCAGGGGATTATCATCGACCAGGAGGAGGGTAACGCTCTTTCCGCTGGCGGCCGCTGCGCTCATCGGGAACGACTCCGCCGCCGCACAGAGGCCCTCGGACTAGCGCTTCTCGCACGCGCTTTCGTGCCACGGTGAAAGTCGCCGCTCTTTCCGCCGGTCTTGGTTAGCAGGCAGATGTCCGTAATCTCCATCCCTTTGTCGAGGGCTTTGCACATGTCGTAGACCGTGAGGGCTGCGGCAGTAACGGCGACCAAGGCTTCCATTTCAACGCCAGTCTGCGCGGTCGCCACGACTGTAGAGCGAAGTTCCACGCCATTCTGGCACAGGCGTGCGGTCACATCAATGTGAGTGAGCGGGAGCGGATGACAAAGAGGTATCCACTCGGCAGTGCGCTTGGCGGCGGCGATGCCGGCGATGCGGGCGACTTCTAACGGGCTGCCTTTGGGGTTTTTCAGGCGGCGTACGGCGGATACTACGCTTGGCTTCATTTTTACGAAGGCTTGGGCTACGGCGGTGCGGGTGGTGACTTGCTTTGTGGAGACGTCCACCATTTGAACCTGGCCCTTTTTGCCGTAGTGGGAGAGTTTGGGCATGGGCTTAGTTTACTTTGAACGACGAGAGGCAGGAAAAGAAGGAATTGACACAGAGGGCACAGAGATCGGCGTACGGAGGGCGCGGAGACACCTGGGTCACACGATGTCCTTGCGCAACAGGATGGAGACGGTTTCTCCCGCGGCGACTTCCTCGCGATCGGCGGGTATCACCAGGAAACAATTCGATCTCGCTAAGGCTGCCACATCGCCTGAGCCCTGCCAGGCAAGCGGTTTCACCTCTGGCAATGATCCTTGCCATTCAACGCGGGCGGGCAAGAAATGCGTCAGTCCCGGTTTTTCTTTCAGGGCTACGCCTAGCTGTGCCTGGACTAGCGGCAACGGGCGGGCTTCCGCGCCATTCAGCAAATCGATGGCCGGGGTGACAAAGAGCTCGAAAGTCACCATCGTGGACACCGGATTTCCCGGCAAACCGAAGAAGAAGGTGTCACGGCAGCGCCCGAAAACCGCAGGTTTTCCGGGCCGGATAGCCACCGCGTCAAAATAAAATTCTGCCTTCAGATCCTTCAGCACCGTTTCGACCAGATCATACTTCCCCATCGAGACGCCGCCGGACATTACCAGCACATCTTCCCGGAGGCCGCGCTCGATTTTGGCGCGCAGAGCGTCCAGGCGATCGGGGGCATTTCCGAGCAGGACCGGCTCACCGCCTGCGAGTTTGGTTTGTGCGGAAAGAGAGACGCTGTTGCTGTTGCGAATCTGGAATGGGCCGGGCTTCTGGTCGACCAGGACGACCTCGTCGCCGGTGGAGAGGATGGCGATGCGGGGTTTCGCGGCGCAGAGCAATTCGGTCTGGCCTACCTGCGCGGCTAATGCGACTTCGGCGTACCCGAGGCGCGTGCCCGGCGTCAGGATGGCTTGGTTGGCTTGCGCTTCGCTGCCGCGAGGGACGATGTTCTGGCCGGGCCGAGTGTCACGGTCGAAGCGCACCTTGTCGCCTTCGCGTTGGGTGTGCTCGATCATGACGACAGCGTCGGCGCCTGCCGGGACCGCGGCGCCGGTCATGATTTGCACGCAGGTCCAGCGGGCTAATGGAGCGGTGACAGTGTCGCCCGCTTTAATTTCGCCGGTGCAGCGGAGGTCGGCGCCTTGGGGGGCGTCCGCTGCGCGGACTGCGTAGCCGTCGCGGGTGGAGCGATCGAAGGGTGGATACTCGCGGTCGGTTTTTATTTGTTGCGCTAGGACGAAGCCTAGGGCCTCCCAGAGGTTTACGACCGTTGTCGACCGGGTGCCTTTTTTCTTGGCGATTTGATCGATTACGGTTTGGCGGGCTTGCTCGTGGGTGAGCATCGTGGTGGCCTAACAGTTCCTGGTAGCGCTGCCGTCTTGCGGACATGCGGTGTGGCGGCGCTGCGCCTCCACAAGTGAAACCCAAAGGCGCCCGCTTCGGAAAGCGGCCGCTACAACTTCGGCTACGCTTTCGCGCTACAGCCAGCGGGCAAACAGCGTGCCTTCTGGGATGATTGTTGCGTCGCGCTCTGGACCGGTGGAGATCATGCCGATCTCGACCCGCAAGAATTCACTGATAAAGCGCAGGTAATCGACCGCAGCCTTCGGCAATTTGCCGGCATCCTTTTCGCCGTAAGTAGGTTGGCACCAACCGGGCAGCGATTTATATTCGGGTTTAACGTGCTCGTATTCTTCGGAGAGAGCGGGCATTTCATGGAGCGCCGTGCCTTTGTATTTGTAGCCGATGCAGACCTGAATTTCGCGTTGGGTATCGAACACGTCGAGTTTAGTGACCACCAGCGAATCGATGCCGTTGATCATTTTTGAGTAGCGCAGCATGGCGAGGTCGAGCCAGCCGCAGCGCCGGGGACGCCCGGTTACCGCGCCGAATTCCTTGCCGCGCTCGCGGACTTCCTGCGCCTCGAGATCGGGCATCTCGGTCGGGAACGGTCCACTGCCCACGCGCGTGGTATACGCTTTCGAGATACCTAGCACGTTTTTGATTTTGGTCGGAGGAACGCCGACGCCTACGGTGGCGCCGCCGGAGATGGCGCTCGACGAGGTCACGTAGGGATAGGTGCCGTGGTCGATGTCCAGCATGGTGCCCTGCGCGCCTTCGAAGAGTACGGACTTACCGTGATCGAGCGCGTGATTGATGAGTTCCGCGGTGTCGCAGATATATTCGCGAATTTTCTCGCCCTGGCGCAGCGTTTGTTCGACTTCATGAGAGAAATCGATGTCCGCTCCGTACGCGCCCTTGGCCAAGCGGTTTTTCTCGGCCACGACGCGGGCGGCTTTTTCGCGAAACAGCGCGGGTTCCAGGAGGTCGCAGGTGCGCAGGCCGCGGCGCGCCATCTTGTCTTCGTAGGCGGGGCCTATGCCACGGGACGTCGTTCCGATTTTGTTGGCGCCGCGGGCGGTTTCGGCGGCTTTGTCGAGTTCGCGATGATACGGAAAAATCAAATGTGCGCGATTGCTGATGTGCAGACGGCCCTTCACCTCGATGCCAGCTTTCGCGAGCGTTTCGATTTCCGCGACGAGCGCGCCCGGATCGATGACCACGCCAGTACCGATTACGGCGTGCTGCTGCGGTCGTAGGATGCCGCAGGGGATCAGCTGCAGGACGTACTTATCTTTACCGATGATCACGGTGTGGCCAGCATTATGGCCACCGGCAACCCGCGCGATGTAGTCGAACGAGCCGGCGAGGTAGTCGACGACCTTACCCTTCCCTTCGTCGCCCCACTGCGCGCCTACGACCACCACCGATTTCATCGGGACGCTCTCCTTGACCGCACTTATCCGCGCACTTTGCACGGCGTATGACTACTGTTGGGAATAACCGGTTACGAGAATACTTCTAATCGTAAGCTGAGCCGATTTGCAACGCAAGGTGCAGCCTCCGGCCCGAAATACCCGGGGTTCCCAACTGACTCGGACGACACGATTGACGAAGGTGAATGAGCAAGAGCAGAATTCGTCGCAGATCAATAGACGCCGCGGGAGGCAGCGCGGCTTGGACGGCAGAAAACGGAGGGGCTATGCCCGTAAAACAGGGCGATCTTTCTTTGCTCGACCATCCCACCGCGCAGGAATTGTTGGCGTCGCGTATTCCGGCGCGGTTGGCCTATATAGGGCTCGACGGAACACCACGGGTGGTTCCGATCTGGTTTCAATGGGACGGACGAGAGTTCGTGATGGGCACAGCGCCGACCGCGCTAAAACTGAAGGCGCTGGCGAAAAATTCGAAGGTAGCGTTGACGATTGACGACAACAATTTTCCGCACAAAGTCTTATTGGTGCGGGGTACGGCGCGACTGCAGAAGGTGGATGCAGTCGTGCCCGAGTACGCCACAGCTGCGGAACGTTATCTTGGAGTGGAGCAGGGCAAGGCCTGGATCGAGAAAATGCGCGGGATGGGCGGTGGGATGATGCGTATCGGGATCACACCCGATTGGGTGGGCCTGCTGGATTTCGAGACGCGGTTTCCGGGCACATTGTCTACGTGAACGACTGAATTGCGGAATGGGAAGTCGATTGGATGACTGACGGGAATCTCTGCGTGAGAGAAGACTTCGAGGCTCGTTGGCGGCGGAGCTATTCTTTTGTGGCGAGCTTCTCGTAGCGAAAGCATTCGACCAGGTGATCGTTCACCAAGCCGGTGGCTTGCATCAGGGCATAGCAGATTGTCGAGCCTACGAAGCGGAAGCCGCGGTTTTGCAGGTCTTTGCTGAGGGCGTCGGATAGGGTGGTGCGGGCCGGCAATTTATTGTGGGACTTCAGCGCGTTTTGTTTTGGCTTGCCGCCGACGAATTGCCAGATGTAGTTGTCGAACGAGCCGAATTCTTTTTGCACTTTGAGGAAAGCGCGGGCGTTGGTGATGGTTGCGTCGATTTTCAGGCGGTTGCGGATGATGCCGGGGTCGGCCAGGAGTGCATTCTTTTTCCGGGCGTTGTAGCGGGCGACTTTTGCGGGATCGAAGTTGGCGAAGACTTCGCGGTAGCGGGCGCGCTTTTTCAGGACCGTGTCCCAGCTTAGTCCGGCTTGGGCCCCTTCCAGGGTCAGGAACTCGAACCAGGTGTGGTCGTTGTGAACCGGGACGCCCCACTCTTCGTCGTGGTAGGGGATGTTGATTTCGGTGGTGGCCCAGCGGCAGCGGGTGATTTTTGGTGACGGATCGGTCATCTAAGGCTTGTCTCCACGGGTGGAAAAAAGCGCCCGCTTCCCTTCGAGGCTCAGGGTAAACAGAAAGCGGCCGCTACAACTGCGTCGGAAATTGTAACGCTTTGTTGCTTATTGGCGGATCGAATGAATGATCAGGGTGTTTCCGCCCAGGAGGACCGGGTCGGAAGCTAGCTCTTCGGTCCAACGGTCTTTTCGACGGAGCGCGCTCGTTAGCTTTGCCAGCAACTTGATCAGCGCCACGATTGGCCAGTAGAGCCACTGATTGGCTTTCTTGCGATCGCGGTAGACGCCCTGAATGGCGAAGCCGTTTTTCTCGAGATAGTAGCGGAGTTCGCTGTAGCCGAGGGGATTAGCGTGAACCGCGATTTCGTCGAGGCCGGCCGAATCGTTGTGAATCTTCGCTTTGGATTGTGACGAGAGCGGCTTGAAGTGCGACGTGTAGCCGAACAGCAGCCACTTCAGGCGCTCTTCGACGTTCATGATATTGGGGACGCTGATGATCAGGTGTCCGCCCGTTTTCAAGAGGCGCTTGTACTCGCGGAAGGCTTGCGGCGGCGAATCGATGTGCTCGAGTCCTTCGAGTGAGGTGATGTAATCGAAACTACCAGCCGAATATGGCAGCGTGCCATCTAGATTCCCCCCTTTGATTTCAACGCCCTTCAGCCGGAACAGCTGCGGATACAGATCGCAGCAGCGGACGGCGAATCCTTCGGTTAGCAAATCCTTGGCGAGAGCGCCTTCGCCTGCGGGGCAATCGAGGATTGTGCCGCGGGGGAGAGGTTTCAAAATTTGCAGGACGGTTTCGTTGAGACCGGGGCGCGACATCGGCTGGGGGCCGCGCTCTGGTGTGGAAAGTGGAGAAGCGTTCGCCGGTGTCGGGGAGCGCGAAATGGTTGGTGCTTTTTCGGAGGTGGCCAACTTTTACTCGCGTTGCATCGACCGAGATGGCCGCCCCCCTAAAGGGGGGCGCCTACATTTGCTCGTCGCAGTCATCGTCGAACACAAAAACAGGGCGGTCGCATTCTACTGTACGACGCGCCCTGTTCGTTATTCCATTTTGCGGGCCTGCACGGAACTCTTACGCGTCCACGCAACGCTTACGAGGCGAGGTGGCGTTCCAGCGCCTTGGTGATCTGCTCTTTCGGCACTGCGCCGACGATCTGCTCGACCACCTGCCCATTCTTGAACACCAGCAGCGTCGGAATGCCGCGAATGTTGTAGCGTCCGGCGGAATTCATGGCTTCATCGACGTTCAGCTTGGTCACTTTCAGTTTGCCCGCGTAGTCGTGGGCAATTTCGGCCACCGTGGGCGCCAGCATGTGGCACGGGCGGCACCATTCGGCCCAGAAATCCACCATGACCGGCTGGGTGTTGCTGGCCGTCAGTACCTCAGCTTCAAAGTTCCCATCGGTGATCGCCAAAATGTTGTTGTTGTCAGCCATATCGTTTGTCCTTAACGGCTTACTGTGAGCTCGCCGTCTAATCTTTCCTTGAGCAGCTCAATTAGATGTTGCAACAGGC
>Ga0210401_10007228_pt1 | contig 11175 bp, 11 predicted proteins | sample IncBWH32MmetaG_FD_150866 | JGI IMG/M metagenome (GOLD analysis project Ga0210401, IMG submission 150866) | Forest soil microbial communities from Barre Woods Harvard Forest LTER site, Petersham, Massachusetts, United States - Inc-BW-H-32-M | ecosystem: Environmental > Terrestrial > Soil >... | reverse complement strand
CACCGTCAAAGCGTCGATCGGGCACGTCATGGACCTGCCCAAGAAGACGATCGGTATCCGTCTGCCCGACGAGCCCAAGAAAAAGAAGAAGGGTAAGGGCAAGAAGGGTAAGGCGGCGGCGGAGAAACCTCACAAGCCCATCACCCTGGACGACGCCAAGATTTTCGAGCCTACCCTGCAGATCATTCACGGCAAGGGCAAGGTTATTAATGATTTAAGGAAGTCTGCGAATACCGCCGACGCCGTGTACCTGGCTGGCGACCCGGACCGCGAGGGAGAGGCCATTTCGGCGCACCTGGCAATGGTGCTGTCCAAGCCGATGAAATATGAGGAAGCCGAACCGTCGGGCAACGGCCGATTTGGCAAGAACGGGAAAAACGGGGCCAACGGGAAGGAACAAGAGGCCGAATCCAGATCTGCGAAGGGCAAGAAAGCTAAAGATAAGGACGAGATCAAGGTCCCCGCGATTGATCCCAAGAAGATTTTCCGTGTGACCTTTAACGAGATTACGCCTAAGGCGATCCGCGCGGCGTTCGAGAGGCCGCGCCAGGTGGACTCCAACCTGGTGGACGCGCAGCAAGCGCGCCGGGTACTAGACCGCATCGTGGGCTACAAGATTTCGCCATTGCTGTGGGACAAGGTACGCCGAGGGCTTTCCGCTGGGCGCGTGCAGACCGTCGCGCTGCGATTGATCGTGGAGCGCGAGCTGGAGATACGCGCTTTCGTGCCGGTGGAGTATTGGTCGATCCACGCGATGCTGGATGCGGGGCAGCCGCCGATCTTTGAGGCCAAGCTCAGCAAGTATAAGGGCGAGGATATCGAGGTATCGAACCAGGAAGCGGCGGATAAGATCGTCGCGGCGGTCAGCAAGGTGCAATGGCAGGTGGCCTCGGTTACGCAGAAGGAAAAGAAGCGCAACCCGCCTCCGCCGTTTACAACCTCGAAATTGCAGCAGGCCGCATATAACCGTCTGCGGTACACGGCGAAGCGCACGATGGGAATCGCGCAGCGCTTGTACGAAGGCGTGGAGATGGGGGAAGAGGGCTCGGTCGCGCTGATCACGTATATGCGTACCGATTCCGTGCACGTCTCCAACGACGCGCTGGCACAGGTGCGGGAGCTGATTCCAGTGCGGTTTGGCTCCAGTTATCTACCGGAAAAGCCGAATTACTATAAGTCGAAGAAAGATGCGCAGGAAGCGCACGAAGCAGTGCGCCCGACGGATGTTTCGCGGACGCCGGAAGATGTCCGGAAGTATCTGGATGACGATCTCTTCAAGCTATACCAACTCATTTGGCAGCGGTTTGTGGCTTCGCAGATGCTGCCTGCGATTTTCGATCAGACTGCGATCGATATATCGGCCGGAGACTACACGTTCCGCGCCACGGGTTCCGTTCAGAAATTCGACGGATACCTGCGGGTGTACCAGCTGCCAGTGGCCGCGGCCGATCGCGAAGATGACGAGAAGGATGACGAAGGCGAAGGCAAGAGCTTGCCGCGCGTTGAAGAAGGGCAGATCTTGCGGCTCGACCAAATCCGGCCCGACCAGCATTTCACCGAGCCGCCGCCCAGATACACAGAAGCGACTTTGGTAAAGGATTTGGAAGAAAAAGGCATTGGGCGGCCGTCCACTTACGCTTCCATCATTTCGACGATCGTGGAGCGCGAGTACGTGCGGAAGGATCAGGGAAGATTTACGCCAACGATGCTGGGGGAACGCGTCAGCATTTTGCTGGTGAAGAGCTTTGACGATGTGTTCGATGTGACGTTCACGGCGCGGCTGGAAGAGGAACTCGACGAAATCGAGGAAGGCAAGCTGCCGTGGCGCGACGCGGTGAGGGAGTTCTGGGAAAAGTTTGTCGTCGATCTGGCGAAGGCCGGCGACGAGATGATTTCGTACAAGGCTGGGATACCCACCGGGAAGACCTGCGAAAAGTGCGGTCAGGGCGAGCTTCTGGAGCGCATCAGCCGCCACGGATTCTTCCTGGGTTGCTCGCGTTATCCGGATTGCGATTTTATCCAGGATATGGCGCCGGAACTGGTGGATGACGGCGAGAGCAAGACGGAATATTGCGAAAATTGCGGTAAAGAGATGCTGATGAAGCGCGGACGGTTTGGCGCTTTCCTGGCTTGCAGCGGGTATCCGGATTGCAAGACGACGCGGCGATTGGTGGAAGGCACGCGGATCGCACACCAGCCCGACGAGCCGCTGGAAGAAAAGTGCACGCTTTGCGGGAATCATCTGATCAAGAAGCACGGTCGCTTCGGCGAGTTCATCGGCTGCTCCGGATATCCGAAGTGCAAATACACGCGCCCGATCACGATGGGGATCAAATGCCCGAAGTGCAGTGAAGGCGAATTTGTGCGTCGAGGTAGCGCCGGCAAGGGTGGACGAGGCCGGCCACGGGTTTTTTATGGTTGCTCGCGGTATCCCGATTGTGATTTCACTACTCCTTACATGCCGATGCCGGAACCGTGTCCGAAGTGCGGCGCGCCGTTTATCGTCGAAAAGAAGTCAAAGATCGGCACGGTACACACCTGCCTCAAGGAAGGCTGCGATTGGGAGCAGCTTGCGCCGGAACCTCAACCGGCGGGGGCCGCACAACCGGCACAGCCGGAGGAACCTACGCCCGTCGGCGCGAAGCCCTGATACTCTTCGTTCTCTCGTCGAGATCATTACAACCAGACAATGCGAAGCGGGTTGATGCCCGTGCCGACCGGCAATTGAGCCAGACGCAGCGGCCGGGCGAGCCAAGACCCGACCCGACAAGCGGTTTCGATCCTGTACATCAGGTTGGTATACCGAACAACATGCGGACCGTCCGCGGAATTTGGCGGGCGCATCTATACTAATGTGACAGGGACATCTGGGAACCCGCAGGAATGAAGCAAGCTGTCGAAAAATATCTGCAGTATATGAGTTCGGTGAAGAACTCCTCGCCGCATACCATTTTGAACTACGGCAAGGATCTGAACCAGTTCCAGGAGTACCTTGCGCCGCCAGGGATGCAACCTCCAGGACTGACGGAAATAACCCACACGATCATCCGCGAATTCGTCGGACATCTCCACGATCAGGGGTTGGAAAAGAGTTCGATTGCGCGAAAGCTCGCGGCGCTGCGCTCGTTCTTCAAGTATTGCGTGCGCGAAGGGATGCTGCAGGAAAATCCGGCGCGACTGGTGCCCACGCCGAAATTGCCAAAGCGGCTTCCGACGGTGCTGTCGGCGGAAGAGATGGTTGGTTTCCTGGACCGGCTCGCGGAGATGGGGGCGCCGGCAACCGGAAGCCCTGCGCCGCCTTTAGGGAAGCGTAGCCGAGGACCGGCGGGCGGCTTGCCAGCGGCAGGGCCCGCGAGAGCGCACGAGGATGGATTGTTCCTGCGGAGGGATCGCGCCCTTCTGGAATTGCTTTATGCCGCGGGGCTTCGCGTGAGCGAGTTGACCGGGCTGAACCTGGTGGATATGGATCAGAAAGAACGAATGCTGCGCGTGCGGGGCAAAGGGAACAAAGAGCGCATCGTGCCGTACGGCTCGAAGGCGCAAGAGGCGCTCGAAAAATACTGGAGTTTGCGCGACGAGTTGCTGCTGCAGAAAGCGGCGGCGCGGGGCGGGCGGCGCGGACCCGCGCATGTGCAAGCCGTGTTTTTGAACTACGCGGGGCGGCGGTTGACGCAGCGTTCGGTGGGACGCATCGTCAAGAAATACGTGCGGCTCGTGAACATTAATTGGGATTTGCACCCGCACTCGTTGCGGCACGCGTTTGCGACGCATTTGCTGGCGGATGGTGCGGACCTTAGGGCGATTCAGGAGCTGCTGGGACATCAATCGCTCTCGACGACGCAGAAGTATACGCACGCGTCCATCCGGCAATTGATGGAGATTTACGACAAAGCGCATCCGCACGCTTGAGTCTTGAAGCGCAGGCCGTATTCAGTCGATCCTGCCGAGATATGGCGCAGCAGTGCTGGGCCCTTACAGGTTAGAAGTCTTCCCCAAAAGCAGACGTCATCTGAAGAATATTCACTCGCCTCCATCGATCTGACTGATTTGCTGCGTTCATCTGGTCAGGTTATTCTCATTTCGTAGCGGCACGACGCGAAGACACCGCGAAACTGGGAAGCCTGCTTGCTGTTGCACTTTCTCTGATCGCCCTCCATGGGTTTGGGGTGCCCGTTGGATGGGCGCAAGACAACTACGAAATTCAGGTATATGGCTACGACACCATCGATCCGGGTAAGACGATGGTGGAATTGCACAGCAACTTTACCATCGATGGTTCCAAGACAGTGGTGGATGGCGTTCTGCCCACCAATCACGCCGAGCACGAGACCATTGAAATCACGCACGGGGTAACCGATTGGTTCGAGGTCGGCTTCTATATCTTCACGTCGATCCGCAATGGCTATGGCGTGCAATGGGTGGGCGACCACATTCGTCCGCGCGTGCGCATTCCGAAGCAATGGAATTGGCCCGTCGGGTTGAGCCTGTCGAACGAGATCGGGTATCAGCGGCGACAGTTTTCCACAGACACCTGGACGTGGGAGATGCGCCCCATCGCGGACAAGCAGATCGGGCGCTGGTATTTTTCGGTGAACCCGACGCTGGACCGCTCGTTCCACGGTGAAAGCGTGAATCAAGGGGTGGTGTTTTCCCCGAATTTCAAGTTCAGCTATGACTTCACGCCGAAGATCACCGGAGGATTGGAATATTACGGGTCGGTGGGGCCGATTACCGGGTTTTTGCCGCTGAACCAACAGCAGCACCAGATCTTTCCAGCAATTGACCTCAACGTTTCGCCGAAATGGGAGATCAACTTCGGGCTGGGTGTGGGGCTTACACGCTCGACCGATCACTTGATTGCGAAAATGATTCTCGGGTATCGTTTCGACTTCTGACCTGGCGCGGACACGCGGAAAGTTTGGCCTAATGACCCACCACTTGGCGCAAATCAATATCGGGCGTTTGATTGCTCCGATCGACGACCCGAGGATTGCGGAGTTTGTGGCGGGGCTCGAACCTATCAATGCTCTTGCGGACCGTGCTCCGGGATTTGTCTGGCGCCTGCAATCAGGATCAGGAAATGCCACCGATATTGCGTATAACGATGACCCTACGATGATGGTGAACATGTCCGTCTGGGAATCGTTCGAGACGCTGCGCGAGTACGTATATCGTTCGGACCACGTGAAGTTCTTTCGGGATCGCGCGAAATGGTTCGTAAAGCTGGACAAGCCTATCTACTGCCTATGGTGGGTTCCGGTCGGGCACCGGCCGACGGTGGCCGAGGGCCGCGAACGGATGGAGCATTACCAGAGGTATGGCGCGACACCGTTCTCGTTTTGGTTTTCGCAGCGGTTTCCCGAACCGGCTGATGAGGGTGTCTGCGTTTAGCGTCTGCGTCCAGATCGACACGAATGAAGAAACAAAAACGGCTGGCAGCGTTGCGCTGCCAGCCGTTTGTTCACTTAAGTTTTCGTCGCGGGTAAAGCGACCTACTTATCGGTGGCCGCCTCCACCATGGAAGCCTCCGCCACCGCCGCCGTGGAATCCACCACCGCCGTGCGCCGCAAAGCCGCTACTGCCGTGAAATCCGCCGCCTGAATAATGACTGACGTTGCCACGCCCGTAGTAACCGCCGCGGCCATAGTATCCGCCACGACCCGCGTAGTATCCGCGGCCGCCATAGTATCCGCGTCCGTAGTAGCCCCGGCCATAGTAGCCGTGGTAGTGGAACCAGGGACCGGCGCCGATGAAGACGCCGCCGACGAACCAGCTAGGTCCGTAGTATCCGTAAGGCGCGCAGGCATATGGGGCATAGCCGTAATAGCCGTATGCGCAAACCGGGGCCGCACCATATCCGTATCCATAACCCGGTCCGCCAAAACCAATGCCAACCGCCACTCGCTGCGCGTTCGCATTTCCTGCACCAAGCAAGTAAACCGCAACCAACAAACCAGCAACGCCAACAATCCTGAGGTATCGCATCTTAGGACCCCCTTTCGAGTCCGTAGCTTCCTGATCCGCCGGCTGGAGCCGTGATCTTGGCTCTCAGCCTCACTCAGTTAAACTCCAAAGTGGACAAAAAGTTGCGGTGCTCGTAAGCCCGACGGGTGCGAGTCCCATTACTTGACGTTCCGCTCCCTGTCGAACTGTATTTCGCCTCATCGATCTGCGCCTAACGACAGCCATTTGATGCTCCAATGCGCATTCTCGTTGACGATTTTATCGATTCGCCCGTATAATCAGGGTTTGTCTCTAGCGCTGGAGGACTGATGTACGCCGTTATCAAGACCGGGGGGAAGCAATATCGCGTCGCACCCGGCGACACTATTCGGATTGAACGAGTTAAGGGAGACGTGGGCGAAAAAGTGACCTTTGGCTCCGTTCTGGCTGTGCACAACGACGAGAAGAAGATTCTGTCGGGCGACGATGCTTCCAAAGCGACGGTGACCGGGAAAATCGTTAGCCACGGCCGTAACAAGAAGATTACCGTTTTGAAGTTCAAGAAGACCAACCAGTACAAGATTTCGCGGGGGCACCGGCAGAACTATACGGCGGTGCAGGTTAGCGATATTAAGCTGTAACGATTGAAGATTTGTGTTTCGCCGGCCCTTCGTTCTTCAGGGTGAACTGAAGCCCGGCGCCTACATTTCGGAATCAGAAAAGGAAATGCGTCATGGCACATAAGAAGGGCGGCGGCTCCTCTACAAACGGCCGCGATTCGCACGGGCAGAGGCTGGGCGTCAAGCGGTTTGGCGGGCAGCTCGTCAATGCGGGTACGATTTTGGTGCGGCAGCGCGGCACGAAGCATCAGGCTGGTGTGAATGTCGGCCAGGGCAAGGACGATACCTTGTTCGCGCTGGTTACCGGCATTGTGAAATTTGAGGATAAGGGCCGCCACGGGCGGTTCATCAGCGTGCACCCTGCTGAGCAGGCTCAGCCGGCTCCTGCCGCCGTAAACTAAGCTGAATTTTTACCGAGGCGGTTCGGCGTGTGCCGGACCGCCTTCGTGTTTTCAAGGGCTGGTTGTGTCGGATTTTAGAGATCATGCCATCCTGCGGGCAGCACCGTAGGGACGCGCTGAGCGCGCCCTACATCTGGTTCTGGTTCATTCACGAGTCCCGGCGCATCTAAGTTCTGGAGTGTCTTTCGATGTTTGTTGACGAAGCCAAGATTCTGGTGAAGGCGGGGGGCGGCGGAAACGGCTGCGTCGCTTTTCGGCGGGAGAAGTTCGTCCCGCGCGGTGGCCCTTCCGGCGGCGATGGCGGGCACGGCGGCAGCATTTATCTGGAAGCGAATCCCAACGACAATACCCTGCTGCGGTACCGCTACAACCGCGAATTCAAAGCGGACCGCGGGCGGCATGGTGAAGGATCGAACTGCTCCGGACATTCCGGCGCGGACATGATTTTGCAAGTTCCGGTGGGCACGCTGGCTTTCGATGAGCAGACCGGCGAGACCATCGCGGACCTGGCTACGCCCGGCCAGCGCGTGTTGATTGCGCACGGCGGACGCGGGGGTCGCGGGAATCAACATTTTGCGAAGCCGTGGCACCAGGCGCCGCGCGAGCATGAAGAGGGTCATGCGGGTGAGGAACGCCACCTGCGGCTGGAACTGAAATTGCTCGCCGATGTGGGATTGGTGGGGTTTCCGAATGCCGGCAAATCCACGCTGATTTCGGTGATTTCCGCGGCGCGGCCGAAAATTGCCAACTATCCGTTCACCACTCTGGAACCAAACCTTGGCGTAGTGAACGCGGATGGCGGCGCGGGAAAAGAGGGCCGCGAACTGGGGCGCACGTTTGTCGTCGCCGATCTACCGGGGTTGATCGAGGGAGCGCACGAAGGCGCAGGATTGGGCATTCGCTTTTTGCGGCATGTGGAGCGGACCCGCCTGCTCGTGCACTTGATCGACACCAGCGATATGTCGGATGAGGATCCGATACATTCCTTCGAGATTATCTCCGGCGAGCTGCGCGCGTTCAGCGAGACCCTGACGGAAAAACCGGTGATCGTGGTCGCGACCAAGCTGGACGCGACGACCGATCGCACGCGGTTGGACACGCTGCGCGAATTCTGCCGCGAGCACAAACTGGAATTTCACGCCATCTCCGCCGCGACCGGCGAAGGCGTCCGCGAACTGGTGCGTTCCATCGCTGACGCGCTCGATAAAATCCCGAAACCTGCCGCCGAATCCCTGCTGGAGCTTGGGGACGGCCCGCACCCGAATGCCGAAGCAAATAGCGATGCCGACCCTAAGGTCCGTACTGCTCTGGATGACACATCCCCTGCTGCGTCCAAGAATCTATGAGAAAATGTCGTAATCGTCCTTGGGAGGGGTATTGACCACCGCGCAAGCGCAGCGCACCGCCGCAAAACATCAACCTCGCCGCATCGCGCTGTTTGGCGGATCGTTCGACCCGATTCATAACGGCCACCTGGCCGTTGCGCGCGCTGCCGACCGGCGCTTCAATTTCGATCAGATTCATTTCGTTCCGGCCAGCCGTCCCCCGCACAAGCTGAAAGCGCACCTCGCTCCGTTTCCGCATCGCTTTGCGATGGTGGCGCTGGCCTGCGCGGAGCATCCGCACTTCGTGCCGTCGGTGGCGGAAGCCGGCGACGATTTCAGCGGTGCGCAGCTTCACTATTCCGTGGATACCGTGCGGTACTTTCGGCATACCTACCACGGGCAGGGCGACCGCATCTACTTCATCATTGGCGCGGATGCGTTTCTGGATATTCCTATGTGGAAGGAATATGAGGCTTTGCTGGGTTTGTGCGATTTTATCGTTGCGAACCGGCCGGGCATCCGTATCGAGGCGCTGCGACTGGTGATACCGCCGGATTTGATGGCGACCGGGGGAGTACGGAAAGATATCGAAGCGGTGCACGATTCGAGCGTTGTCGCGCATCTCCATCGTACTTCGGTGTACCTGCTCGACAATGTTTCCAGCGAGGTTTCCGCGACCGACATCCGCCGCCGGTGCCATCGCGCTCAAGATATTCATGGACTTGTCTCCGCACGCGTCGAGGAATACATTCTCAAACAGGACCTATACCGTTGAACATAAGCACGCTGCCCGAAACCGTACGCCTCGCGATTGAGGCTGCACAAAATAAAAAAGCCTCCGGCATTACCGTGATCGATCTTCGCGAGGTCGGCGCCTTCACCTCGTATTTCGTGATTTGCACGGGCTTCAGCACGCCCCAGGTGCAGGCGATTTGCTCGGAGATCGAGGAGCAACTTTACAAGCATGCGAAGCGCTCCCCGGAGCACCGTGAAGGGCGCGGCTCGGCGGAATGGGCGCTGCTGGACTTCGGGGGATTTGTAGTTCACGTATTCGGCGAACAGGCGCGGCGCTATTACGACCTGGAACGGTTGTGGCGTTCGGCGCCGAAGCTGGAAATTCCCGACGCGCCGGACAGTCCATCGGGCAAAGCCATTCCTATCAATACGGCCTCGGGCGGGACACCACCGCACGGAGAAGCAGTCTCAAAATGACGGCGGAGCGGTTGCCGTGGATCTCCGCGGACCCGGCGTCTTTACGTCTCTACGAACTGGCGCAGAAGGTTGCGGCTGCGCCCACCACTCTCCTCATCACCGGTGAAAGTGGAACCGGCAAGGATTATCTTGCGCGCGCCATTCACGAAATGGGCCCGCGGCGCGATGCGCCCTATCTGAAGATCGATTGCGCCAGCCTGCCGCCACAACTTGTCGAGAGCGAACTTTTCGGCCACGAAAAAGGCGCGTTTACCGGCGCTGTGGAGCGGAAGCTCGGGCGGTTTGAGCTCGGCGGCGTCGGCACGATCGTGCTGGATGAGGTTGCGGCGCTTTCTCAGGCCGCGCAGAGCAAAATGCTGCGCGTTCTGCAGGAGCGCGCATTCGAGCGGTTAGGTGGCACGGAAACGCTGCGGATTGAAGCGCGCCTGATCGCACTGACCAACGTGGATCTTTCGGCGGCGGTCGCGGCCGGTACGTTCCGCGAGGACCTGTTTTTTCGGCTGAACGTACTGACGTTGAGCGTTCCGTCCCTGCGCGAGCGGCGGGCGGACATCATCGCGCTCGCCGATCACCTGCTGGTCGTGGTGCGAACTTTGCTCGCACGACCAACCGCACGATTGAGCGATGCCTCCCGACGCTTGCTAACCGCCTATGATTGGCCGGGAAACATTCGCGAGCTGCGCAATGCGCTCGAGCGAGCGGTGGTCTTCTCTCGCGCCGAGATACTCGAACCGAAAGATTTTCCAGAAAATATTCGCACCGCTATTCCCGGCCTCGTCGCCGCTACGGCGAACCTCCGTTCGCTGGAAGAGATTGAGAAAGAAGCGATTGCTGCAACGCTGGAAGCCACGCACTATAAGATTGGCCGCGCTTCCGAAATCCTGGGCATCAGCCGCAAGACCTTGCTCGAAAAGCGCAAGAAATATGAGTTGAAGTGAAGATCCGGCTGCTCATGCTCGGCAAAACCCGCCGCCCCGAAATGCGCGCCGTCCTGGAAGACTACGTAAAACGGATCAGCCATCAGACACCGATCGAAGTTACCGAAGTGCGCGATGCGGCCGGGGCTCTCAAGAAAATGGATGCCGTCCGCGCCGCCACGGTAGTTTTTCTCGACGCCGCGGGCAAGCACTTCAGTTCCGAAGCATTCGCCAAGTGGCTCGCCGAGCAGCGCGACCGAGGCACCCGCGAGCTGATCTTTCTATGCGGCGATGCCGATGGTTTTCCGGATGCGCTGCTCCAGCGGCCTCATCAGAAAATATCCTTCAGCCTGATGACTTTCTCTCACGAGCTGGCGCGCGTCATGCTCGCCGAGCAGCTTTATCGAGGGTTCGCGATACTTTCCGGGAGTCCTTATCCGAAATGAAAATATTGAGCTCCGCGGACCGAGGGACGTGCAGACGTGTCGCCCCTGCATTCTGGTTGGCGTCGCGGGAACTTGCGGTCAGATTAGGCGTCGCGCTGGAAATGTTGTACAACGTTAGCCACCATGCCGGCCCGTATTGTTCCCGATGAAGGCAAGCCCTCCGCGGCCATCGAAATCCCGCTGGAGAAGCCGCTTCCCGATTACGACCTCGAGCAGATCGACCAACCCACTCCCCGCGACGTGGATGGCGTCCTGGTGTCGCAGGGATTCCGCGATTTGGTCGACGACTCGCGCGGCATTCTGATGGATCT
>Ga0210401_10007226_pt1 | contig 11178 bp, 10 predicted proteins | sample IncBWH32MmetaG_FD_150866 | JGI IMG/M metagenome (GOLD analysis project Ga0210401, IMG submission 150866) | Forest soil microbial communities from Barre Woods Harvard Forest LTER site, Petersham, Massachusetts, United States - Inc-BW-H-32-M | ecosystem: Environmental > Terrestrial > Soil >... | reverse complement strand
TCTGTGCGCTGAAGAGACGCGGCGGTCGGAAGCTGAACGTTGACGTAGAGGTAGCCCTGATCCTCATCGGGAAGAAAGCTTGATGGGACTTTGCTCCCGAACCAGGCGGCGGTGGCCGTAAAGGCTACCAGCAGAATCAGCGCAATGGCACCTTTGCGAATGAGGAAGCCACAAACCCGGACATACCATTCCGTGGCATTAGCAAAGACACGATTGAACCAGCCGAAAAATGCCGCGAGCGGGCCGCCTGAGGATGTCTTCGGACGCAGCAAAACTGCAGCCAGCGCCGGGCTTAACGTCAATGCGTTGAAGGCGGACAGAATTACGGAAAAGGCGATGGTCACGGCAAATTGCTGGTAAAGACGTCCGGTAATTCCGGGTATGAACGCTGTAGGAATAAAGACCGCCGAAAGAACCAGAGCGATGCCAATGACCGGACCGGAAATTTCCTCCATCGCTTTGAGCGCGGCGGCTTTGGGAGTGAGCCCCTCTTCGATATGCCGCTCCACCGCTTCGACAACGACGATAGCATCGTCCACCACCAGGCCGATGGCCAGGACCAATCCGAAAAGCGAAAGCGTGTTGATGGAGAATCCGAACAAGGGAAAGAACATGAAGGTGCCGACAAGGGAGACGGGCACGGCGAGGAGCGGAATCAGCGTCGCACGCCAGCCTTGCAGAAACACGAAAACGACGATGAGGACCAGGACAATGGCGATGACGAGCGTGAGGACGATTTCCTTCATGCCTTCGTTGACGGCCTGTGTCGTGTCCAGCGAGACGACATAATCCATGTCCTGCGGAAGCCGGGTCTTCAGCTCTGCCATGAGCTTCCTGACATCGTTTGCCGCTTGCACTGCATTTGAACCGGGCAACTGGTACGCCGCAACGATGGCAGCAGCTTTGCCATCTAGGCGGCTCACCATGTTGTAGGTCTGCGCGCCGAGTTCCACGCGCGCGACATCCCTTACGCGGACTATGGCCCCCTTAGGCGATTCGCGCACGACGATATTTCCGAACTCTTCGGGAGATGTCATGCGGCCCTGTGCCCGCACGGTATAGGTGAACTGCTGTCCCTTGGGAGCCGGCTCACTTCCTACCTGACCGGCAGGGTTGACGGCGTTTTGTGACTGGATGGCTGAGACAATCTCAGGAACTGTGATTGCCAATTTGGCGAGCCGGTCTGGCTTCACCCATAGGCGCATCGCGTATTGGCCGGCACCAAAGATCTGGACACTACCGATGCCGTAGGAACGATTGATTTGGTCAGCGAGATTGATGTACGCGTAGTTGGCCAGAAAGCGTGCATCGTAGGTGCCGTTCGGCGAATAGAGTGTGACCAGCATCAGCGGGGCGGTCACGGTCTTTTGCACGGTGACACCGTAGTTAGTGACATCGGATGGCAGTTGAGACGCAGCCTGCGTTTGTCGCATCTGCGTCAGCATCAGATCGGTGTTTGGATCGGTCTTTACGTCGTAGTCCACGATGAGGCGCATCAGACCATCGGCTGTGGAGTTCAGCGAATACATGTAGTTCATGTTGTCCACGCCGCTCATCTGCTGCTCGACCGGCGTCGCCACCGATTGCTCGATGGTCTGTGCATCCGCCCCCACATAGGTTGCGAGCACTTGAACCTCGGGTGGAACGATGTTAGGGAACTGAGCCACGGGAAGCGTCGCAATGGTGACTGCTCCGACGATCACCATCAGGATCGAGATGACCATGGCTACGATGGGCCGGTTGATGAAAAACTTAGACACGGATCAATCGCCTTTCGCCTGCGGCTGTTTGATTTTCACGGTGGCGCCATTTTGGACTTTCTGCAGTCCCTCGACGAGCACCAGTTCTCCCGGTTTGACACCGCTTTCGACGATCCACATGGGGCCGACACGATCGCCGACTTTCACCGCACGAATGCTCAACTTGTTGTCCGCGCCGACGACTGCGACCTGGTAACTTCCTTGCAGTTCGCTCACGGCCTTTTGCGGCACGAGCAGCGCGCCGCGTCTGATGTCCGGCGCTGCCCGCAACCTTCCAAACTGGCCGGGGCGAAGGAAGCTTTGCGGATTGGGAAAGGAGCAAACCACCTGAATACTGCCCGTGGCTGTGTCCACCTGGCGGTTCGTGAGCAGACCAATGCCTTTGTGCGGATAGACGGAACCGTCGGCCAAAATCAGCTCAAATGGCGGCCCGTTGGAAGAAATTTCCTTTTGCGTTTCGGCATTAATCCTGTCAGCGAAGTGGATGTACTCCTGCTCGCTGATTGAGAAATAAGCCTTAATGGGATCTATTTGTGATACCGACGTGAGAACAGTCGTCGGATTGACAAGATTGCCGATTTGCACCTGAGCGATTCCTGCAATGCCATCGACCAGCGATTTCACGTCCGTGAACTCGAGGTTCAGCTGGGCTTGTTCCACTTGCGCCTCGACGGCCTTGACCACCGCCTTTGCTGCCCGGTTCGCTTGGATGTCGTTGTCCAACTGGCTCTGCGCAATGGCGCGTTCTCTGGCCAGAGGAGTATCCCGATCTACATCCATTGCGGTCTTGGCGAGTTGAGCCTGAGCCTGTGCCAGTTGAGCGTTCGCTTGGTCGAGCACAGCCTGGAAAGGACGCGGATCAATGTGAAATAGAATTTGGCCCTTGCGCACAAACGAACCTTCTTTGTAGGTTTGCCGGATGACGTATCCCGTCACCTGAGGCTGAATCTGCGCATTTATGTAGCCATCGAGCGTCGCCACCCATTCGCTGAAGATCGGAACGTCTTTCTGAACTACGCTGTCGACTTCCACCTCAAGCGGCGGAATGGCAGGCGCTGCATTCGTCTTACCGCAACCCACTGCTAAAGATACTGGTGCCAGCAGGAGAGCCAGAACGAGTCGAGACGCAGCCCTGTAACGAAGGCCACGCATGGCGGCTGGACCATGATGCCGCGGCATCTGCATTTCAGAAAGGCGCCAGCCATGCCACCTGACTAACTCCCCTATGCTTTTCTTCGTCATGTCAGTCCTTCCTAAAGCTGACATTCACAGTGATCTTCAATTCCCCGCCAGGCAATTCGCCGTCGCAAATTTTGGCGATCACATTGGCGCTGAAGGTCGAAATATCCCGTGCTTCTTCATCCGCGCGATTAGCGTCGTGCGGTTCAACCCCAATCTTGCAGCTGCGCCATCCGGTCCGCCGACCCGCCATCCGGTGCTCTCCAACGTTCTTAAAATTCCAATGCGGTCTGACTCACTGAACGCTTCCCTTGCAACAGAACCCAAAGGCGAAGTAGCGAGAATTGGTCGTAAAGGATTGGGAAGGAGGCCGTCATTGGCGAGTATCACCGCGCGTTCGATCAGGTTCTGAAGCTCGCGAATGTTTCCCGGCCAGGAATAGGACTTGAAAGCATTCACGAATTCATCCGGAACTCCGGTTATGTGTTTCCCCATTCGGTGGGAAAAGACTTCGACGTAATGTTTCACCAGAGGTCCGATATCTTCGAGTCGCTCACGCAGTGGCGGCAGCGTGATGGGAAATACGCTCAGGCGATAGTAGAGATCGCTGCGAAATTGATCACGCTTCACCATCTGTTCGAGATCCCTGTGAGTCGCCGCGACCACGCGGACATCGACGGAATGGGTGCGGCCACTTCCGAGACGTTCGAATTCTTGTTCCTGCAAGACACGTAGGAGTTTGGGCTGCAGTGAAAGTGGTATGTCCCCGACTTCATCAAGAAAGAGGGTCCCTTTGTCGGCCAATTCGAAGCGGCCAATATTTTGGGAGACGGCACCCGTGAATGCGCCCCGCTCATGGCCAAACAGCTCACTTTCGAGCAAGTCGAAGGGAATGGCGGCACAGTTCAGCTTGATCAAAGGGTGGCCGCTCCGGGGGCTCGCATTATGGATCGCGTGAGCGATAAGTTCCTTACCAGTCCCGGTTTCTCCCTGGATGAGTACCGTGGAGTCCACGGCCGCAACACGCTGCGCTTGCGTCAGGACGACTTTCAGAGCCGCGCTATCGCCTACGATCTGCTCGAATCTGCGGGCCCTACGATCTTGATCAGCCGTTGTCATCGAATTTGAATCCCAAAGCGCACCGCACTCCTGAGCTAACGTTCGAGAGCGGCATGAACGATCTCTAAGAGGACTGCGTCGTCGAACGGTTTGCTCAAGAATTCCACCGCCCCCTCACGCATGGCATGAATCCGCATCTCTGCGTCGCCATGCGCAGTGATGAAGATGATCGGTATTCGGCATCGCTCGGCTTTAAGCTTCGCTTGGAGTTCAAGGCCGGACATGCCCGGCATGCGAATGTCGGTGATCATGCATGCAGCCTTGTTTCGGGCTTCGGAATCCAGGAATTGTTTCGCTGAGCCGAAGCAAATCGCGGGCAGGCCGTCTGACTCGATCAAATCTCGCAGAGCAAGCTGAACTGACTCGTCGTCGTCAACGATTGCTACGAGTCGTGAGTTTTGCCGCATATTCATTAGGCGGAAGAGTAGCGCTATTACCTAGCGGTCACAATCAGGCCTTAGTCGTGTCAACTACGACTTAGGTGGTAGTCGATTAGAAGGGAAAGGGTGGTGAATTAACCGGGCTGTCAAGAGAGCAGGCGAGGCTATTTAGGAGCAGACAGTTTGAGCTTATCGACCATACGGACCAACTCCACCACCGATCCGGCCTGCATCTTCTGCATCACGTGGCCTCGGTGGATTTTCACTGTGGCCTCGCTAGCTCCGATTTCAGAGGCAATCTGTTTATTGAGCATTCCGGAGACCACGAGAGTCATAACCTCGCGCTCTCGCACGGTCAATGACTGATGGCGCTCTTTCAAAGCGTGGATCTCTGCCTGTTGTTCTCGGGCGGCGCTATCACGTTGGAGGGCTTGCTGAATTGCGTCCAGCAGATCCTGGTCCCTGAATGGTTTCGTCAAGAATTCAACGGCACCCGACTTCAATGCCCTGACAGACATGGGAATGTCGCCATGCGCCGTAATAAAGATGATAGGGATTTGCACGCCGGTCTCCGCCAATTGACGCTGGAAATCGAGTCCACTCAGCTGAGGCAGTCTTACGTCGAGAACCAAACAACTGGGGTTACCGGCGGGTTGCTTCTTAAGAAAGTCCTGACCAGTTGCAAAAGCCTCAGCGCGGAGGCCAACTGACTCGACAAGATCCTGGATCGCCTGACGCATGCCACGGTCATCATCGATGATGAACACGGTGGGAACGGCCGCCGATTTCATGCGCGCGCCTCAGCTTCGACGGGGAGAGTGAAATGGAAGGTTGCGCCCGCGCCCTGATTGCGTGTGGCCCAGATTCGTCCTCCGTGAGATTCCAGGATCGAGCGCGTAATGGCCAAACCCATGCCCGTCCCCTGTGGCTTCGTCGTATGGAACGCGTCAAAAATCCGTTCGCTATTTTCCGCCGGCAATCCTACTCCGGTATCACTGATTGAAATGAGTAGCTGCCCTTCGGGATTCAATCCCGATCTGATCGTCAATTCGCCGCCCGTCTCCTTCATGGCGTCGATAGCGTTCAGCATCAGGTTCATGAATACCTGTTGAAGTTGCACTCGGTCTGCCAAGATGTAAGGCACATGTTCATCGAGTTCAGAACGAGTAGTTACGCAGTGACGAAGGGCTTCGTCCCCGAGCAGAACCGCGATTTCTCGAATGATGTCTTTGACGTCAACCATTCGGCGTTCAGCCGGTGTGCCTTTTTTGTAGAAGGACCGCAAATTGTTGATAACATCTGCCGCACGATTTCCTTCCTGCTCAACTCTGGTTGCTGCCGCGCGGGCCCTCTCCAGATCGGGTGGATCATGAGCCAGCCATCGCAAACACGCGCTCGCGCTTGTAATGGAAGCGGCAATGGGCTGCTTGATTTCGTGCGCCAGCGCAGCGGCGAGTTCTCCCATCATGTTGACACGGTTGATGTGTGCGAGATCAGCCTCCAACTGACGCAACCTTTCGCGCTCCTCCTCGGCGCGCTTTCGGTCCGTAATATCCATGGTGACGCCGACGTACTCGCCTGGTTCTCCGGATGCATTGCGATGTCCGATCGCACGCAGGAATCTGATGCTGCCGTCGGTATGATGAATCCGATATTCGTCGAGGTAAAAATCCGTCCCCTCGCGGACTGCTCTGTCAAGAGTTGCATTCACGCGCGGTGCGTCTTCCGCGTGTTGAGTCTCGAAAAAGCGTTCGGCTGATATCGGCCCCTGGCTGGGATCAAATCCATACAGGCGAGCGTTCTCGTCCGATGAATATAGTAGCTTGCGGGTCACGAGGTTGTACACCCAACTGCCGATGTGGGCCATGCTTTGCGCATCGGTGAGGTATGCCCGCTCGCGCCGCAACTCCTCTGTCAATAGCGCGTGCTCTGTGACGTCGATTGTAGTACCGTGAAACGCTTTAAAAACTTCATCTTCAAAAACCGGAACACCCACGCAGCGAACGTACCGCACCTCGCCGTCTGGTCGAACAATCCGCTTGGTTACATCACAGCCACAGCGTTGTTCATGCATCATCCTGATGGTTTCCTCCATAGAGGCTCGGTCATCAGAGTGAACGGCGGCCAGATACTGCTCAAGGTTCGGAGGTCCGTTCTGCGGTTCGAGGCCGAAAATTTTGTATACTTCGTCAGACCAATAGATGCCCAAATCGTCAGTCCAACGGATACCCAAATCTTTTGCCGCCCAGCTCCCCATATGTGCGAGGCGCTGCCCTTCGCTCAGGTAAAACTGGCTTCGACGCAGGGCTTCCTCCCCGCGCTTGCGATCGGTGATGTCCTGGGTCGTACCGAACATTTGGTAGGGCCGTCCCGATGAGTCCTTCTTCAAATCGCCCAGGCTGTGTACGACACGCAGTTCCCCGTTGGGACGAAGGATCCGGTGTTCACAGTCGGCGCGCTCGCCAGAACGAACGGCCTCTTCCGCGGTCCGAAATACATATTCTCGATCTTCAGGGTGGATTATTTCGCGCACTATCGCCAGGTCAATGGCGTCTTTCTTTGGCGTCAGCCCCAAGATGCGGCAGTATTCGTCCGATACGATCAGGCGATTGGTATCAAGGTCCCATACCCAGTAGCCGACGTGGGTGACGCGTTGGGCTTCTTCAAGCCAGGTCTTGCTTTCTTGTAAGTCGCGAGACATACGCTGGAGCTCTTCCTCAGCGCCCTTTCGCTCAGTGATGTCCTGGACCGTACCGAACATTTCGTAGGCTCGTCCCGATGCGTCTCTTTTCACACTCCCGAGACCCTGGACAGTACGCACTTCGCCATCGGGCCGCACGACCCGATGTTCCGCCTCCGAGTGCACTCCGCTGCGAACGGACTCCTCAGCTGCCCGGAAAACATGTTCTCTATCATCAGGGTGGATCATTTCACTTACCATCGCCATATCAATGGGACCTTCCTGGGGAGTCAACCCGTAGATGCGATAGAGTTCGTCAGACCAGGTCACGCGATTCGCAATGAGGTCCCAATAATAGTGGCCCATGTGGGCGACGCGTTGAGCCTCTTCAAGCCTGGCTTTACTTTCTTGCAAGTTGCGAGACAGTGCCTGTCGTTCTTCCTCGGCGCGTTTGCGTTCGGTGATGTCGCTGACCACGCCCATGTACTCGAGATTGCCGGAGCTATCTCGTCCCGCATGCGCAACTGCGTGTACGTACTTCATGACACCGTCCGGGAGGAGAATTCGATGCTCGACATCCAAGTCCATGCCGTTCTGCGCGGCACGATCCGATAGCTGTTGCACGCGGTCCAGGTCGTCGGGGTGAACTCTGTCGAACACCAGATCGAGCGTAGGATTCGTCTCTCGTGTGAAGCCCAGAATCCTGTACGTTTCGTCCGACCAAACGAGCTCACCACTACGAACCTTCCATCCGAAAGTTCCCGAATGACTTAGTCTCTGAGCCTCTGCCAGGTACTGCCATCGTCTTTGCAACTCTGCCTGCGCTCGTTTCAAATCCTCATTGGCCTTTTCCAATTCGTCTGTTCGCTCAGCGCCCCGAACTTGCAAGGCGCTGCGCGCTTCGCCAAGAAGTCTTCGATCTCGGCGCCAGCCACTCAGCAGGACAACCAACAAGCTTAGAATCACAGGAAAGATCAGAAAAGGCACCATAGGAAACGAGGCTCCGAATTGGAAGAATCTTACATCACCTTTCGTAGCTGTGTTCCTGCAGGATTACATCGAATCGGCGCTGAAGACGGTTATCCAAGCTGCGAATGACCCTTCTTTTCGGTAAGATTTTCCGCACGTTTACCGATCTTCTTAAGCACCACTTCAAGCTGTTGCAGCTCTTCTGGGGAGACATCCTAGGACGCATGTTTGATGGGCGCCGTGTGCCGGCGAAAGAGAGGGACGAACATTTGCCGTCCTTTTCCAGTCAATGAGACCGTCCTTACAAACGCATTCGTCAGTCAGCTATCATATAGTCGTTCTCACGATTGCATCGTGCAGAACACCCGAGTTACTTCCGTGCGGGCAGCAAGGAGGAAACTCGTGAAGCTGTTCAAGAAGCCCGAGTCGAAGTTCTATTGGTATGACTTCACGCTGCGAGGCCGTCGCTACCGCGTGTCAACGCAGGAGACGAAGTCAGTTAGGGCGCTGCAAATAGCCAGCCTGAAACTGGCTGCGGTGATGGAAAGAACGGATCCACTTCCAACCAAATCTGCTGTTCTCCAGGAGTTTGCTGACCGCTTTCTCGAATGGGTGAACGGTGGCAGACTGGAAGACAAAACCAGGAAGTTTTACCGTAACGGCTGGCGGTTACCAAAGTCGACATCCGTTGCGATTTTCCTGGCTCGGCGGCAAATGCCAACTACGCTTTGCGAACATTGCGACGAATGCTGCACAAAGCGGAGGAGTGGAAGGTGATCGGCCACGCTCCGAAAATCAAAATGATGAAAGAGCATGGACGACACCTTCGTCTTGACGATGAAGCGGAAAGGAAACTGATCGCGGGAGCTTTGACTTGCAACTGGCGCCCACGAACTCGTGTCCTTTTCCAGGACATCGTCATCTTGATGCGCGACACAGGAATGAGAAATGAAAGAGAACTCTTCAGGATGCGTGTCGAGAATCTGGATTGGCAAAACCGGGTGATCTTTGTGCCAGACAGCAAGACCGTCGAAGGGCGACGACTTGTTCCGATGAGCGGGCGAGTCTTCGAAATTCTGCGGAACAGATGAGATGCCAGACAGGAGGGCTGGGTATTTCCGTCAAAGCGCTCCGCGTCAGGGCACCTAAAGGTCAATTTGCAATCTCTTCCGAAAAGCGCGCAACAAAGCGGGCTTTCCGAAAGAATTGGTTCTCTACTGTGCGCGACACGACTATGGTACGCGAGTTCTGATGCGAACCGGCAACCTTGCGGCTGTAATGCGAACGATGGGGCACCGTGACGTAAAGACCGCGATGCACTATCAGCAGCCGGAACTGGAAATCGTGCGCGCTGCGCTCGATTACCGTCCGCCAAGCAGTAAATCGGCGGCGTAGCGAAAAAGGGTTAACGACACCTTTTGCGACACACCCAAAAACCACAATCTCGGCAAGTCATTGAACACTTGGCAAGTCGGAGAAAGCGAGTTCTCTTGGCCGGATAATCGGCCGTCAGACATCCATTCTGCTTTGGTCTCACCGGCCAATCTTGGCAATGCGGAGCGGACAATTAGCGAGAACGCGAGTGCCCCTTCGGGGGTCGCTTGGGGCTGTGTTCGACGGGCTTTTTCGGAATGAAAACGTCAGCGGGAAGTTTGAACCGAGTGCTCAATTTTCGCACCTGTTCTAAGGTGAGATTTCGTTGTCCAGTCATGAACATCGAAACGGCGCTTTCTGAACCAAATTGGGGAATGAGGTCGCGCTGTGTCAGATGTTGCTGTTCAATGAGAAATCGCACAATTGAAACCGGATCGGCCTTGGGCACGGAATAATGCTCTTCCTCGTAACGCTCCACAAGCAAGGTTAGGAGTTCGATCGCCTCAACTTCAGAGCTCGATGGATTTTCTAGCGCCGTTAGTTGGAAAAGAGCATGGGTATACATTTCAAGTTCTACATCGGTGTGTATGACGCGGGGAGCGCCACGCGCAATCATTTCCGCCGGGTTTGCGAGAACTGTGCTCATTATTTTCCGTACCTCCTGTCCCAGTTGCTGCGATTGTCGTATTCCTTATGCGTCAAGAAAGACCGGATGTAGACATGCCCTTGCGTTTGCCTCTCCTTCGTCGTCCTCGCATAGCGGATGACAGTTACAAGCCTGTACCGGTTGTGCCTAATATTAAAGAGGACGTAGCCTTCTATCGAATCGGCATCCTTGAACGTTCGGCGGACTTCATTAAAATTGTGCCAGCGAACCGCCTCGACAACGGCCGTCCAGGCTGTAATTTCGTTCGCTGCGTCCGGGTAGGTTTCCATCGCCTCCCTCAGGTACTTACGCGTAACGATGTGCACCTCTCAAGAATACTTCACAATATGTGAAGTCGTCAAGCGACCGAGTCGGGCGCAATCTTTGGTCGGTTCTAACGAGGCCCAGGTTTACTGTTCCATCAGAGATGGCAATTGGGCAAGGTTGGGCACATCGTCGGCACAATGATTTGAAGCAATCTGAGGAATCTTTCTGCCGAGCGACTGAGGACGGTTGTCCAGACCGTGCCCGAGATCCCGCGACTGAAGGGTGAACAAGAACGGTCGTTCGTGTTCACGGAAGCACTTCGAAAAAAATACGAGGAACTGGCGCCCGAGCCGCTCAATAGCTGACTCATTTTGCTCGGCGAATGGCAGACCGCAATCTTTTCAGTGCTACGTTATGCTGTATTTTAAACACCTCAAGTGACTTCAGGTGCGCCGCCTAAGTACTTGAGAAGTCGTGAGAGACACGCGAATCGTGGGTGGAAATCATGGGTTCAAAGCCAGACACTCATTCTCGCGGCGACGGATTCACGTGCCAGGAGCGACCCGCATAGGGACAAGAAAGTTGCTGGCGAGCAGATAGGCGAATAGATGTCCGAAAGGCGGCGCGTGACGCAGCTGGCTGGCGGAAACCCATCCATTCGTCTCACTCCACTCCCAACCGGTACTGGAATTACTCTGCAGCCATTCCCGCAGATCCGCAGCGGTCATCGGATAAACGTAGATGCGGACATTCTGGGCAAAAAGACGCGCGAGCGCCTCCAGGCGTCTACCTTCGAGATTGCTG
>Ga0210401_10007225_pt1 | contig 11179 bp, 11 predicted proteins | sample IncBWH32MmetaG_FD_150866 | JGI IMG/M metagenome (GOLD analysis project Ga0210401, IMG submission 150866) | Forest soil microbial communities from Barre Woods Harvard Forest LTER site, Petersham, Massachusetts, United States - Inc-BW-H-32-M | ecosystem: Environmental > Terrestrial > Soil >... | reverse complement strand
CGCGAGACTGCGCAAGGAAATTGATCTGGTGCAGGGCTGGCGTCCGCAACCCGCGCCGAAGCGAACGCCTGTTCGCGAAGTGCCGATGCTGGACACCGCCATCGACGCCTACCTCTCCGAGATTCAGCAGCAGCGCAAGCCCAAGACTCATGCGGCGTACGCAACCGCACTGCGCTACTTCTACGCCTCATGCGGCAACAAGCCGCTGCAAGACATTCGGCGCTCCGATTTGCTGGATTTTGCGACCTACTTGCGCGAAGAAAAGGGCCAGGCGCCTCGCTCCTGTTACAACAAATTTGAGAACGTGGTGAGCTTCCTCAAACGGCACGATCTCTCGCTGAAGCTCTCTGCGCACGACTGGCCGAAGTTCGTCGAGGAGGAGCCTGAAATCTACGAGCAGGAAACTCTGGACAAGTTTTTCGCCGCGTGCACGGACGACGAGCGCACGCTGTTTGAATTTTTCTTGATGAGCGGTCTGCGTGAACAGGAAGTAATTTATGCGACGGACAAAAGCCTGAACTTCGGCACGTGCACAGTGACCGTGAGGCGCAACCCCGAGTACGGGTGGACGCCGAAAATGTACAAGGAAAGAGCGGTCCCTGCACCTCCCGCACTCATGGGAAAATTGAAGAAGATGCTCGTCGCTCGTGGCAAGGGCGGATTGTTGTTCCCCACTTCCAGCGGCAAGCCCAAGTACAACTTCTTGGATATTGCGAAGGCCGTAGCGAAGCGTGCGGGAATCCCAGAGGACGAAATCTGGTTGCACAAATTCCGGGCGACGTTTGCCACTCGGACGTTGCGGGCGGGCATCGACCTGCGAACGACGCAGTCGTGGCTGGGACACAGCGACATTCAATCCACGATGCGGTATTTGCGGCCCGACGCAGCCGTAGACAAGGCTCGGGTTGCGGCGATCTGGGCCTGACCCTGTCCTGTCAGGGCAGCTCGGGAGTGTACCAGAGGCCAGGTATTCAATTGCGGGCGCAGCGCGTATAAACGCATCAGTGCAGCCAAGTGCCACGAGAGCACCACTGAATCCGAGCAGCCAAGAAATAAACTTAGTCCAATGTTAGAAAGGGGACAGATTTCCTGCCGGTGTCGCCGCATCATTGAAAAGAAGTCGGAGGACTGAAGGAGAAAGATGGGCAAAAGCAAAAAGAAACCGGAACCGGGGATCATCTGGACCACAGACGACGCCATCCCCGAACTTGTCCTGCGGGCGATCTCGGGCGACTACGATTATGACGGCGACCTGGAAATCACGGAATTCTACGAAAAGCTGACAAAACTCCAGAAAGCCGCGGTCGATTGCACGCTGATCCGGCTCAGCGGCTGGTCGATGAAAACGTATATCACGGCGATGCGGGCGAAAAAGTTGCCGGACGATTTGGAACGGTCTACAGAGAATCCATTCGCGATTTTGGACGGAATTATTTCGGACAGCGATCTGAAAGTGAAAACTTAACGGTCTTGCCACGGACCTCCTATCCGTGGATTTGCGCCGGTGTTTGTCACACCGGCGTTCAGGCAGGCGGAGCAGCATGGTACGCAGCGAGAGGCTGCGGCAACCCTAATTCAGGTCATGAAACACGCGCCCCGACATTTTTTTTACCGGCAACTGAACCGAATTGAGTTTGAGGAGGAGGAGAAAATAGATGTCGATGCGGGGCTACGAGCGCGGGAAACGATGGTACACACTCCGGGGAAGCGCCGAAGAGGAATGCGATGTCGTCCTGCTGACCGAGACGGAAGTCTGGAAGATCAAGGAGCGCATGAAGCAAGTTGTGGCCGTGGAACGCCTGAGCGGAAGCGATGATGTGTTTATCCTGCAAGAGGCCGAGAGGGCCTCGTTCGGGGATATCGAAAAGAGGCTGGACGGTTATTTCCACCCCGAGGACTGAGTTTTGGAAAGGACGCATGAAAGTAAAAGAATTGAAGATCGGCACCGGGTACCTTTACCCGCACTTTTGGGATGGCGTGCTCGTCTTCAGGGGACCGATTAAGAAAACTGTGTCGCGCAAAAGGAACGGTGCGTACGTCCCTGTCGAAGGCAAATTTTACAGGTTCTGCCATCGTACGGAGGGCACCGGCATTATTCTCACCCCCTACCAGGTTCGGAGCTTGACTAAGGCGTGAAACCGGCAAGACACACTTCTAAACCGTTACCCCCAAAAGAAACTCTTTCTTTTGTATTTAATATAGTTGGGGGGTGGGGGAGGGAATGGTCAACGCCGCCCGAGGCCCCGAGGGAGGAGCCGCCTTCGCCGGGCGCGGGAGCGTTCCCTGCTGCACCCACATAAAGTTGTCCGCTGGTTCCCTGTTAGCCATATAGAGGATAGATGCCAGAACTCACGCGTCGGGTCCCAAGGCTCTTGCCCCGCAACAGGGCTCGGAATTTCGCGTATAGCTTGTTCAACTCCATCACTGACCGTTAAGCGCCGGGTCGGTCACCCAGGCGGCGATCAGGTCCGGGTCGTCCGACGACGTTGGGGGCACTCCGCCCGGCTTAAATCAGCGGCCTATTACTCACATTTTTCGGAGTAGGTCGCCAAAAATAAAAAAGTGCATGAATTCGGACAGATATCTTTTCGTGAATCCTTCATGCTGAAACCTGCATTTGGATCACTGCCCCCGAACATCTGTACGATTCGAATTGGGAGAAACGATCTTATTCGCCGCGGAATTAAGCTCCCCGCGGATTGGCCCAGGGAAATCCTCAACATCTCAACTCTGGTGGCCGCAAGCGGACTGGTCATTATAGTCCTTCCTGGGTCCCAGCCCCGTCAAATTTTTTTCGCGAAAGGCCAAAGATGAAAAAAGCGAAAGCAGCGAAAGCAGCGAATGCAGCGGCAAAGAACGTACCGGACTGGCGGTATGACAACTGCATCTCCGAGTTTATACGAATCGAGATCAATACTGATTGCGATTTTGCTGGAGATGAGCAGCTTGCACAGTTTTACCGGCATCTGGAGGAGGGCCAGCGAGCCGCTGTGGACGTGACGATGATCGAAGTCTGCGGATGGTCGCTGGAGACGATCATCGCGGCTGTAGAGCAGAGGCTGCCGCTGGAAGAGGTTGAGACCGGCAAATACAACCCTTACACGCTCATGAAGTCTACCAAGAAAAAGTGATCGGCCCAGGACATCGCATTTAAATCGGAAAGATAGCCGACGAAAAGCTCACAGACCCGGTGCTCATGGATAAGGCGTGACCCTCCCCAGCCGCAGTAGTCTGCGGAAGCGAACAGGGCGGCAGCCTGGTGCAAAATCATTCCCAGATTCAGTCTGGAAATGAAGAGGATAAAGACAATGACAGAAGAGAAAAAGAGACCGAGGCTAAACTCGCTGCTTAAGCCGATGAAAGAGGATGGCCGCGTGCTTTGCACGGTGAATCTCAAGCGCGTGCAATCGCCTCCGAGCATCGTGGACGGCAAGATTGGTGACCAGCTTGTGAACGACTACCTCGCCAACCTGCAAGACACGGAGCTGGCGGCGCAGGTCGTCCACATCGGCGGGACATTCAAGCGGTTCACGGACTATTTCACGGAGCACGCCCAGTGGATTCGGGAACTGCGTTCTCGGATTCCCACGAGCGGCGTGAACTGCAAAATCAGGGTGGTGACCGGCGAGGAAGACGAGGGCGAGATACTGGGCTGGAACCAGTTTTGCGTCCGATTTTTCAACGTCAGCGCCGACTGGGTCCGCAAGCTGCTCTCCAACTTTGAGGCCGCAGCGTGCGAGCCGAAAATTGACGAGCCGCCCGCGCAGCAGGGCGAAGAGGAAGAGGAAGAAGAAGAATACAAGGAGACGCCGCTGGGCGAGGCGCAAAGGGAAGCGGCGGAGGCCGAGGTTGTAGTTGACAGGCTTGATACCAGGGCGAGGGTTCTTGAAGGCGAACTCCAAGCGCTGATAAACAAGATCGGCCAAGCCAAGGATGGGAAGCTCTCGCTTGAGGAACTCCACAGGATGGCCGAGGAGGCCAGGAACCGTGTGCTGGCACCTCAGGCCGGAAACGTTATGGTCACGGGCGACAAGGGCTTTGACAGCATAGATGCGGTCAAGGACAAGCTGAAGGGCGTAGGCACGGATAAACTGATGGAGTAGATTGACCAAGTGTTAAAGAAGAAGTCTGCACCGTCAGAGTAAGCAAGGGGGTTCGGCAAGCCCGAAGCTGGGCGCAGGGAAACCGAAAGCCGAACCCAGTTTCACCAAAGGAGAAAGATGAGCCGATCAAATATGTACGCAGTGGAAGCAGACTGGGACGTGCTCAAGGTGATGAACGAGCACGCCGACGAGGGATTGCCGTTCATCAGTTTGGAATATGACGAGGGCTACCGCGAAGAGACCATGGAGGGCCTCAGCACGATACCCAGCTACGACGAGATTGAGTGTTGCAACATGGACGGGATCAACGCGCTTGAGCCAGCGGCGTGGCGGCATCTGCTGAGCATTGCGACTGAGATCACAGGACTCACCTACGGGACCGGCGGCCCTGGCGTGACCATCCACACGCGCGACCATCGCGACATCGCCGTGATCCCCGCGACCCGCCACAAAGCCTACAGGAAAATGAATGACGTTGAGCGCCGTGCTTTTGAATCGGGAATGAAAACCGACAGGCTGACCTTCGGCAAGGAGCCAATCGGCGATCTGTTGGATGCCTTCGGCACGAAGCCTGAGCCCGAGGACGAGACGTGATCTACGCGGGCATGGGAAAGGACTAAAGGAGCAAATGGCGAATAAGGACGGACGCTGGGCGAATTTTCTCAAGCTGATCAACGACGGGATTTCTTGGACGCACGACACTCTGAATTTTTGGCGCGGGTGCGACAAAGTTTCAGCCGCATGCTTGCATTGCTACATCTACCGCATACTGCGCAGGTTCGGGCAGACTGCGTGGGGCACGGTGATCAGGACAACGCCCCACACTTGGGGCAAGGCCAAGCGATGGGAAGCGTATCTCGCGGACACCACGGACGGCAAGACGTATATGAGGATGTTCACGTGCTCCTTGTCCGATTTCTTCCACGCGAAAGCGGACAAGTGGCGCGATGAGGCGTGGAAGGTCATCAAGGATTCCCCGCACTGCGTCTACTTGATTTTAACCAAAAGACCCGAGCGCATCGCAAAGCACCTGCCGAAAGACTGGGGCGAAGGCTATCCCAATGTTTGGCTCGGCGTTTCCATCGGCGACAACAAATCGGTCTACCTTGCGGATGTCCTCCGCAAGGTTCCCGCCGCAGTCAGGTTCCTGAGCCTAGAGCCGCTGCTGGAAGATATCAGCGAGAAGCTGGACATCACGGGAATAGGCTGGATAATAGTCGGCGGCGAAAGCGGCGAGAGCGAAGAGTACCGGTGGGATTCGGCCACAATGGACTGGCGCGGGATGGACGGCAAGAAGGGCCGCCGCACGATGGACCTGGCGTGGGCATACAGGTTGTACATCAAAGCGTGCGACGCTCACGTTCCATTCTTTTTCAAGCAAATCACCAGCGCAAAATCGGGCGAAGGCGCAGACAAGCTGACGGGCGAAAAAGTCCACAACTGGCCAGCGCCGCCGAATGGCGGCGTGTGGTGGGTCAAGCCCGAAGGGTTCGGCGCAGCCGCAGAGAGCGAACTGGTTCAGATCAAGAAGGCGGGGAAATGAAAAAGGAACTGGATTTGGCGAAGCTGGAGCAGATGCTGGGACGGGGAGTGCCGGGGCGTCTCATCGAGGAGGCGCTCGAAGTTTCCCTCCGCGAGCAGATAGTCTGCCGTTCCCAGACTCAGTTCTCTTGTAGATCATTCCTTCTCCAGCTTTTCCAGCCTGGCTTCCAAGCTGTTCGCGAACGCGACGACCTCGTTCGTGAACTTTTTCTGCCTGCGCACGCGTTCTTCCAGATTGCCGAGGCGCTCCTCGATCGTCTGGTACTCCACTACTTTCACTGGTGCTGTTTCCATTTCTTCTCCTTCGGGCTCGTCAAGGTAGCTGAGCAGTCTCTGGACAACGCACCGCCGCTCATAGCACGCGACGTTGTTGCCCGGGTGAAAATGCCGATGGTCTTCCCTGCGAGTATTTGACACTGTTGCGTTCATGTTTTTCTCCTTGAGCCTCCGATTCACAGTCGGAGGCTTTCTGTTTATGGGAGCGGTAGTCAATAAACTGCACATCGCCAATTAAAGTAATTTGCACACTATTGATTCCATAGATATGAAAGCACCGCTGAGCAAGCAGATGTTCAGGAAGGCGTGGGCGCAGGGCGTGGCCACCAAGGAGATCACCATGGCGCTGGGCATCAGCAGGCGCACTGCGTGCTACTGGCGCAAGGAGCTTGGGCTTCGCACCAGGAAATCCTCGTGAGGATATCTCAGGAAATTCTCCGAACTTCGTATTTATATAATGTCGGAGCTTTGTTGCCAAACAAAGTTCAGGGGGGCTCTAACGTCCAAACGTTATCCCCCGACCCTTTTAATCGGGGCGGCAAAACGGCTCGACAGCCGTGGCAAAGGATAAGGGAAAGGAATGATTAAACAATCTAACAAATGCATGGAATGCGGGAAGGACACCGAAACAAGGACGCAATGGCAATGCAAGGCGTGTTACCTCGCTTTGGTCTCCATGCTGGCGAAAGAGAATCATCTCTCGGGGGACGAGGTAAGCCAGGGAGGGAAGCTTACCGACACAGGCAACGGGCTGAAATTCGCGCTGGTGCACTACAGGGACGTGGCGTATGCGACGGACGCTGGCGTGTGGTTCGTGTGGAACGGCAAAGTCTGGGAGAGAGACAAAAGCGGCATTGAGATGATGCACCGTGCCAAGTTCACGGCGCACCTGCTGGCGAGGCTGGCGTCAGGGATGAAAGACGGCACAGGGGAAAAGGGCGACGAAAAGGATGCCCTGAAGGCCGCTGCGACCAAATGGGCGAAGCAGAGCGAGTCAGTGGAAAGACTCAATGCGATGGTGACCTCGGCACGAACCACATGCCGCAAAGTGTTGTACTCGGACTTTGACAAGAATCCCTGGCTGTTCAACGCCGCAAACATGACGATTGACTTGAAGACTGGCGAGGCGCACGCGCATGACCGCAAGGACATGCTCACCCAGATCAGCCCCACGGTTTACGATCCAGCGGCAACCTGCGTCAAGTGGAAACAGTTCGTGCTTGATGTGATGGGCGGAAGCACGCCGATGCGGGATTACCTGCAAAGAGCCATCGGGTACACGCTCACTGGGGACATCGGCGGTCACGACATGTTCTTGCCGTGGGGGCCAGGCGGAACGGGAAAGACCACATTCCTGCGGGTGATCCAGGGAATCATGGGCGGCTACTGCGCAACTCCAGATGCCGAGATGTTCATGGCCAAGCGTGGGGACTCAGGGCAGCCGTTTGACCTCGCGGGCTTGGCGGGAAAGCGAGCGCTGTTCGCCAGCGAGACTGAAGAGAACAAGAAGTTGGCGACGAGCAAGATAAAACGAATGACGGGCGGCGACCGCGTGTCGGCGTGCTTCAAGGGCAAGGACTACTTTGACTTTGATCCCGTCTGGAAAATCTGGCTTGCTACGAACGACTTTCCGAAGATACCAGCGGGAGATGGCGCTGCGTGGCAGAGAGTGAAGCCCATCCCGTTCAATGTCTCCTACAGGGACACCGAGTTAGAGATCAAGAATTACGACAAGGTGATGCTCGCCGAAGAGGAGCCTGGAATCCTCAACTGGATGCTCAAGGGGTGCGCCATGTGGCTGACGGAGGGACTGGCGGAGCCCATGGAAGTGCAAGTTGCAGCGGGAGAACTGCGGGACGCCGAGGATTATGTCCAGAGATTTATTGATGAGCGGATGCCTGCGACGACGAACACGCAAGAGTACGCACCGCAGGCGGAGACGTTCAAGGCGTTCGCCAGGTGGGCGGAAGACAACAAGGAAGCGAAGGATGTGACCGCCAACCAGTTCGGCGAAAACATGCGCCGAAAAGGGTACGAAAACAAGAACACCAGGATCAAGGGCAAGGTAACAAAAGCGTGGATTGGGCTGGCGCTGGTAAGTTGGATGGAAAATTGGCATCCAGTCATCCCAGACGGGGAGATGTAACACGACGCTGCAAATAAAAGGGTTACAAAAAATGTTACCTACTGTTACCAAGTAACACGTGATTGCAAGCTCAGTACATTATTTTAGCTTTTATCATAGCAGATAGAATAGGTGTTACCTGGTAACAGCAGGTAACAGCGGTTTGGATTTTGACTCTTCGGCGAATGCCGAACGCCCCGCGCAGCGGGGCGGCATAGGCAGCAATTATGAATGAAGACACGCTGGACGAGATCATAGAATTAGTCGAACTCGGCTCGGAGGTCGAATGAGGTGTCAGCAAAGGCGTCAGCATTCGACTGCTGACAGCAAAACCACCGCGAAGCCTGAAAACACTGTCAGCACCCATTTGCTGACACTTTTGATGACACCAGTTGTATTGAGCTTTCAACAAGTTACGGAAAAAAGCAGCAATTCCTTTAGGAGAGAGAAGAGAGAGAGAGAATAAGCGTTAAAGAAGGTTCTCTGCTGTTTCACGCGAGCGCTGATGACAGAGGCTTATTTGAGGAGAAAGCATGACCGAGAAGTCCACGCATCGATTCTTGGTCTGCTGTCTGGTGAGGAGAGCATCAGCCGGAAGCAGAGCGTCGTCTCGGACGCGACAGAATCCGTAGCACCATCGGAGAAGCCGATCAGATTTCCCGGCTTGCAGTATTTAACACCGTGAGGCTGATTCATTCGGGATAACCCGACAGCCTTGCATCCCTACTTCCAAATGGGACCGCGTGGTGACTGGCAACAGGAACTCGCGGTTCCCTTTTTGTCCTGAGAGGCGAGTTTCGTCAAAAGGATGACACATGAAAATGAACGACTTGAATCGCAACCAGCTAATGGCGGTGGCACAGGAGACCTACGACAAGGAGCAATGGTCGCCGGACGACGTCTATATGCTCCGGGCGTGCTGGGAGGAGTTCGAGAGGCGGGGATTCGGTCAGCCCGTGCTCTTCTTCAGGCCCACGTACTTCGATGTGCTGAAGTTCCACGAGGTGGACAGCGGGGAAGTCGGCGGGGAGAGTGTCCAGATGTACGAGCGCAGCGGGGCAGAGATCGCCCCTGATTACCGCGAGATCATGCGCAAGCTGCGGGCAGTAGATGTCGTCCCATACGAAAGGCCCAAAGACCTGCCGCAGTTTGAGGAGTGGGAGGCGCTTGTCAGCTTGTTGTCACGGTTTTTTGACAACAAAAAAGTGACACCCTCTCTTTCGTGAGGAAAACTGACAACAATGGCTCGACGCCCAGACAGGCGAAGCAGTATCAGCCGCAACGGTGAGCTGCCATCACCGAAGAAGAGAAACCGAATGACGAACAAAACGAAGAACGAAACGGACAACGAGAAGCACCGCTGCTGTGCATCCCCGGACGCGTCGAGGAGCGACAGCATCGACGCGTGGGCGGCGTTGATGCTGCCAGAGGGGGACGCGCTGGCGGAGCTTGCCTGCGGTAAGCCCGCGAGCTTTCCCATAACGGATGCCCGGACACGCCGACCGCTCTTTTGGCTGTGCCCGGACCACAAGGAAGAGTACCGCTACGCCGTCGATCCGGTGGTTGGCGAGGAACTCGAAGCCTGATCCGGCGCGGCGACATGCTGAAGGACGGCAGGCTGGAGTTTATGGGATTCACGCGGAAGACGCGCAGCGGTGCTAAGGCTCAGGTGGTGCGCGTTCACGCGAGCCGCAAATCGAGTGGCTCGCGATGCACGCTGCGGAGAGCGAGTAAATCGCGGTTCTCTTTCTTTGCTCCTCCGTTGAATGCAGACCGATGATTACGCAGCGCTGATGTTCACGGCGTGCCCTGTCAGGCACTTTCCAACACCACTCGGTGCCAATTCCCGAACTATCAAATCCATTTCGTGGAGCAGAGTTTTTGGCTATCTCCATAGTCGGTTCCATCGCCGGATACACGAAATTTGCCATCATCGCTGGAAAAAGTAGCTCCGAGTTCCACCGTGCCACTGGTCGAGTTGCCGGAGGAGCGGAGAATTCACAGCCGACTCTGCGGAGGAAAATCGAATCATGCACGCACGACCGCAAATCCGCGAGCACCTGCTCGCCAGATCAATGCAAAAGTGGGCGCTGATCGGCCGGCATCCGAGCGCGTACCCGAACTGCCCGGCTCCTCGGGCAAGGCGGAATTTCTCGCGGCTGCTTGCCAAGTACCCGCAGATTGCGGAGCGGCTGGGTTTGACGCCGTTGTCGGCTTACCCGCCCCTTTGATCCTGAGGAGTTCGTAACGATGGCATACCCACACAAGGACGAAATGGTCTGGTTGGCCGGGCGCTGGTGGTGGTTCCTCGGCGCACAGAACGGCGGGTCTTCCTGTTCCAGCCCGACAACCGCGCCGTCGAGGCCATTGTGTTCGTGGAAGAGATCGCGCCTGAGTGAGGTGCTCAGAAGCGCTGCGACCCGCGTTTTAAACACGCGAACTTCCCTTGCACAGAGTATTAGAAAGATGGGGCGGTCAGGACTCGCGAGCGAGTTGTGTGCTAGGCGCGAAGGACCCACCGCCCGAATTTCCCTGGCTCTAAGAAGCCCTTCGATTAGGAGAATAGAGATGTCGACAGTGTCAGATCAGGTGAAGTGCCCGCAGTGCGGCTGCGAGGAAGCCAACTACGAGTTCAACTGCCGGACTAGTGAAGAAGAGACTCTGTGCCCGCAGTGCGGGTACATAGAATCGCGGGAAGCGAAGCGCGACGAGGATGGGCAATTCCACGGCTGGAAGCACGACATAACCCACGGCGTGGGCGCCCTCTGGTACCGCCCCACAGACGGGATAGCCTTTGCCTGTCATTCCCTGCACACAGCCGACGAGTTCGCCAAGGCTGAGCGCTGGCTGAAGGAGCAGCTAGCAGCCGGAACGGTGGACAAGGATACCGCGCGTCTGAATCGCTGGAACAAGGAATCACGGCGCGTGGAGCTGATCGTTGGCACGCTCGACCACACCCGCAAGATGGAGCAGATTGTCGCGGAGCTTGGACTGAACCCTGTTACCTGTACGCCCGGCAAGGCGGTGCGGATCGCCGTCCTGCCAAGCAAGGTCGCCGTCGTCAGTGACTCGTCGTGCGTCATCGTTCCCGTGCTGCATTACCTCAACGCCGATCCCGCCAGCGGCAAGTACA
>Ga0210401_10007222_pt1 | contig 11182 bp, 10 predicted proteins | sample IncBWH32MmetaG_FD_150866 | JGI IMG/M metagenome (GOLD analysis project Ga0210401, IMG submission 150866) | Forest soil microbial communities from Barre Woods Harvard Forest LTER site, Petersham, Massachusetts, United States - Inc-BW-H-32-M | ecosystem: Environmental > Terrestrial > Soil >... | reverse complement strand
CAAAACCATATCTCGGGGGAAGAAGACCGTGGCCAATACCAGAGTCGCCGACTGTCGCAAGGACAGAATATAATAACTGTCCTTGACGATGTAAAAAATGAGAGCGGAGACGATCATTGCCCTCAAAAGGAACGCGCGCTGGTCGGACCGACGCCATTTAACGAGGGCGTACAAGACAAGAAGCATTACCGCTACCATGACTCCACGATGTAGAGCGCCTAAGAATGCGGAATGAGAGAGTGTGAATCCAGTCCTTTCCATCCACATCTTTCCATAAGTCTTCATGAAATATGACGTGGGCCAGCTGACAATATTTTCCTGGGTAATAAACTCGGCGCCCGCGATGGAAACCATCCAGCGAACTACAAGGGCGCATGTCACAATGCCGGGCAAAATCGATGCAACATCTTTTGCAGATAACCTCCAGGATCGCCACAAGACCCAACGAGCCGTAATTAGGATGGCCAAGGTGCCGTAACAAGCTATCCCGAACTCCGGCTTGACCAACAGGGCCAGCGCCGCAATAGTTCCAGCCGCAAATACCCAGACCCAATTTCTGAAAAATGAACCGCTGATCGCAAGCCAGAGGAACAGACATGCAGTGAAACATCCATATACGGCGGCTGAAGCGTACGGCAATGGAAAACAGAAGAGGGATGGCTGAAATGCTTCCATCAAAACCACGGCCCCAGCGGTCCAGCCTACGAGCCACGAGGAGAGTCGCATGCCAGTGAGGTAGAGGAAGATTGCCGAGCCCAGTGCCGACAACGAGCCGGCCCAATACAGGACATTCAAATTCACGCCAAACAAACGATACAGATAACTTGTAAAATAGGGCGCTGCGGGCCCGTACATGTACCATACATCTCGATAGAGTTGTTTTCCTTCCGCGAGCAATGCAGGAACATACATTTCATGGCCCGAATCGATGGACAGGTTTCCCCAGGCTCCCCAAGTCGTGTACAGTTTCACGGCCCACAGGACAATTAGCAGCAAGAGGGCGGTCATAGTCCTGAAATTCCAAGGATTCCCTGAAATTGTGAATGGCGGGAGAGCATCCGCTTGATTGACGCGGGGCAAATCGCATACTTGCGATTCGGGGGAGGTGATTAATTCTCCCGCTTCGGATAAATTTGCCATGATTATTATGATAACAAGGGGTCCTTTCAACCGCGTTTTAAAACGAGGCAGGGGATCATTAAGAGATAACCCTCGACAATTGGAAAAGGGCGGATTTTAATGTTACAGCTAAATTGGATAGTTCCCTCAATGTGTATGGCGCTCGTCTGGCCGAACCCTGGATTGGGCGAGCCAATACTGACCTGGATGGAGCGAAAGTTTTCTCAGTGTGCGCGAAACCGGCGGCTCGCCGTCATGAGCATGGGCGCGCTCACAATCCTTGCACGGCTGGCGCTCTTGCCGTGGTTACCCGTTCCGCAGCCCAAAGTTCACGACGAGTTCAGCTACCTGCTTGCCGCGGACACGTTCGCGCATGGGCGGCTGGCGAATCCGCCGCATCCGCTTTGGATTTTTTTCGATACGTTTCACGTTATCCAACATCCGACGTATTCGTCGATGTATCCGCCGGCGCAAGGGATGGTGCTCGCCGCGGGAAAATTGTTGGGCCAGCCATGGATCGGCGTGGTACTGAGCGTTGCCGCGATGTGCATGGCGTTTACCTGGATGCTGCAAGGGTGGGTGCCGCCACAATGGGCGCTTCTTGGCGGCCTCCTGGTTTGGTCACGCCTTGGGATGTTCAGTTATTGGATGAACAGCTATTGGGGCGGGGCGGTGGCGGCGACCGGGGCCGCCCTGGTATTGGGGGCGTTACCCAGAATTTGGGAGCATCAGCGTCTGCGTGACGCGATCACTTTCGGGTTGGGAGCAGGCATCCTTGCAGTCAGTCGTCCCTTCGAAGGGGCAATTTTTTTCATTCCTTATGGAGTAGCGCTCCTTTGGTGGGCCCTTCGGCTGGACGCCAGCTCTCGCGGCGCTCTTGTGCGGCGCATTATTTTCCCAATCGCCGTAATTCTCACGTGCTTCGCTGGATTCATCGCTTTTTACAACTGGCGAGTGACGGGAAGCCCCGTCAAATTTCCTCACTTCATCGAGGAACGGGAAATCACTACGGCAATTTTCTTGTGGCAGCATGACAAGCCGCCCATCCCCTACGCCAATCCGCAATTCGATGACTTCTACCACAATTTCATGCCGAGCCTGTATCAAACCAGTTGGGCCGCCGCCAAGGGACAGTGGTGGTACAAATCCACGGACTTTTGGGAATTTTTCCTGGGGCCCGCGCTTTCGATACCGTTTCTGGCGTTGCCTTGGGTTCTAAATGAGCCACGAAATCGATTGCTACTTTTTCAGGCCGCCCTTTCGGCGGTCGGTCTCTGGGTCATCGTGTACTACCACGCGCATTATGCCGCGCCGCTCATGGCGACTGTCTTTGTGTTAACGGTGCAGTGCATGCGCACCCTTTGGCGTTTGAGATTCCGCGGAAGGCCTGTCGGCGTTGGATTGACGCGGCTTGTGGTTTTCTTCAGTTTGCTGATTGGACCCATCTATTTCGTGCAACGAGTAATTCCGCAGCCGAGCGCGGTTTTCGAATGGTTGCACCGGCACACCGTGTTGGCGCTCGCAGTCTCTCTCCTTGTGTTGGTACTAGTGAGGGTAGGTTCGTGGTTTGACAAGCAGCCTGCTGGGTCGCGGCAGGCATGGCTGAGCGCCGCGTGCGAACTCGTACTGGTCGTCGCGGTCGTGCTGCAAATCTGCGAGATTCAAAGAAATCTATACGCGGACGCTTTCCCCTATGTTGACGACGTGAACGAGCCTTTTCGAAAACCGGTCGAAGAGCAACTCGCCGCCCTCCCCGGCCAACACCTCGTTCTGGTGCGCTATTCGAAAGATCACAATTCCGGCGAAGAGTACGTTTACAACGACGCCGACATCGATCGCGCAAAAATCGTCTGGGCGAGAGAGATCCCCGGAATGGACCTCGGCCCGCTGCTCCACTATTTCAGCAATCGCGATGTATGGCTATTTGAACCGGACTCGGACGATTCAAGCGTTGCGCCCTATAAGATCGAATGAGGCCAGGGCGGGAGAATTCTGGCGAGCGACGCAGCGCCTCCGCTCGGCAATCAGGTTGCAGATATAAGTAATTAGACAAAATGGGATGATCCACGCGACTCTGCTTTGGTACCGGTCGTAGACTCCAGCCAACGCTCCACACACTGCTGCATTGATCACGAGAAACAGGATCGCCGAGGCAAGGAACTTGTTTACTCGCGCAAAGCGGGCTGCCCAGGCGAAGGCCAGAGACAGTACCAAGCTTAGCCAGAAAATTGTGGTGTGAATAGGCGAGACGGTGTCCGGCATCGAGAGCATGCGGCCGCGAAATTGCCGGGAACTCTCGAACCCTTGCAAATCGCCTGGAAACACGCGCAGCATCGCCTGGTTGTTCCAATCATGTGCGGCGTAAGTGCGAAGTTCGTCTCCCGTGCGCAAGGACGCGAGTTGAAGGAATGTCTGCTTCGCGCTACTCAGGATGAATTTTCGAGGGTAGGCGTCAAGCGTTCCGCGCACGATCGTGTCGATCTCGCGCGGATTCCCTTTCATCAGGTCGCGATACAGCGGATGCCAGAACAGAAACTCTCCTTCCGTTCGCGGCAGATCGGAGAGGTAGCGGCAGGAAATGAAACGGCGCTTCGGGCAATTTTCATGAAGAAAGGCCGCCGCGAGGCCGTCGCCAAATAACCTGCCCAGCAGAAAAGCATTTCCAGATGGGGAAATCCGGAAGCCCAGGCCCATTTCTTGATTCTGGGATGCGGTCCAGAATCCCGCGGCGAGGATTGGGACGAGCAACCAGGCCAGGACGGATGATGCTGGAGGGAGCTCATACGACTGGCCGGCGCCGAACCTCAGGATGACGACTGCCAGGATGAAAAGGGCCGTGATGGGGAATAGTGAAGTGTGTGCCGCAACAGAGATCGTCAGGATTGCGGCCAGGAGAATTCGTTGTACCCGCCGCAACTCGCCGGCGAACGCCAACAGGAAAATGCAAAGGAACGCGAGGCCCGCGAAAACGTCCGGCATGAGCAGCGAGACCAGCCAGGGCAAACTGGTCAGCGCGACGAGGGCGCAGACGGTGGCAAGCAAGGAGAGGTTTACGAATTTCCGGCCGCCGCCGATCAGGTGATTACAAGTTTCGCGCAAGACGTAAACGGCCAGGATGGCTTGCGCTGCAACGGTGAACCACGGGCTTCTCCCCAGGCTCGTCATGCGGATGAAAACGCTGTATCCCGGCGCGCGAAACGGCGCGAGCGCGATATGGAAAGCGCCGGTAAGGAGATAGCTGCCGGTATCGGAAAAAATGGTGGGATAGCCGTTAAACAGCGCCACCCAGAGCAGCACGGCAGCCGCCAGAGCGCCGGACAAAACCGTCCAAAGCGCATCCATTGAACCCGCCGCGACGGCCAGCGAGCTGGGACTTGCATACTCAAGTGGCGCTTCCGCCAGAGAGGGATTCTGATTAATTGTCGGCGTCAACTGTAATTCGTCCAGTCGCAAAAGGAATTGGTAGTTGTGCTTGTTCGTTGCTCACGCCAAAAGGCTTATGTTTTTGATTCGGCCGTGAATTAGAGGCCGCGCGCTGCGCCCGTGCAGCGGCTGCTTCTTGGGCGGCTGCATAGAACGAGGACACCGTCCCATGCTAAACCGCCGAGCGACCGACGTCGTGGAAGGCCGGGAGAAAGCTGCACTTACTTGTGCAGCAACCGTGCAATTCTCCTACAAGACTACCCTTTTAGTAAATCTAAATATTTAAAGATTATGCGCTTGGCACAGTCACCCGATTCTATTACCCTACCTAGCGCTCGATGAATTGATTGACAGCAGATCCGGACGATTCCTGCGCGTTTTTTCCATCGCTTGCTCTTCCCGCCAGCGTCGAATTTCTTCGTGATTTCCGCCCAGCAAGACCTCGGGGACAGGCCAGCCGCGGAATTCGGCGGGACGGGTGTAGTGGGGATAGTCGAGGAGAACGTGATTCGTGACCCGTGATTCGTGGCCCGCGATCGGACTAGCGGCCTTGTCTTGATCTGCCGTTGCGCTGAAAGATTCATTTACCGTGGAATCTTCATTGCCCAAGGCGCCGGGGATCAGGCGCGTGACCGCATCCACGATGAGCGCGGCGCCTAATTCGCCGCCGGAGAGCACAAAATCGCCGATGGAGAGTTCGTCGGTGGCGAGATGTTCGGCTACGCGCTCGTCCACGCCTTCGTAGCGGCCGCACAGCAGGATGATTCGCTCGAGTTGTGCGAACCGGCGCGCGGCATCCTGGCGAAACAATTTCCCGGAAGCGGAGAGGAGAACGATCACCGTACCTGACTGGGCAACCCGTGTTGCTTCACGTTGTAGGGGCGCGGCATGCCGTGCCCCTGCTCCATCGCCCAGCAGCGATTCCACGGCCTCAAACAGCGGCTCGGGTTTCAGGACCATGCCTTCGCCGCCGCCGAACGGTCGGTCATCGACGGTGCGATGGCGGTCGTGCGTGAAGGCGCGCAGATCGTGCACGCGCACATCCACAAGACTCGCCTCGCGAGCTCGCCGCACGATTCCGTAGTCCAGTGGGCCGGAAAAAAAATCGGGAAATATTGTGACGATATCGAACTGCATGGCAGGGACAGTGTATCGCAGCAGCGCTCAGCGGCGATTTAAATCGCGCAGGCCGTCCGGGAGGATCACGTTGATACGTTTCGCTTGCACGTCAATGCGAACGCAAAATTCGGCAGCGAGCGGCAACAGGATTTCACCCTCATTCGCGTCGATCGCCAGCAACGGGGCGCCGCCCGGAAATTCAACGTCGCGCACGGAACCAAGAGCGGTCGAAGCTCCTTCCTCCCAAACTTCGCAACCGACCAAATCGCTCACAAAGTAGCTTCCTGCTACGAGCGGCGCGCGCTGATCGAGCGGCACTTGAATTTCTAATCCGCGCAGGCTTTCGGCGGCCTCAATACTGTTAATGTCCGCAAAGTGAAAAACGGCCTGGCCGCCCCGGCTGGACGAGAGCCAGCAGCGCTGCACACGGATGTGCCGGGGCGCGCTTTGTCCGTCGGCGAGCCACACTTCGCGCAGCTTTGGTAAACGTTCGGGAAAATCAGTAAGGATTTCGGCGGCCACTTCCCCACGCAGGCCGCGGGGACGCAGAATTCTCGCCAGCGTTACGCCTGTGAATTTTTCCGCGGGCACGCTATTCGAGGATTTCAAGCGTGAGGCGCTTCCGGATCTTCATCCCTGCGGCGCCGAGAATCGTGCGGATGGATTTTGCCGTTCGCCCTTGCCGTCCAATTACTTTGCCCAGATCTTCAGGATGCACGCGCAATTCAAGAACGGTAACTTGCTCCCCATCCACGGATCGCACTTGGACTTGTTCAGGATGATCGACGAGCGCCTTCGCAATCGCTTCCACAAGGTCTTTCATGGGGCCCTCCACTATTCACATTCGCCGGTTCAGCACGAGCTCTCACATGAGCAGGTTCCGAGGGCCAGGGGAACCTTCCTTGAACCACCGCGAGGCGGTTCAAGCGATCTTTTGGGCCGTCAAAAAGCTGCGAACGGTGTCGCTGGGTTGCGCACCGCACGACAGCCAGTACTTCACACGCTCGGCGTCTAACTTAATGCTTGCCGGGTTCTGGAGCGGGTCGTAAGTCCCGACGATCTCGACAGTTCTGCCATTGCGCGGTTTGCGCTTGTCGAGCACGACAATGCGATAAAACGGTTGCTTCTTCTTGCCAATTCTAGCCAAGCGGATTGCCAGCACGATTCACTCCTCCTGGCCAAAGATTATAGCTGGTTCCACCTGTTTCCGATACCCCGCTGGCCGTCAGAACCCCCCGGTTGGCCTACTTCTTGAGATGCCGCGGAGGGGCTAGGGTTTGTATGGGAATGGTGGCACAGCCATGCGCTGCGCCGGGTCCCGCTGGAAAAGGAAACTACGATACGCCGGAGAGTTTGCCTAAGCCTTTGAGGCGGCCCTTGGCGGCGAGCGCGCCGTACTGCTTCATCATCTGGCGCATTTGCAGATATTGCTTCAATACTTGGTTCACTTCCTGGACCGTGGTGCCGCTTCCGCGGGCAATCCTTTTGCGCCGCTTGCCGTCGATGAGGTTGTGATCCTCACGCTCGGAATTGGTCATCGAATTGATGATGGCCTCGATGCGCTTCAGTTGCGATTCGTCGACCTGCACATCCTTGGGTACTTTCGCCAGCGGACCCACCTTCGGGAGCATTCCCAGCACTTGTTCGAGCGGCCCCATCTTGCGGACCTGGCGCAACTGGTCGCGGAAATCTTCGAGGGTGAATTCGCTGCGGCGGAGTTTGCGTTCGAGTTCGGCGACTTGCTTGGCATCTACGGACTGCTCGACGCGCTCAATCAGCGAGAGCACGTCGCCCATGCCGAGGATGCGCGAGATAATGCGTTCCGGATAAAACGCGTCGAGCGCGTCGTATTTTTCGCCAGTGCCTACGAACTTCACCGGCGCGCCGGTCACTTTGCCGATGGAAAGCGCCGCGCCGCCGCGAGCGTCGCCGTCGAGCTTGGTCAGGACGACTCCCGTCAGGCCGAGTCTCTTGTGAAATTCGCCGGCGGAGCGGACCGCGTCTTGCCCGATCATGGCGTCCGCCACGAAGAGAATCTCCGCCGGTGTAAGATCTCGCTTCAACGCGCCTAGCTCCTCCATCAGAGTGTCGTCAATGTGCAGGCGGCCGGCGGTGTCCACGAGGATCACGTCGTGCGCGGAAAGCTTGGCTTCGCGAATTGCGCCACGCACAATCTCGAGAGGCTTGTCGGTTCCCGCGCCGGGCCAGACCGGCACGTGGACCGCTTTCGCTACTTGCGAAAGTTGTTCGCGCGCGGCAGGACGGTAGACGTCGGTCGAAACCACGATGGGTCGATGTCCGTGGGCGGCGATCCACTTGGCCAGCTTGCCGGTGGTGGTTGTCTTGCCCGAGCCTTGCAGGCCGACGACCATCCACACGGAAGGCGGACGCGAGGAGAACAGAGGCTTGGCGTGTTTGCCGAGTAGCACCCCGAGTTCATCTCGTACGATCTTGATGACTTGCTGGTCGGGCGAAAGTTGCAGCAGCACTTCGGAACCGAGCGCCTTGTCGCGAATGTGCGTCAGCAGCTCATCGATTACGCCGACGTTGACGTCGCCTTCGAGCAGCGCTTCGCGGATGCCTGCGAGGGCTTCGTCCACGTGCTCCTGCGTTAACTTTCCCTGGCCGCGCAGGTTCTTGAAGACTCGTTGCAGTTTGTCTGTGAGATTCTCAAACATTGGCTTCTGTCCCAGTAAATCGAATCTACATTCTAGCAGGATGGGCGGAGAGTTGCTGCGAAGTAAGGCACCAGTGGCGCACGCTTCAGCTTGCGGGGGTTGGTCCCTGCAAGCACCAAAACCCGCAAGCTGAAGCATGCGCCACCAAAATCGCTCCCTCCGCAGAGGGCCGCGAGGAATCCCGATTGGAAGTATTTAAGGGAGGGGTAAAACGTTTGAGCAGAATTGGTTTGATGATCGCAGTCCACATGGCATAAAGCTTCGCAGTCGGGTGCAGGCCGTCGGATTTGAACAGGTCGCGAGGCAAATTTCCGCTGGCATCGAACATGGACGTGGCGATGTCGATGTACTGCACTCGTTCCTGGGTCGCCGCGTAATCTTGCATCAATTTATTCGCCGCTTTCATTTGGGGCCACTCGTTCCAGCGCAGCTTGGACGGCTTGATGGCCAGGATATAGATCCACGTATCCGGCAAAGCCCCGTGGATCATCTGGACAAATTTCCGAAAGTCGTTGGCGACCGTTTCAGGCGTTTTGGAAGAGCCTTCCGCAAGGTCATTGTCACCTTCGTAGACGACCACGGCGCGAGGGTGATATGCGATGACGATCCGATTGGCGTATTGGTCGAGGTCCGAAAATTCGGAACCTCCGAAGCCTCGATTGATTACATCGAGCGGCTTCATGTCCGAGACGAGCGTGTCCCAAAACCGTATGCTGGAACTTCCCGCGAAGACTATGCAGCCAGGGCTTGGCGGATGAATCTTGTCCTGCTCTTCAAAATCTCGAATCGCCGGCTCCCATCCCTGCGCCAAGACGCTGGGCAGAAAGGCCCGCACGCCCAAGGCAAGCGCGACTGCACAAATCCCCGCTCCTATTACATATTTCCACGCCATGGCACGCAACGGCATTTGCATGGGCCCAAGACTATACCCCGCCCTTACGAAGATCAACATCCCTAACTGATATAACGGTAGTGACTCAGTCTGACCATAAAGATGCCCGTTCCGTCCCGGAAAGCACGGGACGGAACGGCCGCTACAAAACCACCGTGCCTTGTTGGTGGCAGGTTTTGTAGAGGCCGCCCGTTTTTTGGGCGGGCAGCTGTTGGCTCCATCCAGTACCAAGTTGAGTCACCACGAAAAATAACTGCGCGATGGAATCCTCCCTTGGAAGATTGTAAAGTGTTTGGCTAACGGAAAAAGAATCCCTCTATTTCATACACAGCAAGGGGAGCAGCATGGAAGACCATTGCGAGGGGAAAACCGCTGCAATCGACAGACAGAAACTGACGCGGCGACGCATGCTGCGAGGCACAGGCGAGGCGCTTGCACTCGCCGCGCTTTCCCCCAAGAGGCTGACGAGCGCGGCGTTGACTTTCCGCCAGGAATCTCCAAAGGCGTCCGCGAAACCCGCCGGCGATCTCACCGGGCAACTCGCGCGCTATATGGTGGAGGCCCGCGACCGCGTCCTTCCACCGAACGTCGCGCTCGAAGCCAAGCATCATATTCTGGACACGCTGGGCGCGATGGTTTCCGGCAGCCGTCTCAAGCCGGGAGAAATGGCGATTGCTTATGTGAAGGCGCAAGGCGGCGTCCCGGAGGCGTCAGTCATCGGGACGAACATGAAGACCTCCGCGGTCAATGCCGCTCTTGCCAACGGCATGTGCGGGCATGCCGACGAAACCGATGACGTTGAGCTGGTCACCAAGACACATCCCGGGTGCTCGTCGGTGGCCGCAGCGCTGGCCATGGCGGAACGGGAAGGCCGCTCGGGCATGGATCTCTTGCGCGCCGTCGTGCTGGGCTATGACCTGTGCTGCCGTTTTCTCATGGCACTCGGGCCAGACCACGTGCGCGGCACGCATCGCAGCGCGGAGGGCGTCGGCGCGACGTTTTCCGCCACGGGGGCCGCGGCTTCTCTTGCTCGCCTCGATGAAAATGGCATGCGCTATGCGCTCTCCTATGCCGCGCAACAAGTATCCGGCCTGTGGAGCTGGACTTCGGACAACGAGCATGTGGAAAAAGCCTTCGACTTTTCGGGCATGGGCGCGCGCAATGGCGTGACTGCGGCAACCATGATCCAGGCAGGGTTTAGCGGTGTGCGCGACGTGTTCGATTGCGAGCACAATGTCCTCGAAGCGCTCTCGTCGCAACCGCACCCCGCGGAGATGGTGGCGGGCCTGGGCGCACGCTTTTGGATTGCTGAAACTTCTATCAAGACCTATTCCGTCGGCTATCCCATTCAGTCCGCCGTGGACGCGTTCCTTACCCTGCAGCGGGAAAACTCGCTGCGCGTGGAAAATGTGGAACGCGTCGTCGTCCGCCTGCCGGCGGATGGCGCAGGGATCGTGGACAACAGCTCCATGCCGGACGTCAACGTCCAGTACATCATCGCCTTGGCCTTGATCGATGGCGCCGTCTCGTTCGCGGACAGCCACTCGCGTGAGCGCATGGCGGATCCGCAAATTCGCGCCGTGAAAGAACGCGTTCAACTGGTCGCCGACCGAAAACTGGTGGATCCGGCAGCGCCCCGCAGTGGCATGGTGGAAGTTACGCTAAAAGATGGGCGGACGGTGAATCACTTCACGAAGTTTCCTCCCGGCACGGAGGAAAATCCGCTCAGCACAGAAGGCCTGAACGCCAAAGTGCGCGACCTAATGGCGCCAGTCCTGGGCGCGGAGCGGACAGCGAAGCTCATCGAGCGCGTGAACGCTCTGGAAGAAGTGCGCGACGTGCGCGATCTGCGGCCACTGTTCACGCTGTAGCGTGGCGCAGGCTTCACAGGCTGCGGAAAAAGTAGATTATTTTGTCATTCCGAGCGAAGCGAGGAATCTCTCCTGGTTTT
>Ga0210401_10007218_pt1 | contig 11184 bp, 11 predicted proteins | sample IncBWH32MmetaG_FD_150866 | JGI IMG/M metagenome (GOLD analysis project Ga0210401, IMG submission 150866) | Forest soil microbial communities from Barre Woods Harvard Forest LTER site, Petersham, Massachusetts, United States - Inc-BW-H-32-M | ecosystem: Environmental > Terrestrial > Soil >... | reverse complement strand
TGATTTCCGATACTCTCGGCGACCGATCGCGAACCGACTTCTAGCCGGCACAAAGAGGACAGCGATGGCCTTCGAGTTCGAACTGCCGCCGGCCCCGACCACGGACGTCAAGCCCAAATTTGGCGAAGGCGATTTGATCCGGCGTTCGGCCTCGACGGTACCGCAACCGGAAAAACGACAGACAGAGGTCGCCAAGCTGATCGATGTATCGAAATGCATTGGTTGCAAGGCCTGTCAGGTGGCGTGTCTGGAGTGGAACGACAGGACGGAACGGGTCGGCTTCAACTACGGCGTCTACGACAATCCGATCGATCTCACGGCGGAATCGTTCACGGTGATGCGTTTCACCGAGTGGGTTAATCCTGAGAGCGATCGTCTGGAATGGCTGATCCGCAAAGACGGCTGCATGCATTGCGCCGATCCGGGCTGCTTGAAAGCGTGCCCGGCGCCCGGCGCGATCGTGCAATACTCCAACGGCATCGTCGATTTCGATCACGACAAGTGCATCGGCTGCGGTTATTGCATCAAGGGATGTCCGTTCAACATCCCGCGCCTTTCGAAGGTCGACCACAAGGCCTACAAGTGCTCGCTTTGCTCGGACCGGGTTGCCGTCGGCCAGGGTCCCGCCTGCGCCCGCACCTGCCCGACGCATGCCATCGTTTTCGGCACCAAAGAGGAGATGACGCAGCACGCGGCCGAGCGCGTTAAAGACCTAAAGTCGCGTGGCTTCCAGAATGCCGGTCTTTACGATCCGCCGGGCGTCGGTGGCACCCATGTGATGTACGTGCTGCAGCACGCGGACAAGCCCGAAATCTACGCGAACCTGCCAAGGGATCCGCGGATCAGCCCGATTGTCGATCTGTGGAAAGGGCTGACGAAGTATGCGGGTATCGCCGCCATGGGTGCTTTTGCCGCGATCGGCGTTTTGCATTACGTGGTCTCCGGTCCAAATAAAGTGCAACCGAAGGACGAGGAAGACGCCAAGCGTCTGACCGGGGTTCGCTGACCATGGAGGCCTATGACATCCAGAAAGGCGACGCCGTTCATCCGGGCGACCCGGTCGTAGTCGATCGCTACACACCGGGCGCGCGGGTGAACCATTGGATCACCGCGACGTGCCTGGTGCTGCTGGCGCTGTCCGGTCTTGCGTTGTTCTATCCGGGCTTCTTTTTCCTCACTGCCCTGTTCGGCGGCGGGCAATGGACGCGGGCTATTCACCCCTGGATCGGCGTCGTCTTGTTCTTCAGCTTTTCCGGATTGTTTCTGCGTTTTTGGAAAGCGAATTTGTGGCGGGCGGAAGACGGCACGTGGCTGGCGCGTTTGCGCGATGTTCTGACCAATAACGAAGAAAGGCTGCCGGAAGTCGGAAAATACAATGCCGGTCAAAAGGTGGTGTTCTGGTCGATGACGATCCTGATCATCATCTTGATCTGCACGGGCATCGTTATTTGGGACGAGTATTTCTATCCGTTGACGAGCATCGTGCAAAAGCGGTACGCCATCTTCGTCCACTCGCTCGCGGCCATGACGATTATCTGCGTGTGGATCGTTCATGTTTACGCCGCCATCTGGGTACGCGGCACCATTGGCGCCATGACCCGCGGCCAAGTCACCGGCGGCTGGGCCTGGCGGCATCACCGCAAATGGCTTAGGGAATTGGTGACCGGCAAGGCGGAAGACCGCAACGCCGGCGCGAAGTCCGTTCACTGAAGAGTGAACTCGCTCAGCGTGGACACTCGCAAAGTTTCTGTTCAGAAAAGACGCTGACACGTCACGTGGCCGGTGCGGTTCGTGAGGTTGTTGTATGACTGAAGTACGCGCGCCAGGGTTTGACCCGGTCCCGATCGGGGAGGTGGTAAAGCCGCCCTTCGCGCGATTGCCCGACCCGCTCGAAATGTTCGCCCGCCGCAGTCGGCGACTGAAGGCGCTCGCGGATGGCCCAGCCTTGCGCGCCTATCTGCTCTTTCTCGCCGATCTCAGCGACGTTCAGCATCGTGTGCAGGACGGTCTGCCCGACGTCGAGCTGCCGTCTGCCGACGCGCTTGTGCGTTCGCGCCAACACCGCATGCCGCCGCTCGACCGCGCGTGCTTTACGCCGGACGCCGCCACGGACATTGTTTGGCAACGGCTCACGGCGATGGCCGATGCCGTGGCGATGCCCGATGCTGCGCGCGTTGCGTTGCAGCGGGTTAAGTCCGCCGCTGACGCGGATCAAGCCGCAATGATGAACGCCGTGCTGTCGAACGCCATACCGGTCGAAACGCTGGCTCAGCACGTTTTTGTCGCCGCGGCGCTGCAAGTTCATTTCGCTCGCCTTGCTGCGCGGCTCGATGCCGGCGCGCTGGTGCCGGTCGGCGACGGCGTGTGCCCGGCCTGCGGCGGCCCGCTTGTCTCCTCCATGATCGTCGGCTGGAGCGGCGCGCAAAGCGCGCGCTTCTGCGCCTGCTCGTTGTGCGGCACGTTGTGGAACTATCCGCGCGTCAGATGCACGCTGTGCGGCGCGACCAAGGGGATCGCTTACCAGGAGATCGCCGACGGGCCGGCAACGGTGAAAGGCGAGACGTGCGAGTCCTGCCACGGCTATGTGAAAATCCTGCATCAGCACAAAGAACCGACGCTGGATCCGGTCGCTGACGACGTCGCGACGCTGGCGCTGGATTTACTGCTGCGCGACTTGGGCTATCGGCGCGGCGCCGTCGACCCGTTCTTGCTCGGTTATTGAAGAGGCGGCAATGACGGCCGAGGCCGATCGCCGGTTACGCGGATTGCCGTCGGTGGACGATGTCCTTAAGGCGGAGCCAGCATTGCTCGCCGTTGCGCGCTTTGGACGCCCCGCCGCCGTCACAGCCGTGCGTCAGACGCTCGACGCGGCGCGCGCGGCGCTGCGCGCCGGCAGGGCCGAGCCGAGCCAGCCGGACGCCATCGCCAGCGCTGCGCTCGCCAAGCTCGCGGTCGATGCGCGATCCAATCTGCGTCCCGTGTTCAATCTCACCGGCACGGTGCTGCACACCAATCTCGGCCGCGCTCTGATTGCCGAGGCCGCGATCGAAGCCGCCGTCGCCGCCATGCGGTCGGCGGTCGCGCTCGAATTCGATCTTGCGACCGGCAAACGCGGCGAACGCGACGATCACCTGCGTGGGCTGCTCTGCGAACTGAGCGGCGGGGAGGACGCAACTGTCGTCAACAACAACGCCGCTGCCGTGCTGCTGGTTCTCAATACACTCGCCAAAGGCCGCGAAGCACTGGTGTCGCGCGGCGAATTGATCGAAATCGGCGGCGCCTTCCGCATGCCGGACATCATGGCGCGCGCGGGCGCTAAGCTGAAAGAGATCGGCACCACCAATCGCACGCACCTGAAAGACTATGTGGAGGCGATCGGCCCGCGCACCGGGCTAGTTCTCAAGGTGCACACGTCGAACTACCGGATCGAGGGTTTCACCAAAGAAGTAGCCGCACGCGAACTTGCGCTGGCGACACGCCAGCACAACGTGCCGCTGGTCAACGATCTCGGTTCCGGAACGCTGCTCGATTTGTCCCGCTGGGGGCTCGCGCACGAGCCGACAGTCGCCGAAGCCATCGCCGAAGGCGCCGACCTTGTGACGTTCTCCGGCGACAAGCTTTCGGGCGGACCGCAAGCCGGGTTCATCGTCGGTCGCAAAGCATTGATCGCGAGGATCAACCGCAATCCCATGAAGCGCGCCTTGCGGGTCGACAAGATGCGGCTTGCCGCGCTGGAAGCGACCTTGCGTCTTTATCGCGATCCCGACCGGCTTGCCGAGCAATTGCCGACCATCCGGTTCTTGGCACGGCCGGCATCGGCGATCAAATCGGTGGCGCAACGGCTGTTGCCGATCGTCGCGGCGAAGCTCGGTAGCAGCTTTGATGTTGAGATCATCGCGTGCGCGAGCCAGATCGGCTCCGGCGCTTTGCCGCTGGAGGCCGTGCCAAGCGCGGGGCTTGCGATCCGGCCGCGCGCGCCGCGCGGTGCGGGCCGTGCCCTTGAACGCCTCGCCGCCGCGCTGCGCAATCTTCCCGTTCCGGTGATCGGACGCGTCGAAGACGGCGCGCAGATCCTCGACCTGCGCTGCCTCGAAGACGAGGCGGCGTTCGCGGCGAATTTCGCTGCGCTTGATCTCGGAGGTGATGATGGGCTGGGCTGATGACGCAACGACCCGCGTTCATCCGGCGACCGAGCCGGACGTCGCCGCCCGCATGGCCGAGGCTTATGACGCGGCCGAACGCGGCGATTATCCGGCGGCGCTCGCGATCTGGGGACCGCTCGCACAGTCAGGTATCGCACGGGCCCAGAACAATGTGGGCGCTTGTTTCGCCGAAGGACTTGGCATCGATCGCGATCCGGCGCTGGCGCTTCGTTGGCTGACGCTTGCCGCCGAGGCGGGCGATCCGGTCGGCCGACGAAACTTGGCCGCGCTCTATTTCAAAGGCGAGGGCGTTGCACAGGATCACGCACGCGCTGCTGAACTCTATCGGGCTGCGGCCGAGGTTGGCGACGCGCCGGCGCAAGACATGCTGAGCTGGATGCTGCTTGAAGGTGAAGCTGCGCCGTCTAACGCGAGCGAGGCGCGACACTGGGCGCTGGCCGCCGCCGAGCAGGGCGTCGCGTCGGCGATGACGCGCCTGGGCATGATCTATCACAACGCCCTTGGGGTCGATCGCGATCCGGCGGCTGCGGCAACGTGGTGGACCAAAGCCGCGGCACGCGACGATGCCGACGGCCAGGCCATGCTTGGCGCGGCGCATCTCCTCGGCGCCGGCGTGCCGCTCGACAGCGTCGCCGCGCTCGCCTGGTTGCTGCGCGCGAGCGCCGGCGGCAGCGCGCTCGCCGTGCCGTTTCTGAACAATGCCCGCGGCGCACTAACGCCAGATGAGGTCGCCGAAGCGGAGCGCCGCGCCGCAACGCCTTTGCCGGAGCCGGCACGATGATTATCGGCACCGCCGGTCACATCGATCACGGCAAGACCGCGCTGGTGCGGGCGCTCACCGGCATCGACACCGATCGCCTCAAGGAAGAAAAGGCCCGCGGCATCACTATCGATCTCGGCTTTGCCTATTTGCCAGCGCCGGACGGCCAAGTGCTCGGCTTTGTCGATGTGCCAGGCCACGAGAAGTTCGTGCACAACATGCTGGCCGGCGCCGGCGGCATCGATTTTGTGCTTTTGGTCGTCGCCGCCGACGACGGCGTCATGCCCCAGACCCGCGAGCATCTTGCCATCGTCGACCTGCTCGGCATCGGTCGCGGGCTCGTCGCGATGACCAAGGTCGATCTCGTCGCGGCCGACCGGCGCGAGGCGGTGCGAGCGGAGATCGCGCGCGCGCTCGAGAGGACCGCGCTCGCCGGCAGCGACATCGTGCCGGTGTCCGCCGTGAGCGGAGAAGGCATCGAAGAGCTGCGCAGCCGATTGTTCGCGCAAGCCAACACCGCCGAGCGCAGCGCTCCGCAGGGCCGCTTTCGGCTTGCCGTCGATCGCTCGTTCACGCTGACGGGTGTCGGCACTGTGGTCACCGGCACCGTGCTGTCGGGTGCGATTGCCATCTGCGATCATGTGACGGTCAGTCCATCCGGACTGTCGGCGCGCGTGCGTTCGATCCATGCGCAAAATCGACCGGCCGAGCGTGGACTGGCGGGCGAACGTTGCGCGTTGAATCTCGCCGGCGAGGGTATTGCCAAGGATCTCATCCACCGCGGTGATGTCGTACTTGATCCTGCGTTGCACGCCCCGACCGACCGGATCGATGCGCATCTGCGGCTGCTCCCCTCCGAACGCAAGCCGATCGCGCAATGGACGCCGGTGCGGCTGCACTATGCGGCTGCGGAGGTCGGCGCGCGTGTCGTCCTTTTGGGCGACGCGCCGGTCGCGCCGGGCGGCCAAGGCTATGTTCAACTCGTCCTGGAGCGGCCGATCGCTGCGGCCACAGGTGACCGGTTCGTGCTGCGCGATACATCGGCCCAACGCACGATCGGCGGCGGCGTGTTGCTCGATCTGCGCGCGCCCGCGCGCAAGCGGCGCACGCCGGAGCGGATGGCGCAACTTGCCGCTCACGCGATCCGCGATCCCGAACGTGCGTTGGCGGCTCTCTTGGAATGCCCGCCGGCTTTTGTCGATCTGACGACGTTCGCCCGCGACCGCGCGCTGGGCGCCGACCAAGTCGAGCAGCTCGTCGAAAAGCTTGGGCTGACGCGCATTGCAGTCCAGCGTGGAGTTATTGCGTTATCGCCCGATCGATGGCTGGAGCTCAAAAACAGCATGCTCGACCGGCTCGCGGCTTTCCACCGCGATAACCCCGATTTGCCCGGCATCGGCCTCGAACGGCTGAGACTCCAGCTCGAACCACGTTTGCCGGCGCCGGCCTTCGTTGCCGCGTTGCAGAGCTTGGCGCGGCTTCGGGAGATAGCGCTCGACGGCGCATGGGTGCGGCTGCCGAGCCATCAGGTGCGCCTGACGCCCGCCGAAGAGAAGCTCTGGCGCGGTATTCAGCCTTTGATCGACGGCAAGGAGCGCTTTCGCCCGCCGCGCGTCCGTGACGTCGGTGCTATCGTCGGCGTTCCCGAAGGGGAGGTACGCCGGGTCTTCAAGTTGCTCGGCCGTCTCGGCAAGGTTGACGAGGTGGCGCACGATCATTTCTTTCTTCGCGAGACGGTGGCGGAGATGGCGGATACTTTGTCAGCGCTTGCCGCCAAAGCGCCGAACGGCCAGTTCACCGCCGCCGAATTCCGCGATCAGCTCGACAATGGCCGCAAGGTCGCCATCCAGATTCTTGAATTCTTCGATCGCCATGGGGTCACGATACGGCGCGGCGATCTGCGCCGCATGAATAAACACCGGCTGGATCTGTTCCGCCGGCCGGCCGACGAGCCCCAAGCGGCGGCAAGCTCAGGAAGGGAAGCGTCCCCGGTGGGGCGTCCGGACTTCAAATCCGGGGGAGGCCGCGAGCCGGTCTTTGGTGGGTTCGACTCCCACTCTCTTCCGCCACGTTCAAGGAGCGCCGGATGAAACCGTCCGCCCCCTTTCTCGATACGCTCGAGTTCGCCGCAAACCGCAGCGCCCAGGCCGAAAGCGACATTCGCCGCGAATGGGCCGAACGCATCAAAACGCTAGAGCGCGAACGCGCCTTCGCCCACCGTCGCTTCAATTTCATTCGTGCCGTCGCCGAAGCCGTCGCCACGGCGGAAAGCGAGGAGATCGCGGTGGCCGCCGCAACGGCAGCCGCGCGGGCCAAACTTGGCTGGTGGGACGAGAGCGATGCGCGAACGGAAGTGCTTTCGCGCTTCGTGCCGGTTGCGCAACAAATCTTTGCCGGTCTCGCGCCGGTCGGCGAGGAGGAAGCGCCACCTCCCGACGTTCTCGGCGCGCTCGCCGCGTTCGAGACGTGGTATCGCGAAACCCATCCGCATCCGTTCTGGATGCTGTTCGAAAATCAGATGCCGGAAACGCCGCTCGTCGACTTCTAACGCAAGTTTCCGCCGGCAATCATTCGCGAATTGGCTGCATCGCTCTCTTATAGGCCCTAGTCTAGCCGCCCATCGGCCGCTTGAGTTCGCGTTTTGTTGCATCGTTTCCTGTGCCCGCAAGAGGGCCGTTGGTCCGCCTGGACAATCGCGCGCATATCGATCAAGTGAGTTGTGGAACGGACCCGATGACGTGTGGGTCCGTTCAGCGAAGCGCGGCTAAGCGGCCCGATCTAGGTTGACCCTAGGTCGACGCACTTGGGCTCGGCACGGCCGAGGGCTGCTGATTGTCGTCAGGAGCGGCGGGTATTCGATCATTCAGCGGACTGCCGCCCTTGACCACGCCGTCGCGAACGAGATCGGCGCGCAGGCGCGCCAGAGCACGCTCGACAATGTGCGGCTTGAACCGCTTCGCCGGCTGCAAATAGCCAAGCCGCAGCAATTCCTTGACGACCTTTGGGGAAATTGTCGGACGCCGTGACTGCACACCATTCCCATGCATTGTGTCGCCTTAGGGAGCGGTTGTAGCGGATTCGCTTCGGTCATGAAACTGTCGTGCAAGGCGTTTCCTGCAGACCGTTGGGCAAGGACCCGCCCATTTCAGGAGGATGTGGCCCAAATTCTCCAGCATTGTTGAGGGCATCGCCGGCAATCTGTCATATGGCTGTTGACATCGCCTGGCACAAATTTGCGTGACCATTCGGATTGCCATCGACGGATTGCCATCGAAGTATCGGGGGGTGTGTTCGATCCCTCGGCGGGATGCGGGATGCTGCTGCCGGCACGATTGTCAGAAGGTTATCGCGCCTTCATCGAGACCCGCCTACCGTTGGAGCGCAGCCGCTACGAGCGCCTTGCCGCCACCGGCCAACGGCCGAACGTCATGGTCATTGGCTGTTGCGATTCGCGTGTCTCGCCCGAAGTGATCTTCGACAGCCATCCCGGCGAAATCTTTGTTGTGCGCAACGTCGCCAATCTCGTGCCCCCCTACAATCCTACCGGACTGACACACGGCGTTTCCGCTGCGTTGGAATTTGCGGTCCAGATTCTGAAAGTCGGGCACATCGTCGTCATGGGTCACTCGCACTGTGGCGGTATCCGCGCTTTTGTCGAGCACCGCGACCGGCCGAACAAAGGCGATTTCATCGACAATTGGATGTCGTTGATTACGCCCGCGGCTGACGGGATCGGTACTGCAGGCGAGAGCGGCGACGCGGATTATCTCGGGCGGCTCGAGCGCGCTTCGGTCGTCGCGACGTTGGATAACCTGATGACGTTTCCCGACATCCGCGAGCGCGTGAGTGCGGGCGAGCTTACGCTCCTCGGCGCTTATTTCGACGTCGGCAGCGGCGGTCTTGAGCTTCATGATGCGAACACCGGCGCATTTGCGCCGGTGGTGGAGCCGGTGGAGTTTTCGTTGCAATGAGTACAGCTTCGCGACGGATCTGAAACAATTCGTCCTAAAACTGCGCGATCCATTGCGAGACAACGTAGATCAACAGGCCGACCAGCCCACCGACCAGCGTTCCGTTGATACGGATATATTGCAGGTCCTTGCCGACCTGCAGCTCCAGCCGGTCGACCAAGGTCGCGCTGTCCCAGTTGCGCACCACGCGCTCGATATAGGCGCCGATCTCGACGCGATAGGGCAATAAAAAACGCTCGCCGATAATCCGGATCCGCCGGTTGAGCTGTGCCTTGCGCTCTTCGTCTTCCTGCAGCCACGTTCCGGCATTGCGCAGCGCTCGCGCGCAGGCTTCGCCAATGGCCTCCGAATGGGCCGGCAGGCCGGAAACGAGGCCGGTCTCCACCTCGGCCCACAAGGTCTTGGCCTGCTCGATCAGCAGCGGGCTTGCCAGCAATTCGGCCTTCAAGTCCTCCGCGCGCGCACGCATCTGCGGATCGGTCGCGAGTTCGGCAATGAGCTTCTCCACCGTCTTGCGCAGTTCGACCCGCCAGGGGTGCAAAGGATCGCGCATCTCGGCGAGCGTGCCGAGCAAGCCGTTGAGAACTTTCTCGGCAATCATCCGATCGATCCATTTGGGGATCCAGCGCGACGATCGCTCCGAGATCTTTTCGGTGAGGACGTCCTTGTTGCCGGCGAGCCACGCCTCGCTCTGTTCGATCGCTTGCGCCAAGAGCGCCTGCGCCTCACCTTGCGCCCACACGATCGCCAACAGCTTCGACGCCACCGGCGCTGCCGGGATCGCCTGCGCGGCCTGTTGCGCGATTGTGCCGATCAATTCGCCGATGCGCGGCAGCGGCAGGGACCTTGCAATCTGCGGCAATTGCAGCGCGACATAGTCTCCGAGCCGCTTGGCATTGGCCGGCTCGGAGAGCCACCGGGCGAGCGCGCCCACCATGTCGATCCGCGCCAATCTTTCGTTCATCACCGCGGCAGTGAGGAAATTGTTGGTGATGAAATTGCCGAGCGCCTTGCCGATCCGGTCCTTGTTGTTGGGGACGATGCCCGTGTGCGGTATCGGCAGTCCGAGCGGCCGGCGGAACAGAGCGACGATCGCGAACCAGTCGGCGCAGGCGCCGACCATGCCGGCTTCAGCAAACGCGCGCACGTAAGGGATCCACGGCCAGTCGAGCTTGACGACGGTGGTGACGATAAATATCGCGGTCATCAGCACCAGGAGAAGGGTCGCAAAGAGCCGCATCCGCCGCAGCGCCGCGCGTCGCGGGTCCGTTTCGAACTTTGACGGCGGCGGTAGTGCCGTCGGTGCCTCGCGGGGCGCGCCAGCCCTCAGCATGCAAACCGTTCACCTCATGATCTTCGGCCGCGAACCGTATATCTGATAATGCTGGCGCACCACGCTTTGTCCATGCAGGCGCTCCAGTTTTCGAATAGCGAAATGGCCGCTTGCCACACGTTGAAAATGATTCATGAAGATCATGTTCACCGTCGCGCCGCCGACCGCGCCGAGCACCGGCAACGCGCTGGCTGCGGACCGCTCGGTAACGACGACGCCGAAGCGTGTGGCGATCTCGCTGACGAGGCTGCTCACCACCGGCGCCGAGACATTCGCCGTGCCGCGCTCGAGCAGGATCGACGTTGCGTTCGCGGCGAGCCGGCTGATCAGTGTCCGTGAGGCGTAATAGCTGAGACCCATCTGCCGGTCAGCCTGCGGCGTGCCTAGCGCAAACACTTCGACGCAGGCGAGGCGCGCCTCCAATGTCGATAAATCTTCGCCGTGATGGCGCGCGATATCGGCGATGGCGCGCAGCATCAGCGTGGTGGTCACCGGCAGTTCGATCGGCAGCGCGGCAATCCCCAAAAAGCCGCCGATGCCGCCGCTGACCCCCGCCAGCACCGAGGCGGTGTGGCGCGCCGGTGGCCGTTTCGATCGCGGCTCGATCGAGCGGATGGCAATGTTCAGCGCTTTGAGGATGGCGGCTTCGACGACTTTGTTGAAATGGTCGCTCGCCGCCTTTGGCATCAAGCGCATTGCTCGCGCGATCGGCCGGCCCGCATAGTCGGCGAGCCGCGCGGCAAAATCCTGATTTTCGAGATTCATGACGGCGCGTTGCAGCGCCTGTTGGTGAGATGGCGGGAGCGCGATCGCGGGTTCGGCCTTGATCATTGATAGCGAAGGATCGGGCGAATTCCGTTCAAGCTTGCCAGAATAGCCGAGCCGTTGCTGATCACGGCGGTTACCGAGGGACTGATCAAACCACCGGGGAGCGCAAGCCCGAGCGCCAGCGTATTC
>Ga0210401_10007214_pt1 | contig 11190 bp, 10 predicted proteins | sample IncBWH32MmetaG_FD_150866 | JGI IMG/M metagenome (GOLD analysis project Ga0210401, IMG submission 150866) | Forest soil microbial communities from Barre Woods Harvard Forest LTER site, Petersham, Massachusetts, United States - Inc-BW-H-32-M | ecosystem: Environmental > Terrestrial > Soil >... | reverse complement strand
CATGTCCTGCAGCAATTGTTGCAGCAATACAGGATCAATCTTTCCGCGCTCGAGAAAACGACGCGCGGCGGCCGCGTTGTTGGCAATAGCGGTGAGCGGCTGATTCAATTCATGCGCCACCGACGCCGTCATTTCTCCCATGAGCGCGACGCGGTTCAAATGCGACATCTCCTCACGCTGGATCTGCAACTGAAGGTCGGACTGTTTTTGCGCGCTGACATCGATTGTCACCCCAATGAGTTCCAAAAGATGTCCGTATTCGTCTTCCAAACAGCGTCCGCGCACGATGACCCAGCGTGTTTTGCCGTAAGGCAGAACAAGCCGGTGCTCCGACTCGAAGGTCGTGTGCGAAGCGCACGCGCGATCGAAAGCCGCGTGGACCGCGGATCTTTCATCCGCGTGCACGCGTCCGCAGATCAAGTCGCGAGTTAACGGCAGCTTGGAATCAAATCCGTAAATCTTGCGCCCTTTGTCACTCATCCAGGCACTATTTTGTTCCGGATAGATTACCCAAAAAGCTAGGTCAGCCGATTCCGCCGCCAGATTGATGCGCGCATCGCGCTCGCGCAACGTCTCCTGGACGCGCTGGCGCTCGATCGCGATTCCCGCAATATGTGTCGCGATCTGGGTCAGCCGTCTCTCTTCCGCGTTTGGACCGCGCTGTTCCTGCCGATACATGGCAAACGATCCAAGAACATCACCTTGCGGGGAGAAGATCGGCGTGGACCAACACGCGCGCAGGCCGCAAATCTCCGCCAGATGCCGGTAATCAGCCCAAAGAGGATCGGCGAGCACATCGGTCACCACCACCGGTCTCTTTAAGTACATCGCAGTCCCGCATGAGCCGTTCCGCGGTCCGATTCGCGCGCCGTTGACGGCCTTGACGTATGCCTCGGGCAAACTCGGGGCCGCGCCGTGGCGGACGCGCATTCCGTCGGCGCTCAGGACCAGAATGGAACAGAGCATCCCTTCCGCTTGCGCCTCCATCAGCAGAACAAGGTTCGTCAGGACCTCTGGGAGAGGGTCGTTCGCTGCCACCATCTCGAGAATTCGAGTCTGCCCGGCGTAAAACGGCTCTTCCTTCTCGTGGTGTTCTTTGTCGCTCTTATCTCGTTCGCTCATTCGCTATTGTAGCTCGGGCAGCGCGGCCGGACGACAGAAAGGAAGTGGTGATCGTCAAAAGCCTTCCTAAGAAAACCAGTAAGGTCATGCCGTCTGCGGCGACTGCCCATTTTCTTAATGGAACAGCCGAACAATCTACAGAGTAATTCCTACCGGGTCGTTCGATAGTGGACTTTGGTCCCATGCGAGACCTCCGCCGGCGGGAGTCCCGCTCTGCGTCCTCGGTCTCGTCGACGGGCCTTGCCGAAAACTTCGCTCGCACCAAAAGGGAATCTATAGACCTTCGAACGATCGGAAAACGGGTCGTGCAATGGCAAGGCTTCACGTACCAGAAAGAGCAAAGCGAACGGCGGTGAGGAATTCCTCGTCCTCAAATGGCTTCATGAAAAAAGCGGATGCCCCGGCGGTTAAGGCTGTGGAACGAACAAGCGTATCTTCTTTCCCGGTAAAGATGATGACACGCGTAGAAGGCGAAATTTCGCGAAGCCGAGATTGAACCTCCAACCCATTCATTTTCGGCATCCAGACGTCGACGATTGCTACGGGAGTGCGGTGGATCTTGATCTCAAGCAAGAACTCTTCGGGATCGGTGAATTGTTTCGCATGAAAACCGGCTGAGGCCAAAAGGCGGCTCATTCCCGCTAAAACGGACGGGTCGTCATCAAGTATGCAGACGGTAGCGGCAGTAACTGTTGGAGTGGCCAAAGGGGAAAGGCTAATCTTCCGACTCGTTGTTGCCTATTAGACCTTAGTCTCACGTACCGCCCTCGTCGCACGGGCCACGCAGGCTCTCTCCACTAAGCGAACTAGCTCAGCCACTGAGGTAACCCGTAGCTTCTGCATCACTCGGCCGCGGTGGACCTTCACCGTCTTCTCAGCCGTGCCCAGCTCTGCCGCGATTTGTTTGTTTAACATGCCCGTGATCACGAGCTGCATCACTTCGAACTCACGTGGGGTCAACGCGTCAAGCAGAAGGCGCGCTGAAGTCTTCTCGGCATTGCGCCTGCGCTGCTCAGCCGATCGATTCAACGCACGCCCGACACATTGGAGCAAGTCTTCATTCCTAAAAGGCTTTGGCAAAAAATCGACCGCTCCGGCTTTCATTGCCTTGGCGCACATTGAAATGTTGCCATGCCCGGTAATAAAGATGAGCTGCTCTTCCCGGCGTCGCTGGATCAAAGCTTCTTGAAGCTCGATACCGGTTACACCCGGCATTCGCACATCGACAATCACGCACGAAGGACCGGGATGCGGAGGACGCAAAAGAAAATCCGATGCGGAATTAAAAGCCTCGGTCTGATATCGCGCTGACCGAAGTAAGCGCGTGAGCCCCTTTCGCACCGACGCGTCGTCGTCGATGGCGAAAACCAAACTGTCGGGGACAATCATGTTAATGAGCAACGGGTAAGGTGAAATGAAATCGCGCTCCTCCGTCAGCCGCGTTCTCCGCAGCAATGGTGCCATGATGGGCTTCCACAATGGAGCGCACGATGGCGAGTCCCATCCCCAAGCCTTCGCGTTTCGTGGTGAAGAAAGGCTCGAAGAGTCGCTCGCGTGCTTCATCCGGAATACCAACGCCATAATCGCGGATGCTCACTCCGATCAGTTCGTTACCACGGTGCTCCGTTTCCATCAATATTTTGCGGTTCTGAACCGGCGTATCGCGCATGGCATCGAATCCATTGACAACCAAATTGATGAGGACCTGCTGAATCTGGATCGGATCCGCTTCGACCGGCAGCAAATTTGGCTTCAGTGAAGTGCTCACCTTGCACGAATGAAGCAAGGCATCGGGACCTATCATGTGTGCGACATTCGTCACGACATCATTGAGATCGACCAATTGCCGCAGTGTCTCTCCTTTTTTTAGCATCCTGCGGATTCCCCGAACCACTTCCCCCGCCCGTCGCCCATCTGCGCTAATGTCAACAAGCAACGCGCGAAGCTCCCGCAAATCGACATCCCCGCGGTCGATAAAACGCTGGCCAGCGCCCGCGTTGCTCACAATTCCTGCCAGCGGTTGATTCAACTCGTGGGCAATAGACGCGGACATTTCACCCATCAATGCCACGCGGCTGAGATGGGCGAGTTCAGTGCGATGTCGTTGCGCATCCAGCTCTGCCAGTTTGCGCTCACTGATGTCAATGCAGGAACCAACGTAACCGAGAAACGCGCCATCGGAGCCGAAGCGCGGCGTTCCAGTGCCCAGAAGCCAGCGATATTCCCCGTCACTTCTGTGCAAGCGGTATTCCATGGTGAACGGTTGCCGCGCGTCAAAGGAATTCACATAGACTTCACGACAACGATCTAAATCGTCGCGATGAACGCCTTCGGCCCATCCATTGCCAAGTTCCTGCGCGAACGTGCGGCCAGTAAAGTCGAGCCACCCTGTGTTGAAAAACGTGCAGAGCTTGTCTGTGCCCGACATCCAGATCATCACGGGCGCAGTGTTGGCCATGGTGCGAAAACGAATCTCGCTCTCCCGCAACGCTTCCTCCCCCAGCTTACGATTTGTGATGTCCAGCGACACGCCGTGGATCCGAACCGGCTTGCCATCGCCGTTGAATTCGACGCGTCCGCGTCCGTCGATCCAACGGATTGTTCCGTTGCCGCTCAAGACGCGGAATTCCGCTCCGTAGTCACCAAGTCCATCCAGTGATTTTTCCACTTCATGGCTGACCATCTTGCGGTCGTCCGGATGCACCTTAGCGAGAAATTTTTCTATGTTCACCACTTCCGACGGTGCGAAACCAAAGAGAGCGCGGCAATGGTCTGTGACCCAGGTTTCATTGCGCACGAGGTCCCACATCCACATCCCAAGCCCAGCCGCCCTTGCTGCAAGATCCATACGCTGTTCCGTTGCACGCAAATCAGCCTCGCTCGATCGCAATTGTCCCGCGATCTGCGCCGCTCGAAGCACTTCGGAGCTCAGTTCGTACGCCATCGCCACAACGATTCCCAGATAACAGAACGATATAAGAAAGGGAGTGCGGATGACGCCCCAGATCACCAATGAACTTTGGGCCCATCCCATCGCGACGAAGAAAATTGCGCCACCGCCGACGATGAGAGCCTGTCGGCGGTCACTGCGACGCCAGGCTGCGACCGTGGCGTCGATGAGAAAGACTAGCAACAACAACAAACTGAGGTAGCCTATTAAAGTCCAGGGATTCGGCACTCCGACAGCCACTGAGACCTTTTCGCCCCACCATGAGAACTGTCGTAGGCTGGTGATCTGCCGGTAGTTCAGATTCGGCTGAAGAAGGAAATTAAGAAACAACGCTAACGACCTCAGAGCACACACGCTCCAAGCCAACCACATCCGGCCCGCGCGCAGACGTAATCGTACAAACCACACGAGAGAGACGATGAGCGCCCAAAGCGGTACGTGGGCCCAGCGCAAAAGAGTTCCGAACTGCTGGGTCGTGTCCGATCGCATCGCCGCCAATTCGAATCCCGAGATAACGGCCACCGAGATTGCCGTGCATGAAAATAGCAGATGCACCCAATCTTCCCGGTGCTTGCTCCAGACCAGCAAGTATATCGCCGCGAGCGTCAGACACGCGGCTGCATTCATCGACCAGAGGATTGTAATCCAGCTCATTGGTCGCGAATCGAATTAGGGCCCCAACGAACTGACACCGCATAAACTCGGCCATTCGATGTCCGTTCGCTCTGCGAGCGGAAAGCTATCCCGCCTTTCAGTCGTTTGGCGGTTGCCCTCATAATCGAAAACTGGCGATTTCGGTACGCCGCGCGTTCGATTAAACGAATGGTCCCCCAAATGTCCCATCAGCTCACCGATCACTCGGCAAGCAATTGATAATCAAAAAACGGTCAACGAGACAAGCCCCTAATTGTTACGGCCTTGTGAATTTTCCCAGGTTCCCCGTCTACGTAATCGAAGTGATTGAATTAAACTACACACTGTACGCGGTTGGAGCGGTGATTCGCCGGATGTGTGGACCTCTGATTCAAGTCAGATTCCGACGACACCGCTTAGAATTTCCTATCGTTAATTGGCTCATGTCCCAGATCCCTAAATGCCGTGCGCCCGGCGCGGCTCGAACGCGCAACCTACGGCTCCGGAGGCCGTCGCTCTATCCAGTTGAGCTACGGGCGCGGTGTCGTCGATTATAGCGGGAACGAACTTGGAGCACAACTTGGTGACGACGCGAAAGCCAATGCACAGCTGCGCTCGTAGCCGCGGCCTGTGGGCCGTCTGACTTTGAACATCTTCTCGCCCCGACGCGCCGCAGGCGCGTGGCTACGGATTTCAGTTTGCATTTCCAGCGCCTTCGCCTGAAAATGCTTGCCCCGCAGCCGGCCCGCCTTCGATGAGGCTACGCTACGCAGGCAGAGGCTAATTATGAACCGCATTATTGACGCTATCGAAAAAGAGCAGCAAAAGAGCGATCGGGTGCAGTTTGCCGTGGGCGATAGCGTCCGCGTGCACACGCGGGTGGTGGAAGGCGATAAGGAGCGGATTCAGATTTTCGTCGGCATCGTAATTGGCCGCAAAGGACGCGGGCTTAATGAAACATTCACCGTGAGGCGCATCTCCTACGGCGAAGGTGTCGAACGCGTTTTCCCGCTTCACTCACCACGCATCGCAAAAATCGAAGTGGAAAAAGAAGGCCGTGCGCGGCGGGCCAAGCTGAATTATCTCCGTACACGCAAAGGCAAGGAAGCGACGGCAGTGAGAGAGTAAGAAACTTGATTTAGCGAATTAGCGATTGAAGCAGTTTTCCAAATCGTTAATTCTACTAAATCACGAATGTATCGTCGTTGCGGATTCCGGCATGAACGTCGATTGCGCAGTCTCGGCATCGCTCGCATCGCCGGGATTGATGAGGCCGGACGCGGCGCCCTAGCTGGTCCGGTTGTGGCGGCGGCGGTGATTCTTCCGGAGAAGTTCCGACACCGGCAATTAAATGATTCCAAACAACTCGCGCCGGAATTGCGCGAGGAAATTTATCGTGAGTTGGTCGCCAATCCCGAGATTGCGTGGGCGGTCGGCATCGTCGATTCAATCGAGATCGACCGAATGAACATTCTGCGCGCAACACACCGGGCGATGCGCGCCGCCATCGCGACCCTCGCCATCTTGCCCGATCACGTTTTGATCGATGGCCTCCCCGTTTTTCCCTTCCCCTTTCCACAGACCGCGATCGTCGATGGGGATTGCTGCAGCCTGAGCATCGCCGCCGCCAGCGTGATCGCGAAAGTGACGCGCGACACGATGATGCGTGACTTCTGCGCGCGTTTCCCGGAATATTGTTTTAGCCAACATAAAGGCTACTGCACCGAACTGCATCTCACGAAACTCCATGAATTCGGGCCTTGTCCGATCCATCGCCGATCTTTCGAGCCGGTGGCGCAACCGCTTCTCGCGCTCGAAGCGCTCATCTGACCATCTTCGACGCGGTCTCCTCGGTGAAAAACTAGCCGGCCGTTTCCTGCGCAAGAACGGCTACAAAGTTCTTTATCGCAATTTTCGCGGTCGCAGCGGTGGCGAGATCGACATCGTTTGCCGCGATGATGACACGCTCGTCTTCGTCGAAGTGAAAACGCGCGCGAGGGAGAATTTCGGGCGGCCCATTGAGGCGGTGGATCGACGAAAACAAAAGCGCATCTCGCGCGGCGGCCTTGCCTGGCTGCGCATGCTCGATAATCCTGACATCCTATTCCGTTTCGATGTCGTGGAAGTAATCATCGCGGAAGACGACAAGCCACGTCTGGAGCTAATCAAGAACGCCTTCCAACTTTCCGCGCCGTATATTTACTAATGAGGGTCGAGTGATAAGCAAGGAGCGCTGATTTTCCAAATCGCGAGAGTTTCTGGCGCCTTCCGTCATCAGCCGCGAATCTCGAAAAGATCTCTTGCCGTTCCAATGCTCAATGCCCAACGGATACAGTGGCGGCCACTCCGGCGGCAGCGTTTTTTGGAACGTTGCGGATAAGACGCGAACCTCTACACGAGCAATTCATAGGAAAGAATGCTCAGGCAATAGATCGCGGCGGTTTCGACCCGGAGAATAATGGGACCGAGCGTAATTGGGCGGCAGCCGTGACTGCGCGCGAGCACGAGTTCAGCCGGAGTGAAATCGCCTTCCGGGCCAATGAGCATGAGGACGCTGGAAGGAAGATATTGATGTTCGCTCGAAAACTCGGCCAGGATTTGTTTCAAATGGAGGGCATCGGTTTGGAGCGAACCGATCAATCGCAGATCATAACGCGAATCATCCTTCTGTAGACGCGGGCGTGTCGGCGGCGAGGCCGCCGGTTGCAAACGCGACACGCCTGGCTCTACAGATGTAAAGAATTCTTTAAGCTTTCGCGGCGAGCGCACAAGCGGCAGCCAATTCTGCCCACACTGTTTGGCCGCTTCGATTGCGATCGCTTGCCATTTCAATTCTCTTTGCATGGTCTCCTTCCCTTGAAGGTCGACAATCGTACGTTCGGAAATAATCGGCGCAATTTCAGAAGCGCCGATCTCGACGGCCTTCTGCACGATCAACTCCATGTTCTTCCCCTTCGGAATCGCCTGCCCCAGTGTAATGCGGCACCGCAGCGGCGGCGTACTGCTCGCGTGCAGTTTGCAAAAACGAACTTGCCCGGGGTGAAGTTCGACAATCTCCGCCGTGATTTCGCATCCGCGTCCGTTAAAGAGAACGGCCTTATCTCCGCGTGCCATCCGCAGCACGTCGCGACAATGATGCGCTTCCGAGCCGCTCAAGGTGAGCGCATCGGGATTCCAATTCTCCGGCGAAATGTAAAAGCGGTGCATCGATTTGTTCGAGGCTTGATGTGGGACGTGTGACGTAAACGATAATGGCGCTCGAAGAAATCAAACCTCAAATTTCAAACATCCCGGAAGAATTCCCGGGCGCGTTCGAAGAAACTTTTGCGCAATGGCGTATTTTCTTCGCCGCAGAGCGCGGCGAACTCCTCGATCTTCTGGCGCTGCTCACTATTCAGTCGCGTCGGTACTTCGACAAGCAAACGCGCGAGCAAGTCACCGCGCTCGCGCCCGTTCACGCTCATGATTCCTTTCCCACGCAGTTTAAACAGCTGCCCGCTTTGTGTACCGGCCGGGACTTTAAGTTGGGCTTTGCCCTCCAGGGTAGGCACGTCGACTTCGCCACCAAGCGCGGCCACGCTGAATGGAATCGGCACTTCGCAATAAAGATGATCGTCCTCGCGCTGGAAGATTTTGTGCTCCTGGATATGAACGACGACGTAAAGATCGCCGTGCGGGCCGCCCCGAATACCGGCCTCGCCGTTGCGCGAGGAACGCAAGCGCGACCCGTCTGCGATCCCGGCCGGAATCTTCAATTTAACTCGGCTCGGTTTTTCCGCGCGACCTTCCCCGCCGCACTGCCGGCACGGTTTCTCAATGATCTGGCCGGCGCCGCGACAGCGCGGACAAGTTTGTGAGACCTGAAAGAAACCGCGCGAGCTAATCACCTGGCCACGTCCGCCGCAGGCAGGACAATTGATGGTGCGCGAACCGGGCTCTGCGCCGGAGCCGTTGCATTTGTCGCAGGTATCGAGCTTGCGGATTTCAATTTCCTTTTCGACGCCGAAAGCTGCTTCCTCGAGCTTGATCTGCATGTCATAACGCAAATCGGAACCACGTTGCCGATCTTCTTGCGGGCCGGCGCCGCCAAAAAACGTCTCGAAGATTCCGCCGCCGGCACCGCCAAACACCTCGCGGAAAATGTCGAACGGATCATGGAAACCCCCGCGTCCGAACCCGCCACCTTGCGCAAAGGCCGTGTGCCCAAAACGATCATAGGCGGCGCGTTTATCCGCATCCATCAAAACGTCGTAGGCTTCGCCGAGTTCTTTGAATTTCTCCTCGGCGTTCGGGTCTTCGGGATTTTTATCGGGATGAAACTTGACCGCGAGCTTGCGATAAGCGCGCTTGATTTCCTCATCGGAGGCATTCCGACCAACGCCTAGGACTTCGTAATAGTCACGTTTTTTCGTTGCCATTTGTATTAACCGCGGATTACGCGGGTAAGAAGTAAATCATGAACCTTCTGTCTAGTTTCCTTCTCGTGCTCGTGCTCGAAAAAGATCGACGTGGAGTAAGAGCACGAGCAAGAGACAAACCGAGCAATTATTTTGCTGAACCGCTGGAAACGACCACGCTCGATGGCCGCAGGAGGCGGTCCTTGAACTTATAACCGCGACGCGTTTGGCGGATGACCGTTTCTTCGGGAAATTCGTCGCTCGGTTCGTGCGCGATTGCTTCATGCAAATTCGGATCGAATCTCTGGGAAACCGCGTCGATCGGCTGTAATCCATTTTCAGCCAGGAAATCGTTGAATTGTTTGAGAACCAAACGCATACCCGAATAGATGGGCGAGTCTTCGCCTTCACCGCGCGCGGCGGAAAGGCCAAGCTCAAAATTATCGACAATTGTGACGAGCCGCTCGAGCAACGAGCTGTTGGCGTACTTGATCGCTTCCTCTTTTTCACGTGCGCAACGCTTTTTGTAATTCTCGAAGTCGGCCTGGCTGCGCAGCGCCAAATCGCGAAAGCGATCAAGATCGGCTTGCAAACCGGCCATCGGATCCTCAGTCTCGGTTTGCTCTACATTCGACGGACCCGCGCCGGCCGGTTCGGGAGAAAATGTCGATCTCTCTTTCGGGTCGTCAGGTTTGTCTTTGGAAATCTTTCTCATGTTTTGCGGATGGCAATCAGGGTGATGTCGTCATTTTGCGGATGCGATCCAACGAAGTTGCGCAAATCGTCGATCAACCGCGTGATAATGGCCTGGGCGCCGTTGTCCGCGCTGGCCAGGACCGATTGCATGGTGCGTTCGATGCCAAATTCGTTTCCATCGGTATCGAGCGCTTCCGTCACTCCGTCCGTATAAAGGACCAGGCAATCATTGCGCTCGAGCGGGACGGGGAAATCGCCCGTTATCCTATCGAAGACGTTTCCACTGTCAATTCCGACGACCATGCCGGGCGGCTTCAAAGGCGTAACCTTTTTCGAAGCGCGCTTGTAGAGAAGCGGCGCGTCATGTCCAGCGCGCGCCAGCATGACGCCGTTGCGCGCGTGATCGAGAATGAGATAGGCCATGCTGATGAACATGTCCTCTTTAATGTCGGGATAAAGTTGGCGGTTCACCTTTCGCAAAACATCTGCCGGGGAAGGATTCTCCGCCGCCTGACTGCGCAAGACACTGCGGCAAATCGCCATGATGAGCGATGCCGGCACGCCTTTGCCAGAAACATCGGCAATCGCCACGCCGAGCCGTTCCTCGTCCACTTTGATGTAATCGAAATAATCGCCGCTTACCTGGCGCGCGGGAACGTTGATGCCGCTGATCTCGAAGCCGTTTACAGACGGCGGTTCTGCCGGCAACAAGACACGCTGAATGTCGCGCGCGATCTCAAGATCGTGATCAAGCCGCTTCTTTTCGTTCGCCTCTGAGTAAATGATCGCGTTGTAGAGCGCGAAGGCCGATTGTTCGGCAATCGATTTGAAGACGACAAAGTCGCTCTGCGAAAATGGCACGTCTCTGGGGCCGTTGCCCAGCGCGAGCACGCCCATGTTTTGCTTTCCGTAAAGCAACGAAGCAATCATCACGGAGGCCGTGCCGAACGCAGTGCCGCGCAGCTTCGCCAACTCGGGCGCTTCAGAGAAGTCATTTAAACAAATCGCTTCTCCGGTTTGCCAGACACGACCGATCATGCCATCGCCCAAAGCAACAGAGTGAAGGCGGAGATAACTTTCCAGCGCGACGGGCGTAGATGCAGCCTGCTGCAAAATGTGCGGCGGAACATCGACAAGCGGCGGACAACCCTTGGAAATGAACGCCGGCGTGAGCTTGGTGCCCGTGCGATCGGCCATGTAAAGCGCGCCGCCGTGTGCGTCCAGAATGCGGGTCGCACCTTCCACAATCAAGCGATGCAGGTCATGGGGCCGGATGGTCTCGCTGAACGCTTCACCGAGCCCGTGCAAGAAATCGAAGACGAGGGTTTCCTCGACTTGGATTTCCTCTTTGGAGCGTTCCAGGATTCGAATCCGCCGGGCCTGGCGCAGCGC
>Ga0210401_10007211_pt1 | contig 11191 bp, 11 predicted proteins | sample IncBWH32MmetaG_FD_150866 | JGI IMG/M metagenome (GOLD analysis project Ga0210401, IMG submission 150866) | Forest soil microbial communities from Barre Woods Harvard Forest LTER site, Petersham, Massachusetts, United States - Inc-BW-H-32-M | ecosystem: Environmental > Terrestrial > Soil >... | reverse complement strand
GCAGACTTTTTCGCTCAACGACAACGACTTCACCCTGCTGCAAGGCGTGCCCAACACAGCTTTCACCGAAGCGCTCGCGTTCGTCTTTCAGGGACACGACCTCGAACTGCTCGGCCTTCCCGCACCTGACCAGAAAAGCCAAGCTGAAAAAACCCTCAACGACTTCTGGGGCACCTACGAAATTGCCGGCGTCGCGCTAGTCGACATGGCGGTCTGGCACTGGATGTACGACCACCCGCAAGCCACTCCGAAGCAACTCGACCAGGCCACGGTTCAAGTCTCGAAGGACATCTGGAACCGCTACTACGGCCCCGTCTTCCACAAGAACGACGTTGTGCTGCTCGGAATCTACTCCCACATGATCGACTCGTTCCTCTACCTGCCCGATTACCCCATCGGCCACCTCATCGCATTTCAGATCGAGGAACAAATGAACAAGGCCGGCAGCATCGGCCCCGAGTTCGAGCGCATGGCGAAGATGGGCCGCATCACCCCCGACCTATGGATGGAACGCGCCACCGGACGTCCAGTAGGCCCAGAGGCCTTACTGGAAGCCACCCAGCGCGCGCTAGCCTCGGCGAAGACCACACCCTAACCGGCACCAAGCCAATGGAGGACAGGCGTCCCCCGCCCGTCCCAAGGTGAGGTCGAACCAAACGGAACCAGGAAAGCAAAAGCGCGAAGCCTGAACCGCTCTAAGCAGCCAACGGCGAAGCTCCGGTAACATTGACTTGCCTCAAGCCCTGTGTGACAATCCGCCCATAATCGCTTGGGCTGCTTGCGTCGCGGAGCTGCCTTGCCCGAACTTTCTGATGCATACTCCAGCGCCGCAGTCCCGGCGAATCACGGCCATCGCATGGCCATAGCCAGAGAAGGAGCATTAGTTTTGCCCGCATTACTCGCCATCGCCGCCGGATGGACCGATTACCGCTCCCGCCGCATTCCCAACTGGCTGACCGTGCCCGGCCTGGCGCTTGGGATCGCGGCAAATTCGTGGCTGCGTGGCTGGCCCGGAGCCAAAGATTCCCTGTCAGGCGCAGCGCTCGGCTTGGCGTTGCTTCTACCCTTCGTCCTGATCCGCTCCCTGGGCGCCGGCGACTGGAAATTCGTGGGCGCGCTCGGAGCGTTTCTGGGCCCGCAAAATCTGCTTACAGTATTGTTGCTTGGAATTCTGGTGAATGGTCTGATGGCGGCTATCATGATTATCCGGAAGAAGCGCGTCCGCGAGACCGCCCGCAACCTGGCCCGCATGTTGGCAGCGTTCCTGACCTTGCACTTGCCCGGACCAGACCTGACTTTGGATAATCCAGACTTGGTGAAAGTCCCATTCGGCGTAGCCGTGGCAATCGCGGTTATTCTATACACAGGCCGGCAAGCCTGGGGAGTCGCATGATTGATGAGCTTTGCACAATACAGTGACCAAACCACCACGGTCCTGTCATTCCGAGCGAAGTTCCGTCCTCCGCTCAGCGGAGGATGGAACGCAGTCGAGGAACCTGCTGTTTGGCCAGCGAAAAAACAGGTTCCTCGACTCCGCAGGATCATCCGCGTTTGCGGATGATCCTGTTGCGCTCGAAATGACAATGCGAAATTGAATGTCTTTTATCGTGCATGGTCAATGGTAGGCGCGCCCGTCCTCCGCGCGCAGGAGTGAGTGAGAAGTGCTTAGGCTGAAAAAAATCGTCTTCGGCACCACCGGCTCAGAGATCGCCGAAGCCGCCCTCGTGCTACCCATTTTCTTTCTGATCATGTTGGGCATCTACTGGTTTGGCCGCGCCTTCAACACTTATGCCACCATCAATCACGCCGCCCGGGAGGGCGCCAGAGTGGGGGTTGCGCAGACCTGCGCCGCCTGTGGCAACGCCCAACCGTCTCTGACTACGATTGGCACCCAAGTCGCGCAGGCCCTCCAGGCTTCCAGCCTCGTTCCAGGTCAGGTCACAAACGCCGGGGAGCCGGCTACCCGCGCCGCGTGCGGAGGCGGGACCTCGAGTTGCCAGACACCCGCTGCGGGACCTCAGATTTGTGTCTACTACAACGTACAACTGCAGCCCGCCGCTAGTCTGTCTGCCGGCTCTGGCGCACCCGGCTGTGGGGTTTCGGTTCAGTTCCAGTATCCGTATCAGTTCTACCTTCCATTCACTTCTCTCAACATGCAACAAGTTATGTTAAACGCAGGCGTGCAGATGACCGCAGAATATTAGGCCCATGTTCGGTGAGATCCAACCCGTTCACAGTTTCCGCAAGTGTCGGAGACGCTTACGGCAAGAGCAGTGCAGGACGGGCGTCGCTCCCGTCCAGCCGGGCGGGGACGCCCGACCTCCATATGAACAGGCTCCTAGAAGATTTGGCTTGGGGTGGCGCAGCGCTGCGATCTATGCTCTGCAATCAGCGACCGCTTTAGCCGCTGAGGTAATAAAAGCGAACTTTGCATTCCCACAAATCCTGGCTAAGAAGCAGAAAACGAGCGGCATCTCGAAAGACGAGAAGTCGGTTGCCTCGAGACCGCTTCCGCAATGCTTCCGCCTGCTTCGTGGGACCGAGGCCGCCGCCATTATCGAATTCGCAGTCGCTCTACCGCTGCTTATAGTGTTGGTCGTGGGGATCTTCGACTTTGGCGGAGCCTTCAACCTGAAGCAGGAGCTCAACAACGCAGTCCGGGAAGGAGCGCGCTTCGGCGCCGCTCAGCCAACCAACGACATATCAACGACCAATCTCAAACCGCCATCGGTGGACGCAATACGCTTCCTCGTCGACTCCTACCTGAAAACGGCCCATATCAATGACTGTGGCCTCAGCGCTATCGCGGAACCACCCCAGGGCGGAGGGATCGCGTGGGTATACAACGCTTCAACCGGATGCCCCGGTGCGCTCACCCTAACGATCAGTCGCGCTGTGCCCGTACAGGCGACAGTTGGAGGGGCAACGGTAACCATGCTCTGCACCACCGTCAATATCACCTATCCGTATCAATGGCATTTCAATAACGTGATCCAGTTGCTGGTCCCCGGCGCCAACTACACGCTCGGGAAGATTCCAAGCAACGCCACCGCCGTCAACATGAATTGAGCGTGCTCATGCAGAGGGACATTCTTTCGCGACGACGCCACCACGAACGAGGCCAGACCATCATATTGGTCGCTATCTCGTTGGTGAGCCTGCTGGCGATGGCCGCGTTGGCGATTGATATTGTGACGCTCTATTCAGCCCGTAGTGAGATTCAACGAGCCGCTGACGCGGCTGCCCTGGTGGGCGCTAAAGCACTCGCAGATTCTGGCATCACTACACTCTTACTCACGGACCCGAATTTCACGACCGTGCAATCCTGGGCAACCACTGCGGCGACTAATCAAATCAATGCAGTGCTGCAGAACAATCTGGTTTCTGGACAGGCACCCACGCTGCTTTCGGCACCCGTAGACTGGAATCGGCAAGGCAATCCGCACATCACCGTCAGCTTGCAAAGCTCCAATCTGCCTTCTTTCTTCTCCAAGATCTGGGGAGGAGCCGGCACCGTCGTGACCGCCACCGCCACCGCCGAGGCCTACAATCCGGCGAACGTGCAGAATTTCACGCCAATCGCACCCAAGGCCGTCAAGCCCTGGCTGGTCGCCAACGCCGACCCCCTAAATAGCGGTGCACAGTTCATTACGCCAACGACCGGGGCTGTCGAGACTGGGGTGATCGGGGAGCAGTTCTACCTGAAGTCCGATTGCCAAACTACAGATTTCACCAAGTGCTCTACACTGATTGACGCCGTTTTCGGGGTCTCAGGTACCTCGACCGCCGGTCATCCTCAGGTCGATTACGTGCCGGCAAAGGTGACGGCGCCGAGCACCCCAAATCCAAACGTCTGCCCTGCCTGCGCGGGATCAACTGACTATGAGCAGAGTATCGAGTGTGCCGACGTGACGACCTCGTATACGGTACTTTCGTGTGGAGGCGGCGCTACAAACCTGCAATGGGACAATGGCGTCAACCCAGGTGGGGCGGGCGGTTTGAGCGCCCTCGGAGCTGAATGTCTCATTCACGCGACAGCGGCAGGCAACAACAAAGGCCAGGATACGCTTAACCCTGGACCATGGCCAACTAGCCCAATGCAGATCACAGCCGAAAGCGGTCCACAGAGTGGGAATTTGGTCACGAACAGCAGTTCAATCGTAACCATTCCAATTATCGACACCGCAGGGATTCCCGCCACCGGCGGAAACGTTACGATTGACGGATACATGCAGGCATTCATAAATGAGGTTCGCGGGGGTGCAAACCAGGCCGACATCAAGGTCACGGTACTCAATATCGCCGGCTGCAGCAACAGCTCGACCAACAGCGGCGCGACTCCGGTGGTGGGCGGCTCTGGCACTTCGCCCGTCCCCGTCCGCCTGATTACGCCCCCGTAGCGTGGCCCCCCGCAGTTTGACGCCATCAGTTCGCGCTGTCATCCTGAGCGGAGCGAAGAATCTATGTATTGTGCCTGCAGCGCCGATTACCTACGCGCTCTTCTAAAATCCCGTGCATTCGCGCTCGCAATTTAACAACACAGCAACCCCTACTGGAGCGCAGCGACTTTGTCGTTGACTCCTATGCTCTAACCAGATAACCTATGTACAAATACATTATCTATCAGATAATGTAGATCTTTGACAATCTGACCCGGCAGTTTCGGAGCGCCGCAGTGCATCGATCAAGCCGTGGGAGGGCATGGCTTCAGCCATGCCGCAAGAGCGAACGAAACCTACGGCTTTAGTCGTTGAGGGATTGCGCCCTCACGCCGATCTGAATACCGCCTTCAGCTAAGCCGCAAAGCGGCGCAAGAATGCGGCCCACAGCGCAAGCTGTGGGTAGGCGGCGAGGAAAACCTGGGCCCCAGCGGGGGGGCGAAAGAATAGCGCGCACAACGGCTCGTCACTCCGCTTCCGCCAGTGCCAGAACTGGATGAAGCCACCCGCAACTCCCATGTTCTCTAGATTTTGCGCGTAACCCTGTAAACTCAAAGATCTAGCACATAGTCGCGAAAGTAATCCTTTGTTTTCTAAATTTTGCAGCAAAAAGGGGGAAGGGGGTACCCGGTACTAAACAGTAAACTTGTCCCACTTTGGGCAGCTGAGAAACGAACTATGTGACCTATTTCGTCAGCGGCGTCAGAATTTCTCCCAGAACATCTGGCCCTTGGACTCGCTCCAGATGAGGATTCCTGATTCCATCGTGGTACGCGATTGAGTAGGTCTTGAAGAACTTCGCGTTCTCCACCAGCAAATCGATCGCCTGCTGGCTGTCTTTGGAAGTGCGTAGCGCGTCCAGCAAGACGTCCCTCGACCATGCTCGGCCATTGATCGCGACCAGCTTCATCCCCGGGCCGATCCCGGCCGCGTAAGCCGCCGAGCCATAAATTACGTCCGAGAGCACGCCGTCTTCTCTGACCACGAAGCCCAGAGAGTAAGAAACGTCCACCGACTTTCGCAATTTTTCTCCGGTGCGGATGAACAAGTTGGGCTGATCGTTGTACACCATCCGCCATCCGCCACGTTCGATGCCGCCAACCGGCGCGTTGGGATCGGTTGAATTCACCCGCGTCTTCAAAAGTCCCGCCCAGTCGTACGGCGTGACCTGGTTCAACGCCCGCACCACATCATCGAAAGTGTAAGCCACAACTTTCGGAGGACCGCCTTCGCCACCATAAAAAAGACGGCAGAAATCATTGAGCGACTTCTCCCCGTGACTCTGTTGCCGGATGGTCGTGTCCACCTCCAGCCAAATCAGTTCCCCTTCCGGATAGTAGTCGAGGCCGCGCCGCCAGCTCTGCCACTCTGGCCCCTGCAACCGCAAAATTTGTACCGACCGCGCCGCGTCCTCGAGTGGGCGCCAGGTGCGTCCAGTTCGATGGTCGAGCATCGCCGCAGTTTCCGCCAGTGCTTCGCGATATTGTTCGGGTGTCCGGAGCCCGGAGCGCGCCGTCAGAACCTCCCCGAGATACTCGGTCAGGCCCTCATACACCCAGAGCAAATCGCCAACCATCGGATCCTGATAATTGCGCGTTGCCAGTCCCGCAGGCCGCCGGTATTTGCCATTCCACGAATGCGTAAACTCATGGGGCAGCAGGCCCGCTTCCATTAGGCGCAGATCGGGTTCAAGCAGCGTGCGCTCCTTCACGCTGTTGTCGCTCGACTGATGATGCTCAACGCCGTGATGACCAGCCTCGTCGCTGAGCGTGAGAAGAAAATGATATTCAAGATAGTGACGCGCCCCGAACAAAGCCCCAGTCTCGGCGACCAGCTTGCGGTACGCAGCCTCGTCCGCCGCCGTCATCGCCAGGCTCGAATCGCTCTCGCTGACCATGTCGATCACGTGCATCGGACTTTCTCCCGGCTTGGTTAACTCGATCTTGCGGTAATGGTCTCCCGCAATCAGCGGAGAATCGATCAGCGTGGTCAAGGAGACCGGCTTGAACCCAATAAATTCATTGGTGCCGCCCTTTGTCACAGTAGCAATTGGCAAAGCTGTCGCGAATTTCCATCCGTAAGGCGGCGTGACCGCCGCCGTAACCTGCACCTCATCCGAACTCGTTCCCTCCGGATAAAGGACAACTTGATTCCAATTCAGGTCGAGAACATTGGTGGTCGCCGCAGGTCCGCTCCCGCCCGCGCTGCCGTCATTGGTGATGGTATCGAGCGAAACCTTCAACTCACTCGCTCCCGCAGGTACGTCGACGTGAAAGGCATACATGTCAATGGGATCACGTTGCCACGCCAGCGTCTGCTTGTTGGCTTCCATCTTTATGCCGGTAACATTGGCAATTGGTCCGGCGGGGCGGTGATTGCCAGGGATCCACTCCGGATAAACCAGCGTCAGTGGACCCGGTTTCACCGGGATGGTGAGCTGGGAATGATAGATATTGCGAGGCGCGTCGCTCAGATCGACTGACAGTTGAATGGACTGAGCGCCCGCGACGTTGGCAAGAAATGAAAAAAACAGAGTGACCAGAGATCCAGCAGAGACGGAACGTCGCACTTTTGACTCCCCTCCAGCAAAATTCAGGAGGAAGTGAGCTTAACGGAGACGATGGCGTGGACGCAACTCAGCTAAAGCTAGATTCCTGCGACGCGGCCGTGGGACTGAGCCAAGTCAAAATCCCACCCTGACGTCGAAAGGCACGACGCTAGGATGGGGCACCCGGCGTTATTTGTCTTACTTGTCGAGGTCCACAATCGGAGGCTGCTTGGCGCTGGCGGAGACCTTTTCGATTTCGGCCAAGCCCTTCCTGGCGAGCTCTACGTCCTCGGGCTGTTTGGCCAGACCGAGAAATTGCTGCATATGTTCAGAGGCAGCCTGATAGTTTTGCTTCTGCAGCAGGATCATGGCGAGCAGGTATTGCATCTTCGGAATCTGATGAGCTTCATCGACTCGGACGCCTTGCAGCGCGCTCCTTTCCGCCTGATCGAAATTCTTCAGGTAGTAATTCGCCACCGCGCTGTCGTAATAAGCGTCAGGAAAGTTTACCGGGTTCAAGGCAACCAGCTTACCGGTTGCGTCAACCACAGCAGGCCAATCGTGCTTCATCATCGCGATCTGCGCCAGCCCGTCGTAGGGATTGACGTACTTGGGATCAGCTGCCACCGACTGCTCGAAGGAGTGCTTGGCCGCCTGCAAGTCCTGCTCGGTCGGCGGTAGGTTGCGCAATTGTAGCCCTCCGAGCTGATACCAGGCGGTCGCATATCGAGGGTAAATCTGAACTGCCTTCTCGAACGACTTCTGGGCCTCATCCCACTTGCCTTTTTTCTGTTGCTCCAGCCCCTTCTGGTAGGCCTTCTTGGCGGCAGGCGGGGCGAGATAACTGGTTACGCTGACGCTGGTGCCGTCAACGTGTTCCAGGCGGCGCAACGTGAGGTGGCCCACGTCGAGGTTATTGGTCAGACCCACGTGGCTTGAGAGCTCGATTGGTTGAGAAGAAAAGCCTGCCAACTGGGCCTGGAGTTGGCAATCCTGCATATTTGTCGTCGACTGCATGCCCGACCGGTCGACCACATTTGAACTGCTGGCATCGCTAATGGCGGCCGCCGTACTCGGAGTCGGATCGCCAAACCGGAAGGTGAAGTTGCCCCGTCCGTCGGAGTAGGTCTCGCTATGTCTCCGGCCGCGGCAGATAGTCTGAATTACGGCGGGCTCGGTCAGTTCAGATCCGTCATCCAGAACTACTTTGCCGGTAATAAAGATTGCGGACGACGAAGAAGGAGGGGGAATGGTCCCCTGTCCCGGCTGAGGCGCAGTAGTTGGTCCCAGGGAACCACCGGAAGGTCTGCCTCCGCCGGAGCGACTTTGGGCCAGGACAGACACACTCAACGCCAAAATGAGAAGAGCCCAACGAAAAAGCGGGGATAACATGACCGGCCCCCAAAGGTTGCTTAACGGGAAGTATATGCCCGTTGGCGCGTGGTCGAGACATTTATGTGGCATATTTCGAAGATTTTACAAATGAGATCACGAACGCGTGAACAACGACCGAACCGCCCGAAGCCGGGACTCAAGGATGAATACGGAATAGTAGAGTTTTCCGCCTTGCGGGACGATATTCCTAACAGATGTCAGGGCTGAGAACTCCAGACCGGGTTCCCTTTCTCGTCTCGCAGGACAAATGTGTCGTTCCCTCTCACCACTTCACGCGCAAGAACAAGGTCTGCCGCGCCGTGTTTCACTTTCGAGACGGTAAGCGCAACCTCGTCTCCCTTGTTGAAACTCATACCCATGTCGTCAAAAAAAGACTTTGGACACAGGTACACATCGACGGAGTCTGTTTCGATCTTCACCTGCAGGTGGGCGACTTCCTTCTCGCTGCCCTTTGGAGGAAGTTTCACCTCCTCCACCGTTGCTTTCATCTTCGTCTCGGTGTGCAGATCGTATTTGGGAGGGCTTGGCTCTTGCTTCTTTTGCGCGATCGCAGGTAGAAGGCACAAGGACACCAGAAAGACCGCGAAGAAAAGAATCCTACCGGGACGGATCTCACTTGCAAGACACATGGCTCCTCCTTCCTCGGAATGCGTCAGGAGCCGCTGCTGCTACTTAAGTCTGGCCGCCTAACGTCTCCTTACTTCGCTAAATAGGATGAAGCCAACGTTCTCGACACATCATACTCCACTTTCAACGCCCGAAATGCAGATAGCACAGCGGTGGGCACCAATGGTGTCAATCTTGGTTCAGGTCCACGCGGCCATCGCGCGGGATGCGGGCTCGAAATCAATAGTCTTGCCGAACAACGTGTTTTTGAGGGAGGCGCTGGAAAGCCCATTCACGCGGATTCGCTCGCCGCTCGGCTGATGGGCTTGACAATTCCTTTCCCGCTAATTACCATGTGGTTATGCAACCAAGTGGTTATACGCGAACCGCGCAACCCGGTCTTGACGCCACCTTCGCAGCACTCGCGGACCCGACTCGTCGGGCCATCCTTGCCCGGCTCTCATCGGGCGAGGCGTCCGTGAAGGAGCTGGTTGCGCCCTTCGCGATGACCCAGGCTGCGATTTCAAAACACTTGAAGGTTCTTGAGCACGCTGGCCTCATTTCCCGCAATCGCGACGCGCAGCGCAGGCCGAGCCAACTTGTGGCTGCGCCGCTGAAGGAAGCCAGCGAATGGCTAGAGCAATACCGCCGGTTCTGGGAGACTTCCTTCCACCGTCTGGATGGTTTACTCAGCGAGTTGAAAGCCCCGGTGAAGAAAAAGAAAGCACACAATAAAGCACGCTAACAAGGAGCCTCTATGGTCTATCCTGACACCTTTCAAATATCGTTGCCTAGCGATCGTGAAATTCAGGTCACTCGCACTTTCGCTGCACCCCGCCAGTTGGTTTTTGATGCTTTCACCAAACCAGACTTGGTGCGGCGCTGGTTGCTCGGTCCGCCAGGCTGGACCATGCCGGTTTGCGAAGTCGATCTTAAGGCTGGTGGTCGATATCGATATGTGTGGAGCAAGGTCGGCGCCAAGGACATGGGGATGGGAGGCACGTTTCGAGAAATCGCGCCGCCCGAACGGCTCGTGGCCACAGAGAGCTTTGACGAGTCCTGGTATCCCGGCGAGGCCCTGGTTACGACCCGTTTCCTTGAGGAGGGCAATATCACCAAGGTCACGATCACTATCCTCTACCAATCGAAGGAAGCCCGCGACACCGCAGGCAGATCCGGCATGGAGCACGGCATGGCCGCAAGCTACAACCGGCTTGAGGAGCTGTTTACATCGCTCGATAACTTGACGCTGTTCGTTAGAGACTGAAAAGTCACATAGTGTAGAGCTAGGTCACGAACAATTCCCAGCCGGGTGACGTGATCAAGTTTGGAATGCCGCGAAAGGATCTTCATATCGTGCTCGATGGCGTCGATATCAAGCCCGGCTTGGCTTTAGGTTCATGGGCAGCATTCAAGCGAGATGGCAGCGGAGCAATGGTCATGGGTGACTTGGTTCTCACCGAAGATGAAGTCGAACCAGTCATGATGAAGCTTCAAGAGGGAGGCATACAGGAATCCGCTGTCCACAATCACCTGATCGGGGAGTCGCCCCATTCGCAAATCGCAAGCTCAGCGTTGTGCTTGTCGCGACGACGCCTGCGAAGAAAATAACCAGTGCTGAGTTGTTTGCGCTCGAAACCTCTCCGACTCGGAAAAGCACGTACCCGACGACCAAATTAAACAATGCCCAGACGACCTTCACCGTTGGCGCTGACAATCCTTTTCCGGGAGGGTGAGCGAATGGAGCCGGAAACCGGTCACCAGAAATGCCATGCACGAAATGAGGCACGACGTTCGTGAGAAATATCCCGGCGAAGAAACAAGCGACGTAGTCATACCAATTTACGTTTTTTCCTTTTGTTTGCGGGTTGTGGAGTTTAATGGAAACGTCATATTGCGGGTTCGTGGACGTCGGAAAGCAGGGCCAGGTCGCGCGCAGGCAGCAACCCCATCTCCTGGTAGATCGGCCGCATGACCGCTCTGACTTTGGGTAGCTCGAACGTGAACCATAGCGAGCCCGCGACACAGAACGCACCGGTAAGGATGACAGTGTGGGACGCTCCTATCTGGTGAGCCAGCGCGCCAGCCAGAAGGCTGCCGAACGGAGCGGCGCCGAAAAAAGCCATCGTGTAATAGCTCATCACCCGGGCGCGCTTGTCTTCCGGCACCAGCGACTGGATGATCGTATTGCTGACGGACGCAC
>Ga0210401_10007209_pt1 | contig 11194 bp, 6 predicted proteins | sample IncBWH32MmetaG_FD_150866 | JGI IMG/M metagenome (GOLD analysis project Ga0210401, IMG submission 150866) | Forest soil microbial communities from Barre Woods Harvard Forest LTER site, Petersham, Massachusetts, United States - Inc-BW-H-32-M | ecosystem: Environmental > Terrestrial > Soil >... | reverse complement strand
TGTTTATTCCAGCGAATTTCTTCCAGGTAGTCACGAACATACTGCTTATCGTACGAATCCTGGGCGCGTCCCGGCTGGTATTTGTCTGCCGGCCAGAAACGCGAGGAATCGGGTGTCAGGACCTCATCCGCCAAAGTGATTCCCTTGGATGTGATCCCAAATTCGAACTTGGTATCCGCGATAATGATGCCCCGCGTGCGGGCGTAATCCGCCGCCTTGGTATAAATCTTCAGGGTAACGTCCCTCAGTTTCTCGCTGCGCTCGCGGCCCACGACACGGACCATCTCCTCAAATGAAATATTTTCATCGTGTCCGGTGGTGGCCTTGGTCGAAGGAGTAAAAATCGGTTCCGGCAGCTTGTCCGATTCCTTCAAGCCCTTGGGCAGGTCGATGCCACAGACTTTGCCGGTAGCTTTGTACTCCTTCCAGGCTGAGCCGGAAATATAGCCCCGTACCACGCACTCCACAGGCACCATTTCGGCCCGCATCACCAGCATGGAACGTCCGCGCAACTGGCCGGCATGGGTGCGAAGATTCGCAGGATATTGCTCCACATCCGCAGTCACCAGATGGTTGGGTACGACCTCGAGTAGGAAATCAAACCAAAATAACGAAATCTGAGTGAGCACCCGCCCTTTGTGCGGAATGCCGGTTGCCAAAACGTAGTCGAACGCCGAAATACGGTCGGTGGCCACAAACAGCAACTGCTCACTGCCAAGACGGTATACATCCCGTACTTTGCCGCTGGCGTGAAGTTCCAGTTCTGGAAAATCGGTACGAAGCACGACGGAATCGAGAAGTTGGGGGCTCATGAATTAATTTTACAAGGATAAAACGTCGCGTATTCTGAACCTGCGAGAAATTTTTGTCAACCGCTTAAGTGGCAGCTGGCAGCGGCGGCATCCCACCGCCTAGCGAAAAAGAGTTGACAAACCTCCAAGGCCCGGAATTGCACGCCCAGTAAGGCTTTCGGCTGGAATACTTGTGGAAAAACTGAGGATGCCAGAGGATAACTGGACGTGTGAAATTCTTCGCGCTTCAATGGAACTACGAAGCAAAACCTAAGCGACTTGGTTTTTCATTTGCTCTGCGGTCGCTCCTAACTGTACCGACACCAGCTTCGACACCCCCGGCTCCTGCATGGTCACTCCATACAGCACCGGCGCAATGCTCATGGTTTTCTTGCTGTGGGTAATGAGCACGAACTGGGTTTGCACGCTCATCTCTTTCACCAGGTCCGTGAAACGCCCAATATTGGCCTCGTCAAGTGGTGCGTCCACTTCGTCCAGAATGCAGAACGGGCTGGGCTGGTACTGGAAGATCCCTACCAACAGTGCCAGTGCAGTAAGCGCCTTCTCGCCGCCCGATAGTAGTAGAACGTTCTGCAGCTTCTTCCCCGGAGGCGAAGCCACTACGTCAATGCCACTTTCCATGTTGTTCTCTTCGTCAGTGAGGCGCATGAAAGCATGGCCGCCGCCAAAGAGTTTCTTGAACGTAGCCTGGAAGTTCTCGTTGATCCGGCCGAAGGCCTCGGCAAACTTCTGACGCGAGAATATGTCAATCTCTGCGATCGTGGCCTGCGTATTCGCGATCGAGTCCAGCAAATCTTTGCGTTGCGTGTCGAGAAAGGCGTGACGTTCGGCTGTTTCCTTGTATTCTTCAAGGGCCATCATGTTCACCGGACCCATGGCATCGAGCCGGGCACGCATCTCGCGCTGGGCCTGGTCTTCCGCTGTCAACTGCTCTCCAGCCACGATCGCGATCGTAGTATCAGCCATTAATTCAGGGCGTTGAATGCCGAGTTCGTTCAGGCAGGTTTCCGTCATGTACTGTGCGTCCGATTGCAGCTTGGCCACCGCCGCTGCCAGTTCACCCCGACGATCCCGGGCCTGGTCGAGCAATTGCCGTGCGCCGCGCAATGCCTCTTCTATCTCCATCAGCCGTGCACGCACCTGGTCTGACTCAAACTGCAAGAGCCCTTCGCGAGCCTCGCTGGCGTTGCGCTCGGCTGCCAGATCATCCAGCAGCACGGCAAGTTGCTGGTTCTCGGTTTCCCGCTGCGTACGCTCCGCGGCTGCGGACTCGATCTCCCTCTCCAGGCTGGTTACTCGTTCGCTCATGTCGGCAACCAGTGATCCGATTCGCTCCAGCACCGCCGTCGCAGCACGATGTCGCTCCTCCAAAGTCGCGACACGCGCCAGATGTTGAGACGCACTCTGCGTCGCTTGATCGCGGCCTTCGCGCAAGGCTGCCAGTTCTTCATTGGCAACCGAAGCCAGACGTTCCAGTTCTTCCCGGCGTTGCTGTAGCGCCACCAATTCCACCTGCCGCTGAGTGATGAGGCTGACTTGTTCTTCCCGGTCCGCGCGCAGACGCTGCAACTCTCCCCGGCATGTTTCCAGCCGCTCTCCGACGCGGGTCATTTCCGACTCGAGCTGCTGTAACATATGGCCCGAAGTCATTGCATGGTTTCTCCCCTCACGTTTCTCGCCTTCCAACCGGTCGAGCAGGGAAGTCAAGTCTTTGATCTCTCTTCCCAAGCGCAGCACCCGGGTTTCTTCGTCGCGCAGTGCCGACTCCAGTTCGCCGAGCACTCGCATGACGTCACGCAACTCGCGCTTCATGGAAAGTGGACCTTCGGCTCGCTGTTTCCCCCCCGTTACCGTAACGTTGTGGAAGCACTCTCCAGACCGCGCCAGGAAGAAGGCGTCAGGATTCGATAAAGCAAGTTCACGGGCGAATGCGGGATCGGCCGCGATATAACCATCGCGCAGCTTGGGCAGGATCACTTCCAGCGACCTTCCGAAACCATTCAGCACACGGATGGCATGCTTCAATGGCACCACCGACTGGCTGGGCGACAATGCGCGGGAAGCTTCATCCACGGCAAAAGAGAATTTCGCCTGCGAATCTTCAGGATGCACCAGGAACGTAGCCCGCCCGTCTACGTCAGATCGCAGTAGACGCAGCCCCTCATCCGCTGCATCCCACGATTTCACCACAATGTAATTCAGTTCATCGCGAAATCCTCAACCACACTTTCATATTGCGGTTCGACTTCGAGGAAATCGGCCAGAATCCCCGCCGGTGCCAGCCCGCCGTTCATTGCTCCGGACTGAAAAAGCCGGCGCACGGATTCCGTCGAATAGCCATGTTCCGCCACCAAGGCCTCCAGGGAAGCCTTCTTCCCGATCGCCGAGGCGAACTCGGCTCGCAGGCTGTCCAGCCGATTCTTGCCATCCGACTCTTCGCGGCGCCTCAACTCAAGCGTTTGTCGTGCCCGGACAATTTCTTCCGCCAAGCCGTTCACGCGCTGTGAAACCGTCTCAAATTCCAGCGTTAACTGGCCGCGCTGACCGCCGAAAGCTTCTACCTGCGAGGTCGCACTCGCCATTTCAGCATGCAGGCGCTGGGCTTCGCGATCCACTGCCGCGACCCGCTCTTCAGTTTGGGTAAGCTGATTGCGCAAATTGGACGCCGAAGCCACGGCTTCCAGAATTGCGCCACGCGAAGCTTCTTGCCGTTGCTCAAACTCTACCAGCGCCTTTGCCGCGGCGGTCGATGCTCGCTGGCGTTCGTCCAGTTCACTTTGAGCAGCTGACAGGTCGGCTGCTGCCGAATCCAATACCTGCTGGTTCGAGTTTCGCTCCGCCTCCAGCGCTGCCAGCCGGCTTTGAGCCTGCGCCATCTCGGACTCCGACGCCGCAGCCCTCGCCGTCAACTCCGCGCACCGTTCTTCATTGTGACGCCGCTGGGCAACCGCGTGATTGCCCTCGATTTTGATCTGGTTCAAGCGCTCGCGGTTTTCACGAATTTCGCTCTCAATTGAGTATCCTCGTTGGGTGCGTTCCCCCTGCTCCGCTTCCAGTTGCTGCACACCGTCGCCCTGTCGCCGTATCTCTTCGGTAACGGCATTGATCTGTCCATCCAGAGCTGCGCTCTCCTGATCGAGTTGTGCAAACTTGCTGGCCAGTACCACGCGCAGTTTCGCCCGCAATTCTTCCCGCAGTTTGGCATAACGCTCCGCTTTCGACGCCTGCCGTTTCAGAGAATTCATCTGGCGAGTCACTTCTTCAAAGATATCGTTGACGCGCGCCAAGTTCAGTTTCGCGTCCTCGAGCCGTGCTTCCGCCAGCCGCTTCTTGGTTTTGAACTTGGTGATTCCGGCCGCTTCCTCAATAATGGCCCGTCGATCGGTGGGGCGGCTGCTCAAAATCTGTCCAATGCGTCCTTGTTCGATCAGAGCATACGATTCCGGCCCCAGGCCCGTCCCCATGAACAATTCCTGGATGTCTCGCAGTCGGCATAGCTTGCCGTTTAGGAGATACTCACTGTCGCCCGACCGGAATAGCCGCCTGGTGACCACGATCTCTCCCGCGCGGAATTGTTGCTGAAACTTCCGTCGCCGGATCTTCAACACCACTTGGGGGCCCGCACCGGCCGCTGTGGGCGTCTTGACCGGATTGGGATTCACGAACACAGCGAACAGCGGCTCGTCCTCTTCTTCGTTCGTCGCACCAGCAGAGCCGGCGCCTCCTTCCACACGCCCCGGCTGCGCCTCTTCAGTGCGTTGCTCCACTTCCTCTGCGGCTTTCGCTCGCAGTTCGGCTTCGTCCCAATCTGCCGGCGGCAGGTCATCCTGAATTTCAATCTCGGTGGGATTGGCCAGGTCTGCGCCGCCGTAGACCTCGGGATCAATCAGGGTGAGCGCCACTTCGGCCATTCCCGTCGGCTTGCGGTCGCGTGTACCCGCAAAGATTACGTCCTCCATGCGTGAGCCGCGCAGGGTCTTGGCCGATTGCTCGCCGAGCACCCAGGAAATGGCGTCGGCAATGTTCGACTTGCCGCACCCGTTCGGTCCGATGATGGCTGCGACCCCGTCTCCATGAAACTTGAGTTCAGTGCGGTCGCAAAAAGACTTAAACCCGAGAATCTGCAGCTTTTTGAGTTTGAGCAACGTGTACTCCTTGGTCGTGCTTCACACTTGTCATCCCCAGCGAAGCATCGGGACTCGCTCACGAATTCCAATGCGAAGCCACGGAACTTGCCTGTTAACCAATCAGATGCCCGCACGAGTTCGCCGGGCAAAACCGCACCCACGACCAAACGCGACGAGCACAAATCAGAGCTAATGTAACGGTCAAATTGCGCCGGGGTCAAGCAAGAAAACACTATATCTTGTATGACCCTTTGTACGACCACCTCATTTTGCACATACAATGCGACAATCGGGCGGTCAAACGGGGAGAAACGAAGAAGGAAGGGAGAACTGCGAGAGCACGGTAAGCCTAGCGCAACCGAGGTGAGCAAGCAAGCGAAACCCGATGTATCTCATCGGTTTCGCGAAATGAAAAGGCGCGGGCAGGAGCGCCCGCGCCACCAATTTTTCGGGTTGTTTATTCGCCCAGTTTCTCGAAGAACAAACAGATGGACTCGATCCCGCGATGGAAGTTCGGAATGTGGAACTTCTCGTTGGGAGCGTGCAGGTTGTCGTCAGGCAAGCCGAAGCCCATCATCACACTTGGAATCTTCAGCACGTCCTGGAAGTCAGTTACGATTGGAATCGATCCGCCGGAGCGAATGAAGACCGTATCCTTTTTGAATACTTCATGCATAGCTTCGGTTGAAGCTTTTACATATTTGTTGTCGGTACCGACCACGCACGCCGGCCCCTTGCTCCAGACTTTGACCTTGGTCTCAATCCCCTTGGGCGTCAGTTTCTTTACGAATGCCGTATATCGCTTGAGAATATCGTCAGGATCCTGGTTGGGCACCATCCGCATAGAAACCTTCGCAGATGCCTTTGCCGGAATCACTGTCTTGGCGCCGGGTGCCGTGAATCCTCCGGGCATGCCATGCACCTCAAGCGTCGGACGCGCCCAGGTGCGATACAGCACCGAGTACCCAGGTTCTCCGGTCAGCACCCTGGAACCCACTTCGGTCTTGCGATAGTGCTCTTCATTAAACGGCAACTTCTTCCAGGCCTTTAGCTCGTCCTTGCTGGGAGCCTTCACGTTCTTGTAGAAGCCCGGGATCAAAACCTTACCCTTGGAGTCTTTGAGTTTGCTGATGATCTCGATCAGCGCGAAGAATGGATTCGGCGCCGCGCCGCCGTACATGCCGGAATGTAAATCGGTCTTAGCTCCGAATGCCTCAATTTCGGTATAGACCAATCCGCGCAAGCCCACGCACAGAGTTGGAAGATCAGGGGCAAACAATTCCGTATCGCACACCAGCGCGAAGTCAGCCTTAAGCTTGGCTTTCTGTTTGCGCACATACTCGGCAATTGACTCGCCGCCCACTTCCTCTTCACCCTCAATGATGAACTTCACATTCAGTGGCAGCTTGCCGTTGTGACCCTTCATCAAGGCCTCAACTGCCTTGATCTCCATCCACAACTGGCCTTTGTCATCCACTGCGCCACGCGCGTAGATGTTGTTATTCCGCTCGGTGGGTTCAAACGGCGGGCTGATCCATTCATCCAACGGATCAGGCGGCTGCACATCGTAGTGCGCGTAACAGAGCACGGTCGGCTTGCCGTGGGCGTGCAGCCAATCGGCATAAATCAGCGGATGTCCCTTGGTGGCGATGACTTCGACATTTTCCATGCCGACGCGACGCAGTTCATTGGCCACGACATCAGCGGCCTTTTGTACGTCACCTTTATGCTCTTCCAAAGTGCTAATGCTGGGGATACGTAGCAAATCTTTGAGTTCGTTTAAGAAGCGTTGCTGATTCTGCCGGGCATAATCCACTGCGGGGGAAGCCATAGCGTGTCCTCATTTCTCGCGCACGAACGCGACTGCAACTCGGTTGATGGATGAAATCTAAGTATACCTGAGCGCCCGCCCGGCCCCCATCCCGCCGCGCTCCCTGGCGGCCTTCGTGCTACCCTCTTCCGTTGTTCACCGTCTTACTAACTTGGCCGCATGTTACGAATTCAACAGCTCATGGGAGTCCATCGATGAAATCATCATTCAGGTCGTTCTTCTTTTCGCGTCTGCATATCGCCGCTCTTGCATCCAGCATTTTCTGTCTGAGCCTTGTGCACGCCCAGGAATCGCCGCAGCCCGCCGTTCACGGCATCGCGGTCGCCAACATGGATCGCGCGGTCAAACCTGGCGATGACTTCTATCAATACGCTAATGGCGACTGGATCAAACGCACCGAGATCCCGCCAGATCGCGGCCGCATCGGCGTTTTCACCGCCCTGTCCGAACTTAGCGACAAGCGCACCGCGGGTTTGATCGAAGAAATCGCCAAAAGCCCCGCCGCGGCAGGTTCCAGTGCGCGCAAGATCGCGGATCTCTACAACTCCTATATGGACGAGTCCGCCATCGAGTCCCAGGGCATGGCGCCCCTTGAACCGCACCTCAAAGCCATTGCCGCCATCCACAACAAGCAGGAACTGGCCTATGCACTCGGGCAAAGCCTGCGCGCCGACGTCGACGCGCTGAACAACACCAACTTCCACACCGCAAATCTCTTCGGCCTGTGGGTCGCCCCCGGCTTTAATGACTCCGATCATTACGCCGCCTACCTGCTGCAAGGCGGTTTGCAACTACCCGACCGCGAATATTACCTCGCGGGCAGCGATCGCATGCGTGATCTCCGCAGCAAGTATCAGACTCACGTCTCCGCCATGCTGAAGCTCGCCGGATTCCCCGACTCCGACGCCCGCGCTGCGAAAATTGTGGAACTGGAACACGCCATCGCGCAGACCCATATCAGCCTGGCCGATAACGAAGACATCCACAAAGCCAACAATACCTGGCAGCAGGCTGACTTCGCGGCCAAGGCCCCCGGTCTCGACTGGGCGGAATTCTTCCGCGGCGCTGGACTCAGCAAGCAAGCGAGTTTCATCGTCTGGCAACCCGGCGCGTTCACCGGTGAGTCCACTCTGGTCGCCTCAAACGCGCTGGACACCTGGAAAGACTGGCTCGCCTATCACCTGGTCGAAGCCTACGCTGGTGTGCTGCCCAAATCGCTCGCTGACGAACGCTTTGCCTTCTTCGGCAAAATACTCTCCGGCGCGCCCGAACAGCGACCGCGCTGGAAGCGTGGTGTCGAAACCGTGAATCGCCTGCTTGGCGACGAGGTGGGCAAGATCTATGCGCAACGCTACTTCCCAGCCGAGGCCAAAGCCCAGGCGGACGCGATGGTCTCGAATATCATCGCTGCCTTTCGCCAACGTATAGAAGCACTTTCATGGATGGACGCATCCACCAAAGCGGAAGCCCAGGCCAAGCTCACCACGCTGTACGTAGGGGTTGGCTATCCTGAAACTTGGCGCGACTACTCAGCCTACGAAGTCAAGGCGGATGACGTTTTCGGCAACTTCTGGCGCGGTGGCATGTTCGACTATCGCCGCAACCTCGCCCGCTTGGGCGCCCCAGTCGATCGCAAGCAATGGTCCATGACGCCGCAGACGGTGAACGCGGTCAATCTTCCACTGCAAAATGCGCTCAATTTTCCAGCCGCCATTCTGCAGCCGCCATTCTTTGATCCGCAGGCGCCTGCCGCAGTCAACTACGGCGCTATCGGCTCGGTCATCGGACACGAAATCAGCCATACCTTTGACGCCGAAGGCGCCGCGTTTGACTCCAAAGGCAGGGTGCGCAACTGGTGGACGCCTTCTGACCTCGCCCATTTCGAGGCGGCGACAGCGAAGCTTGCCGCGCAATATGACACTTACAAACCCTTTTCCGACCTCTCTGTGAATGGAAAACAGACGTTGAGTGAAAATATCGCTGATGTCGCCGGCATTGACGCTTCCTATGACGGGTACCGGGCTTCTCTCGCAAGCCAGGCTGCCCCAGCGCAAGACGGATTCTCGGGCGACCAGCAGTTCTTTATCGCTTTCGCGCAAAACTGGGGATCGAAATCTCGCGAAGCCTCGCTACGCCAGCAGGTGATGACGGATCCCCATGCTCCAGCCGAATATCGTGCCGCCACCGTCCGCAACATTGATGCCTGGTACGCCGCATTTGATGTTCAACCGGGTGAAAAACTCTACCTGGCGCCACCGGACCGCGTGCGGATTTGGTAACCAGTGCGGTTTATTGATCGAGGATGTGCGCCTGCGGATCATTGAGCAACGCCTGGGCGATCCCCACTCGTTCCTTCATGCCGCCGGAGTAGCCGCCCAAGGACCGTTTGCGCACATCCGTGAGATTTACCAGTGGCAGAAAACCAAGTACTGTGCGCATCCGGTCGGGATTCCCATGTCACTGTGCCCTCAGTCGCGCATGTGATCGTCGCCAGAATGCTCATCAGGGTGGTTTTGCCGGCGCCGTTGGGGCCAAGCAATCCCAGCACTCCGGAAACAGATGAAGCCCGATAAAAGTTCCCGCAAAACCGCAAGTAAAGAATCGGTTATGCTGCGGGTGAATGATGGACGATAAGGTAAAGCCGGAACGTCTGCGTGTGGGGCTATGCCTCGACTGTGAATATGTGCGACGCATCGACTCTTCCCGCGGATCAACGTTCTACCGTTGTGGCCTCTCCGACACTGACTCCAGTTTCCCCAAGTATCCGCGTCTGCCGATGTTGCAGTGCCCTGGCTACATGCCGAAAACCTAGCCCCCGCATTCAAACCGCGCCGCCGAAAACGGTGTCAGATCCAACTCCGGTTTCAGGCCGGTCACCAGCTGTGCCATCACATGTGCTGTCACCGGCGACAGCAGAATGCCATCACGGAAATGCCCGGTCGCCGCAAAGTATCCCGGCGTGCTGGTCGCGCCCAGGATTGGCAGATCATCCGGCGTTCCCGGCCGCAACCCCGCCCAGGCCTCGATTACCCGCGCCTGCTCCAACTCAGGAACCAGGGCAACCGCCGCGTGGCGCATGCGCTGAATGGCGTCAGCCCCAATACGCTTGTCGTAGCCAGCTTCTTCAACGGTGGCGCCGATCAACACTCGCCCGTCACTTCTCGGAACCAGGTAAACGTCTGGCGCGCGCAGCACGTGAGTCAAGGGGGGCCCGCCCACCACGCACAGCATTTGCCCTTTCACCGGCCGGGTAGGGAAGTGATGGGCCGAGACCTGTCCTGCCCAGGCCCCCGCGCAGTTCACCACCGCTGGGGCGTGGTAGCTGGTCTTGTCGGTGGTAACTCCACCTACCCGGCCGTTGGAAAGCAGCAGGCCGGTCACGGCAGTTCCGGAAGAAATATCGACATCGCGGTGTTTTGCAGCCTTGAGGGCTGCCGCGGTCAGCGCCCGCGGATCCACGCTGCGCTCCTTGAGGTAGAACGCCGGGTGTTTGGGACCGGCCAACGCCGGCTCGAGTTGTGCGACACGTGGCGCGGAAATCTTCTCTGCATCCGGACCATGTCGCGCATGTTCAGCTGGAAGAAATAGCAGGGTCCCCTGGTCGCGCAGGTCAACATTCACCGTTGACTCATCCTGCAACTCATGCACGAACTCGGGATACATCCGCGCACTAGCCCGCGCCAGCGGCTGCAATGCCGTCGGCGTCTCGATCGTGCAATCGCACAGCATACCCGCGGCCGCATGCGACGCCTCGCGTCCCGGCTGTCCCCGCTCGACCACAAGTACCGTCACGCCACGCTTACGCAACGCAATCGCCAGCGACAGGCCGATGATGCCGCCGCCGACAATAATGGCGTCCCAAGTTTTCACTTAAGCATTGTAAAAGACAGCAGCGTTGCAGCGTGCCCGCAGCCGAAAGCCCGAGCACAGGTGAGGGATCGAAAAATTAATGGCGGACCCGGAGAGACTTGAACTCCCAACCTCTGCGTTCGAAGCGCATTGCTCTATCCAGTTGAGCTACGGGTCCGCTACTGCAAAGTATACCTTCCGCCTTTTCCGCGCGCAGCCAACACTGCGCTTGTCACCGGAAGACCATGCCATTCGTACCTTACTTTCCGGTGTCCTCCCCTTGCCAAGCGCACAAGTTTTTGTGACCATAGTGGTGTCCTCTTTGCATCGGCCCCGGGTGCGTTACCAAACAGGCAAGAGCTGCAAGAACTTTACTCGTGCACAAGTCCTCCACAAGGCGTTACGCCCGCTACCGCACAGAGTTGCCCTTGATCGTCAAAGTCCTGGGGCAGGACGGGTACCTTCGCATTCACGGCCGCTGCTTTGAAATTGCGGAAAATGGCCTGGGTGCAGTCGTGACCAGCGAGTTTCGGCCCGGCGAAATGGTTTCACTCGAGCTTTCCATTCCCAAGGTT
>Ga0210401_10007207_pt1 | contig 11195 bp, 10 predicted proteins | sample IncBWH32MmetaG_FD_150866 | JGI IMG/M metagenome (GOLD analysis project Ga0210401, IMG submission 150866) | Forest soil microbial communities from Barre Woods Harvard Forest LTER site, Petersham, Massachusetts, United States - Inc-BW-H-32-M | ecosystem: Environmental > Terrestrial > Soil >... | reverse complement strand
GAGCTTGCTTTTCAAAACGCAGTAAAAGAAAAAAGAGCGGCAGAGTTAATTATTGCTAATGAAGAACTCGCTTTTCAGAACGATGAGAAAGAAAAACGCGCAGCAGAATTATTTATTGCCAACAAAGAACTTTTATTTCAAACAGGAGAAAAAGAAAAACGTGCAGCAGAGTTAGTTATTGCTGATATAGAACTTGATTTTCAAAACAAAGAGAAAGAAAAACGTGAAATTGCCAATAAAGAACTTGAAGCTTTAAGCTACTCGGCAAAATTAGCATCTCAATATTCTCTTAGTCTTATTGAAGCCAGTCTTGACCCTTTAGTTACTATTAGTACTGAAGGAAAGATTACGGATATGAATGAGGCAACAGTAAATATTACCGGTATAGAGCGAGAAAAATTAATCGGTTCAGATTTCTTCGATTATTTTACCGAACCCCAAAAGGCTCGTGAGGTTTATCAGGAGGTCTTTGCCAAAGGTTCTGTTGCTGATTCTCCGCTTACACTTCGCCATAAAGATGGAAAACTTACTGATGTTTTATTTAATGGGTCGGTTTATAAAGATGATCGAGGAAATGTATTAGGAGTTGTTATTGTAGCAAGAGATGTTACCGAGCAAAAACAATTGGCGGAAAGAGAAATTGCCGGGCGTGAAAAGGAGCTTATGCGAATTGAAGAATTGGAACGATTCAGAAAATTAACAGTAGGGCGAGAATTAAAAATGATAGAACTAAAAAAAGAAATCGAAGAATTAAAAAATAAAGTTTAAACTATTTATAAAGCTGAACTGAATCAGAATAAAATGATAACCCCTCCTTTAAAAGATAGTCAAAATGATAATGATGTGAAAGGAATCAAAAAAGCGCAAATAGGAAATGAGCAATTAATTTCGGAAGAGCAAATTGATTTACAGAATACAGAAAAGGCATTATTAAATATTTTAGATGATTACTCTGAAGAAAAATATCACGCAGAAGACAGTCAGCGTGCTCTGTTAAATATACTGGATGATTATAGCGGTGAAAAAATTAATATGGAAAACACCCAACGCGCAGTTCTAAATATTTTAGAAGACTATAGCGAAGCGAAAGAAAAAGCGGAAGAGTCTACTAAATTAAAGGAAGCATTTCTTGCTAATATGAGTCATGAGATTCGCACCCCTATGAATGCAATTATTGGTTTTTCCGATTTACTTTCTAAAAGAGAGATGGGAGAACAAGAAAAAGAATATGTAAATACAATAAAAATAGCTGGAGAAAACCTGCTGACTATTATTAATGATATACTTGATATTTCAAAGATTGAAGCAGGTATGATGACCTTTGAAGAGCATATTTTTAGTGTACGTGAAATTTTTAAATCGCTTAGTGTAATGCTAATGGGAAAGGCAAAAGAAAAGAACCTTGAATTAGTATTCAGTTGCGATGAAAATGTTCCTAATGGCTTGCTTGGTGATCCTACACGATTAACTCAAATAATCATCAATTTAGCAGGGAACGCAATTAAATTTACTCAAAAAGGAGAAATTAATGTTAAGGCCCAAGTCATTAAAAAGGGCAACAATGGCTTTCATGAAGGGTTTACTTCATTAGAATTTTCTGTACAAGATACAGGCATAGGAATATCCCCGGATAAACTAGAGCATATTTTTGAGCGGTTTAGACAAGCAGAATCTCACATTACAAGAAAATATGGTGGAACAGGACTTGGTTTAAGTATAGCAAAGCAGTTAGCTGAACTTCAAGGCGGCACTTTATCTGTTACAAGTAAATTTGAAAAGGGGTCTGTTTTTTCGTTTTGTATTCCCTACAAAAAATCGATAGAAACCACAAAAATTATAGAGGTTACTGGAAAAAAGTATGAGATGGAAGGACTTAGTAAACTAAACATTCTCTTAGTTGAAGATAATCAATTAAATGTAAAACTGATTTTGAGTTTGTTTTCAGAATACAATTTAAAACTACAGGTGGCAGAAAATGGTAGTGTAGGCATTGAAAAAATTAAAGCAAATAAATTTGATATAGTACTGATGGATATGGAAATGCCGGTAATGAATGGATATGAGGCAGCTACTATTATTAGAAAGGAATTAAAAAATGATATCCCAATTATTGCCATGACTGCGCATGCTATGTCGGGTGAAAGAGAAAGATGTTTGCATTTAGGGATGAACGATTATATTTCAAAACCTATAAATGCAAACTTACTTTTTGAAAAAATGTATGAATTAACAATTAAACCTTAATACAATGACAACAAACGAACTTAATAACCAAGCTGCAAATATATGCGACCTTACAGAGCTTAAAGAGATGATGGGTGGAAAAAATAATTTGATATTAGGAATGATTGATACTTTTCTAGGACAGATTCGTGAAGAACTTTTATCTATTAACGGAGCAATTGAAAAAATAAATTACCCTGTTATAAAAAACTTTGCGCATACTATGAAATCGACTGTTTCAATAATGGGTATAGTTATACTTAGACCTATTTTACAGGAAATGGAAAATTTAGCTGCACACACAGAAGGCATTGAAAAAATAAAGGAACTTAACCATGAGCTTAATTTAGGATGCAAAAAAGCAATAGAAGAAATGGAAAGCGAAAGACAGAACTACATTTAATAACTATACAAATATAACCCAAACGATTATGAACAAAATCAACATTTTTATTGTGGAAGATAATGCAATCTTTAGAATGACTTTGAAAGCGGATATAGAGATAACTTTTGCAAACAAACCTATTATTGTCACTTTATTTGAGACAGGAGAAACCTGCATGGAAAAATTTAAAGAAATAAAACCCCAGATTGTCATTCTTGATTATCATCTAAACGGTAGCAATCCTAATGCGGCAGATGGCATTAAAATATTAGACTTAATTAAGCGAGAAAATCCGGAAACTAATGTTATAATGCTAACAAGTGATGATAGTACTGAGATTGCTTTAAAATCATTTCATCATGGGGCATATGATTACGTGGTAAAAACCGAAACTAAATTCCGAAAAATTAATTATTCAGTATTTAATCTCTTTACTATGATGGAAGCGAAAAAAGAGACAAAAAGATATAAGTATATGGTAGTTTCTTTATTTGTTTTTGTTTCGTTATTGGTAGGAGGATTATCTGCTTTGCAAATATTTAGCCCATCAATCCTAAGATAAATTTGACGACTAAATAGCTATAATATTAGTTATGGATATTCAAAAGCAAGTAAATATTTTTATTGTAGATGATAATAAAGTTCGGTACATCTCCTTTTTAAACACTTGACGTAAAGTTAATATGCTTCACGCATAGGATAAAGTATAGGAAGATTAAACACCTTTTCAAACATTAACTCACCCATATACCATAAGACGGGTTGTATTAGTTTTAAGTTTGATGATATTCTCACTCAAAAATTTATGTAAGTCTAAAAGCTCTTGAGCCACAAATTTATTTTGATTTTGCATATCTAAATAAATTAGATTCACATTTCTTACACCCAACAGATAACACAACTACTATTAGTTTAAATACAATTATTATGCAAATGCAGGAAGGTATATTGGCTTAATTGATAAGCATGAAGGACTTTTTTAAATTAATGCAACCGGTCAAGAATTAATATCAATAAAAAATAGAGTTAATAGAAATTATTTTTTAATAAGAATGGTTTTGAAAACTCAATTATTTAATGACCTAATAACTTTATATTTTACACAGGGTAATAAAATTGAAGACGAACAAATTATTGAACGAATTGCAAAGGATGGATTAGGGGGGGCAACTCCAGAGCGGAGAAAGAGTACAGTCAAATCTTGGATTAATTGGATCATAAAAAATTTAATGCCTTAATTGAGAGAAATTTTTGAAAAATAAAAAAGTCTAAATAATAAATAGCCTTTATTCTCTTTTACCAATTAACGACTTCCAAAAAAAATCAGGAAAATTCACCCATGTTTTTCGTTTTGAGTAGTAGGCGTGTGGGTTTCTTGGAATATCCGGCGGTATAATTTTCAATTTTAATAACTCTCTGAAATTAACAATATCAGTGATACTATTGATATTTACAGTGTTTTCAACCCTTTCGGGTCAAAAGTAGCGAGATCATTTTTTACAGTACATTAATGATTTTTAAACTAATAACCAGTTTTAACTCTTGATTTTCAAAAGATTACGTCCTTTTATTGACAATTGCATTTTGCGAAAATAATATCAAAATACGTATCTGATATAATCTGCAAGCCCTATTATCAAGGGCTTGCAGGCTTTTGTAGCGAGATCGGGACTTGAACCCGAGACCTCTGGGTTATGAATCCAGTGCTCTAACCAGCTGAGCTACCTCGCCATATGTTTAGGGGCGCAAATATAATATTTTTTATACATCATAAAAACTCTAATTTCACGTCATAATTTATGTTTGAAAGCTTAAAAAAAATAGACGAGCAGCTATTATTATTTGGAAATAGCCTTCATAACTCATTTTTTGATGCTGTTATACCTCATTTAACCGATTTTTGGGTCTGGATTCCATTATTTATATGGTGGGGCATTGAATTATATAAAATTTACAAACGTAAATTAATTATTATAGTGCTTTTTGTTATTGGCTTGCTAGTGGCTGCCGATAGATCATCTGTGCTCATTAAAAACTCCGTTCAACGCTATAGACCAAGTCATAATATTGAGTTGAAGGATAAAGTCCATGTAGTTAATGAGTATAGAGGTGGCCAATATGGTTATCTTTCATCTCATGCCACAAACGCCTTTACAATAGCCTTTTTTATTTTTTTATTAATAAAATCTTATCCAAAAAAATGGTTAAAAATAAGCTTGTTCCTATGGGCAATTATTTTTTCCTACACACGCATATATTTAGGGGTGCATTATCCGTTTGATTTACTTAGTGGAGCATTATTAGGCGCTATTTTAGCTTTTGTGTTTTATAAAATTTTCGTTAGGTTTAATACTTAAAAATTCAATTATGAGAATATTACTATTTATCCTATTGTTTACATCCATTAAAGCTTTTTCACAGTTACCCGAAACGGAGTTGTTTTTGGCTAACATAGAAATAAAAAGCAATCTCATAAAAATAAAAGAAGCCGAAAAAATAAGTAACCATAAGGGTTATAACAATCAACCTTGTTTTATAAATAACGACGATAAACTTTTATTTACCTCGGATATAGAATCGGATAACAAAACACATATATGTTCATATAATATAAAAAGCAAAAAAATAGATCGTTTAAGCATTACAAACACCAGCGAGTACTCTGCCTCACTTTTACCTAATCAAAAAGATTTTTCGGTGGTAATGGTAGAAGAAGATTCTACACAACGAATTTGGACTTTCGATTTATTAAAAGGTGGCAATAAATCGTGTATTAGTCAGCAAACAGATTCTGTAGGTTATTATACCTGGTTGGGCAAGGATACTATTTTGTATTATAAATTAACCGCACCACATTCGCTGCATGCATTAAATATTAAAACAAACCAAGACGTTTGGTTATGCAATAAACCCACTCGTTCATTTAAAAAAGTAAGCTCAACTACTTTTTTTTATGTAATACATGAAGAGACTCAAAACACCGTTTATTTGTTTGATATACGTACTAAAAAAGCTACTCCTTTGGCCGTTGATAACATAGGTGCTAACCAGGATTATATATGGCATACAACCCTAGGTTTGTTAAAATCAGAAGCAAGTAAAATTTATAGATATAGTACTGATACTAAAGTTTGGGCCGAATTGGCAGATTTTTCTTCTTTCGGGTTAAAAAAAATAACCCGTTTTTCAATAAGTGATAATGGAAAATATATTGCCTTAGTTTCAAATCTATAAACATGTCCGAACTCTTTTCTGATTATAGCATCTCGACCGATATAAAGAAATTGCAAATAGCTGTAATTCATCATTATCTTTCGGTTGAAAGTTATTGGGCAAAGCACATTCCTTTAGAAATTGTAAAACAAAGCATTGACAATTCCCTTTGTTTTGGTGTTTATTTTAAAAACGAACAAGTTGGTTTCGCCCGCGTTGTAACTGATTATGCAACTTTTGGCTATTTAGCCGATGTATTTATTTTAGAAACACATCGCGGAAAAGGCTTATCTAAATGGTTAATGGAATATATAATGGCTCATCCTAAATTACAAGGTTTACGTCGTTTTTCTTTGGCCACAAGAGATGCTCATAGTTTATATGCTCAGTTTGGTTTTAAACCGCTTAGCAAACCAGAAAGTATTATGGAAATAAAACACGATAATTTTTATACTCCACAAAACTGATGATACTAAGCTGCCTTTATATCTTGGTTTTTTGTGCACTTATTTATTTTTTACCTTTTTTTAGAAATAATTCCATTAAGCGCTGGGCTTTTATTTCGGTTTTTCTTTTAAAAATTACAGCTGGTTTTTTCCTCACATGGATTTACACCAATTATTATCCTGATCGTCAGACAGCTGATATTTACAAATACTTTGATGATTCTAAAATCATTTTCTCATCTGTTCAAAATCATCATTATGTTGATTATTTAAAAATGATTAGTGGTATCGGAAACGATAACAATTATTTTAACGAAACATACTACAGCAAAATGAATCATTGGTTCAGGCATTATGATTTTGGAACCTATAATGATAATCACACCATTATTCGATTTAATGCCTTTGTTATGTTGTTCTCATTTCAAAATTTTAATGTACACACCATAATTATGTGCTTTATTTGTTTTTTAGGACTAACAGATCTTTTTAAAACTTTTGCAACTTATTTTATTGGCAAAGAGAAGTTATTATTTGCCTCCTTATTTTTAATTCCATCTGTTGTATTTTGGAGTTCGGGTGTTTTAAAAGAAGGCATTTTACTTTTTGCTTTAGGGTTTCTGTTTTATTCTTTCTTCCATATTTTCATCTTTAAAAAACATATTATACTAAATGTAATTTGTCTGGTTGCAGCTTCTTTTTTGATATTGATAAACAAAAACTATTTACTATTAGCAGTTGCCCCTGCTCTATTCTGTTTTTATGCCGTAAATAAATTTAACATCACTCGTCCATTATTATTTTATAGCGGGCTTTACACAGTAGCTTTTTTTATTGGTTTACTTTTTTCAAATTACTTTTTAGAAGATAATTTATTAGAAACTTTTTCGCTTAAACAACGCGATTTTATTAATGTATCCAAAGGAGGGGTCTTTATTCAAAACGACAACTATTTTGTAAGAATTGACCCTGATAAAAAAATGTTTTTAGATACGCTATCAAAAAACAACTTTAAAATAAAACCCGGTAGCACTTATATGTATTGGACTAACGAAAATTTGAATGATACACTTTGTACTATAAACAGTACAGATACTGCAAGTTATCATTTAGTATGGGATTTACCCATTGCCGGAAGCACCATAAACATATCGAGATTAGAGCCTACCATTTTTTCCTTAATAAAAACAGCACCGGGTGCATTGTATAATAGTTTGTGTAAACCCAGTTTATTTTCTGCAAAATCTTTTTTAGAACGATTTTCAGCATTAGAAAATGCCTTTGTATTGGCTTTCTTATTAATTTGTGTTTGGTTTAAAAAGCAAGCCTTTGACCGAAACCTATTTGCTTTATGTTTATTCATCTGTTTAATTATTCTTTTACTTATTGGCTACACAACACCGGTAGCAGGCGCCATTGTTCGTTACAAAGTGCCTATAATGCCTTTTTTAGTAATGTGTGGTGTCCTTATTATAGATGAACAAAGACTAAAATTCTTTTTTAAGAAACCTAAGCCATAATTTCTATTTTTGCTGTCGATTATGAGTTTTACCGACCTCTTTAGAAAAAAATCTGCTACCGAACTTGTTAAGCATGGTGATGATTCTGCCGAACATCATAGCATGAACAAAGTGCTGCGTGTAAAAGACCTTACTTTTTTTGGCATTGCAGCTATTATTGGTGGTGGTACTTTTAGCGCTATTGGTAACGCTTGTTTTTCGGGCGGACCAGCCGTAATCTTTTTATACATTATTTGTGCCGTAGCTTGTGGTTTTACAGCAATGTGTTATGCCGAGTTTGCTTCACGTGTTCCAATATCGGGTAGTGCTTATACATATGCTTATGTTTCTTTCGGCGAGTTGTTTGCCTGGATTATTGGCTGGGCTTTACTTATGGAGTATTCTATCGGTAACATTTACATTGCATTTTCGTGGAGCGGCTATTTTACTAATTTATTAGATGGGGTTGGTTTGCATCTACCCGAATATCTAACCATTAATTACAAAGAGGCGCATCGTGCTTTTATAGATAACAAAGCCGGAGAAGGTTTAACCGCTTGGTTAAGTGCCCCACAAGTAAGTGGCTTGCGCATTATTTTTGATTTACCGGCTGTAGTTATAAATGTGCTTATAACCTGGTTGGTTTACATAGGCACCAAGGAGTCGCGTAACATAAGCAATGCTATGGTTATTATAAAACTGGCTATTATTGTTTTAATAATTATTGTAGGTGTTTTTTACATTAACGTAGATAACTGGCGCCCTTTTATGCCTAACGGTTTTGGTGGAGTAATGGGTGCGGTATCTGGTGTATTTTTTGCTTACATAGGTTTTGATGCTGTATCAACTTTAGCAGAAGAAAGCGAAAACCCTCAACGCGATTTGCCTCGCGGAATGATTTACTCGCTTATTATTTGTACGGTTGTGTTTATTATTTTATGTTTGGTTTTAACCGGTATGGCTTCTTACACCTTACTTGGGGTAAGCGACCCCCTTGCCGAAATATTTAAAATTAAAGGGATTAAATGGATGCTGTTTATTGTTTCTATTGCAGCAGTAGTGGCAATGAGTAGTGTGTTATTGGTGTTTCAAATGGGGCAACCCCGTATTTGGATGACTATGAGTCGTGATGGATTATTACCAAAACGCTTTGCATCTATACATCCTAAATATAAAACACCGGGCTTTGCAACCATTGTTACAGGTTTTGTAGTGGGTGTGCCTTTATTTTTTACCGACGAAAAATTTGTACTTGATTTTACCAGCATAGGCACCCTTTTTGCTTTTGTATTAGTTTGCGGCGGGATTTTAATGTTACCGCAAAGAACAGATGATGGAGTTGCAACAAAAGGTAAATTTAAATTGCCTTACATAAATGCAAAATGGATTATGCCTTTACTGACACTTGCTTCTTTAGCTTTACTACAATATTTAAACCCTGATTATATAAGTGATGTTTTTCACATAACAGCAGATAATGCTCAGAGAAATGTCCCAATGCTTATATTTTTCATTTTATGTTTATTGCTATCCGTTTTTTCATTCATTAAAAATCTTTCGCTTATTCCTGTATTGGGTTTACTTTCTTGCTGTTATTTACTTACAGGAATGGAAACTGCCAACTGGAAATGGTTTTCAACTTGGTTAGCCATAGGTTTAGTTGTTTATTTTTGCTATGGATTTAGAAAAAGTAAACTTGCAAAAAAGACTACAAATTAAAACACATGATAGTATTTATTACAGGCGCAACAGCAGGCATTGGTAAAGCAAGTGCTGAAATATTTGCAAAAAACGGATATGATTTAGTTATTACCGGTCGCCGTGAAGACCGTTTAAAAAGCCTTGCTAAAGAATTGACAAATACATACAAAGTTAAAGTGCACACACTTTGTTTTGATGTTAGAAATTTAAATGAAGTAAAAACAAACATTGCTTCGTTGCCCGCCGATTTTAAAAATATAGATATCTTATTAAACAATGCAGGTTTATCTGCCGGTTTATCTACCCTGCAAGATGGCAGTATAGATGATTGGGATGTAATGATAGACACTAATATAAAAGGGCTTCTTTATATAACCCGTCAAATTTCTGAAGGAATGATTGCCCGTAAAAAAGGGCACATTATAAATATGGGCTCGCTTGCAGGTAAAGAAGTGTATCCTAACGGTAATGTATATTGTGCTACTAAATTTGCCGTAGATGCGCTTAGCAAAGCCATGCGCATAGATATGCTTCAACACGGCATAAAAGTTTCTTCTATCAACCCCGGTATGGTGGAAACTGAGTTTAGCATCGTTCGTTTTCATGGAGATGAAAAGAAGGCTAAACAAGTTTATCAAGGTTTACAACCTTTAGTTGCAGAAGACATTGCCGAAACTATATTTTGGGTTGCCTCTCGCCCGGCACATGTAAATATAAATGATGTGGTTATAACACCAACTGCTCAGGCAAACACAACTTTATCTGTTAGAAAACAACAAGGGTAATTAGTACTCAACGCCTTTAAGCGAAATCATTTTATGGGCTTTAATATCCCATACTTTTAAGCGTAAACACTTAACAATATCCGAAGGATTTAATGAAGTCATTTTAGGATGCTGAAGCTCAGGGATTTTTTCCATGACTTCGGGTAAGCGATAAAACGGAATCCGTGCATTTAAGTGATGTATATGATGGAAACCAATATTAGCAGACGACCACTGCATAAAAAAATTCATTTTTGTGTAACTCGATGACTCCAAAGCTGCTCCTTCATAAGTCCAACCATTTTTTTCTCTAAACTCCACATCCGGAAAATTATGCTGCGCATAAAATAAATACGAGCCTATAGCACTTGACACCAAAAATGGAATAAGGATAGACAAGAATAAAATTTTCCAACCGAAGAATATGGTTACTAATATTATAGCCAAACCATGTACTATTAAAGCAATTAAAGAATCTTTATGCTTGCTTTTTCCATTAATAAAAGAAAGCACACACATGCCATATATAAACATAACTATGTATCCAAAAGAAATTGTAATAGGGTTGCGTACAAACAAATATGCTCTTTGCTCCGATTTAGGCAGACTTAAAAACTTATCTTTACTTAAAACAGGATAAGAGCCTACACTTGAACTGAATATTTTTGAGTTGTGGTTATGATGATAATCATGAGAACGTTTCCAAATGCTTTTAGGGGCTAAAATATATATGCCAAATAACGTAAAAATAAAATCAGCCAACTTCGACTTTTGAAGGATAGTATGATGTTGATGATCGTGATAAATAACGAACATTCGTATCATAATACACCCGTTAAGTATGCTAAATGGTATCTTTATTAAGGTAGGAATTGGTAAATAAGCTATTGAATTGCAGGCAATTAAAAGAAATAGGGTAGTTAGTGTATAGTACCAACTCTTCCACCTCACTTCTTTTGCAAAT
>Ga0210401_10007206_pt1 | contig 11195 bp, 7 predicted proteins | sample IncBWH32MmetaG_FD_150866 | JGI IMG/M metagenome (GOLD analysis project Ga0210401, IMG submission 150866) | Forest soil microbial communities from Barre Woods Harvard Forest LTER site, Petersham, Massachusetts, United States - Inc-BW-H-32-M | ecosystem: Environmental > Terrestrial > Soil >... | reverse complement strand
GCGCTGTTTGGCGCCGCCTTGTTCGATTCCGCGCGCAAGATGGTCGACGTCGGGCGCTGGATCAACGAGGACGCCTACGCAAGTCACAGGCACGATCACGGCGACCTTGACCAGCACGATCATGATCATGAGATTGTCGCCTTCTGCCTTTCGAGCGACCAGCCGCTCTCATGGCAGGCGCTGTCGACATGGCTTGGCCGGTTGCGGCGCAGCGACGGCGACAATCTGCTGCGGGTCAAAGGCATCCTGAACCTGATCGGCGAGCGCGGCCCGGTGGTCATTCACGGCGTGCATCACATCTTTCATCCGCCGGTCATTCTTGATGCCTGGCCCGACTCCGATCATCGCACGCGGATCGTGTTCATCGTCAGAGGGATCGGGCGCAGCGAACTGGAAGAAAGCTTTCTCGCGCATGTGGCCGGCGTTCAGGCTTGATGCGTGCAAATGGGGCCCGTCGCCCGGCCCCCATCCGCCTACTCCACGATCCGCGTCACGACGCCCGCGCCGACGGTGCGGTTGCCTTCCCGGATCGCGAAGCGCGACCGCTTTTCCGGCACGACCGGCTTGTTGAGCTCGATCGTGAGCTCGGCATTGTCGCCCGGCACCGTCCAGCTCGGTGCCGTCTCCGGGCTGGACGGTGCCGGTGACGTCGGCGGTGCTTTGGCAGGCGAGCGCCGGGTTCGCCGGCAAAGAAGAACGTCTGGATTTCGTGTTTCAAATCGCCTTCGCCCCAGCGCGAGCCGCGTACGCCGTCAAGGCGAAACAAGCCGTGTCACCTGTTGTTGAACTCTGCGCGTACATTTTGAAGAATTTTGCTTGTGCACGCTCTCATCTCGCAACTTTGCGCTCTCATGTTGCATCAACGCGGCAGTCAACGGTTGCCAGTTGTGGTTGACTGGACGAAAGTGCTTCGAGGTGGACGCCGTCTGTTGCGCTCGTGCGGGACAGGCCCGGTCCCCATCCGCACCGGAGCAGCAGCCATGCAGCGATCCAGGGCCGTCTTCATCACGGGTATCATCTATGCCTTGATCGGCTTGGTTCTCGCGGGCGGCGGCATTTGGCTCGCCGCATTGGGTGGGTCCATCTTCTATGTTGTCCTCGGTGTCGGCATTCTCGCCACGGCTGCGTTGTTGCTGGCACAGCGCCATCAGGCGCTATGGCTGTTTGCGATCGTGCTGGTCGGCACGCTGGCGTGGGCCGTCTATGAGGTGCAATTTGACTGGTGGCCGCTCGCGGCGCGCGGCGACATCATCTTCCCCATGGCGCTCTGGCTTCTCACGCCGGTGATCGTTCGCGGGCTGGTGCGAAACGAGGCGGTGTCTTACCGAAGCGCGACGGCGCCACTCTGGGTCGGCGTCGTCGTGGCTTCGGCCGTACTCATCATCGGGCTTCTGTCCAGCCCTCATGACATCAACGGCACGATCGTCGAGGCCGGTTCTGCCGTGCAGCAAAGCGAAGCAGACCCGCAACCAGATGGCGATTGGCGCGCATATGGACGCACGCAATTCGGACAACGCTATTCGCCGTTGAAGCAGATCACGCCTGACAACGTTGGCAACCTCAGGGTCGCTTGGACCTTCCGTACCGGCGACGTGGCGACACCGAACGATTCCGGCGAGACGACCTTCGAGGTCACCCCGATCAAGGTGCGCGATACGCTCTATCTTTGCTCACAGCACCAGGTCCTGTTTGCGCTCGACGCCAAGAGCGGCACGGAGCGCTGGAGATACGATCCCAAGCTGACGTTCAACAAGACGTTCCAGCACATGACCTGCCGCGGGGTCTCCTATCACGAAACGACGGCTGGCGCCGTCGACAGCAGTGGCAGTCCGGCGCCCGCCGAATGCCCGCGGCGGATCTTCCTGCCTGTCAATGACGGGCGCATGATCGCTCTCGATGCCGACAGCGGCAAGCCCTGCGATGGTTTTGCCGATCACGGCATCCTCGACCTGCAGCAGGGGATGGGGATCACGACGGCAGGCTTCTTCGAGCCGACGTCACCGCCGGTGGTCAGTGACAAGATACTGGTCGTGGCCGCCGCAGTCATCGACAATTATGCGGTCGAAGTGCCTTCGGGCGTGATCCGCGGCTTCGATGTTTACACCGGCAAGCTGGTCTGGGCCTGGGACTCCGCCGCGGCGGACGAAAATGAGCTGCCGTCACCGACGCGTCATTACACCAACGGTTCGCCGAATTCCTGGATCACGGCCTCGTTCGATCCGAAATTGAACCTCGTTTACATCCCCACCGGCAACAACGGACCTGACATCTGGGGCGGCAATCGCAATGAACTGGTCGAGCGCTATTCCAGCTCGATCGTTGCGCTGGATGTCGATACCGGCAAGCGCGCCTGGTCCTACCAGACCGTGCATCATGATCTCTGGGACATGGACGTTCCCTCGCAACCGAGCCTGGTCGATGTGACCACGGCCAAGGGCGTCGTTCCCGCGATCATCCAGCCGACCAAGGTGGGCAACCTGTTTGTGCTCGACCGCAGGAACGGCGAGCTGATCGTGCCGGCGCCGGAACGTCCGGTCCCGCAGGGACCCGCGCCCGGCGATCGCACCGCACCGACACAGCCGTTCTCCGAGCTCACGTTCCGCCCGGAGGCGAAGCTGACCGGCGCGGACATGTGGGGCGGCACGATCTTCGACCAGCTGCTGTGCCGGATCATGTTCCACCGATTGCGTTATGAGGGCACGTTCACGCCGCCGTCGTTGCAGGGCACGCTCGTATTCCCAGGCAATCTCGGCATGTTCGAATGGGGCGGCATCGCGGTCGATCCCGTGAGACAGATCGCCATCGCCAACCCGATGTCGTTGCCCTTCGCGTCGAAGCTCATCCCGCGCGGCCCCCTCAATCCTCCCGCGCCAACGGCCGAGAAGCCGGTCGGCAGCGAGGTCGGGGTGCAGCCGATGTACGGCACGCCGTTCGGGGTGGATATCTCGAGTTTCCTCTCGCCCTTCTCCGTGCCGTGCTACCGGCCGCCATGGGGCTCGATGGCCGCCATCGATCTCAAGACGATGAAGGTCGTCTGGCAGCATCCCAACGGCACGATCAGGGACACCACGCCGCTACCGCTTCCCTTCAAGATGGGCGTTCCGATGCTGGGCGGGCCGATCACGACCGCCGGCGGGGTCGCATTCTACACCGGAACCTACGAGTACACGATCCGGGCTTACGACGTGCGTGACGGCAAGGTGATCTGGGAAGATCGCCTGCCGGCCGGCGCCCAATCGACGCCGATGAGCTGCGAGGTCGACGGCAAGCAATATGTCGTCACCGCGGCCGGCGGCCACGGCTCGTTCGGCACCAAGCGCGGTGATTACGTCATCGCCTACGCATTGAAGGATTGAACCCGCGAGCATCGTCATGATTGCGACATCCGGTGACAGAGCGAAGCATCCAACGGCGCTCTGCCTTTGGCTGGGTCTCTTCGCGATGTCAGCCTGTGTCGGCGGCAACGTCGCATACGCCGCCGACCTGACGGTTCCCGCCGGCGGGACCAGCCCGGCGCCGACGCCGGTGCCCTGGCTGTTCGGCGACTGGGACGGTGCGAGAACCCGGCTGTTGAATGCCGGCATCGATTTCCAGTTCGGCTACACCAGCGAGATCGCCGGCAATGCAACGGGCGGTCAGCGACGTCAGGCGGCCTACACCGATCAATGGACCTTCGGCACGACGTTCGATCTGGCCAAGCTGGGTGTCGTGCCCGGCGGCACGATCCAGGTCACATGGACGGACCGCAACGGCAGCAATTTGAGCGATGACGCTCAGCTCGGCACGCTGCAGCAGGTGCAGGAGGTGTTCGGACGCGGCCAGACGCTGCGGCTCACGGATTTCTGGTACGACCAGAAGTTCATCGACGGCATGGTCGACTGGAAGATCGGGCGGATTCCCTTCGGCGAGGATTTCGCATCGTTCGCATGCGATTTCCAGAACCTGACCTTCTGCGGCGCGCAGCCCGGCAACCTCGTCGGCAACTACATCTTCAACTGGCCAGTCAGCTATTGGGCCACCCGGCTGAAGTTCAACCTGCAGGGCTTTGGCTATTTTCAGTTCGGCGTGTTTGACTCCAATCCCAATTACCTGAAAGTGCAGCAATCAGCGCTTCCGGTGTTCTATTCGGGGTCCACGGGCGTCCTCATCCCGGCAGAGCTCGCCTGGCTGCCGAAATTCGGCAACCTGCAGGGCAGCTACAAGTTCGGCGGCTGGTACGACACATCGACCGCCCCCGATGTGGTTACCGACATCAACGGCAACCCGGCCGTCCTCACCGGACAGCCGCTCTTGCAGAGCCGCGGGCGTTACGGCGCCTACATCAGTTTCGTTCAGCAGGTGATCGGTCCGTCGCGAGACAGTTCCGCGGGTGCGCTGAGCCTGTTTCTGAACGCGACGATGGCCGACCGCCGGACCGCGACCACCGATTACCAGGTCGCGGGCGGCCTGACCTATACCGGTCCATTCCAGTCCCGGCCCGAGGACGACATCGGATTTGCGGTCGGCACCACCCACGTCAACAGCCGCGTCGCGTTTGCGGAAGAGCTGCAAAATCTGGCCGGCCTCGGCCCGGTGGCGGTCCAGAGCAACGAGTACAGCCTGGAGTTCTACTACACTTACCGGCCCCTCGCCGGCCTGCAGGTGCGGCCGAACATCCAGTACGTCATCAACCCCGGCGGCACCACTGCGAATCCCAACGCATTGGTGTTTGGGCTGAAGACGGTTGCTAATTTCTGACAGCTCGATTCCGAGTAGCCCCGCGCTAACGCGCGGCCTTCGGCTGAACCCAGATTGGAAGCCTCATCAAGGGCCCAGCGTTATTGCATGTGACATCAACCGATATTGGCGCAATGGCGAACTGTCGTGACCGGATGCCCGCGTTATGCGGGCCGCCTGGTGCAGGTCTGTGAAGCCGGACCAAACGCCGCAGGCCGCTGCTACTCTTTTACCGCGCCGGTCAGCGACGACACGTAGTAGTCCACAAACAGCGAATAGAAGACCGCGACCGGCAGCGAGCCGAGCAGCGATCCCGCCATCAACGCCCCCCATTGATAGACGTCGCCGGTGACAAGCTCCGTCAGGATCGCCACCGGCACCGTCTTGTTGGCGCCGCTCTGAATGAAGGCGAGCGCGTAGATGAACTCGTTCCACGACAGCGTGAAAGAGAAGATGCCGGCCGAGATCAGCCCGGGCACGGCGAGCGGCAGCGTGATCTTGCGCAGGATCTGCAGGCGCGTGGCGCCATCGACGAGCGCGCATTCCTCGAGCTCATAGGGGATCGACTTGAAATATCCGATCAATAACCAGGTGCAGAACGGCACCAGGAAGGTCGGGTAAACCAAAATCAGCGCGAGCGGGCTGTCGAACAGGCCGAACTTCACCACCACGGTGGCGAGTGGGATGAACAGGATCGATGGCGGCACGAGATAGGCGAGGTAGATGCCGAGGCCGACATAGGCGCCGCCTTTGAAGCGCAGCCGCTCGATCGCGTAGGCCGCAAGCGTGCTTGCGAACAGAGACAGGCAGGTCGAGCCGATGGCCACGAACATGGTCGTCTTCAGCCAACGCGGATAGGACGTCTCGAACAGGAGATGCCTGACGTGCAGCAGCGTCGGCGAGGAAATCCAGAACGGATTATGCTCCCTGTAGTTCAACAGCTCCGCGTTCGGCTTGAACGCGGTGATCGCCATCCAGTAGAACGGAAACAGCAGGATCAGGACGAAGCAGCCAAGCGGCAGGTAGATCATGATCGTCCGCCGCCCGCGCGAGTCCCATTGCATCGGCTCGGGCGCGACGCTGACCTTGCCAGCCGATGGCGCGACTGCGTCAGTCATTGGCCTCTCCCTGCTGCCATTTTCGGCAAGCGAGGCCGAAATAGGAGAACAGCGTCGCGAACACCAGGAACGGCACCATCGACACCGCGATCGCAGCTCCTTCGCCCAGTTCGCCGCCTGCGATACCGCGCTGGAAGGCGAGCGTCGCCAGCAGATGGGTAGAGTTGATCGGCCCGCCCCGGGTGATGGCGTAGACGAGCTGGAAATCCGTGAAGGTGAAGATGATCGAGAACGTCATCACGATCGCCAATATTGGCATCATCATCGGGAAGGTGATGTAGCGAAAGCGCTGCCATGAGCTCGCGCCATCCAGCATCGCCGCCTCATAGAGCGAGGGCGAGATGGTCTGTAGGCCGGCGAGCAGCGAGATCGCGACGAAGGGAATGCCGCGCCAGATGTTTGCCGCGATCAGCGAGAAGCGCGCCGGCCACGGCGTGCCGAGGAAATCTATGTTGGTACTGCGCAGATGCAGCACGTCGACCAAGAGGTACGAGATGATGGAGAATTGCGGATCGTAGATCCACCAGAACGCCAAGGCCGACAGCACGGTCGGCACGATCCAGGGCAACAGCACGATGGCGCGGATCACGCTCTTCAAGGGGAAATGATTGTTGAGGAGCAGCGCGAGCCAGAAGCCGAGCGCGAACTTTCCGAAGGTTGCGACCGCGGTGTAGAGGATGCTGTAGAAGACCGCGCCCCACCACAACGGATCGCTGAAAAGATACTGGAAGTTCTCCAGGCCAATAAAGACGCCGCGACGGCCGACCGTGGTGTCGGTGAAGGCAAGCCAGACGCCGAGGCCGAGCGGATAGGTCAGGAACACCGTGAGCAGGCCGACCGCCGGAGCAAGGCACACGACGATGAGAAACGGCTTGTAGTCGAGCAGGCGAGCAAGCCGGCTCGGTCGCCGCTGCACAAAGCTGCGGGATGGTATCGTCGTTACGGACACGCTACGTCCTCCTCGTCATCGCGAGCTGCCCGGCGAAGCTCGCGCTACCCGAGCGAGACGGGTCGCTCGCAATGACGTGTCCTCAGCGCCGGAAATATCGCTTGGCCCGCCGCTCGGCTTCGGCTGCGGCGGCCTCCGGCGTCATGGCATCGGTCGCCACCGACGCGCACATCTGCACCAGCACGTAGTCGGCGTTGATCGCGCCCGTCGCCGTCGAGATCGGCCCCTTGTAGCCGTTGTAGTAATGACTCTTCATCGTGTCCTTGAAGATCGTCACCTTGGGATCGCCGGACCACACGGCAGCGTCCGCATAGGCCGCGAGCGGCTGTGCCCAGTAGCCGGAGGTGGCGTTCAGCCACGGCTCATACTGCTCCTTCTCCAGCATGAACTGCAGGAACGATTTCGCGGCGTTCGGATAGGGGCTGTGCTTGAACACCATGGCGTTCAGCGTCAGCCCACCCATCGGCGGGATCGGCGCGAGCCCCTTCGGGATGGGCTGATGCTCGGTGTCGTCGGCGATCGCCTTGGTCGCAGGATCGTTCTTCAGCGCGAAATACAGCGACACCCCGTTGGCGGTCAGCGAGATCTCCTGCGCCGAATAGGCGCGGTTGTTGCTGACATCGTTCCAGGACGTCGTGCCGGCGATGAAGGTCGGATAAAGCTCCTTCAGGTATTTCAGCGCAGCGATGGTTTCCTTGCTGTTGATGGTGATGTTGCCGTCCTCGTCGAGCAAGGATGCGTTGTGCGACCACAAGAGCCAGCTCGCAAAGCCGTTGCCGTCGCCGACGGCGTTGCCGAGCGCGAAGCCCGCGGGCTTGCCCGCGGCCTTCAGCTTCTGGCACAGCGCGAGGAGGCCGGCATGATCGTCGGGAACCTTGTCGTAGCCGGCCGCCTGGATGATGGATTTACGGTACACCAGCGGACCGCCGCCGGCGCCGAAGGGCAGACCGATCCAGGTGTTGCTCTTGTGCTTCCTGCCATAGCGCAGCGCCAGCGCGAGCCAGCCGCCGTATCTCTTGTCGAGGTAGTCGGCAACGTCTGTAAGCTCGATCAGCTTGTCGACATAGATGTGCGGCGCGTCCGAAAAACCGATGATGATGTCGGGCCCGGCGCCCGAATTCGCGGTGACCGCGGTCTGCTGGTTCATGTCCTCCCAGCCGACGAAATCGACCTTCACCTCGACGCCGGTCTTGTCCGTGAAGCGCTTTGCGTTGTCCCGGAACACGTCCTCATCGGGCTGGACGAAGCGCACCGGCCGCAGCATGCGCAAGGACGCGCCCTTCTCGATCGGCAGCAGCGGTGGGGCAATTTCGGCAGCCTTGATGCTGGACGGCGTTTGCGCCGCAGCGCCGGTTGCTGCGAACGCGGCCGAGGACAGCGCAAGCCCGAGGGCGTCACGACGGGAGATGTCGTTCCTCATCACTTCCTCCCTCATCTTGCACCTTCCCGGCGTTGATCGCCGGTGAAGGCTCCTTTTCAGTCAGATTTATTCTCCCACGCGAACGGTCTCCATTTCACCTGGACTGGCGAAGCGCCGCTGTAATGCACTTCGCGCTGCCGCACGGGCTAGAGAGCTCGTTGTCACGCCGAGGTCGGGCAGCCTGAAAACCCGATTGTACCAGCTTTCAGTCGATATGTCGCCTTCGGATCATTTGGGGGCCGGTCGCCCGGCCCCCATCCGTTTACTCCACGATCTCAGTCACGACGCCGGCCCCGACGGTGCGGTTGCCTTCCCGGATCGCGAAGCGCGACCGCTCTTCCAGCGCGACCGGCTTGTTGAGCTCGATCGTGAGCTCGGCATTGTCGCCCGGCATCACCATCTCGGTGCCATCTCCGAGCTGGACGGTGCCGGTGACGTCGGCGGTGCGGAAGTAGAACTGCGGACGATACTTGCCGAAGAAGGGCGTGTGACGCCCGCCTTCGTCCTTCGTCAGCACGTACACTTCCGCGCGGAAGGTCGTGTGCGGCTTCGCCCCTCCCGGCCGCGACAGCACCTGGCCGCGCTGCACCTCGGCCTTGTCGATCCCACGCAACAGGCAGCCGACATTGTCGCCGGCCTCGCCCTCGCCAAGGATCTTCCGGTAGGTCTCGATGCTGGTCACGACGGACTTCTTGGTCTCGCCGAGACCGACGATCTCGACCTCGTCGCCTGTCTTGACGGTGCCGCGCTCGATCAGCCCGGTCACGACCGTGCCACGGCCGGAGATCGACTGCACGCCTTCGATCGGCATCAGGAACGGCCGATCCTTGGGCCGCTCGGGGAGCTCGATATAATTGTCGAGCGCCTCGAACAACTTCAGGATCGCCTGATCCGCGAGTGGACCTTTCTCGCCCTGCAGCGCCTTGATGGCCGAGCCGCGCACGACCGGCGCGTTGTCGCCGTCGAAACCGTATTTCGACAGGAGATCGCGCACCTCGATCTCGACCAGATCGACGAGCTCCGGATCGTCGGCGACATCGCACTTGTTCAGGAACACCAGGATGCGCGGCACGCCGACCTGGCGCGCGAGCAGGATGTGCTCGCGCGTCTGCGGCATCGGCCCGTCGACGGCGGACACGAGCAGGATCGCGCCGTCCATCTGCGCTGCTCCGGTAATCATGTTCTTCACATAATCGGCGTGGCCCGGACAGTCGACGTGCGAATAGTGCCGCGCCGCCGTCGCGTATTCGACGTGGCTCGTCGCAATGGTCAGGATCTTCGAGTCGTCACGCGTACCTTGCGCAGCCGACGCCCTGGCGACGTCCTGATAGGAGACGAACGCGCCCCAGCCGTGATCGGCCGAGACCTTCGTCATCGCCGCCGTCAGCGTCGTCTTGCCATGGTCCACGTGGCCGATCGTGCCCACATTGCAGTTGGGCTTCAGGCGGGTGAACTTCTCTTTGGACATGGGACACCTTTGGTGCTCGAGCTCTCGTGCTGGTTTGCACGACTCTGGAGCACCGCGAGAGCCCGCGTCAGTGCCCGGAGCCGCTACCGCTCCGGGCCGCTTCGATTCTCAGGTGAGAGGTTCGGTCAGGCCCAAAGCAGATCCGCGGCGGACGAGGACATTAGTCCTGCCGTCATCATCAGCTCAGATGCTCGCTGTGACTGCCGCATTGTTGGACGCCTGGGTCGCTCTGTTTGCGAAAAACGAAGCCCGTACATAAGGTATGGCTGCGCAATTTGCAAGAGAAGCTCGCCTCGTGGCGTGGCCGCGCAAGCCATCACACGATCATCCGCGATAGCGCAAGACATCCATCAGCAGCGAGAAAGCCGGCGAGGGCTGGCGGCGGCTTGGATAATAGAGGTGATAGCCCGCAAACGGCGGGCACCAGTCGGCAAGCACCCGCACCAAGCGGCCGGCGGCGATGTGCGGCCGGGCATGCCCCTCCATCACATAGGCGAGTCCAAAGCCGTTCAGCGCCGCGCTCAGCAATGCGCCCGCGTCATTGAACATCAGCTGGCTGTCGACGCGCACATTCAGCGCGCGTCCGTTCTTCTCGAATTCCCAGACATAGACGCCGCCATGGCTCGGCAGGCGCAGGTTGATGCAGCTGTGGCCGGTCAGCTCCTGCGGCGTGCGCGGCTTCTTGCGCGAAGCAAAATAGGAGGGCGAACCGACGACCGCCATGCGCAGGTTCGGCCGACCCGCACCGCGACCATGTCCCGGTCCACCAGTTCGCCGGGCCGAATGCCCGCGTCGTATTGCGCCGCCACGATGTTGCTTAAGCCGTAGTCGATCGCCACCTCGACCTTGATGTCAGGATAGGCCGGCAGCAGCTTGGCCAGCGCCGGCATCAGCACCGCTTCGGCCGCGTATTCCGTCGCGGTGATGCCGATCGTGCCGGCCGGCTTGTCGCGCAGCTCGCCGAGCGCCGCGAGCGCGGCGTCCATCTCGTCGAATTTCGGCGCGATGGTTTTCAAGAGCCGCTCGCCGGCCTGGGTCGGCGCGACGCTGCGCGTGGTGCGGCTCAAGAGCCGCACGCCGAGCCGCTCCTCCAACGCGCGCACGGTCTGGCTCAGCGCCGATTGCCACAGTCCGAGCCGCACGGCTGCGCGGGTGAAACTGCGCTCCCTGGCGACCGCCAGGAAGGCCAGCAGGTCGCTGGCGTCAACCCGTTCCATTTATTAGCCCAGCTAATCGGTCTATGCGGTTTTTATCATCTAATCGGCCGCTGCGGGAAGACCTAGCTTTTGCCCAGCAGGCAGGATCGTCGCCGGCACTTTCGCGAGAACGAGCGTCACAGCAAGGTCAGACATCATGAGCGATGGAATTTTGGGCAAGGTCGTCGTCATCACCGGCGCCTCCAGCGGATTGGGCGAAGCGGCCGCGCGTCTGCTCGCAGCACAGGGCGCACGCCTCGTGCTGGCGGCGCGACGCGCCGAGCGGCTGCAATCGCTGACCAAGGCGGTGACGGCAGACGGTGGCCAG
>Ga0210401_10007205_pt1 | contig 11195 bp, 10 predicted proteins | sample IncBWH32MmetaG_FD_150866 | JGI IMG/M metagenome (GOLD analysis project Ga0210401, IMG submission 150866) | Forest soil microbial communities from Barre Woods Harvard Forest LTER site, Petersham, Massachusetts, United States - Inc-BW-H-32-M | ecosystem: Environmental > Terrestrial > Soil >... | reverse complement strand
CGTGCGGGGAAACTTCAGACCCTCCGGCTTACTCGGGCGTGAGCCGATGGCGTCCCTTCTTGCGGCGCGCCGCCAGCACTTTGCGGCCTCCGACGGTCTTCATGCGTACGCGAAATCCGTGCGTCTTCGCGCGCCGCCGTTTATTCGGCTGATATGTTCGCTTTGGCAAAGCAATTCTCCTCTGGTTCCCGTTCCGGTTGCTGCGATTATTCCCTGCTCTTACTACGTGGCGCGCGATTTCGTAGTTTCACCGGCCGCGCGCCTCGCGTTGTCCGCACAGATGGACATACGTCGACAAGCCGCATCAGCGGCCTATTCCGAATCGATAAGTGTAGTCGACCCTCGCGCACGCGGTCAAGAAAACTGCGGGGTTGGTGTCATTTAACAGCAGAGGAGATTGACTCTGTTATGGGCTTCTTGAATTGCTTACTTAATGCCAATCCCTGCTCTTGATAGGACGAGCCAATGCCTTGACCATACGTCCTGAACGGGCGTTCCGCCATTTTGAGATACGTCATTCTGCCTACCTCTTGGCCGTCTTCCAGTAGGATTGGTACTTCATGCGCGCGAACTTCTAGAACAGCCTTTGTGCCCCTGATTTCTCCCCGCGTCCCGTACCCAAAACCGGGGTCAAAAAAACCAGCGTAGTGGACAGTAAACTCGCCTATTGATGAGTCGTACTGTTCCATCTCCGCCGCATAACCAGGCGGCACACCAACGCGCTGCTTTGAAGCCAATAAATAGAAATCATTGGGGTTAAGCACTAAGCCCTTCAAAGCCCTAATAGGCTCCCAATATTCTTCGACATCGTATGCCCCTACGTTAGCAAGGTCTATCGGCGGACAGCCTTTTTTGGCCTTGTAAGCCACTATATTGTCGCGTTCATCGCCTTGTAGGTCTACGGATACCCTCAGTCCATCTCCTATGACTATTTCAGTTGGGGCATCGCCATTGTGCTTATAGATAAGCTTGCCAGTGCGAGACAATTGGCGCAACTGTTCGTCATCGCGCTCCGGTTCTCCTCTAAAAAATCTGATCTGATTCAACTTCGTACCTTCCCTCACGATTATCGGGAAGGTTTGAGGGACGACCTCCACATAGAGGTCGCCAGAATATGCTTTAGGGATAACCTCAAATCGCCCACTACCTTCAGCCATTAGTCGAGTAAAAATGTCCAAGCGGCCAGTCGTGCTTTTCGGGTTTGATTTCCCACGCATATCGCTAGGAAGTTCCAACCGTTCGATCAACGGAATAATGTACAAACTGCCTACATTGAGCAACGCAGGCTGGCTTAGGTCTATTTCCTCCAGTTGAAGTTCTCTAATCTTCGAACTAATCAGGAATTTTCGGCTAGGTATGAAGCTTGCCCGAACCCGATACGCGACATTTCCGAGGCGCAGGTCAATACTAGATGGCTGAATTTGGTCGATTGAGAAGTCAGTACGGGAACGAATCTTGCCATTCCTTATCAGCTCTTCTATTTCCTGTGACGGCAGAATTCCAGGCGGGCGTCGAACAACGCGCTGTGTCTGTCCAAACAAATCACGATCTTTTCCTTCGTTCACTGACCTCACCACCTATGAATTACGATGCCGGTCAGCATCGGCCTGAACCTTCCTGGCTCTCTTTAATAATTTTCCTTTATTGTATTCGGCGGAACAACCGAGGCTGCAAAATATGCCCTCACTCTTCTTGCCACTCCCAATGAGGGTCCCTGTGGGAATAACCTTACCGCAATTGGTACATATATTCTTCCGCATGAGCCAACCACCTCACGCGCTACGCAAAAATCAGTTCTTCCATAGTCCAAATATGATCTGTGAGCCGAGCCTCCAAAGCAGGTGTCACACGGAGAGTACCATGAACCCGACAGAATTTGTACCACGCGAAATGCAAAGCCTGTGCCGCCTTCATGTGGCTCAGCTTTTTTGAAAATGCATTGGTGAGGCGCGTGAATCTGCAGAGTTGCATCCACACCGTGAGATCTGCCGCTCCACGTGGGATGTGGAAATGCGCGATGCCTTCGGGTTTCCGGTGACTGGGATTGAGACCGCATCGACAATGCCCGAAGGGCTATACCGTTCCCGCTTGCTCTCGTCTTGGCTGTAAACTTTCACCAGCATTGCGTAGTCGATGTTCGCGGCGAACGCATCCTCGACGGCGGTGAGGTAGGGACGGAAACCGTCAGTCGTTAACTGCACGCGAGTAGCGAGACGCGATTCCAAATCCTTCATAAGCCAATAACAGTTTTCGGCGCTACGTTTCCCGACAAGAAAAGACGCTGGCAGAAGCTGGCATTGTCAAGTCGTAGTTTAGCGTTATGCTTGCTTAGTGGCGCTGGCATGATATACTGGCTTCGAGGTGGAACGAATGGCTGAAGATAAATCCAAAGAGGTGATGCAGGCAAACAGGGCCTCAAAAGGCGGCCAAGCTCGAATGCAGAGCCTTTCGAAAGAAGAAAGGCAAAAACTGGCTTCCGCTGGGGCAAAGGCCAGATGGCGGAGGAGAAATATGCCCGGGGACAATGCCAACCAAGAATACTCCCCCATTGTCTTATCCACTGAAAACACAGCACTTCCTAAGGCTAAATGGCCCGGGAATCTCACTATCGGTGATGTTGAAATTCCCGTCTACGTTCTCGACGACCGCCGAAGGATTGTCAGTCGTACTGGCGCTACGACAGTGCTGACTGTTGGCAAAGGTGGCGGAAATCTAGAGAGCTATTTGACCGTGAAGGCGATTGAGAAGTTTATGCCCGAGAACTTGCAAGATCGAATGATTGACTTTGAGATACAGGAAGTCGTCAACAAATCCGTCAAGGGAATGACCGCTGAAACGTTCCTAGAGATTTGTGGGGCTTATGTCCGAGCTTGGCAAGAGGGCGGCTTGAGTGAGGCGCAGATCGCAATCGCGAAGCGGGCGGCGATGTTCCTAACCGCCTGTTCAAAGGTTGGATTGATCGCGCTGATTGACGAGGCTACAGGCTATCAATATCGACGCGCCGAAGAGGAACTGCAATTAAAGCTCAGAATATTCTTGCTGGAAGAGATGCGGAAATGGGAACGAACGTTTCCCAACGAACTATGGGAACAATTCGGGCGGCTCACCAACTGGAAAGGGTCAGTGAATCAACGGCCTAAATATTGGGGAAAACTTGTTATGGAGCTTATCTACGAATATCTTGACCCGGATGTCGCGCAATGGCTCAGAGACAATGCTCCTACGCCGAAGCACGGACAGAATTATCATCAATGGCTCACGAGCCAATTCGGCCTGAAAAAGCTCATAGAGCATATTTGGAAAGTGATCGGAGTTTCGAGTACCTGCGAAAACATGGACGAGTTGAAATATCGAATGGAGCAGATATACGGCAAGAAAGCTGGATTCCAATATGTGCTCCGCCTTGTACCAAATGACAGGCGACTCGCGGAATGAGCACGTGGCGGCCCACTCTAGCGAGGCCGCCACCACTGATCGAAGTCAAATGACACCATTACCGCGGGGAAAGTAGTACACCCTTTTGCTTCATTTCTCATCTGAGTCAGGCGATGAGACCAACATTTCGACTTCTCTTTCGCGGCGAGTTACTCCCCTTCTAACGTCACATGCACTTCCTTCATTTCCGTAATTTCCGTGATGACGATCGCGTGCGTCCCGTGGCGCTCAAATACGATCCCGTCCACGCGCACATATTTGCCCACGAAGGGCATCAGCTTCTGCCGCTGATCGTAATCCGGCATTTTGTCGGAGATCGGCAGATACAGGTCGCCATCCTTGGTCAGAATAACGAGCGGAGAACCGGCCTTTAGGCAGTCCAGCGCGCACTTCATACTTAAGTGAGTTGCGTTTCCATCGAGGTTCTGAATGGGACATGCAATATCTCGAACCAAGCCCTCGATCGTGGCTTTCGACTTATTTGCCCGGGCGTCTTCCATCGATGTTTTCTGTGGAGGCGGGAGCGCTGCCACGATCGACACAACACCGCAGCCGGCCAGCAGGCAGAGGCTCAGAATTCGCTTCATTCGTTTCTCCTTGCCAGTCACGTCAATCGCGGAGCTCGGCGATCTTCGTTGGCGCTCTTATAGCAAAAACTTCTTTGAATCCACTCCGGGCCGTCTTAAGAAACTCGACATCCCGAAGACGGATGCTATGTCGCCCGGTCACAAGGCGTCAACAGGTCTAGGTGCGGAAAAAGTCGGATTTGTCATCCCGAACCCGCGTCGTTTGCGGGTGAGGGATCTGCTGTTCGCAAGAAAACCAAGAAAAAAGCAGATTCCTCACCCCGTTCAAAAACCGAGCTTTTCCACATCCGTCCAAATTGACCGGTTTCGCCGTGGCGTTCACGTCCTGACGCTCTCGTCCCCAATTGGCCCTTGACAACAGATTACCAATATGCTACTGTGATTTGTGTTATCACAAACATTAATTCGAACGCTCGCCCCTCGCCCCGGTTCCTCTGACATCCGACTGCCAAATGCCGCTCCAACTGTAAACCCTGTAGAATCCGCACTTACAGAAAATGGCCGCGTAACTCCTTTAGAGTCCGCACTTCCAGAAACATTGAACTTAAAGGTCTTTAGAATCCGCACTTACGAAAAAAGGTGGGGGGGAGGGGGTAGGCTGTTAACCAACCGATCTCTCCATCGAGAGTCCAGCACGCCGAGTCGGTCCGCGCGTCGGGCTAGCTCCACGGCTTGCGATTGCTGTCTTCGCGCAGTACTGTTACCCGGCCACTTGATGTCTGGGGACAACAGATGACTTCAGCCTTTCGCGCAACAAGTTTTCTAACCGCTTCCTTCGCCGCGCTTGCTTTTGTTGCTCTGGCGGCTGCCGGACAGCAAGCGACCGCTCCGGCGACGTCCGAAGGCGATTTCGTCGTCCACAACTTCCAGTTTCATTCGGGTGAGTCGCTTCCGGAGGTGCGGCTTCACTACACGACGCTTGGAAAGCCTGTGAAAGATGCTCAAGGGCGCACGACGAATGCGGTACTGATTCTTCATGGCACGGGCGGCAGCGGTCAGCAATTCCTGCAGCCATATTTTGCAGGCGAGTTGTTTGGTCCGGGGCAACTGCTGGATGCGACGCGCTACTTCATCATTTTGCCCGATGGAGTCGGACACGGGAAATCGTCGAAACCCAGCGACGCCTTGCACGCGCATTTTCCGCAATACGATTACGACGACATGGTGGCGCTGCATTACAAACTACTCAATGACGGCCTGAACGTAAACCACCTGCGGCTCATCTTTGGCACCTCCATGGGATGCATGCACTCGTTCGTTTGGGGCGAGACGTATCCTGACTTCATGGATGCGTTGATGCCGATGGCTTGTCTGCCTGTACAGATCGCGGGCCGCAATCGAGTCTGGCGCAAGATGGTGATGGACGGAATCCGCAACGATCCTGATTGGAAGGGCGGCGACTATGCGGCAGAACCCGTGCAAGGTCTGCGAACCGCGCTCGATTTGCTGCTGATCGCTGGAAGCGCGCCACTGCCGATGCAGAAGAGCATGCCGACCCGCGACGACGCCGATAAATACTTGGATAAATACTTTCACGATCGTATGCCCGGGCTGGACGCCAACGACCTGCTGTATCAAGTGAACGCTTCGCGGAATTACGATCCATCGCCCAATCTGGAAAAGATCAAGGTGCCGGTGATGTGGATGAATTCGGCGGACGATTTCATCAACCCGCCGGAACTGGGAATTGCCGAGCGCGAAGCCAAGCGGCTGAAGAACGGCAGATTTATTTTAATTCCCGCCAGCGAGAAGACTCATGGACACGGAACGCACACTTGGGCGGTGATCTGGAAGGATCATCTGGCTGAGTTGTTGCAGCAGACAGCGCGCTGAGGGTGCTTGGCGCCGAAATTCTTCGAGCATGCTCACCGGGTTCCGGCAGAATGACAGGTTGGTGCTCTACGGAACGTCACTCCGCGCGTAGCGCTTGCAACGGATCGACGTGCGCGGCTCGTCGGGCCGGGATGTAGCAGGCGGCGAGCGCCGCGACCGCCAGTACCGCCGCAACCATGCCAAAGGTTGCGGGATCGGTAGGCGTCACGCCAAACAGCAGACTCTTTAGCGCTTTCGTAAGCGCAAAGGCACCCAACGCTCCGGCCGCAACACCCACGAGCGCAAGCGACATCCCTTGCTTTAGAACCATCCAAATAATTTCCGCGGGGCGCGCGCCCATCGCCATGCGCACGCCAATTTCATGAATTCGCTGGCTGACTGATAAGGCTATGACGCCGCCAATTCCCGCCGCCGCAATGGCCAGCGCCAGCAGCGCAAACAACCCAAGCAGATTCGCAGTCAAACGCGGCGCCGCAATGGAGTCGGCACGCACTTGCTCGAGCGACTGAATATGTCCTGCAGGCTGATTCGGGTCCACCTCGTACAGGTGTCGGACCGCCGCACGCGCGATGTTCATCGGATCGCCCTGCGTCCTGGTGATCAGGCTGGGCGCCATTTGCGGGTATTGCGCGTAGGGAACGTAGATGAGGTCCTTTGGCGCCTGATCGAGCGTGCGCTCTCGGACATCACCGGTAACCCCGACGATTTGCGTCCACTGTTTGCCATCGTCGAATGACACGCGGCGCCCGACCGGATCTTGATCAGGAAAATAGCGCCGGGCCAGGGATTGGTTCACGATCGCGACGTGCGGTTTGTCAGGACGATCTCGTCCGTCGAATGTCCTTCCGCTGAAAATGGGTATCCCGAGCGTCCGAAAATAATCGGGTGTGACGACGTTGAATTCCGCCGTCGGCTTGGCTTCCGAGGCTTCGCCTTGATGCCCCTCGATCAAGTATTCATTGTTGGCTGCCGGCGATTTGTCGAGGGGGAATTCTCCCGACATAGCAGCCGAGGTCACCTGAGGCATGGCCTGGATTTTTTCGAGGAGCGAATCGGAAAAGCCGAGCATCAGCTGGTTCGACGCGTCCATACCTTTGTCGGACATGTATCGAGAGAAATCCAGACTAATTTGCATCGTCAAAACATTCTCTGGATGGAATCCGGCGTCCACGCGCTGCAGGTTGATCAGGCTGCGCACAGCAAGGCCGGCGCCGATCAACAACAAGAACGAGACGGCAACCTGCGCGACGATCAGCGTGCTGCGGGCTTTGCCGCGCGACGCGCCGAGTGTCGCTTGTGTGCCGCCTTCTTTCAATGTGCTGACCAGGTCGCTGCGGCGGGCGAGCGCTGGCGCGGTGCCGGTCAGGATACTCACAATTCCGGCGATGGCCAGCGTGAAGAGCAGCACCTGCGCGTCCACCTGAACTTCGTGAGCCCGCGGCGTGAACCGCGCGACGTACGCGGTAAGCAATTGCAGGCCGTTGGTAGCGAGGAACAAACCGAGCAATCCCCCGCCGAGCGCGAGCAGGAAACTTTCCGTCAGCAACTGGCGAAACAATCGAACGCGGCCCGCTCCCATCGCGGCGCGCAAACTCATCTCGCGTTCACGGCGCACCATGCGCGCCAGGTTTAAGTTGGCGACGTTCGCGCAAGCAATGAGGAGCACGAAGCCTGCCGCAGCCAACAGAAACAGCATGGTCGGCTTGGCATCGCGGGTAAGCTCGGCTTTCAGTGGCGAGGCCTGCATCCTTGGCGTGATGTCCTTCGCATAGTCATCTGGATATTCGCGTTGCATGGAGGCAGCGATCGTGGAGAGATCGGCTTCGGCCTGCGCAGGCTTTACCCCCGGCTTCATTCGCCCGAAAAGCTGCAGCATGCGCCCCCGGCGATTCGCAATCAGGGAGGGATCGGACCGGAATGGGCAGGCGACTGACGGCATATAAACGTCGTTTTGTTCCGGATATTGCGGAAACGGCGGCAGGATGCCGACGACCGTGTGTGGTTTGTCGTTCATGCGGAAGGCTTTGCCGACGACGGTCAGGTCGCCGCCGAAACTTCGCTGCCAATATTCGTAGCTGAGCAGAAGCACCGCTGGAGCGCCAGGCTTCTCGTCGTTGGGCTCAAACATTCGCCCCGCCAGCGGCTTCACGCCGAGGAGATCGAAGAAATTCCAGGAAACCACACCCGTCTCGACTCGCTCTGGTTCGCTGCGGCCCAGCAGAATGAATTGCATGTTGTGGTACTCGACGATGCCATCCAAGCTGCGATTTTGCCGGCGGTAGTCGTTTAGCTCCGGCACCGAGGAACGTCCAACGCCGCCGGCACGCGCCGAACGCTGGTTCAGCATCAACAGGCGCTCTCCGTGTTCGTAAGGCAGAGGCTTCAGCAGCACCGCATTGACGACGCTAAAGATGGCGGTGTTCGCGCCGATGCCCAGGCCGAGTACGACGATCGCCGCAATCGTGAAGCCGAGATTCTTGCGCATCATGCGCAGCGCGAAGCCGGCGTCTTGACGCAGCATCGAGAGGTGTTCTCTTGGTGCGGTCGTGAAGATTCCCTTCGCCGTTTCCCACCACAGCCGCCAGACGCCCATTGTGTCGCCGTGGCGCTCCGCTTCCGCACGCTGCTCCGTGAAAACTTGTTCCATCTCCGGTCCAAAGTCGCCGCGAAATTCCGCAGGCAGCAGTCGCAGCAGCATCCGAAAACGGCGCGTGTGGGGTCCTGAAGTGGTGTCGTTCATGATTACCTCTCGCGCCGGGTTAGCTCACGCGGCGCGCAACCTTTCGCTCTTACGCCAGCTGGGTTTTCTTCAGCAGCCGCCGAGAACGCGCCAATGCCACAACCTTCTCCAGGCGCTCGGCTTCCGCCGCGGCGACATCGCGCCCCTTGGGTGTCAGGCGGTAATAGCGCCTGCGCTCATCGTCATGAATCGCGGCGGGACGCTCGCGACGCTCGGCGATCAGACCATCGTTCAGCAGCCGTTTGATAATTCCATACAGCGTGCCCGTGCTCAGCTGTACCTCGCCGCCGGTGCGCAGCGCGACTTCTTTGAGGATGGCATATCCATGCAGATCATCACCGGCGAGCGCCAGCAAAACGTGGAACATAGCGGGCGTAAGCGGTGCGGCCGATTCGTGGGTATTAGACATGCGTTCTTTCCGAAGCAGGAGCTTTACTGCATCGTGAGACACTATATCGTTACACGCCATAGTTCTGTCAAGGGAAATCTTTTCAAAAGTAAGTAATTTCCGCTGCGGATTCGAACCGCGAATGGAATCGCCGCGGCTGTCCTTTCCCCGCTGGCAACGCATCTAAATAGAGACACTATGAAAAACCTGACGCGTCGTGAACTGCTCAAGCTCCTTGCAGCCGCATCATCCGCGGAGCTTGCTTCGCTTGCGTTGCAAGGTTGCGGTGGTAGTGGATCGATCATCACGCCAACCGTGCCGGCGACTCCCGCGGCATGCTCCACGGTGAGCGACATCCAGCATGTCGTGATTTTTATCCAGGAGAACCGGTCCTTCGATCACTACTTCGGAAGTTATCGCGGCGTGCGTGGATTTTCCGATCAGAGTATGGCTTTCCAGCAGCCGGACCCATCCAATACGACGAACGCACCCATCGGCACGCTGATGCCGTTCCATCTGGATACGACCACAACGAATGCGGCATGCACGCACGACATCACCCACGATTGGGTGCCCCAACATCAAAGCTGGAACAACGGCGCGATGAATGGCTTTGTGACTTCGCGTCTTCCGATCAGCGCCAGCGACGCGGTCTTGACCATGGGGTACTACAATCGCGCGGATCTTCCTTACTATTACGCGCTCGCCGATGCGTTTACGATCTGTGACAACTATTTTTGTTCGGTCATAGGGCCCACAGATCCAAATCGCCTCTACACCATGGCGGCGTCTCTCGATCCGGACGGGCTCAACGGCGGGCCTGTGCTGCAGACGGTCGTCACGAATCGCAGCGCGTTCTACGGCAAGCTGACCTACACGACCATGCCTGAGCAGCTTCAGACCCGCGGCATTTCCTGGAAGGTGTACTCGTCGCCGGACGAAACGATTCTCGGCGGCATTCTGTCGGACAATGTGTTGTCTTATTTCAAGAATTTTCAGGATCCGACGTCGGTGCTGTATCAGCAAGCATTCGGGCCGCAGTTCCCGGTGGATTTTCTCTCCGATATTGCGTCGGGCAACCTGCCGCAGGTTTCTTGGATCATTGGATCCGTCGTAACTTCGGATCATCCGCCCGCGCCGTCGTTGTTCGGCGAAAATGTTCTCTCGCTTATTGTTAGCGCGCTCACCGCGAATCCCGCACTTTGGGCGAAGACTGCGTTGTTCGTCACATTCGACGAGAATGGTGGCTTTTTCGATCACGTCCCGCCGCCAACCGCGCCCCCCGGTACGCCCGGAGAATTTGTCACTGCGCCTGCCATACCGGACCCGACGGTCGTCGGCACGCCGCCGGTCTCCGGCCCGATCGGCCTGGGTTTTCGCGTTCCCATGCTGGTAATCTCACCTCTAAGTCGCGGCGGATTTGTTTCGCCGGATCCTTTCGATCACACTTCCGTACTGCGGTTTCTCGAGACATTGTTTGGCGCGGAAGTGCCGAATTTGAGCGCGTGGCGCCGCGCAGCGGTGGGCGATATGACCAGCGCGTTCAATTTCAAGGCGCCGGACCAATCGATTCCAAACTTACCCTCTACGCTGGCGGCGATTCCGCAGATTATCCAGGAATGTACGGCGAATCTGGCAGGTACGACGCCATACGTTGTGCCAAGTCCTCAGTCTGCTCCGACCCAGGAAACTGGCACGGCCCCAAAGCCCAGTGGCGTTTGCTAGCCGTTGCTAATGGACGCACAGCGGCACAGACACTCTTGTCTGTGTCCCAACGAAACCGCACCTGGCCCTAACAAGTGGGGCAAGCGCCTAACGTCTAGCGGGCAGTTTCGTGGCTGGCACGAATTTCCTGCCAGCGCCGCGGTCGCCTGTTGGCCTGCAAAACTTTTTTGCGAAGCCGAATCGACTTAGGTGTGATCTCCACGAATTCATCGTCGGCGATAAATTCAATCGCCTGCTCGAGGCTCAATTGGCGATGTGGAATCAGCCGGATCGCTTCATCCGCGCTGGACGAGCGCATATTGGTCTGCTTCTTTTCCTTGGTGACGTTTACATCCATGTCCTGCTCGCGCGAATTTTCGCCGACGATCATGCCTTCGTAGACTTCGATCGCAGGCCCGATGAAGAGTTCCCCGCGCTCTTGAATGTTCCACAAGGCAAACGCTGTCGACGGGCCGGAGCGGTCCGCGACCAGCGCACCTGTGGGGCG
>Ga0210401_10007204_pt1 | contig 11198 bp, 6 predicted proteins | sample IncBWH32MmetaG_FD_150866 | JGI IMG/M metagenome (GOLD analysis project Ga0210401, IMG submission 150866) | Forest soil microbial communities from Barre Woods Harvard Forest LTER site, Petersham, Massachusetts, United States - Inc-BW-H-32-M | ecosystem: Environmental > Terrestrial > Soil >... | reverse complement strand
CTGTGGCGTGGGGCTTCGCCGAGGTACTGCCCGACAAAGTGACTGTTTTGGCGGAGATTGCGGAACGGGCTGAAGACATCGATGTACAGCGGGCCCAGGAGGCCAAGCGGCGCGCGGAAGAACAGTTTGGGAAAGGCAAGACCGAAGATGATTTCACCCACGCTGAAGACGCGCTGAAGCGCGCGGAAACACGGCTCAAGGTAGCAGAGGAGAAGAACTAGCCTTCTCTTGTCCTCCTCAGTAGGTTCTTCGCGAAGATGAATGTGCAAAGTTATGCGGCTCCGCCGAAGCCGAGCCCTCTGGGTCTGTTCTATAACAAAACACCGAATCAAAGTCTATTGCGGCCAACCTTTTTCCCATCGAACATCTTTGAGTACTGAGTATTGACAGTCATCGTCCCCTCAGTCCATGATGATTCGCATTTTCTGGGCGCCTCGCCCACCTGGAGCGTTCCGATGAATTCGGACTCTAGCGCCACATTTCGAGGATTGTGTGTATGCTTATTGCTTGCGTCCGCATTCGCGAAGAATCCCAACCTCAAGAGCGATCCCAACGATTCCGGATATACAAGCCCTTATCTTTCAAGCATTGATCGCGCAGCCGTCACAAAAGAATCCGATGACCCACGAGCCCGCCAGGAGGCACAGCGCGAGAGTCGAGGCGGCAATCCGCAGTTCCAGTTTCAATTACTAAAAGAAGCAGCGAAAGAACGTATACAGTTCGGACACCTGCTGCCGGGGGCTGCAGCGTCTTCGTCAGCGGTGGCTCAGTGGGTGAACATCGGACCCATCAAGAACGATTACATTCAGAATGGTGTGACCTTGCATGTTACCGACAGCGGACGCATGCGTTCGATCTTGCCGGATCCGACCAACCCTGACATCGTTTATTTATTCACCTCCTCCGGCGGGCTGTGGAAGACGACGAACTTCACTGCTACACATCCCCGCTGGGCGCCAAAGACTGACACTACTATTACTACTTCAGGGGGCGCCGCTGCCTTTGGGAGAAACTCCAGGACAATTTATGTCGGGTTAGGCGACCCCTTCCAGCAGGGTCATTCCACCGCCGGCTACATGATTAAGACGACCGACGGCGCCGCCACCTTCAGCGCACCGATAGTCCTGCCCAACGTAACCAGTATTAGAGACGTTAAAGTCGATACCAGCGGGTCGCAGGACGTCGTGTTCGTCGCCACCGATTTCGGTCTGTACATCTCCACTGATAGCGGGCATAAATATAAGCGCGCTCCTGACAACGTCTTCCTGGATAACACAGTGTTCGGGCTGTTCAGCAATACGGTTTGGAGCATTGCCAGGACAAGCGCTGGATGGCTAGCGTCAACTGAAAATCCTGCGGTGGGTGATCCAGCGACCGATGGTGTAGGTGCTATCGCCATATCGACCGACCATGGCGTTACTTGGCAGCCCATCACGAACAAGGGAAACATTTTTACCGGCGCTGGCCGTACAACTTTAGGAGTTGGAGTTCCGGGAGACCAGAGAGTTTACGCCTTCGCGGCAAATACCAACGACGTGAAACAACTTGACCTTTTCCGCTCTGACGACGGCGGGCAAGACTGGAAGGCGCTGCACATCACCCACCGAAAACCAACCAATCCCAATCCGGACCAGCGCAACCTTGACCTGATGCAAATACAGGCATTTTATAACCAGATGGTCTTGGTTGACCCGACAGATAGCAGCCGAAACACCGTCTATTTGGGTGGAGAGCTCAGTTCCGTAAAGAGCACTGACGGCGGAAATACCTGGACCGTGATTGCAAATTGGCTGGCACAGTTTGGATTGCCGTACGTTCATGCCGACTACCATGCCGCTGCGTTCACCGTACAGCCGGGGGGAGGATCTACGCTGTTCTTCGGAACCGACGGAGGTCTGTTCACCAGTCAAGATGGTGGCGCCACATGGGACAATCATCGTAACGAGGGTGTGGTCTCTTTGTTGGGCTATACGATTAATTCCACTCCTGGGCGTCCCGAGACTTCCATCATGGGCCTGCAAGACAACGGCACGTTCATTCGCCGCGGTAGCAGTAGCGTTTGGGAACAGCCGATTGGGGGAGACGGTTTCGGCGCGGGCTGGAGCCAAGCCAATGATGACGTTGTTTTGGGAACTGTGGAATTCTCGCTGATTTTCCGTTCCACCGCAGATGATCCCCTCTTGCAAAGTCAGTTTAATAATGCCTTCGGCGGAATAGATCGCACCTTCGCCACGTTTTTTACGGCGCTAGCCACGCCCAGAGCGACAGCCGATCCCACCGGTCACGCGTTCTTCACCTATACGCAAGGCGCGATTTATCAGACTACCAATGGGGCCAAGAGTTGGGTGAACATCGGTCAGAATGGGCTTGAGCCTGGGAAACCGTCATCTGGCATTGGCGCACAGCGCGTATTCCGGGACACAGTGCATGGAATCGGAGTCAGTCCAGAGGCAAATGGGCTCGGCAACGTGGCGGTAGTTTGCAACTCTGGATGGGTCGTCGTGACCCACAGCGGCGGGCGTCATTGGCGGCAGACCCGTTTGATCGGGACGGTTCCGAATTGGCAGGGGTTCAACTCAAATGTTGAGTGGGCAGACAATAAGACTTTGTATGTTGCATCAGAAAGCCCGATTCCGGGAGCACGTGTCGCCAAGTCAACTGATGGAGGTCTTACCTTCACGGATTCCAGTAAGGGACTTCCCGATCTGCCGGTGAATCGTGTGCTGGTAAGCCCTCTGGATCCCAACACACTTTATGCAGCTACTTTCCTCGGAGTTTATCGTTCAACCGACGCAGGAGCGACTTGGTCCCGCTTCGGTTCGGGCCTGCCGCAAGTAGAAGTCCGTGATGTGTACATGCCACCCGATGGCTCTTTCCTGCGAGTGGCAACTTATGGTCGCGGAGTTTGGCAGACCACACCGTAGAGAATGCAGCCAGATCTCCGTTGCACCTCAGTCTCATTACACAAGGCCGCTCCACAGCGGCCTTTGTTTTATCGCCAGCCCTAGCCTGCAGGAACCTATGAAAATGACGGCACTCCGAGTTATATGGTTTGTGACAATTTTGCTGTGCGTCGTCGTACCTGCTACCACCGCCTCGGACGTGCAGCTGGCAGATCTTCCTGACGTAGTGCGAAAAACTATCCTCGAGCAAACTCAGCACGCAACTATTATTCACTTAAAAAAGACATTGCGTGATGGTCATGAATTGTACGAGGCCCAAACCAAGAGTGGTAGTTCGGGTAAGACTATTCTCGTCGACCAGCGCGGTGCGGTTCTCGAAATCGACGAGCCGATCTCCTTGCCGCGCGTTCCCCCGGAAGCGCGAAGAGCGATTGAAAGTTCGGTGGCAAACGGCAAGATCAAGAAATTGGAATCAATAAAATTGCCGTCAGGCGTAATTGCAGCATACCGGGTCCAGTTTGAAAGAAATGGGAAGCAGTCGGAACTGAGACTCTCGCCAGACGGTCGACTGGTGCCAGAATAACCTTCCGCAGCCATCACATGGCGGAAGCGAGTGGGAGTCGAACCCACCGTCGCCGCCGAAAGACGACGACCGCCGGTTTTGAAGACCGGGACGATCACCGGACCGCATGCGCTTCCCTTGCTGGCGATCTGGAGGCTAGTGACCCCCATCCCAAAAATAAAACAGGACCCCACGCTCTACAAAGTTTGGGTCGATGAGCGGGTTAGTCCAAGTCGCGTCTTGGGAACAGAACCGCGTCTTCAGGCGGCCGAACCTAATTTGCTTTGAGGCGCTTTATCGGCCAAACCAAATACTTTGCGGGAAGCCAGCGAAATCATCAACCACTTGACGCCGCTAAATAGCAAACTGATACCAACGATTGTGCCAATCGCCCAGGCCGAACTGGAAGGCCAGTGCAGCCAAATGAGTCCTGCCAGGAGGATTGTGACCAACCCATCCAGCAGCATCCACCCAGCTCCGGTTTGGCCGCGAATCCCAAAGAAAGCGACAATTTCGAACACCCCTTCCGCTAGGAATAGACTCGCGAGAAAGAGAGTCAGCGTGGCGACGCCGAGCAAGGGATGGTAAATCATGTAGCCACCCCCGACCACATAAATCACCCCTATCAGAAGCTCCCAGACAACCGCACCCGCCCTGCGCGCGTGAAACGCAGCGGCAATATGGGTTATTCCTCCGAATATGAACAACCAACCGACGATCGCGGTTATTGCGATGGCTGCTACAAGGGGAAGGGTGATCGCGAGAATCCCCAAAAAGATCAGGATTATCGACACAGCAATAGCCCAACCGCTTGCTCTTTTCAAAAGCCCAACCGGTGAGGTGCTCATGGCTTTTCCTCCTGCAAATTTGAGCAGACAGAAACCGCACCATCATATGGAATACAAACGGTGGCTACAAGTCGAATCCCCGAGCACAAAACGGACCGGCGCGCGTTGCGTCACTCACGTTCTGCAGGCTGCTTTCGCCACAAGGCTGCTTGCCACTTTTTTTATGCTGGCCGCTTCAGTTGGCGTGGCAGTGCTCACAAAATCGTGCACCAGTTTCTCGCAGCGCTCCCGGACTTGATCGTAAGCGGCAGGGTCCTGACCTCGAACGGCGAGCAGTTCCTTGAGCCAATGCTTGCCGTAGCCGGCATGCATGGTTTCGTCGGCCCAGTCGAAATCCATATCGTGTTCGCTCAAGGCATCGCCGTAGCCGTGGAAGAGTTTGGCACGGGCAGGCTTGTGACGGATATTCTTGGTTTCAAAGAAGTAGAGCATTCCCAGGAGATACAGTGGGACTTCGGCCGGGTCTGCACCCGAAACGCTCTCATAGATATACGTCCCCAGAGGAATCTCCGCCGGATCGAGACCCCATGCCATCAGGCGCTCATAGCCCATGCGGCAGTGCCGCGATTCATCGTAGGTCCAGCGAGCAGAATTGTGGATCCACTCCCACGGCAGGACGTCGGCAAAGGCGCTCAAAATCACGCCTCCGGCTTCGATCGCCCAAACTTCATTCAGGTGGCTGATCGCCGAGCGGAGTTGCAGTTGCATCCCCTCGCCGGAGGGATAAGTGGGATCAACAACATCAGGCCAGTAGAAGCGGCACGGCCAAAAGCGTGGATCCCGGGCAGGCCGGCGGGGAATCGTGTAAGTCTTTGACCCCGGCAAAAGTCCGACGGGGGCTGCGCATGGTGACGGCCCAACTCCGACGCCACCCACGTGTGAAAGACGATTCGCGACTGCGTGAGTCCATGCCAGCGCGCCTTTGCGCAAATCGGGATTATGGATGAGCGCAGATTCCGACCATTGTTCAAAGGAGCTGACCTGTTCTTCCTTCTCGGAGAGAGCAAGAGATAGGAAGCGGTGCGTGGGTCCATCGGCGATCGAATCCGACAACTCAAGGTATGCCTGGTAGGTATCGCGCAGCGCGGGCAGCAGGACCTTTCCTACGCTCAGCAGGAATGCCGGAGCCGACGGGGAGTTACTAACCGCGCTGAAGAGTTCGACCAGAGCCCGGTCTGCTCCTTCCTCTTCCAACAAACGGTTCGGGAAACGAAGCTCGAACACGCGCTCGCGCAGGGCTTGGGCGGTTTCAGCGCTTTGCCAGATGAAACGAGCCATGCCGGTTTTGATTTCGAGGGGAGCGATCGCGGGGATCCATCCGGCTTGACTCACGAGAAGCGACCGCTCGCAAAAGAAAAACCGCTTGAGAAGTTGCGCCGTGTCGAGCCGCATCCAGCGCGCGCGCGGCTGCCGACTCAACAGGAGCGAGGAAGGCTCAGGCATGCTTCTCCTTTTTACATCTGGAAGTGAGCCCTTCATTTAGCGCAGGACTGGCATTGCATTCGTGGCGATGCCCACCCACTTTCCGCTTTTATAGACCCACGTGTCAACGAAGCGCTCCCGCCGCACGTAGGGCTTCCTTGCTTCCACTCCCTTCGGCCGAAATACTCTCGTTCCGAACACATGCACGGTAATCGATTCGGGCGCGACCTGCTGCTCCTGGGATTTGGCTGGCTTTACGCTCGCTAGAAATTCCCTTTGGTTTGTACGGTGCCATCACCCGTTAATTAGCACAATCTGATCGTCGAGGATGGTGTCCAGCGCCTGCCGGTCGCCGAGCTTATAAGCCTGGTTCCAGGCCTTCTGCAAGGGAATGATTGAACACCAGAATTGGCATCGTCTTGCGCCGGGACGAGCAAGACCGTCGCGCATAGCAAAGCCATCAAGCACCGGTCAATCTCATTGTGCGGCCCTCGTCTGCAGTATATGGCAAGCTGTCCAGCGAGAAATTCAACCTCTGCTCACTGGATCGGCAAACCAAGTCGGAGGCTTCACGGCATATTGCCGATAAAACTCCAGGACGTCATCGCGGTGTGGTAGCGATGGAATAACCCCCTCCCTGGTAACCGCCAGGCCGCCCGCGACCACGGCAAACTGCACGGCAGCCTCGAGGCCCGCGCCGTATGCGAGCGCCGTTGCCAGCCCAGCGTTGAAGGCATCGCCTGCGCCTGTCGTATCGACCGCCGAAACCGATATCGCGGGGACGTGAACGGAAGACACGGAGGTCACGATCAGCGCGCCTTTTTCTCCCAGAGTCATGACAACTTGCTTCACACCGCGTCGAATCAGTTCTTGCGCAACCTGCACGGGCTCGATCACCGCACTCGGACTTCTACCTGCGAGCACCGTGGCCTCAGCTTCGTTGGGGGTAAGCACATCTACCATCCGCAACACTGAAGGGGGCAGAGGTCGCACCGGGGCCGGATTTAGAATCGTTATCGCGCCTTGCGCTCGTCCGCGCACGAGCGCCGCCTCAGCCGCTACGACTGGAATTTCAAGCTGAGTGAGTACCAGGGCCGGCGAAGCGAAAGCGGCTTTGGATTGTGAAATGTCGGCAGCGGTCAACAGCTCATTCGCTCCGGGGTCAATGGTGATGCAGTTATGGCCGCTCGCTGCCTCCACAATAATAAATCCCACTCCAGTGGGAGCGTCGGCAGTTTGTCCTACATGAGCGACGTCAATGCCCTCGTCGCGAAAAAGACCCAGCGCCATTTTGCCGAAGCTGTCTTTTCCAATCTTGGCGACGAAGCTGACTTTTGCTCCCAAGCGGGCGCAGCCCACCGCCTGATTGGAGCCTTTCCCGCCATAGTCCACGCGATAACCCGTTCCTAAGAGCGTCTCACCGGTGCTCGGCAGCCGCTGAACTTTCATGGTCAGGCCAGTCGCGTAACTACCCACGACCGTGATTTGGGGAGCACTCAACAACAAAATCTCCGAAAGATGAGTTTGGACAAATTAAGAAACGCAAGGCTACCACAGGGGCAAGCTCCCCTTGCCATCAACGAGCGAGGGTGCCCCGCCCTTCTCGCGTTCTTTGCGAGAGGGTGGGTGACGGCCGGACTCCCAGGGCTCTCCCAACCTTGACTGTCGCCGAGCCGGCTGTTAGATTGCGGGTTCCATACGTAAATATCCTGGGGTCATCGCTCTGAGTCGGTCGCCGAAGACGCGTCATCCAGTCGATCGTGATCCACTAGATTCAGACCGACGCGACTTCCTGATCCGGTGCTGTCAGGCAACTTCCGCGGCCCTGGTTCCCGCAGGGCTGCGCAGTCTCGGCTTTCCTCCTGCCTTCGCTTTCAGTTTTCAAGCCTCACCCAATCCTGACTTTCAATTGCACCCTCACTATCGTTCCCAGATGCCGCTCGATGCCCTGCTGCTCAAGACACAAGCGGGTCTCGACAATTTTGTCAGTGAAAAATACGCCGACCAGATCGCCGCGATTCTGGCGGAATGGAGTTCGAGCCTGCTGCAATCTCCGCAGGACATGCAGGCAATCGGAAAGGTTCTCACATTCGATTTCTCGGGATCTTCTCTGCGGCCGTCTGAATCGCGGCTGCTGCGTTCCGGACCGGCGCTTGAAGTCCTTCAAAATAAATTCACACGTCAGGCTGCTCTCGGACGGGACGCTTTCCTTCAGGAATTACGATCCGCCATGAGTTCCTTTTCAAAGATCATGACCGCCGAATTCCAGGTACTGACGATCGACGCCACCAATAGTGACGCAATGAATATGGTCGCGAGCTCTACGTCCCCGTCGAAACCCCACGGCCCTGGCCTATTCCGAACAGGCGTGCGCTACGAATTAGTGGGCTCGGGTCAGGTACGCCTCGACGAGGATTTCCACCGCGAGCAGCGCGTCGGCTACTGGGAGCTGGAATGGGAAGCGTCTCCGGCATCATCTTCTTCGCCTTCTTCTACTCCGATTGAGTTTCGCCTGCGGAAGTGGCTGGCCCTGAATGAGACACAGAGCCGTACCGCCGATCCCGCATACATAGACATCGCCGCGCATGCGTTCGGCAGCAATCGGTCCTACTCTTCGCAATTGCTTCGCGGAGCTGATTACTGGCGGACGGTTCTCGACGGCGCGTGCGGCATCGACATCTACGGGCACAACGGCGTCTCAGTGGGCGACATCGATGGCGATGGGTTCGACGATCTTTACGTTTGCCAGCCCGCTGGCCTTCCCAACCGGCTCTATCGAAACCGGGGCGACGGCACGTTCGAGGACATCACGGAAGCATCCGGGCTCGGCATCCTCGAAAATACGGCGTGCGCGCTCTTTGCCGACTTCGATAACGACGGCCGCCAGGATCTGATCGTCGTGCGCACCAGCGGTCCACTGCTATTTCTCAACGAAGGTGGCGGCAAGTTTCGGCAAAAGCGTAGCGCATTTCAATTCGCCACGCCTCCGCAAGGGACGTTTACGGGAGCGGCTGTCGCCGACTATGACCGCGACGGCTGGCTGGATATCTATTTCTGCCTCTATCTCTATTACCAGGGTGCAGAGCAGTACAAGTATCCTTCTCCCTATTACGACGCGGAGAACGGTCCTCCAAACTTCATGATGTGCAACAATCGAGACGGAACCTTCCGCGACGTCACCGCGGAGACCGGCCTCGACAAGAACAACACCCGCTACAGTTTTTGCTGCGGATGGAGCGACTACAACCGTGACGGATGGCCCGACCTTTACGTGGTGAATGACTTCGGTCGGAAGAATCTCTACCGCAACAATGGCGACGGAACCTTTACCGACGTCGCTCCGCAGTCCGGGGTGGAAGACATTGGCGCGGGCATGAGCGTTTGTTGGTTCGACTACGACAATGACGGAGCCGAGGATCTGTACGTCGCCGACATGTGGTCCGCCGCCGGTCTTCGCGTCTCGAGGCAGGAAATTTTCCAGAAGGACGCGCCGGAAGAAGTGCGCCAGCTCTACCGCAAGCATGCCAGGGGCAATTCGTTATTTCGTAACCGCGGATTTCGCAACCATAAAGACAGCGCTTTTCAGGATACAAGCCCCCTTGCCGCAGTTGAAATGGGCCGCTGGTCATGGTCGAGCGATGCCTGGGATTTTGATCACGACGGTTTTCCAGATCTCTACATCGCTAACGGCATGGTCTCTGGCCCTTCGCGCCCGGCCCGAGTAGACGACTTGAACAGCTTCTTTTGGCGGCAGGTGGTTGCCAATTCGCCGCAGGAAGCCAAGCCTTCACAGCGTTACGAACAGGGCTGGAACGCATTGAACGAGCTTCTCCGCGCTGACGGTACCTGGAGCGGCTTCGAGCGTAATGTGTTCTACGCGAATAATCGCGATGGAACGTTTTCCGACGTTTCCGGCGCCGTGGGCCTGGACTTTCTCGAGGATGGCAGAGCGTTTGCTCTCGCCGATTTCGATCATGATGGCCGGCTGGAAGTGTTCCTGAAACATCGCAATGGTCCCCAGTTGCGCCTGCTGAAGAATGTGATGAAGGATCTCCCGCCGTCGATCGCTTTCCGGCTTCGCGGTGCAAAGAGTAATCGCGACGCCATCGGCGCGGCCGTCACGGTGGAAACTGAATCCGGCCGCCAAGTTCGTACGCTTCAAGCCGGATCAGGATTTCTCTCTCAGCACAGCAAAGAAGTTTTCTTCGGCCTGGGCGCAGCCAAAGGCCCGCTGCGGGCCTCGATCCGCTGGCCAAGCGGCCTGGTACAAGAACTGCACGACCTCCCGCCGAACCACAGAATTTGGGTTGAGGAGGGCTCCGAACCATCTCGCATCGAGCCCTTCAAGATACCACCGTCATCGAGCGCTCAGGTCGCTATTCCCAAGTCCCAGGAAAGGGGAATGCTCCCCACCACAATTGAAACCTGGCTGCTGGCGCCCCTGTCCGCGCCGGATTTCTCTCTTCCCGACTTGACCGGACAGACCCGCACACTTTCCGCGCTTCGGGGCCAGGCGGTCCTTCTCAATTTCTGGACCACACGCTCAGCAAGTTGCCAGCAAGATCTGAGAATCTTCAACCAGCTCCACCCGCGTTGGGCATCGAGCGGCCTGCAACTGCTCACCGTGAACCTCGATGGTCTCAGAGAGGAAGATACCGCCGATGCCGAGAGTGTTCGAGCCACGGTGCGCGAGCTCCATCTTTCATTCCCCATCCTTCACGGATCAGATGACGTGGCCGGCATTTACAACATTCTCTATCGTTACCTGTTTGACCGGCACCGCGACCTTAGCCTTCCAACTTCCTTCCTCATTAGCGCCAAGGGAGACATCGTCAAGGTTTATCAGGGACCAACAGATCCGGCGCACGTCGGACGAGACTTCAGGCAAATTCCCCAAACTCCCGCGGAACGTTTGGCCGTGGCGCTCCCCTTTCCCGGCGTGATCGATAGTCTGGAGTTTCGGCGCAACTACCTCTCCTATGGTTCGGTTTACTTTCAGCGGGGCTACTTCGATCAAGCGGAAGCATCTTTCCGGCGCACTCTCGATGACGATCCTTCAAGTGCCGAGGCGCTCTATGGTCTGGGAAGTGTCTATCTGAAGCAAGACAAGACCGCTGAAGCGCGGAAAAGTTTCGAAGGCGCGATCAAACTTCACGGCAACTATCCTGACACCCTACCGAACGCATGGAACAACCTCGGGCTTCTCGCCACGCGCGAAGGGCGCACCGCCGAAGCTATTCCGTATTTTCAAGAGGCTCTCCGGCTGAGTCCCGATCACTTGATCGCCCTCGATAACCTCGGCAACGCTTACCGTCAGCAAAAGCAATGGGACGAAGCCCGCCAAACGTTGGAGCGGGCAGTTAGAGTCAGTCCCGAGGATCCAGAAGCGAACTACAGCTTGGGGATGGTATTTGCGCAACTCGACGACACCAATCGCGCCTACGAGTATTTGCTGAAAGCTCT
>Ga0210401_10007200_pt1 | contig 11200 bp, 13 predicted proteins | sample IncBWH32MmetaG_FD_150866 | JGI IMG/M metagenome (GOLD analysis project Ga0210401, IMG submission 150866) | Forest soil microbial communities from Barre Woods Harvard Forest LTER site, Petersham, Massachusetts, United States - Inc-BW-H-32-M | ecosystem: Environmental > Terrestrial > Soil >... | reverse complement strand
ACGATCCTCGAAGCAACGGGGATTCCGGCCCCGGAGACAGTCGACGGCATCCGCCAGAGGCCGATCGAAGGCGTGAGCATGGTCTACACCTTCGCCAAGGCGAACGCGAATGCCCCCTTGAAACGCACGACGCAATACTTCGAGATGCTTGCCAACCGTGGTATCTACCACGACGGCTGGTACGCGTGCACGACACCGCCGCATGGGTCGTGGATACTAAACGCCCCCTTCCCACCTCCGGAAAAGTACAAATGGGAACTGTATCACTTGGCCGAGGATTACTCGCAGGCCAACGATCTGGCGGCGAAGATGCCCGACAAGCTGAAGGAGCTGCAGGCGATCTGGTTGCAGGAGGCCAAGAAGTACAATGTGCTTCCCCTGAGCAACGAGACGTTTGTGCGGGCGCTCGCACCGCGGCCTAGTGCCGTAGCGGGACATACGGTCTTCACCTACTCGGGCGTCCTTTCCGGCATTCCGATCGGAAGTGCACCGAACTATATCGCCAAGTCGTACACCATTACGGCAGAGGTTGATGTGCCTGCGGGCGGCGGCGACGGGATGATCGTCACCAACGGAGGGCGTTTTGGTGGGATTGGGTTATACCTGCTCAAAGGCAAGCCCGTGTTCGACTACAACATGCTCACGCTCGCTCAGTACCGCTGGGAAGGCCAACAGCCGCTCTCCGCGGGCAAGCACACGATCGTGTTCGACTACACGTATGACGGCCCAGGCGCCGCGAAGGGCGGCAGCGGTGAACTAAAGGTCGACGGTCAAGTGGTTGCGACCGGTAAGCAGGCAAACTCGATCGCCTTCCAGCAAGTGGCAGACGAGACTTTTGACGTCGGCGTGGATACCCGTACTGGAGTGAACGACGCGGACTATCTGGCGCCATTCCCGTTCAACGGCAAAATCAACAAACTGACCTTCAAACTCGGTCCGTCGCAGCTCACAGCAGAGGACCGCAAGGCCGCCGCAAAAGCAATCGGAATAATCGCGGATTAGACGCCTATTGGCGAAGCGGACGGTCGTGATCGAGATGGAAGTCCAATTGTGCCGACGCGCACTCCGGAGACGCGCCGTTACCGTACAACTAGCAAAGGCTCAGTTAAACGGAACGTTTTTTGGCGTAACGGATGGCTAACTTACATTTATGGATGGTATAGGACATGAATGTGTTCTCGGCTGTCGTCACTTTATTTCTCGTATTGGATCCACTCGGGAATATCCCTCTGTTTTTGTCGGTATTGAAAACCGTATCACCGGAGCGCCGACGCAAAGTCCTGGTCCGGGAAATAGCCATCGCCTACCTTGTATTATTGCTGATTCTGTTCCTTGGAAGCTACGCGTTGCAGTTCCTACATCTGGATCCGGAAGCAATCAGCATCGCGGGCGGCATTGTGTTGTTCTTAATTGCGCTGCGAATGATTTTTCCTAGGGAGGCGACCAGTGCTATTGATTCGCTTGAAGGCGAGCCGTTTGTGGTTCCACTCGCGATTCCATTGTTCGCCGGCCCCTCGACCCTCGCTACCATACTTCTGTTGCGACAATCGTCCCCGTCCCATGCCGGGTTACTTTTGCTTGCAATCACGATCGCATGGGCGCTGAGCGGGAGCATCTTGCTGGCTTCTACCTTTTTCTATCGGCTGCTGGGAGAGGGCGGCCTTATCGCAATGGCGCGTCTCATGGGAATGCTGCTCGTCACAGTCGCTGTGCAGATGTTACTGAATGGGTTGAAGTCATTTCTCAATCGCTAGCGCAATGGCACCTTCCCGCTGTTATGACGCCAAGTACGCTGACGACGGGCATCCGGTCGGGGGCCTCACTGCGCAAAAATACTGGACAGTGCATGAAGTGCTGCATGGTTCTCTCCAGGCTGCGCGGGGACACGGGTGCTGTGCATGAAGACGATCTTCCAGGCGCCTGCCTGTTTTTCCAGGAACGCCGATTCCAACCATTTCTGGTTGATGGTGCCGGAGGCGTCGGTGATGCTGCCTTTATTGGTGTAGGCAATCCAAGCGGTGATACCGCTAACGTGAACGTCCGGTTCCGTCACGTTCCATTCATAACGCTTGCCTGCGGCATGTTGAGCTTTGATGAAGGCCATCACGGCATCTCCGTTGAATCGGGCTCCTCCATCAAATATGTAAAAGTCCGATGCAATCACAGAGTCGAACTTCGCAACATCGTCTGTGCGGGCCGCAGCGAATATTGTGCTGACTGTGTCAACAATTTGCCTCTGGTCGGCGGTGAGAGGTTTCTGCTGGGCGTCCGCAATAGAGACACTTGCTGTACAGAGGAGTGCGAAGACAGCGATGGCCAACGCAATGCGGGGTTTTGGTGAGATGATAGAATCCTCCTCTTCGGTCAATTGCATAGAAACGTCAGCGTTCTATTTATTCCCTAGGCTCCCATGAGCTGCCAATAACGTTTTTGTCTCGGACAGCTGGCAGATAATCGCAGAGCTGTGGATAGATCGAAAGTCACTATGACCATGGATCGACAATCTCGTCTGGTAATTCGGCTTGGCGTGCGCTGGGTATCTGTGTAGCAGAAAGCAGGGTTCCGAGTTTGGATCGCGCTCTTGCAAGGCGAGACATGACGGTCCCAAGCGGGCAGTTCAACAATGCGGCGATCTGTTGGTACGACAGATCTGCGTACTCTCGCAGCACGATGATCTCGCGATACTCCCCGGAGAGTTGGTGTAGCGCTACTCGCACTTGTTGTTTCTCCACTTTGTTCACATAAAGGGAGTGAGGGTCTCTTGCAGAGTCTATGACGAGGTCTGCGGCATTCTCAAACGCATCAAGTTCGACCAACTTCGGGCTGGTACGTCGTTGCCGTATTTGGTTGAGCCGAATGTTTCGCAGGATAGTGTACAACCACGCCTTTACATTACTCTGTTCGCGCAGCCGTCCCATCGCCTCTATGGCACGAACGTACGTCTCCTGTACCAAGTCCTCAGCCTCGAAGAAGTTGCGAGTGAGCGCCATCGCGTAGGTGAACAGTCCATCGGTATGCTCGAGTGGGGCCACAGACCAACGATAGACATTGTGAGGTGTTGCGTCTTACAGAGAAGGGAGATTTTTTCAGAATTGTGTTACTGATTGCGACGGTAGTCGCCTGGGGTGACTCCGACATGCTTGCGGAAGACCTGAGTCAGGTGCGCTTGGCTGGAGAAGCCACAATCCGCAGCAACGTCGATAATGCTTATTCCCGGCCGTTTCAAGAGGGTCCGAGCGTGGTCGGTCCTGCGCTTGAGTAGGTATCTATGCGGTGTCATGCCCATAGAGGTGCGGAACATTTTAAGAAAGTGTCCGCGGCTGTAACCCGCCTCCTCTGCCAGCGAGGCAAGGCTGATCTCGGACTGGAAACTATGCTCCATCCTGTCTAGAACACGCTTCAACGCGTAGGGAGGAAGCGCCGATACGGCCGAATCCGCTTTTTGGTATTGCGGGCGTTCACCCAAGAGAAGGTATCGGACTGCGAGCGCGTGAGCGAGCGAATCCGAATACAACTTGCCTGAAGGACCCCCGGCTCGAACTTCCTCGGAAAGAAGTGTCATGAGTCTTCGAATCGCTGAGTCCTGAAACTTAGGACGGATGATGGGTTCAGTCTTGGGTTGTCGACCCAACTCCGACAAGATGCTTCCTACAAAATGCGAATCCAAGGCGCAGAGGATGACTTCCGAGCGCGTATAAGCGTGCAACGTTGGGATAACTCCGATGGGCGTTACAGTAATTGCCCCGCGCCCTTTCGAACAACGAACAAAGCGCCCACCCTGTCCCGCGTATTCTCCGGAATAAGAGGTTGTCCAAAGCCACAGAACATGCCGATCGGTTACGGTTTCTACCCGCTCCCCTTCAGGAATCCGGTGATGCTCCAGGAGAAGGCCATCCCAGGAATGGCTATCGCTCGAATTGAAAACGGAAGTAGGACAAGTTAGATGAGCGAGGCGAGAAGATGAAGTGTTGGGGTTAGATTCCATAGCGCTTTCCTCTGTTAGCCCATCTCAATAAAACCTAGCCGTGCAGAAGAGGAATGCGCGGAGTCCTCGTCAGAACCCAAACTCAATTCGTTGCGACCATCACCTTTGGGTCTTTACATGCCACTCGATTTGATGCACTTCTCGTCCCGAAGTTGCACATTTGACCCTCCAGATTTCCGCAAGATTCAGTCCACAGATACACTTTCCGGCACGACTCAATCTCCGTGACATGGTTTGCTGATTGTGTTGCCAGAAATCGCTAAAGGGAACTTACGCATGAACAAAAGCTCTTGAAAACGCACAAGCGGGAGTGTGTCGACACAGTTATTGGCACGGCACTTGGCGGCATCATTCCATTTCCTACGGAAGGTATATCGATGAAGCAGGAAACTTTCTATTCAGGCCCAAATCAGATGCGCTGAGAGGGCGTGGATGGGTCAGGGGGCCAATGTAGCCAAGCGTTCAGGACACCCACGGTCCGTGAATTGGAGTCACTCAGCATGGATGACAAGACCATCGAAGGAGGGATTTTGTCGTCGCCTCTACGGAAGGCCGGGCCAGGGCAACTCCGTGAATCGCTCGGAACAATACTAGACCCTGCCTTTATGACAGCGATGATCTCTGGGCCCAGATACAGAAGCACGATAGAACTCCAACGCGAGGCAGATGCCCGATTTTGCGCACGAAGGCAATACACACAGCCAGTCAGGTTATTCCGCATTTGGAAGAAAATATACGCGCATCTGAAGCAACGCCATGCGAAATTCCAGATAATGTGTTTTCGCAGTGGGAATAATGTTTGAACTCCCGTGTTATACAGAGCGAGCCATAACAACGCGAGATAGGGAGCTGTGCGCAAACGATGGCAAGTTCCTCCACGCTTTTTGCGGTCCGCTCTGAGACACCGCTCCCAGGCGACAGGTCCGGTCCCGATCCCGGCGACCAAGAGCCGTCCGCCAATATGGCGGCAAAACGGAATTCCACAATACGAACTAGAACGGGGGACAGCTATTTCTTCGCCCAAGGGAACCTTAGCTTTTATGGACAATGTGATCCTCGAACTTCGATTTCCACCATTCCGGCCTGTCTGGATATGTGCTACGCGGTCATGAGTTTTTCGGGCGAAAAACGCCAGTTCCTCAGCCAGGTTCTCGATGAAGTGTTCGATGGGCTGTATGGGTACGCCATGGTTCTGAGCCGTGACCGGACCGAAGCAGAGGATCTTGTGCAGGAAACCTGTTTTCGGGCCGTTAAAGCGATTGAAAGTTTAGAGCCTGGCAGTAATGCGAAGAGTTGGCTGTTCACGATCTTACGAAACATCTGGCTCAATCAGGTGCGGCAACGGCGTGCCGCGCCCAAGATCGTCGAGCTCGATGTGGACGAAAACACCCTAGACATGGCCGTGGAAGCATCGAAGGATCCACATGCTCTTTATGTGAGCAAAGTGGAGCGCGATCAGGTACGAGAAGCGATCCAGCAACTTCCCGACGAGTTTCGGGAGATCATCGTGCTGAGAGAGTATGAAGAGTTGTCCTACCAGGAGATCGCCGCCTTGTTGGACTGCCCGGCTGGCACAGTGATGTCTCGTCTCGGAAGAGCGCGATCCAAACTTCGATCGCTGCTCTCGAGTACCTTGGGCCCTACTGATCGAAGAACGAAGGGAGTCCTGGAATGAACTATTGCGGTGAGCCCAGCACCGACATTTTGCTTTTTCTTGACAATGCATTGACCGGCCAAAAGCTTGAAGACTTTCGCGCACACTTGGCAGACTGCTCCATTTGCAGGGAGCGTTTGCAGGAAGAGCAAGCGTTATCATCCCTCTTGCATAAAACACGGCCACTATATTTGGCGCCACAAGCTCTTCGGGCCCGTGTAGCAGCGGCCGCCACTCAGCAAGCATCCGCGGGCTCTCCTGTGTCCGACCGAAGTGGCGAAACGGGAACGCAAAGGTTGTTACGATGGTGGCGAGAGGTTACTCGGCCCGTTTTTGCTTGGAAGCCCCTGGTGGCGATGACGCTAGTGCTCACCCTAAGTTCGGTGTTCATTCCAGGTGCCGTCCAGAGGGTACGCGCCAATAACTTCGTAGAAGCGGCTACCGAGATTCACCAACGTTACCTGGGCGGGAACTTGCCACTACAATGCCGATCCCGCTCGCCTGAGGCAGTGACGGATTGGTTTGCAGGCAAAACCCCATTCGACTTTCAACTGCCGCTCTCCCAGCCTGTGCCGGCAGGCAAGGCTCGCTACTGGCTGACTGGTGCACGCCTAGTGAGCTATAAGGGCAACCCCGCCGCACTCGTCGCCTACGAGACGCCAACGGAGAAAATCAGTCTTCTGGTCGCCTCCAGTAAATCAGTGGTCGTGGCAGGCGGAGAAGAATTACGGTCTGGCGGCCTGACATTTCACTATCGGAGTGGAGCAAACTTCGAGGTGATCACCTGGACCAATCACGGTCTTGCGTACGCGTTGGTGGCGTCTTTAACGGGTTCCCCGCAACACTCCTGTCTAGTCTGCCATCAGAATATGGCGGACCAGAATCTAGTCGAACAGTAAAGGAAACGGAGCGAGACGATCACTACCTCGTGCTGTCACGTACGAGGTGTTTACCTGCCAGCACATCGCCGACGTCTGTAGCGAGTGCGCCAAATGGGAATAGAACGTCGCATCGGGTGTCTTATTCCCAGCCCCAGCTGAGCGGTGAAAAACCCAAATAACGCAGAGCGCCAAACTTAGAAAGCTAGAAGTAAAAAGGCGACCTACAGTGACCTTGATATTGCAGTTGCACGAAGTTCTTCCAGTCTTGGAGAATTCAGCTGACAGCCGCATTTCTTTTTATGTTCGGGCTGCACAATATCGCCGCTTGCTGCATTTTGTGGCACACCACGTGCTTGGCAATCCTGACAGAGCAGTTATTGCTGTAGAAAATTGCCTGGTCTCGGCTGCTCGCCATGTCACGACATTTGACGACGAGGGCGCTTTCCGCAATTGGTTGGTGCGGCTTGCCCTCGACGAATCTCTGGCGATCCTCCATGGAAGAATAATGTCCGAGCATCGGCATGAAGATGAAGTCATAGGAATTAGGACCGGGTTATTGTCCTCAAAATGAAATGCTCCCTGGCAACCACTGGAATTTCCGTAGGAGTCGACACTTGCGCCCTGCAAGTGAAATCTACTGGACGTGCGCCGATCATGCCTTCTTAGGGTTTGTCTTGTTGCGCTTCATCATTCGGGAATAACTCGTCCTGCAAGGTGTTCTTATCCCGAGCACCCGCGAAAGCGGATGCAGAGTTAAAAGGAGACTTGCAGATGAAGACCTTAATACGCTTCGGCACCATGGCAGTATTGACTCTGATCATGGGGGCCGTTTGCTTTGGGCAGCACTATGCTCAAACCAATCTTGTTTCCAATACATCAGGAGTCGCACCTGTCACCGATCCTCAACTGATCAATCCCTGGGGGCTATCCCGCGGTTCCGGCTCACCTTGGTGGATCTCCGACAAGGCGACGGGCTTCAGTACACTCTACGATGGCGAAGGAGCTAAGCAGACGCTGATCGTTACCATCCCACCGGCCGATCCGACTAACAAGAATACGCCAACGGGTTCACCAACCGGCACTATCTTCAACGGCAGTCAGACAGATTTTTTGTTGGCCCCAGGAAAACCCGCAGTGTTCCTCTTCTGCACGATCGATGGGACGATTGCCGGATGGAACCCAACTGTTGCTGTAGCTCAAGGAGCTGCACCGCCATCGACTCATGCTGTGACCGTGGTCAAGACTGCTGACGGATCCAGCTACACCGGCCTGACCAGCGCTTTCATTGATGGCAAGCAGTATCTCTATGCAGCGAATTTCGCCAAGGGCCGCGTGGATGTTTATGACAATGCATTTCACCTTGTAACACCGTCCAAAGAACACTCCGGAGAACAATCTGGAGAACACTCCGGCGAGGATTCGTTCGATGGACAATTCTCTGAACATTCCTTCATGGACGAGAGCCTGCAACGTCCCTATGTACCCTTCAACGTACAGGCCATCGGCAACGACATTGTCGTCACCTATGTGGTCCATCAGGAAGGTTCGCCTTTTGAAACAGACGGTCCGGGATTGGGTTTCGTGGACATTTATAGTTCCGCAGGGCGCCTGCTGCTGCGTTTACAGCACGGTGATTGGCTGAATGCTCCGTGGGGTGTGGCTCTGGCTCCGCTTGATTTCGGACACTTCAGCCACGACCTGCTCATTGGGCAGTTCGCGGGCGGCGGCGACACTCAGTCCAGTGGCTTCATCGCTGCCTACGACCTGGCTACCGGAAAATTTGACGGACTCCTGCAGGATGCCAGCGGGAAGCCGCTGGCCATCAATGGCATCTGGTCACTCAGCCCCGGAAATGTCAGCCCGGCCAACAGCGATGCCGCAGCCGCCCCCGCCGCGGAGGTGTACTTCACAGCGGGACCGAATCATGGCTCCGGCGGATTGTTTGGTTATTTGACGGCGGTTTCGGCGGAGTTGACCAAAGGGAATGACCAGTAATGCTCCAAACTGATTCGCGATGTTGTCGGGGTGGAATCCATCCGATTCGATGCAGTTCACCCTAGCGGCCAGACACAATCTGGAAACTTCGACATCGTTCGTGCAACCCGAGGCTGCAGTTCCGGTTAGTTTCAGGCAACCGCAAAAAATACCAAAGACAGAAGGCATAGGTGAGAACTCTCGCGCGCGACTCCTGGTTTGCCCGGTCCGGACAACTTCCCGGTGTCGTACGCAATTGTTTAACGCACACGCATCTTTCGTATCACCCGGAGTAGTCCGTTGAGTGAATGACTTCCCCCGGCGACGATTCGTTAGTTTTTGTTAGTTTCGGCAATTATGGCGATCCTTCTACTTCGCATTCACATCAAACTGATTTTACAGTAGCGCCACAAGGAGAAATGATCATGAATTCCAAGCAAGTGATTTTCGTCACAGGTTCCAGCACTGGCTTTGGCAGACTGTTCGCCGATACCCTAGCTCGTAAAGGGCACACCGTTTTCGCGACGATGCGTGACCCCGGAGGCCGCAATGCCAAGAATGCCTCCGAAATCCGTAGCCTTGCGGAGAAGGAGTCACTGCCTATTCACGTCCTTGAACTGGATGTGACCGACGACGCCTCGGTCGAGCGGGCTGTGGATGCCGCCGTGGCCAAAGCCGGTCGAATCAACGTTGCCATCAACAACGCAGGCTATGCCGTTTCGGGGTTGGCGGAAGCTGTCACCACCGAACAAGCGCAGCGTCTCATGGACACGAATTTTTTTGGTCCGGTTCGCGTAAATCGCGCCGTGCTTCCACACATGCGGCGCCAGCGCAGCGGCATGCTCATGCACATCAGCAGCGGCGCCGGCCGCATCGTTGGCCCTTCCATGGGTTTCTATTGCGCCAGTAAATTTGCGCTCGAGGCGTTGGCCGAGTCGTACAGCTACGAACTTGCCTCGCAAGGAATTGAATCTGTGATTGTGCAACCCGGCTCTTATGAGACTCCTGTTACCGGCAATATGGTGGCGGCTGCCGATGAGGCCCGCACCGACACGTATGGCACTGTCAAGCAGATCCCTGCGAAGATCAACGCGGTACTTGCCTCCATGGCCGGAAATGCTCAGGAAGTCGCGGACGCCGTTCTGCGAATTATCGAGACCCCTGCAGGTGAAAAGCGGCTGAGGTATCTGGTTAGCCCCGTAACCTTCGGTGTCGACCAGATCAACGCCCTCTCAGCGGAAGTGCAGGCCAACCTGCTGGAAGCCCTCGGCCTCGCTGCCGACACCAGGTTCCTCAAAGGCAAAGCAGCCGGCTCTGTTTAGACTCGCTCTCTCCAGGAATTTCTGTGTCACGGAGAGACGTGTGTTTTGGAGACCCGCTCCCTTGACACGCGGACGTTTACGGCCACCACTTCCGCGGGCAATTGTGACGATCCGCCAGGTGCGCGCCACTCGTGAGTGATGCGAATTTCATCCAGATTTCCCCGCTAGATTCCGGATAACGTGTTTTCGTTCTGGGAATACTTGTCGAAGCTCGGTGTTATACAGAGCGGAGCATAACGATCCACCAAGGTTGACCAACCACGGCAGGCCTCACACACGCAAGGAGCACTGAGATGAATTCGAATAATAAAAAGCAATCGGCCGTTCATTTCGACGAGCGCGTTCGCGTGAATCACCGAAAGCTCACGTCCCAGCTGAAATCGCACTACGACTTCATCGTCTGCGGGTCAGGCTCCTCCGGATCAGCAGTTGCGCGATTTATGCCACCCGAACCACATCGTGCTTCGTGCTGATGACTGAGCGATGAAGGAGACATTTGCCAAAGCGGGACGGATCTATCCGCGATGCGGTTTGCTGATTGAGTCCTGAGATCTGGCAAGGCGTAGCAAAGCTTACAGAGGGGTCGCTGCGCAGAGGGGTTCATTTGAGACAAAAGATGATGAAAAGGAGGATTGAGATGAGTGAAATTGCGATTGAAGAGGGAGCGTTGGAATCGGTGGCGTTGACTGCCCTGACGCACCTAAGGAACGGAAAAATCGGCGATGCGATCGCCTGTTTTGCCGAGGAGTTCAGGTTCAAAGACCACGGGATTGGATTGGAGTTTAGGGAAAAAGAGCGCCTGACTGAATTTTTCCAGAAGACGCGGGAATTTTACCCAGACTCTTCGCTGCTGACTGACACGATTTTTGTGAGTGACGACCACATGATCATCGAATGGACACTTCAAGCGACATTGACTGAGCCTTTCTATGGCGGACTCTCACGAAAGGTTCGGGTTTCCGTACAAGGGGCTTCCATCGTGCGGACAAACAACCGCAAGATTACCGAGTGGACGGACTACTACGACGGGCTAGTCTCCCGGCGTACAGCTTTGGCTTCGTATTTCACCGAATGGGTCGAACCCTGAACGAAGGCAAAGTCCGCGAAGGCTGCATAATAGAAACAACTGCAAGAAAGTGTCTTCCGCAAGACGATCTCTTCTTATCGCCCCAGTATGTACGAACCCACCGCATGCAAATTAGTTGTACAGCCTCCGAGTCCTGTACCTAAAAGAACGATTCAGGCAAGGTCATCGTGTCGCGAATTGCTGCGGGAATCGCCCAAGCACTATCTCATCTCACGCTTTAAAGCAATGTGATTACTCTCTAGCATATCGCGAGGTTGTTTAAGGCGCACAAGTTGTCCGCAAGCGGCCTGACCAGGA
>Ga0210401_10007198_pt1 | contig 11202 bp, 22 predicted proteins | sample IncBWH32MmetaG_FD_150866 | JGI IMG/M metagenome (GOLD analysis project Ga0210401, IMG submission 150866) | Forest soil microbial communities from Barre Woods Harvard Forest LTER site, Petersham, Massachusetts, United States - Inc-BW-H-32-M | ecosystem: Environmental > Terrestrial > Soil >... | reverse complement strand
CATACTTTTTAGTAGCACCTCGCGGATTTCTTGCGTTTGATATGGCCCCAGAAGTTTGCCCAATCCGCTACTCTGGAAATAAGCCTCCGCTGTATCAGAAAACGCGACCATTCCTTGTCCTGCCGGGTGCGGCAATTCTTCCATGCCCTTCGTTCGCATCATGTCCAGCAAAAGGCACCACCCACACGCAAACCCTTGTAAGAACTCCTCAGATTGCTCCTTCGTCGCCTTCGTGCTCATCTCCAGCTCCTTCCGCCCCGCAGGGCACCCGCTTTTAGCGCAAACCGAATCTTGCTCGTGATTACTTCGCGCTATCGCCATCGGCAACCGTGACTGGCCAATCAAACTCTCGAACTATTTTTTCTAACGCCTGCACAATGCCAGGTCCGTTCGGCACAATTTCGCAAACCAAATCTTCCTCGAAGTTCTCAATGCAAAAACTAACATTCGGGCCGATTACTTCCGCCGTAACGCGCAAGCCAGCATCTTCCATAGCTCGAATCTTGCCGGAAAGTTCATCTGAAACCGTGCAGCTAATTGGTCGCTGCTCACCATCTGGCCTGATAAATTGCGTGACGTTTAGCTCCATGTTCATCTCCTCTCGCCAATGGCGGTAGACCGAATTGATCTCCGCTACAAAACCGGTTCACCCTTAAAAACTCTACTTCTCTCCAGCTCCCTTGAGAGCGGCGTCGTACTCTCGCTCCCGTCTCAATCGCTCATCCACGCTATGGCAGACATCTCGGCACGCCTGTCCCGCCTTCAGCAGGGCAAGCAACTCGCGGCGCAGCACGGCCAAGTGTTGGTCTCGCAACGCCACCCAAGCCCTGTTCAGGCCAGCGTTTGTTTTGGCCGCTGACTTGAAATCCAGGTGCGCCAATTCGCCCGCCACCCGCTCCAGCAGTTCAGCCTCTCCGCTCATCCCGATACTCCTTCTAATTCACGATGACAGGGCTTACATACCCACAGCACATCTAGACGGTGTTCCCATGCATACCCAAGATAGTGATGCGCTTCCACGTAGCCCACTGCCCCACACTTAGAACATGCATCGGGCTTTTTGAGCCTTCCGCGGTGCACTCTGGACGAAATCGCTTTCCTCGCACGGAGTTTTTCTGGATATTTTTCAAAATGCCGTTTTGTCTCTTCTGCTTTGGCATTAGGATGCGCTTCCTTGTATTTCCTCTTCGTGACGCGCACTTGCGCCGGCCTGCCGACTCGATATCGACGCTGTTCTTCTGCGTGTATTGCTCGCTTCTCTGGTGTATCGTATCGACTCACGTTCCCCGCCCTCCTAGTTAGCCGAATTACCGCTCACCGAATCTAGTCTTGCGCCACGCTTGCGGCTCCATCAGCTTGTCGTGCGTCTCGCAATATGCTTTCAAGTTTGTGAGCCTGTCGTCTCTCCGGGGATGTCTTGGCCTTGGATAGTGTGCTGGAATCACCGCCATGCTCCCGCACCTGCTATGTGGGCAGACGTACTCGCATCGCCCGTCAGCCCGCTTCCAAAGCTCTTCCTTGCGCTGCTTCCAATCCTCGCCGTACAAAACCTCCGAACCGTCACGCCTCACGTAGCTGCGCGGGTCGGTGTAGCCCAGCCGAACCTTTGCTGCTTCATCCCGGTCACTCACCCGGCACCCCCGCCCTTTTATCCGCTGGGGCTTGGCGAACAGCAAACCACCCGCCTTTTGCTTTGGCATCGGACGGCCACAGGTTGAGCAAAGGCGTCTCATATCCCGGCCATCTTTCCAATCGTCCGCGAATGCTCGCCCATGTAAACTTTCACGTCACCCATCGCGCAAAAGTGACATCCCGGCACTCGGCAGAAGTACACCGTCCTGCGTTCCTGCCTGTGCTCCCAAGGCACGCCCTGCTTAATCGCTTTCATCTTCGCCTCGGGGTGATACTTGCACCGCGGACCCGACTTCTCGAATCGGGGAAAGGATCGGCGCGCCATTTAGTGCCTCCAGTTCGTCAAGCATCGCACTGCAAACAATATCCATCGGGCTCGAAAGGCTTCCCGCATTCCGGGCAATCTCCTGTCGGCAAGGCCAACTCTTCTTCCTCGCCAACTTCTGCCCTTGGCGGGAAATCTGTAACTCCATCCAATCTTTTCGCCGCCTCCAAGTACTGTTTGAATTTCGCATCGTCCGTTTTGTGCACCCAAATTGGCGGAAGATTCGGATGCTTCAACAGCGTCCAATTGCAAATCCGAAAGGTCTCGACCGTCACAGTGCCTTCTGCTTTCCAAGCACCGTCAGCTTCTGCTTGATGTCCTGGTAGAGCGGATCGTTTAGCGCGGCTTCGCGCTCCTCGGCGGATAGGGGCGGCTCGTCCAGGTAGCGCGGGCGGTTGCCGCTGTCGCCTTGCAGAATCGCGTTGTATGCCTCCAGCACCTCACACGGCTGGGGCAGGAACTTTACGCGGTCCCGGCAGCGCTGGAACGCCTTGTGCAGCACCAGGGGCTCCTTCAGCTTGGCCAGTGAGTCGCTGTAGAACAGGATGATCTCCTCCCAGTTCCACTTTTCCAGCTCCGCCTTCTCCCGCATGTACGGCATTGCCGCGTAGAGCCTCAGCCAGTTGAGAACCACGTCCTGTGATATGTTTGGCTGCTTGCTCGAATCGGTCGAGTCGTCCTGCTCCGGTTCCCGTAGTTGCCTGTCGTGTGCCATCTGACTTCTCCTTCCTAACTGGAAAAACATCCTGCCAACCGTTCCGAATGCTCTGCTCAAGAACCTCCACGGGGTCCTCGCCTTTCTCTTTCAACTTTTCGAGTTCCCGGTGGATCAACTGCACCGCCCGGGCCGTCATGGGCTTGCGGATCTTCTTCCGCATCTCCACGAACTCCAGCCAGACGCCTATCGGAACAAGCGCCGGAGGCGCAGGCTCTTTCTTTTCTTCTCTTTCTTGTTCTGGACTCTGGAGTCTAGAGTCTAGAGTCTGGGATGCTTGAGTTTTGCTACCGCTATCGCTTGGCGATTGCTTAGCAATTGCTTGACGGGAAAGTCCGCCCTTTCTGCCATTTGCGCGATATGTGTCGGATTTGGCCTTAATTCTTGCCAGTTCTCGATCCACTCTTTGGTTGGTAAATCCATGCTTTGTTTCACGGAAAAATTGCTTCAAAATAGATTCGACAGCCCGCCGATCGGCGGCGGAGTTTGCCCGCACCGTGGCATAGAGTACGGCCCTATCCAAAGGTAGCGGTCGCTCCGATGTGTAGGCTTGATCGAGCAACCGCCCGTACATGCCATCCTCAGCCGCCGAAAGGTGGATTGTGTCTCGCAAATAGTCCCCCGGAAACCGCCGGTAATAGTTCAACGTGCCCCTCAGATCCTTACCAGCCCATGACGCCGAGCTTCTTACAAATTCTTTCCACGATCTTCCAGTTGGCCTTTCGCAAGGCTTCTGCTTCCCGCGCTGGCGCTTCCCGGATGTGCCTGTCAATGTCGATCTGAACTTGGCACATCCGCGAAACCGGGTATGTCCGCTTAATGGGTGCTACGTTCTTGGGGGTCACTGAATCGCCTCCTTCCGTTTTCCGCAAAACGGGCAAAACTTCATATCGCCACAGATTTTCTCGCGCACCAGCAAATCCTTTTGGCAGCAAGGAAAATCGTGGAGAAGGAAATTCACTTCATGGCCTCCTGGGTAAAGAGCAGTGAATCCATGTCTAGATACCTTCACCTTCGGCTTATCGAAGCTCATGCCGCCACCTCAATCTCAATTACCGTGTGCCGCTGCTTGTGCGGGCATTTCGCTTGCTCCACGGTCAGGTCTAGCCACTCGGCCGTATCGTCGTAAATCAGGCCCTCAGCCCTGAGCACGTCCACAAGAACCTTGCAGGCTCCATAGGCGTTGTCCTTGTCGTAGAAGCGGGAATGATGCAGCGTTATCCCAACTTTCCTTTTCCGGGGAACAGGTGCAGAGGGAACGGGGCCTAGGCCTGTCTCCGCCCACACTTGCAGATGCCAGGACCGTTTAAGCTGCCGTTTCTTCGCCCAGTGCATCCGCAACACCTTGTTCAGCGATGGCGGTACGTCTGGGATTGTCAGCTTCATCCGCGCCGCTTTCCCGGCAAGTCGAAAACTCGCCACATAATCACCAGCGCCAGCAGAAAAGTTGCTTCGCTGTATTCGCCATGCGTGGCTTTGACAACTGCGAGAATAAACCCCGCCAGCGAGACTATCGCGCCAACCAGGCCAAGCAGGGATTTGAAAAGTTCCCAGTAGAGTTTTTGGAGTTCGCTCATGGTTTAATAAACTTTCTGTACGGGCTGTGCTTGCCGTTCCGCAGAACGCCCAGTCCGTAGATGGTCATATCCCGCCACGCTTTACGTTTCTGCCTTAGCAGCCAGTGCTGCTTACACCAAATCCAGATTCGCCGCGCCGCCAAACCGGCCATCAGGCAGGTTAGGAAGCACACAAAGAACAGGCCCCAATAGAAGGCTTCGGGGATCCTCACGGCCGCACCACCAATCCCAGCACCACAGCTACCGCAATAATCACCGCCATCAGTGCCCACAAAGCGACGCCACGGCTAACCACTGGCTTGTCCTGGTTCCGGTGCTGGTAGAGTCTGAGCGCGGTATCTTGGCGGGCGTCTTCGCGTGCGATAAGTTTGAGAGCTACATCTGCGTCGTGCTGTGCGTGCAGAGACATGGGAGGATTCTCCTTAGTGAAAATTCTTTTAGGGCAAACCGAGTCTTCTTTCCGATCAATCAGTCCTATCGCCATTGGCAACCGCCTCTACGATTCGCCTTCCAATCCATTCTGCAATTTGGGGGACAATGGCGTTTCCGAGTCCTCTAAGGCGGTCCACCCTAGCGGGTATCCCATGAGCCACTCGACCCACGTTGGGTTCAACGCTCCATTGAGTTCGGTTTCTGAAATCATCGTCCGCAATTTTGCCCTGGCTCCCGAGCCTCCCCATTTGCATAACGCTGCGCCGCCCGTGTCCGTTATTCCTGTTGGCGTTGGCCAGTAGTGAATCGCGCCGGTTAAGTGACTTGGGTCCTTCATTCCCGGATGTTCCCCGTAAATCGCCCGCGGGGTCGGAAGATAGGACTTCGGCGGCCGCCCCGCGCTCCTGAGTGCCACCGCCTTCGTGTTGCTCGCCTCGGGGGTAGGCAATAATCCAGATTCTTTCCCTAATGTGCGGGGCACCGATCGCCGCAGCCGAAATGCTCTGCCACTCCGCGTCATACCCGATCGAGGCCAAGTCTCCAAGAACTCGCTCCATTCCCCGTCCAAGCAAAGCTGCGACGTTTTCCACGACGACGTAGCGGGGTCGTAGTTCGCGAATGACGCGGGCATACTCGCTCCAGAGTCCGCTGCGTTCGCCGTTGATTCCTGCTCGCTTGCCGGCGTTGCTGATGTCTTGGCAGGGGAATCCTCCGCTGAGGATGTCAACCCAAGGCAAGTGCTCTCTACTTGCACAATCGCAGAGTCGGTGGTGATCTCGTTCAGGTTGCAAACCGCAGCAGTCTCGTATATCGGCAAGGCGGACAACCTGCGGGAAGTGCCGTGCGAGGACACGCCGAGCGTAATCTTCAATTTCGACTTGCCAGACCGTTTCGATTCCCGCTCTCTCAAAGCCAAGGTCAAACCCTCCGATGCCTGAAAATAAACTTCCATGCGTGATTCCCAATGGCGGTAGCTCCCAATGCTCGAAACCCGGACCCGATTTGCCACCAAAAACTCTTCCAAAAACTCCCGGCAAGGAAAGTTGGGCGGCTCTTCCCCTGCCGGAGAGGGTGTTACTGTGGCAAATTCTCTTCGGTCCAGGTTCCCGCTGGCTGCATGTCCAAGACGGGATTCCCGTGATCGTCAAGCTCCTGGTACTCAACCTTCAATCTGTCGCAGAGGGCGAGAAGTTCATGCGTGCGGCCGGCGGGGATGGTCCACGCCTTCGTTTGCGAGTTGAATTTCCCGCCGATTGTTTTGAAGTGGTCCTTGAGGGGGTAGGTTCCGCCGCCAACCGTTGTGTCGCTGCGCCCAACACAGTAGAGGACTTTGGGCTTGCCGTTGGATTGCTGGCGGGCTTGTTGGGGTGGTGTGGCCGACTTCTCGCGCTCCACGTTCCCGGGCTTGCGCTCTGGTTCTGGCGCTACACCAGAGATGTCTTCCATGTCCTGAGTGAAGATCCCCGAGCTTCGCGTTGCGCCCAGCGTAGCGTCGATCTTTGCCCGCTTGTTGGCCATCTTGAGGATTGTGTTTTTGATCGTGGCGATGTCATCGTTGGGAACGCGGCCAACTTTCTGGCCTTCGATAAGTTCGTCGCCTTCCTCGAACTTCGCCCCGCATCCGCCCTTCTTACCGAAGCAGAGCCACCCACCGCCATACTCTTCCTTTCCCTTGATGATGGCTGCTTGTTTGCAGTTCGGGCAGACGCGCTGCGAATCGCGCCATTTGTACTTGCCCTCGTAGGAGTTGCAGGAGCCGAGGCCAGTAGCTACCAGCCGGCCATCCCTGCGCGAAGTGAGAATGCACTTCACGGTGTAGTCGAAAAGCGGGGGGTCGCTCTCGAACTTCTCGACCTGCGTCAAGATTTCATAATCGGAGGCGAGTCCGTAAAGCTCACAGAGCTTGTCCGCTCCAGGCTTGAGCAATGTCGGCTTTGGCGTGCCAGGGATTGTGCCGTAGTCCTCGCCTTTGACGAGATACCCGGCTACGAACTCCTGGAACTCCGCCAGCCGCTTCTTGGCAACCTCAATGTTCATCACTGGCGAGAGCACGAGGCTGTAGTCCGGCTGTTCATCCCGGACAACGATGGATTCGCGTGTGGCCACGTTATTTAATCCTCAAGGAGGTTTTGTCAGTGACCAGCCGCCATCCAGGCACTTCCTCGCCAGCCTGTAAAGCGGTTTTGATTTTCACTCGGTCGGATTGAGGCTTGTAGTCGATGTACTCGCCCGGAGTCAGCGATTCATCGACGCATTCCACGGAGTCCGGGTTTTTCTGCACGGCGAAAGTGAAGAGATTTCCCTCCACTTTTTTAATGCTCCATTCGAGCATCTGTTGATGGATGGAATCGCGCATACTCTTCGCGATCTTCTCGAAGCCTTGCCGACGCTCCGCAAGACGCTTTTCCTCGTTACGGATTGCCGAGGCTTCCGCTTCCATCCGGGCGATGAACTCACCCAGGCGGTCGCGTTTTTCGATTGCGCCCTTGAGGTATTCCCCGAGGGTCGCTTTCTGTGAATCGTCGAAGTTCTCCTGCTCCACAATCGAGCGGAAGAACTCTTCGAAGAGATTCCCGCCCAACGTTTGAAGCGTGGTTGTTGCTGGTGCTGCCATAACCTTTCCTCCTTTTCGGACACTTGCCCCTTTACTGCTGGCCCTGCCAGATGAGTGCTCGCCCGGTCGGTTCGAGATACGTTGTCTCGCCCTCGGTATTGCGAATTCCGTTCATCGGGCTTCGAAGTCCCGAATCACCGTTCCCCGCAATGCGAGCACCCATCAAGCAAGGCCCCTTTCTACGAAACTTGACCGTCCTCTTCGATCAGCACTTCCGCTCCGCACACCCCGCACTCGAACAGTTGCTTCCATGTCTTGTATTCCAGCGTCTCGATGGGATGAGAGCGTTGGCTCTGTTCCGGATTGTTCCGTACCGGATTCTGCGGTATCCGCGTCTGAATCCTAACGGCCTCTTCCACCTCTTCACCTGTGGCCGTCCGGTCTGGATTCTCGTAATCGCCGCTGCACGCGCTGCACATCAGATCACCTCCATGTGCTGAACTTCGGACAACACAACTTCGTCGCCGTAAATCATTGGTGCGCCTCTCGCGCTGCCACATCGGGTAGCGGCTGCAAACTTCCCTCGCTCTGCAAGCTGGATAGCTGAACGGTGAGAACTACCGCGAAAATAATTCCGAAGATTGCGGGCAGGAGGTCGCCCATATTCACCCACGGCTCGTACTTGCGGCCGATCTGCGTTGCAAAAGCAAAGCTGAGAACGGCCATCGCTATCCAAAACGCGCCAAGGCTGCACGCCACCACATGGAGCGCCGGTTCAAGCCGCTTCGTGACCGCAAGTAGGGCGACTACTCCACAGGCCATCAAGATGGCCCCCTGTACGAGCGCCGCAAGGTAGGCGGTAGGGATGTCGCCGCGCCAGTCTTCGTGCATGTGGAAGTAACTGACCGAGGAGATCGCCGCGGAAAGAAACATCGCTCCGATGGCCACAAACCCGGCCAGCAGTGGCGGATGCAAAAGCAGGAGCCTCCATGCCGTCCAGATCGCAAGGCACAGGACCGCTCCGAACATGCAGGAATAAAATTTCAGGTAAGACGCGCTACCGCTCGAATCCCGTTGCAATCCAAACCAGCCAACCAGGCAGAACAGCGCGTGTGCCAACACGTAGGCACAGGCAGGAGCGGGGACGCTGCGTTGAGGGATGCGCAGCAAGGTCCCCGCCGCAACGGAGAAAGCCACCATACAGACAAATGGAAGGGGGTATTTCATGCTACCCTCCCCGCAAGGGCAACCTTGCCCAGGAAGGACGGTGATGTGTATGCCATTCCCTCATAAGCCGATAGGTGGTGACTCTCTTTGCGGTGATTGATTGAAACCACGCGAGGCCGGATCGGAGCCTCATCCGAAGAATCCAGCCCCGCGCCCTGCGGTACGGAGGGTTCCGCAGGAAATCGAAATTCGCTCTGTAGCGGGAAGGTGGTAACACCAAGTAACCCTTGAATCCCGCGCACCACTGCGTCGATACTGCCCGACGTGAATGCGACTAACTCTAAAACGTCGATAGCCAGTCGGCAGACCTGCGTACGATTTGTAGCAATCAATGAGAACCGGACCTGCAATTTGTCCAGCTTTGCGATGGTCGCATCGCTGAATTTGAATGAAGTTGTTTTTAGCTGTTCGCCCATCACCACACCCCTCGCACCTAAACCTTCCATTAACGGAACGCCTTGGCCCTTTGGACATTTGCTTAAAAAGCCACTTACGCCGAACCGTACCCGCAAATACCCTGAACCTCCCAGCTCGAACCCGGAGGCCCTGTGGACACCATGCGAGATCCTTTAACTGCGGACGAAAGGGAGCGCCGCCTTGTCGAATATTTGCAAACGCTCAACAAGGGCCAGTTGGCAGAGTTCAAGCTTTCCCGACTAGGAAAACTCTCAAACCAGCGGAAGCGGCTAATTGAACTTTTCAACGAAATTGTGGAAACACGCGCAGAGGACTTGGCGGCAGGGATGCTAATGGAGTTTGCGCAGAAGCGCCCGGTGGTTACAGAAAAACCGGCGGTGATGCCGTCACGCAGGAAGCGGGGAAAGCCAGTGTGGGTCGTGATGGAAGGTAACGCCGCACGGGGCGTATCTACTTCAAAATAAATAACTAAGGCGTGGTTAACATTTGCTATATTATGTATACCAGCAAATGCGACAAAGGGGCTATTATGTTCCTGTGTTTTCATAAACTTAGGCCGTCTCTCTCTTGGCCGAGCGTTCCTGAATCCCGGAATTCAGGATCAGGACTACCAGATTTGAGAGGGAACGCTGTTCCTTTTGGGCCAGTCTGATGAGCTTCTCTTTCGTGGCCTTTGGGACGCGAACCGTAACGGACGCTGCTTCCTTTGTACTCACCATGCGCATAATGTAAGACAAGTGCTTATGTCTGTCAATAGGAAACTTGAACTATTTTTGAGGGTATCCTGTGGATAAGTCCATAAAAAGCAAAATCCCCGCCTCCAAAGGTTCGGAAGCGGGGTATCAGGTAAAACTCGGAAGTGGCGCGAGTGGAAGCGTTGCCCGCTGCAGTACTTAACAGCTATTCGCTTCCTGTCTCGCGCCGCCGAATAGCATAGCAGAAAAAGCAAAAGCCCCCGCATCCGGTGAAGGAGCGGGGGCCTGGGGCGGATCGGGTAAATTAGAAGTGAATCGCTAAGCCTGAACTAACCGCAGAGGTCGACGAGGTTGGGGATGCCGGCACGCCAGTTGTCAGGAAGCCCTGCACTATACCGCCATGAATCCACTGTCCACACACCAGCTTTATCGAGACGTTTGCCCCGATAGGGTAGCTTACGCACGCGCCCGCCGTCTCCGCGGTGCGGTTTACGCCGAGCATGGTTTGGTTCAGCTTCCCTGCCCCGGCTAAAAAAGTGACGCCGATCTTGGAGCTGTCAAAGACGAACTTCGCGCTCAGTTTCTTGCCTACCAGGGAATTGAGCGGAAGCGAATAAGTCGCCACTCCCAGCTTTGCCGTGGCCAGCGTGGGAATGATGATCTGCTGGTAACCGAGCGCTACCCGAGCCGTGACGTTGAAATACCCGTCGACGATGGTGGCGGGAGTGGATCCACCGGCGCCCATGTAGGAGATGACCTGGCCGGAAAGGCTGAAGTGCTGGGGTGGGGGTACGGCGTTGGTCTGCGCCATGACCGGCGACCCCGCCAACATCAAGGCCAATAGAATTGCCGCGGCAACCTTCGGATGGTCACCGGCGACCGCGCCAAGTAATGCGATGGCAGCGGCGACCGCGAGTTGCTTCCACCCTACGCCGTTTACGGATACGTGCGCCACTGCCGCCAAAAGCCCTGCAAGTGTCGTCTTCCAACTTCCTGTTATGCTGTTCATTTTGTCATCCTTTCGGTTTGAAACTGACTCAAGTTATTCGGGTCCAAGAGGTCTTTGGGGACGGTGAGCGCGATGAGGTTCTTCTGCTCAAGCACCGAGAGCGTGAGGTAGATAGCCGTCGCCGTCCGCTTCAAAGCCGGTCCTTCGCTGCCCCACCACTTCCCTTCCGCGGCCTTGCCTGTTTCCCAGAGGAGCGTGATCTGCGCAGAGTAAAGTGCGCTCATCGTGGCGTTGATGAGTGCGCGCTTCTCGGAGTCATCCTTTGCGCCGGTTATCCATTCGACTGGGTTGGGAAAGTCTAAAAGGCCCATTTATGCTAAAATCTCCGCGTAGGGCGCTGGGTTACGCAAATAACACGTCGTGTAGCTCAATTGGCAGAGTGCCGTGGTCACGATAGGTCTAACGCGGTTTGCGCTGCGGACAAGCCGACAATAGCTGCGCCGGTTGCGGGTTCGAATCCCGTCACGACTCTCATCGAAAGATGGGACAGTGCCCTTTTTCATCCTCAGTTGTCGTTCGTCACCGCTGTTTGTACATCTGCGGAGTTGTCGAGGGGCTTCCGCTTTGAAGCCTGGTAGACCTGATAAATCGCCGCGACTTTGTATGCCCGGTCGGGATC
>Ga0210401_10007197_pt1 | contig 11204 bp, 8 predicted proteins | sample IncBWH32MmetaG_FD_150866 | JGI IMG/M metagenome (GOLD analysis project Ga0210401, IMG submission 150866) | Forest soil microbial communities from Barre Woods Harvard Forest LTER site, Petersham, Massachusetts, United States - Inc-BW-H-32-M | ecosystem: Environmental > Terrestrial > Soil >... | reverse complement strand
GGCGAAATGCCCGGCCACAAAATCGGCCACCTGGGAGACCCGGGCGAAGCTGCCTTGGTCCATCAGGCCGATGGCCGGCCGGCGGATGATGCCTTGGTCCGGGTGCTCCCTGGCCTGGATGGCCAGCCGCCCCAGGCGCGCCCGGATCTCCAGCAAGGCCAGCCTTTGCTTGGCCGGATCGGAGGACGCGAGGTCCTCATGCCAGCGGCCGAAGGCGCCGAGATCCTCAGCGAAGAGCCCAGCCTGCGGCTCCACGATGATGTTGCCCGCCAGCAGCAGCTGCGCCAGGGCCGTGGACATGCCCCAGCCTTGGAAGGCCGCCAACGGGATGGTCAGCCCATGGGTGATGGTGCCGGGCTCGCATTGCACCAGCTGGTGCGGGCGCAGGGCCCAGAACACGGCCAGGCGGCCGGGTTCGAAGCGCAGCTGCTCCCCGCCCATCATCCAGGTGCCCCCTCCGCGCTCGATGAGGAGGACCTCGATCTCGTTATGGGAATGGGGCGCCGGCATGACGCTGCCGTCGCGGGCCTCCCTGAACGTGACGAGCCCATTCACTTCGTAGTGGAATTTCATCGCAAGCTCCCGCCCCCGCCCCTACGCCCCCCGCAGCCGGCCCGGCTGCCTGCCGTGCCGCACGGACCAAAGATGCGCCAATTATAGCGCATTCCCGGGGCTTTTTTGCCAACCATGACGGAAATCAGAAAGGATCCGGCTTGCGTAAGGTACTATGAAGGCCAAGACACCCTGACGCGGGGTGGAGCAATGGTAGCTCGTTGGGCTCATAACCCAAAGGTTGCAGGTTCAAGTCCTGCCCCCGCACCCAAAAACAAAAAGCCCCCGGTTTTCGCCGGGGGCTTTTTTTATTCCGCGCGCATCCCGGGCCTACATGCGCTCCGGCGCGGACAGGCCCAGCAGGCCCAGCACCATCTCCAGGGTGGCCAGGGTCCGCTCGGTCAGGCCCAGCCAGGCGGAGCGCCGCGCGGCGTCCTCCTCATGCAGGATGCTGGAGGCCTGGTAAAAGGTGCTGAACACGCCGGCCAGCTCGTAGGCGTATTCGCACAGCACATGCGGCAGGCTGTCGGCCGCGGCCCGTTCCAGGGCCTCGGGCAGGGCCAGCAGCTTCAGGGCCAGCGGCCGCTCGGCGCCGGTCAGGGCCCCCAGGGGGCCGCTCTTGAATCCGCGTTCGGCCGCCTTGCGCAGCACGCTCTTCATGCGCACGCAGGCGTAAAGCAGGTAGGGGCCGGTCTTGCCCTCGAACTGGGTGAATTTCTCCAGGTCGAAGGCGTAGTCGCTGGCGCGGTGGTTGCTCAGGTCGGCGAACTTGACCGCGGCCGTGGCCACCCGGTCGGCCACCACGCCCCGTTCGGCCTCGTTCAGCTCCGCCCCCAGGCCGCTCTCGCCCAGGCGGCGGGCCGACTCCTCGTAGGCCTGTTCCAGCAGGGCCTGCAGGCGCATGGTGCCGCCGTCGCGGGTCTTGAAGGGCTTGCCGTCCTTCCCGTTGACCGTGCCGAAGGCCACGTGCTCGGCCGAGGCCTTCCCCAGATAACCCGCCTTGGCCGCCCCCTGGAAGACTTGGGCGAAATGCAGGCTCTGGCGCTTGTCGGCCACGTAAAGCACCCGGGTGGCCTGCTGCTCGGCCACGCGCTGGCGCAGGGTCGCCAGGTCCGTGGTGCCGTAGAGGTAGCCGCCGTCGCTCTTCACCAGCAGCAGCGGCGGGGTCTCGGCGTTGGCGATGGGATCCAGGTGGATGACCGTGGCGCCCTCGCTCTGGCTGCTGATCCCGCGCTCGCGCAGGTCCGCCAGCATGTCCGGGATGAGGCCCTGGCTGTCGCTTTCGCCCAGCCACAGGTCCCAGTCCACCCCCAGGCGCCCGAAGTCCGCGCGGATGGCCAGGATGCTGACGTCCACGAAATGGTGCCACAAGGCGCGGTAACCGGCCCGTCCGGACTGGAGCTCGCGGGTGGCCAGGCGGGCCCGCTCGGCCAGCAGCAGGTCGGTCTTGCAGCGGGCGCTGACGGTCGGGTAGAGCCGCTCCAGGTCCTCCAGCGTCACCGGCGACCTCTCCGGGTAGGTCTCGGCGTACTCGGGGTCGAAGTAGGGCAGCTTGGGCTGCTCCTCCCGCACGCCCTCGATGAGCATGCCCATCTGGGTGCCCCAGTCCCCCAGGTGGATGTCGCTCAGCACCTCGGCCCCCAGGGCGCGGTGCAGCCGCTGCAGGCAGTCACCCGATGATGGGGAGCGCAGGTGGCCCACGTGCAGGGGCTTGGCCACGTTGGGCCCGCCGAAGTCGATGATCACCTTGGCGCCGGCCTCAGGCTTGTCCGAGGCGGGGCCGGCCTGGGCCTGCAGGCGCTGCGCCAGCCAGGCGTCGTCCAGGCTCAGGTTGATGAAGCCCGGCCCGGCCAGCTCCAGCAGGCCGAAGGCGGGGTTGCCGCGCAGCCGTTCCAGGGCCTTTTCGGCCGCCTGGCGCGGGTTGATGCCGGCGGCCTTGGCCGCGGGCATGGCCCCGTTGCACTGGAACTGGCACAGGTCCGGCCGCGCCGAAGGCACCACGGCGCCGAAGCGCCGCTCCAGGCCGGCGGCCTCAAAAGCGTCTTGCACCAGGGCGGAAAGGGCTTGCAGCAGGCTGGGCATGCTTCCTCAGGAATGTCCGAACGCGTCTTGGTAGGCGGCGAGGCTGCGCGGATGGAGGGGGCGCTCCCGCGCCAAGAGATCGGTCAACTTATGCTTGATCACCTGGCCCCAGGCCCCGTCCAGGTCCCGGCGGGCCAGCCGGCGCAGGGCCGGCAGTTCGGGCCAGGCCGGGCGGCCGGGCTCGATGTAATCGGCCACGAACAAAAGCTTTTGCAGGGGGCTCTGGCCGGGGGCGCCGGTGCTGTGGAAACGCACGGCCGCCAGGATCTCGGCGTCGCGGCATCCGTAGACGTGGCGGGCCCGCCAGGCGCCCACCGGCGCGTGCCACAGCGCCGGCAGGGCCCGCTCCTGCGGGTCCGCGCCGGCCTCCCTCAGGAGCTTCTTCAGGGCGTCCTTTTCCAGGGCCTTGCCGCAGTCGTGCAGCAGGGCCGCCAGGCGGGCCCGCCGCGGGTCCACCCGGTGCGCCTCGGCCAGCCGCTCGGCGGTGCGCAGCACGCCGCGGGTGTGCTCCCAGCGGGCCGGCTTCAGCTCGGCCTTCAGCCGCTCCGCCAAAGAGGCCTGGTCCATCATTGATAGACGCCCGTGAGGGCCAGGCCCCGGTTGATCCAGCGCTGCAGGGCCAGGAAGACCGCCAGGCTGGGCAGGGTGGCCAGGGTCACGGCCGCCATCACCACGTTCCAGGGCTCGCCGGTCTCCAGCATCTTTTGCACGCCCAGCATCAGGGTGTAGCGGGAGGGGTCGGTCAGGGCCACCAGCGGCCAGAAGAACGCGTTCCAGGCGGCGATGAAGCCGAAGATGCCCAGCATGGTGAGGATGGGCTTGCTCAGGGGCAGGCCAAAACGGAAGAAGACCCCGGCCTCGCTGCAGCCGTCCAGCTTGGCGCTGTCCATCAGCTCCTGGGGCAGGCGGCTGAAGAAGCCGCGCAGCACGAACACGTTGAAGGCCGAGGCCAGGCCCGGCAGCACCAGCGCCGGCAGCGTGTCCAGCAGGTTGAGCCCCTGGCCCTGCTGCCCCAGGGGGAAGGCGCGCAGCTGAAGGTAGAGCGGGACCACCAGGACCTCCATGGGCACCATCAGGGTGGCGGCGAAGAGCAGGCTCCACAGGGCGCCCAGGCGCGGGTTCAGGCGGGCCATGGCCCAGGCCGCGGGCGCGCTCAGCACCAGCTGGCCCAGCACCGTGGCCGTGGCCACCAGCATGGTGTTCAGGAAGTAACGGTCCAGGGGCAGCCGTCCCAGGGCCTGCTCGTAGGCCGAGAAGTCCCAGCGGCTGGGGAGCCAGCGGGCCGGGAACTGGAACAGGTCGGCGGCCGGCCGCAGCGACGTGAGGACCATCCAAACGAAGGGGAGCAGGGTGGCGGCCGCGCCCAGCAGCACCAGGGCCGTGGCGACGGCCAGGCCCAGGCGCATCTTGGGCTGCCGGCGTTCCCGGTGGCCTATCAGGGCTCGCGGCATCTCAGGCCTCCTCTTCCAGGGCCCGCAGCCGGGCGGCGCTGAAGCCCAGCAGGGCCGTGAACAGCATCACGCCCAGGGCCGCGGCGTAGCCGATGTCCAGGTAGAGGAAGCTGCGTTTGTACATGTAGGTGGCCACCATTTCGGTGGAGTTCATCGGCCCGCCGCCGGTGAGCAGGTAGACCTCGGTGAAGATCTGCAGGGCGCCGATCACCTGCATCACCAGCAGGAAGCGCAGGGTCGGCTTCAGGGCCGGCAGGCTGACCTGGCGGATGCGGGTCCACAGGCTGGCCCCGTCCAGCTCGGCGGTCTCGTAGAGCTCCTCCGGGACCTCTTTCAGCGCGGCCAGGTAGATCATGGCGTTCCAGCCGGTGTTCTTCCACAGGAAGACCACCACCACCGACAGCATGGCCAGCAGGGGCTGGTTCAGCCAGGGGATGTGCACGGGCCCCCAGGGCCCCAGGCTCAGCAGGCTGTTCAGGAGGCCCCAGCCCTGGTCCAGGATCCAGCGCCACAGCAGGGCGGCCGGCACGGCCGGCGTGAGGAAGGGCAGGAACAGCACCGTTCGCAGCAGGTTCTGCCCGCGCCTCAGCTCGTTGGTGTAGATGGCCAGCGCCACCGGAAGCCAGAAGCCCAGCGCCAGCGACAGCACGCACAGCAGCAGGGCGTGGCCGAAGGTGGCCCAGACCTGGGGGTCGCCGGCGGCGCGGGCGTAGTTGTCCAGGCCCACCCAGTGCGATTCCCCCACCAGGCTGACCTGTTGGAAGGAGGCCGCCAGCCCGCGCAGGAGCGGCAGCCAGTTGAAGAGCAGGAACACGGCCAGCGCCGGCAGCAGGAAGGCCCAGGCGGTCCAGCCCGGCCGGTCCCACACGCGGCTGGGGACGGGATGGTGGGCGGTGTCCGGGGAGAAGATGGCGCGGCTGTCCAGCGACGAATCTTCGGAACGCTGGTGGCCCCGCCAGACCCTGTCTATCCTTTTGCCGAAGACCAGGGCGTAGCGCCAGGCCACCCGGCTGTTCTGCAGAGCCTGCCCTGAGCCTGTCGAAGGGGGCGCCTCCGCGGCGGGTGCGTCCGGCGCGGCCGCGGCCGGGGCGGCGCTGGCCGCGTTGCGGGCCTTGGCCCGGGACGCGGCCTGGGCCCGCCGGGCGGCGTCCACCTGCTTCAGGATTTCGGGGATGAGCTGGGCCGCGGCCGGAAGCGGGGCGGCCGCGCTGGGGGCCTTGTGGCGGATGCTGAGGGGGGCCTTGGATGAGGGCATGGTCAAGCGCAGGCGCGGCAGCACCGGCGCGGCCATGCCGCCCGCCGGGGCGTCCTCCTCCTTGATCATCTCGTCGTAGATCCGCGAAACGCGGCCCTCTTCCCCTTCAGCCATGGCTCCTCAAAGGTAAAGTTCGTCCACGTCCTGGGCACCCTGGCGCAGCAGGCCCTCCACGTCGGCGTCCGCGTCGGTGAAGAGGCGCTGCAGCAGCGTGGTCTCCAGGTGATCCTTGATCTGCGGCCAGTTGGGCAGGCTCGGCTCCGGACGGGCGGTCACCAGGGTGTCCTGCACCAGCTTGAATTCGGGCAGCCCGTTCAGCTGGGCGGTGGTGCTGAAGGCCCCCGGGAAAACGGGGAGCCCCAAGTCCTGCATGCGGTGCCAGCGGCGCAGCTGGTTCAGCGGGGCGAGCATGGCCTGGATGTAGGCCCAGGCCGCGGCCCGGTGGGGGGCGTCCGACTGCGCGCTGACCACGTAGTAGTCGCCGCCCACCTGGGTGGCGTGGATGCCCGTGGGCCCGGCCGGCAGCGGGAACAGCAGCAGGTTGTCGGCCTTCAGGCCGTAGCGGCTGATCAGGTCCGGCATCTGGTCGGGCACGCCCAGGAGCATGGCCACCTTGCCCAGGGCGAAGAGCTGGGCCAGCTCATCGGAGGACGCCAGCGGATCGGACTGGCAGACCTGGGCCTCGAAGCGCAGGTGCCGCAGGAAGCTCACGGCCGTCACCCCGGGGTTTTCCTGGAAGCTGCAGCTGCGGCGCCCGTTCTGCTCGCGGAACAGGTCGCCCCCGGCCTGCCACAGGAACTCCATGAAGATTTCGGCGGTGGGCGCAAAACCGAAGCCCGCCACGTTGTCCTGGGGGTGCGTCAGCTTGCGCGCGGCCTCCTCCAGGTCGGCCCAGGTGGCCGGCGGCAGGGCCGGATCCAGCCCCGCCTTCACCCACAGGTCCTTGCGGACCAGCAGGACGTAGACGTAGGAATCGCGGGGCACGCCGTAGAGGTGGCCGCCCAGGCGGGCGGGCTCCCACAGCACGTCGGGCACGAAATCCCGCTGCTCCCAGGCGCCCGCTTCCTTGTCCAGGGGCGCCAGCAGGCCTTCGCGGGCCAGGCCGGGCAGGGCCCCGACCCACACATGCGCCACGTCCGGGCCCTTGCCCCCCGCCATGACGCTGACGAACTGCTGCTGGATGTAGTGCCTGGCGATGGGCCGCACCTGGATGCCGCTGGCCTGGCTGAACGCCGCGGACTCCTCGTCCCAGACCTGGCGCTCGGCCGGGCGCGCCTCCGGCGGCTGGTTCCACACCGAAATCTCCACGGCCCGGGCGGCCGAGGAGAGGCAGAGCAGCGAAAGGAGCAGGCGGGCTGTTGTCATTGGGTGAAGAGGATGACGTCCACGCGGCGCTCCTTCTCCGGCGCGGTGGCCTTGGCGTCCGTTGAGCCCAGCCCGCTGGCCTGGACCATCTTCGGGTCCAGGCCCTGGGACTGCACCAGGAAATCCCGCACCGCGCGGGCGCGCAGGAAGCTCAGCTCCAGTTCGCCCATCCCGCCGCGGCCGTTCTCGCCGCGGGCCGTGTAGCCGAGCACCTGCACGTGGTAGGCCGTGTTGTAGCCCTTGACCGCCGTGGCGGCGTCCTTGAGCGCCTTGAAGTCGTCCAGGGCGATCACCTCGTCGCCGTCCCCAAAATGGATGGTCCTGAGCGGCACCCTGAAGGGCAGGGCCGGGTCGGAGGGCCGGCTGGCCAGGGCCACGCGCGGCAGCCGCAGCTGGGCGCCCGACTCCATCTCCACCATCAGCTCGGCGTAGTAGAGGCCCCCGGGCGCGACCTCGGCGCCGCCGGCGTCCATGCCATCCCATTCCAGCGCCGCGGGCGGGCTGCCCACCCCGTTGAAGGAGCGCAGGGCCTTGCCCTCCAGGGACTGCACCTGCAGGGTCCATTTCACCGGCAGCCCGGCGGTGTCCAGCAGCTTGGAGCGGAAGCGCACCGCCACCGCGGACTGCCCCGGCTTGAAGACCCGGGGCTCGGCGCCCAGCAGCAGCTTGGGACGCCGCGTGTCGACCTCCACTTGGGCCTGGGCCGTGACCGTGGCGCCGGTGGCCCGCAGCAGCTGCAGGGTCAGGGTGTAGGTGCCGTCGGGCACCCGGTGGCGCTGGCGGTCCAAGCCGTTCCAGCTGAGCTGGGAGGGCAGGCCCGGCCCGCTGAGCACCCGCACGGGCTTGGGCGCGCCCTCCTTGGCCACGCTCAGGGTCCAGCGCACGGGATCGATGCCGCCCCAGCTCACGTCCGCGCGGGCCTGGGGCCGGCTGCTCTGGGCCAGGGGCGCGAAGCTTTCGGCCTGGGGCTGCAGGATGAGGGGCCCGGGGCCGGCCACCAGCTGGAACGTGGCCTGGGCGCGGGCCAGGGTGTTCCCCGCCGCGTCCCAGACCAGCATGGTCACGAAGTAGTCCCCGGGCCCGGCCGGGCCGACGCCCGGCTTGCGGCCGTCCCAGGTGAAGCTCTGGGCCACGCCGCTGACCTCGCGGAAGGCCACGCCCTCGCCCTGCGGGCCGACGATGTCCACGCGGCTGCGGGCGGCGTTCTCCAGGCCCCCGGCCTGGACCCAGATGAGCAGGCCCTTGGGCGTGGCGGACGGCTCAAAGCGCTGGGGGCTCGCCGTCACGGTCAGGCCGAGCGGCCGGGCCGCGGGCACGGGCGTGGGCTTGGGCGCCGACACCGCCTTGCTCCAGCCGGGGGCCGCGGCGAAGGCGTAGCTCAGGCTCACCCGTTGCAGGCTGCCCAGCGACCCGGGATCCTGGCCCCAGCTGTAGTCGGCGTGCCAGCCCTCCCAGGCCAGCCCGAGCCCGGCCGTGAACTGGCCGCCCAGGGAGCTGGGCTGCTGGCTGCTGTCCTGCAGGTAGCCGATGCGCACGGCCATCACGTGCCTCTGCCCGAAGGAAGGAAGGTTCCACCAGCGTTCGGCGCCGAGCTTGAAGCCGGACGACATGCCCGCGCTGATCCCCGGGACCACGCCCACCTCTCCGTCGAACTCCACGCTGCTGTCCGCGTCAAAGGCCCAGGCCGCCCCGGCCTGGAACAGCTGCTGGGGCCCGTCCGGAGGCACGGATGGCCAGTTCAGATCGGCCTGAAGGTCGCGGGTGGCCAGGCCCATGCTCATCCGGCCGGACGCGAAGGCAGGATGCCAATGCAGGCCCAGGTCCACGCCGTAGCCGCTGGCGCTGACCTGGCCCACCGTGGCCTGCAGCCCGCGCAGGGTCAGGCCGGCCAGCAGCCGGCCGTCGTCGGTGAAGGGGAACGCCAGGCCCAGGCCGTACTCGTACTGGTCCAGGTTGGGGACGGAGCCCACGTGCCGGCCGCCCACGCCGTAGGCCAGGTCCAGCCCCGGCACAAAGCCGCGGTGGCTGGCGGAGGTGTCGTAGAGCCCGCCCTCCAGCCCGTCGCCGTAGCTCAGCGCGAGGTCGTAGTCCACGTCCAGGTCCAGCCCGGCCGGGTTCCACCACAGGGACTGGGCGTCGTCGCTGCGCGCCACCACCGCCCCGGCCTGGCCCGACTCCCACGCGCCCACGCCCAGCACGCCCCCTTTGGCGAAGGGGGCGGCGGGCGCGGACGCGGCGGAGGCGAGTGCCAGCAGGCTGAGGACTAGTGGGCGCATGGGCTCAGGGAGGGGTCAGCGATTTCAGGCCCCGCAGGGCCTGGCGGATGCGCTCCTCGTTCTCGATGAGCGAGAAGCGCACAAAACCCTCCCCGGGGGCGCCGAAACCGGCGCCGGGCGAGACCGCGAACTTGGCCTCGGCCACCAGCTTCTTGAAGAAGGCCACCGATCCCATGGGCTTGAAGGGGTCGGGAATGGGCGCCCAGACGAACATGGTGGCCTGCGGCTTGGCCACGTTCCAGCCGTTGCGGTTCAGGCCGTCCACCAGCACGTCCCGCCGCTTGCGGTAGATCTCCACGATCTCCTTCACGCAGTCCTGGGGCCCGTTCAGGGCCTGGATGGCGGCGATCTGGATGGGCTGGAACATGCCGTAGTCCAGGTAGCTCTTGATCTTGGTGAGCGCGCCCACCAGCTCCCGGTTGCCCACGGCGAAGCCCACCCGCCAACCCGCCATGTTGTAGGTCTTGCTCAGGCTGTAGATCTCGATGGCCACGTCCTTGGCGCCCTTGGCCTGCATGATGCTGGGCGCCTTGTAGCCGTCGAAGACCAGCTCGGCGTAGGCGAAGTCGTGCACCACGATCAGCTTGTTGGCCCGGGCGTAGTCCACGATCTTCTGGAAGAACTCCGCGTCCACCACCGCCCCGGTGGGGTTCTGGGGGTAGCTCAGCATCAGCATGCGCGGGCGCGGCCAGTTGTTCTCCACCGCCGCCTGCAGCTTCGGGAAGATGTCCTCGCCGGCCATCAACGGCACGTTGATGACGTTGTCCTCGTTCAGGATGGGGCTGTATTCGTGGATGGGGTAGCAGGGGCTGGGCACCACCACGCAGTCGCCCTTGTCCAGCACGCTGGGGATCAGGCGCGAAAGCGCGTCCTTGGCCCCGATGGTGGCCACCGCCTCGGTCTCCGGGTCGATGTCCACGCCGTAGTTGCGCTTGTACCAGTCGGCGATGGCGAGGCGCAGCTTGTAGATGCCGCGCGACACCGAGTACTTGTGGTTCTTGGGGTTGCCGGCCGCCTCGATCAGCTTGTCCACGATGTGCTGGGGCGTGGCGCCGTCGGGGTTGCCCATGCCGAAATCGATGACGTCCTCGCCCTTTTTGCGGGCCTCGGCCACCGTGCTCTTGACCACCCCCAGGATGTAGGGGGGGATGCGGCGGATCTTCTCCGCTTGTTCGTAATGGATGTCGCTCATGGCGGCTTAACTCTAGAAGTTTGTCATGGACCGCAGGGCCTTGAGGCGGCCGGCGATCTCCGAAGGCTTCAAGCGCACGGTGCGCTCCAGGGAGAAGCCTTCCACCTGGAAGCTGGAGAGGACGACGCCCGCGGCCATGCCGGCCCGCAGCGCCGTCGAGCTAGCTCGGCCCGTGCGCGCCAGCCAGCCCATCAGGCCGCCGGCGAAGCTGTCGCCGGCGCCGGTGGGGTCCACCACCTTGTCCGTGGGGTAGGCCGGCAGATGGAAGTATTCCCGCTTGCCGATGAGGGTGGCGCCATGCTCCCCGCGCTTGAGGAACACGTGGGAGGGGCCCAGCTTGAGGCAGGCCCGGGCCGCCTTGATCAGCGAGCTTTCGCCGGTGAGCTGGCGTATCTCCATGTCGTTGAGCACCACGGCGTCGACCTGCCTGACCACCTTCAGCAGGGCCGCCCGGCGTATGGAGATCCAAAGGTTCATGGTGTCCAGCAGGCTGAACTTCACGGCCGTCATCTGCCGGAGGACCTTCTCCTGGATGCCGGGCTCGATGTTGGCCAGGAAGAGGAAGGGCGCCTTGCGCCAGGCCTCGGGCACCTTGGGGTCGAAGGTGGCGAAGACCCCCAGCTCGGTCTTCAGGGTCTGGGCCACCGCCATGTCGCCGTCGTAGCGCCCCTTCCAATGGAAGGTCTTGCCCTTGGCCGTGCTCAAGCCCTCCAGGCCCACCTTGCGGCGCTTGAGGATGGCGCGGTAGGACGCCGGAAAATCCTCGCCCACCACCCCAACCAGGCCCAGGCTCGGCGCGAAATAGCTGGCCGCCACGCTGGCATGGGTGGCCGCGCCGCCGATCACGCCTGTGCGGCTGCCGTGGGGTGTGCTCAAGGTGTCGAACGCCACCGAACCGACGGTGACCAGGCTGGGCGTGGGCAAACGGTCCTCCTAGGGGCCTTTTCTATCAGCAAGCCCCGCGTTTCCGCGGGGCTCGGGTATTTACCTGAACCGGTAGATGGTCTCGCCGGGCCGCATAAGCAGAAAGC
>Ga0210401_10007194_pt1 | contig 11207 bp, 10 predicted proteins | sample IncBWH32MmetaG_FD_150866 | JGI IMG/M metagenome (GOLD analysis project Ga0210401, IMG submission 150866) | Forest soil microbial communities from Barre Woods Harvard Forest LTER site, Petersham, Massachusetts, United States - Inc-BW-H-32-M | ecosystem: Environmental > Terrestrial > Soil >... | reverse complement strand
AGCCAGCAGCTTTCAACTGGAATTTATTTCCATGTTTCGCCCGAACATCGCCGTGCTGCTGAATATCACGCCGGATCATCTTGACCGGCACGGATCGATTGAAGCCTATGCGGCGGCGAAAGCCCGCATGTTTGAAAATCAAAAGCTGGGAGACTTCGCCATCGTCAATGCCGATGACGAGGTTGCTGCTCAATATGCGCCCGCAGGGCCGCGCGTGTTCTGGTTCAGCCGTGAGAAAAAAGTTGTGAGCGGCTGCTATGTACGCGGCGATGAAATTGTTTTTCGCTGTGATGGTGAGGAAACAGTTCTCCTCCATCGAAAATTGATCGGACTGCGCGGAAGCCACAACATGGAAAATGTGTTGGCCGCCGCCAGTGCCGCGCGGCTTGCGGGTGTAGAGCCCGCCGCGATTGCAGAGGGTGTGCGGACATTTGCAGGAGTCGAGCACCGCATCGAATATGTGGCCACAATTGGCGGCGTGGAATATTTCAACGACTCAAAGGCGACGAACGTCGACGCCACGCTCAAAGCACTCGACGCGTTTCCGGGCAACGTGCTGGTGATTCTTGGCGGCAAGGATAAGGGCAGCGATTACAAAATTCTGCGGAAAACCTTGCGCAGCCGCGCGCGCTTGGCGCTCTTGATCGGCAGCGCCGCGGACAAGATTGAAGCGGATCTGGCCGGCGCCATTCCCGTGGAGCAGGTGCAAACATTGGAGCGCGCCGTGGAAAGCGCATCGCAACGCGCTAAACCGGGCGACACGGTTCTGCTCGCGCCCGCCTGCGCAAGTTTCGATCAGTTTGAAAATTACGAACATCGCGGACGTGTGTTCAAGCAACTTGTCCGCGAGCTTGAAAAATTACACGCGGCATAAAAGTCGCCGCTCGAAAGGCTTTTTAGAAAACATGCCCCGGCAACTGCAAACTGATCGATGGATGTTCGGGTCGACCCTGGCTCTCTGCCTGGTGGGCGCAATCATGGTGTTCAGCGCATCCGCCGTGATGGCGCGCGACCAATATGGAAATGGCTCGCACTTTCTGCTGCGCCAGCTTTTGTGGCTGGCCTGCGGCCTGGGCGGAATGATGGCTGTAATGAATCTGGATTACCGGCAACTGCGCCGGCCGGCGGTGATTTTTTCCGTGCTGTTTGGCGTGCTCGCGATGCTGGCTGGCGTTTTCTTCCTGGATAAATCACACGCAACACATCGCTGGATTCGCATCGGCCCCGCCAGTTTACAGCCATCCGAACTCGCCAAGCTCGCCGTAATTTTTTATCTGGCATGGTTTCTGGAATTGCGTCGCCGCCCGGATGGATTTGGGATGAATGACTGGAAGCACACGATTCTTCCGGCGCTTGGTCCCGTACTTGTTTTAGTCGGGCTGGTGGTGATTGAGCCGGACCTCGGCACGGCGGTCGAAATTTTCATTATCGCGGTGGCGATGCTTTACGTGGCTGGGCTGAACGGAAAATACATCATTGGCGCCGGACTCGCGGCGCTCCCCATCATTTATTTGTTGATCGTGCGCGTTTCCTACCGCTACGAGCGCGTCATTGCGTTTTTGAATCCTAATGCCGATCCGCAGGGCCACGGTTTTCAGCTCATGCAATCGCTGATCGCGGTGGGATCGGGCGGCTTCACTGGCGTAGGCCTGATGGAGAGCAAACAAAAATTGTTTTATTTGCCTGAAGCGCACACGGATTTTATTTTCGCCGTTTTGTGCGAAGAGCTGGGATTTATTGGCGGTGCGATTGTTCTCGCTTTGTTTGTGATCTATGGCTGGCGCGGAATGCGATCCGCTTTTAAAACTACGGACGATTTTGGGCGGCTGGCTGCGCTCGGCATCACGGTAATGATTCTGAGCCAGACGATGATCAATCTCGGCGTGGTGCTGGGCATGATGCCGACCAAGGGAATCCCGCTGCCGTTTATCAGCTATGGCGGATCCAGTTTGCTGGTCATGCTGCTTTCCACTGGCATCTTGCTGAACATCAGCCGGCAGGCGGATTAGGTGGATCGCTTTGTGGGTCGTTTTATTGTAACGCCGGCGTCCCGCCGGCAGTTTTTCGCCCAGCGCTACAACAAAACTGCCGGCGGGACGCCGGCGCTACAAAAGCTGGCGATTCATGCCGTACCGAACGGGTTAAGGTGAGCGCCAGGTGACACGTGAGAAAGATCGGAGCCTTAAGCTGTTGATTGCCGGAGGCGGGACGGGCGGCCACGTCATTCCCGCGCTCGCCATTGGCCGGGAATGGATGTCGCGAGAAGGAGAAAGAGGAGTCGTGTTCGTCGGAACGCAACGCGGGATTGAAGCGCGGCTGGTGCCTGAGGCCGGGTTTCTGCTGGAGACGATTCGGTCCGCCGGGCTCAAGGGCATTGGCGGTCTGAAACTCATGCGCAATACGGCGAAGCTTGCTCCGGCGATGAAGGATTCGATTTCTATATTACGCAGGCACCGCTTTGTGGCGGCGCTGGGCGTGGGCGGATACGCGGCAGGTCCCATGATGCTGGCCGCTGCGATGAGTGGTTTGCCGACGATGGTGTTTGAGCCGAATGCCGAACCCGGCTTCACCAATCGCGTGCTTGCCCGCATGGCCACGCGCATCGCCACGGCTTACGAAGCCCCCACCAAATTGTGGGGTAAGAAGGCAACTCTTACCGGAATTCCAGTGCGCCCAGAATTTTTTGAAATTCCTGCGCCCCAATTCACGGAACCGTTTCATATTCTGGTTACCGGCGGCAGCCAGGGAGCGCGAATCATCAATCGCACGATGGTGGAAGCAGCCGATTTGCTTGCCGCGCAAAAAAATCGCATCTGCATCGTTCACCAAACCGGTGAACGCGACTATAATGTTGTGCGCGCTGCGTATGAACAGCGAGAAATTGTTGCGGAGGTTCTGCCCTTCATCGGAAACATGGCGGAGAGATTTGCGCAGGCCGACTTGATTGTCTGCCGCGCGGGAGCCATCACGGCAGCGGAAGTAGCCGCCGCCGGTCGAGCCGCCATCTTCATCCCCTTCGGCGCTTCCACAGATAGTCACCAATTGCGCAACGCCCAGGAAATGGAACACGCAGGTGCGGCAAAATTGATCCCGGAGCCCCAGCTCACCGCGGAGAAACTTACGCAGGAAATTTTCGGATTGATTGACAGCCCCGCGGAATTGCAAGCGATGTCGGCCGTAGCCCGACATCTGGCGAAGCCGCACGCGGTGCAGGAAATTGTGGACCTGATTGAAGGGATGGTTCGTGGATGATGGTGACTTTTCACAATTTTAAGCGGATTCATCTTGTCGGCATCGGCGGCATTGGAATGTGTGGCATTGCCGAAGTGTTGCTCACGCTCGGCTACTCGGTGTCCGGCTCGGATTCCAAATCGACGCCGATCACGGAGCGCTTGATGAATTTGGGCGCCGATATTTTTGAAGGCCACCGGGCCGAACACGTTGAGGGCGCGCACGTGGTAGTGATGTCCTCCGCGATACGCGCGGACAATCCTGAAATTGTCGAAGCGCACCGGCTGAAAATTCCGGTGATCCCGCGCGCGGAAATGCTTGCGGAGCTGATGCGGTTGAAATATGGCATCGCCATCGCCGGAGCGCACGGGAAGACAACCACCACATCGATGGCAGCGAGCGTCCTGGCCGCCGCCGGACTTGATCCCACGTTCGTCGTGGGTGGCCGCGTCAATCATCTCGGCTCAACCGCGCGCCTGGGCCGCGGTGAATATATGGTGGTGGAAGCCGATGAGAGCGACCGTACATTTCTGCTGCTTGCGCCTGTCGTGGCCGTCGTAACGACCATTGACCGCGAGCATCTGGATACGTACATGACGCTCGAAGAGATACAGGATATTTTCACGCAGTTCGTCAATCGAGTTCCATTTTATGGCGCAGCCGTTTTGTGCCTCGATGAACCGAACGTGCAGGCCATCATTCCGAATGTGAAGCGGCCCATCATTACCTACGGCACTTCGAGCCAGGCTGACCTCGTAATCAGCGATGTCGAACTTCTGGGCATTCAGAGTGAATTCCGGCTGACGTATCGCGGCGACGATCTCGGAAAATTTCACTTGAACGGACCTCCGGGAATTCACAATGTTCGCAACGCAGCAGCTGCCGCGGCGGTCGCGCTTTATTTAAACGTTCCTTCCGAATTGATTCGTGTGGGGCTTGAGGAATTCGCCGGCGTTGGCCGCCGCTTTGACGTGAAGGGCGTGATCGATCACATCACTCTGATCGACGATTATGGCCACCACCCAGTCGAAATTCGCGCCACGCTCGAAGCCGCGCGAGGCTGCCATTTCGATCGCGTCCTGGTTCTTTTTCAGCCGCACCGTTATTCGCGCACGAAACATCTGTGGGATGAATTTTGCCGCGCGTTCAATCAGGCGGACATGCTTGTCTTGATGGACATCTACGCCGCAGGCGAACAACCCATTCCGGGCATCAGCGGACAAGCTCTTGCGGATGGAATTCTTGCGGCCGGGCATAAAAATGTTGTCTATCGCAGCTCGATGCAAGAGGGGATTGAAGAATTGCTGCGTGCGGCCAAGCCAGGCGACGCAATTCTTACGATTGGCGCGGGAAACGTAAGCCGCGCGCCGGGCGAACTGGCCGTACTTTTGGGAGCAAGGGTGTCACTGCATCATGAGGATTAGCGATTCCAATTTGCTTGCGGCTATTGCCGCGCTGGGCGTCGAGCATAAGGCTGGAGTGTCGCTCGCGCAGAAAACTTCCCTCGAAATTGGCGGCACCTCGGATGTTCTGGTCATTCACAAGCACGAATCCCTCCCCGGACTGATTCAACTCTTAAAAGACAAAAACGTGCCGCACCGATTCCTCGGCGGCGGCAGTAACGTGCTCCTGCCCGATGGCGAACTTCCCTGGGTGGTATTGCAGCTTGCGCGTCAGGATCCCGAAGTCCGCTTCGAAGGCAATAATGTGTTCGTTGATTGTGCGGCTGACCTCGGTCGCACGGTGACCACCTGCGCCAAACACGACCTGGGAGGCATGGAAGGTCTGATCGGCGTGCCGGGATCGATCGGCGGCGCGCTGCGGATGAACGCCGGCGCGTACGGGACGCAAATCGGCACCCATGTCCGCGAAGTAAAAATCTACCGGGCGGCGGCCGGGCAGATAGAAACTTTGCGGGGATCGGAAATAAATTTCGAATACCGGCATACATCTTTTGCGCCTGATGATATTATGCTGACGGTGCGACTGGAACTTCCGTCCAAATCGTATAGCGAGATACTTCAAGGAATTCGCATCTGCAATGAGAAGCGGCGAGCCAGCCAGCCGCTCAATCAAAAAAGCGCAGGCTGCATTTTCAAGAACCCTCCCGGAGGTTCCGCGGGGCGCATGATCGATGAGCTTGGCTTGAAGGGCCACTCTGTCGGCGATGCCCGTGTGAGCGACCGCCATGCCAATTTTTTTATTAACGCGGGACACGCGACCCAATCGGACATGCTCGCATTGATTGCGGATGTCCGGCGCCGCGTGCGCGAAAAATATGGAATTGAACTGGAAGAAGAAGTGATCGTCTGGAAGGAACAATGAGCGCAGAACCCGATTATCTTCCCGCGGATGCACTGGCTGAAGACGAACCGAAGTATCTCCGCCGCCAAAAACCGGTGGAGATACGCAAGCGCAAATTCAGTCGCAAAACGTGGCCGTTGTACCGGCGCATTTTGGTGGCAAGCGTTGCCGCGCTCGTTGCCATGTTCGCGGTATACGCGGGCGTCACGTACCTGCTATATTCCCCCGACGTTCAATTGCGGAGCGCGGAGCAAATTGAAATTCAGGGTAACCGGTTCGTTCCAGACGAGGCTGTCTCAGAAAAATTTTCGGCGGACATGGGACGCAGCGTCGTGCGCGTGCCGCTCGGCGAACGCCGCGAAGCGCTCGAATCGCTTCCGTGGGTAGAACAGGCTCACGTGCAGCGCGTGATGCCGAACAAGATTCGCGTGGAGATCGTGGAGCGCACTCCGGTGGCGTTTCTTCGCACGGGCAGCGATCTTACTCTCGTGGATGCACAAGGCATAATTCTTGACCGGCCAGCCGATGGCGAATTCAAATTTCCAGTGGTGGGCGGAATTACGGAAACCATGGCGCGGGATGCGCGCGCGACTCGCATGAATTTGTACGCGCAGTTTATGAAGGAAATTGAACTGGCTCGGCCCGGAGCGGACGATCACGTCAGCGAAGCGGACATTTCGGATCCCGCGGATTTGCGCGTCACGCTGACGGGAATGGGATCATCCGCGAGCAAGACTTCGCCGATTTTAGTACACTTCGGCGACTCTGATTTCGGCAACCGCTATCACTTGCTCGCGGACAACATCGATCAGTGGAGAGCCGGCGCGGGCAGCGTCGATTCGGTGGATTTGCGTTTTGCGCGGCAAGTGGTGGTGAATCCGGAATCGAGCACGGTGGCCACGAACTTTAAGCCCAGCACGCCGCAGCCTGTGGCGCAACATGTTGCGCAACACCCGGCGAAGCATGTGGCTCAGCATTTGCCGGCGGCGCGAAAACAGCGCCAGTAAAATTTGAAGATTGTCGTCTTGCCGAGCCCGGCGGGCATTGTAGGGGCATAAGGAGCGGGCGTTGACAAAAAAGGGTAAGTATCTCGTAGCGTTGGATGTGGGCAGTTCGAAGACGTGCGCGGTCATCGCGGAAATGACCGAATTGGGGCCAAAGTTTGTGGCGATGGGAGCGGCGGAATCCAAGGGACTGCGCAAGGGATTGATTGCAAATATTGGCGCAGCGGCGACCTCAGTGCGTCGCGCGATTGAAGAAGCGGAAGGCATTGCCGGAGTGCCCGTGGAGCGAGTGATTGTCGGCGTGGCCGGCAGCCACGTTCGCGGAGTGAACAGCCGCGGAGGCGTCACGCTTGGCCACAAGCCTCGCGACATTAACCGCGACGATGTGCATCACGCGGTGGATGCGGCGCGAAATATTTCCCTCCCCGACGATCGCGTCGTGCTGCACGTCCTGCCGCAGGAATTTCTTCTCGACTCCCATAATAATATTCGCGATCCACTGGGTATGATCGGCGGGCGCCTCGAAGTGAATGTGCACCTCGTCACGTCCTCGGCTTCCGCCATGCAGAATTTGGTGATCGCCATTAATCAGGCGGGCGTCGAGGTTGCGGATACTGTTCTCGAGCCTCTGGCGTCGGCGGAATCCTGCCTCACGCAAGATGAACGCGAGATGGGCAGCTGCCTGCTCGATATCGGCGGTGGAACCACGGAACTGGTCGTATTCGGAAACGGAATGTTGCGCCACGCGGCTGCCATTCCCGTAGGCGGCGATCATTTCACGAACGACCTTGCCGTTGGATTGCGCACGCCGATTCCCGAAGCCGAAAAAATTAAGCGCGAGCACGGTTGCGTATTTAAGGATTTGATTGTGGAAGATCATGCGATTGAAATCGCCAGCGTGGGTGACCGCCCCCCGCGCACTGTGTTCACGCGAATGCTGAACGAAATTGTGGAGCCCAGGGCGCAGGAGCTGCTTTCCCTCGTGCGCGACGAATTGCAGCGCGGCGGTTTTTCTTCTTTAATCCCCGCGGGACTCGTACTGACCGGCGGCGGCGCGCATCTAAAGGGACTTGTGGAGCTTTCTGAAAGCATGTTCCATCTACCAGCGCGGGTGGCGTTCCCACGGTCATTCGAAGGAATGCCCGAACAACTTTCCCGGCCCGAATACGCAACGGTTGTAGGCCTGCTTCAATACGGCGCACGAGCCCGGCGTCAGGCGCCGCAGAGGTCGGTAACATTTGTAGAAAAAATTAAAAGCATGTTCGCGGGAGCGTAATGCGAAAGACTCCAGCGGGGCAGGGCCACTTTTTTGTTGGAGGAAGCGATATGGCAAAAGACGCGGGAATCCGGATTTCATTTAGCGAGGAAAATCACTCGGGCGCGAAGATCAAGGTGATTGGCGTCGGCGGCGGCGGATGCAATGCGGTCAACCGCATGATTCGCGCCAAGGTCGAAGGCGTTGAGTTCATCGCGGCCAACACCGACTTGCAGGCGCTCAAACTCTGCCAGGCCCCTACCAAATTGCAGCTCGGCGGCAAACTGACCAAGGGGCTCGGCGCGGGCGCGAATCCTGAAATCGGCCGCAAGGCTGCTCTAGAAGATACAGACAAAATTATCGAAGCGCTCGAAGGCGCGGACATGATTTTCCTGACTACCGGCCTTGGCGGAGGCACGGGCAGCGGCGCGGCTCCCGTCGTTGCATCGCTCGCGAGCGAACTTGGCGCGCTGACCGTCGCGGTTGTCACGAAGCCGTTTTTGTTCGAAGGTAAGCGGCGTCAGCAGCAGGCTGAGGAAGCGCTCTCCGAATTGATTGGAAGCGTGGACACGGTTATCGTCATCCCCAACGAACGCCTGCTGGAAACCGTGGAAACGGGCACCAGTTTCTTTGAAGCGTTTCGAATTGCGGACGACGTCCTGCGGCAGGCCGTGCAGGGCATCAGCGACATCATCACGATTCCCGGCATCATCAACCGCGACTTTGCCGACGTTCGAACCATTATGCAGGGGCAGGGCTACGCCGTGATGGGCACGGCTGTGGCCTCGGGAGCGAATCGCGCCGTCGAAGCCGCCACTCGCGCGATCAACAGTCCGCTGCTCGAAGATAATTCGATTCAGGGCGCTCAGGGCATCCTGATCAACATCTGCGGCTCCTCAAGCATCACGCTCACCGAAGTTCACGAAGCTTCCTCCGTAATCGAGAAGGCCGCGCATGAAAATGCCAATATTATTTTCGGCGCTGTGCTGGACGAGAATATGAAGGAGCAGGTGAAGATCACCGTGATCGCCGCGGGATTCCGCGAGGCGGCGCGTCGCCAACCTCACCAGAAGCCTGCGTTCCTGCCCAAGACGTGGAAGGCCGCTCCGGTCGAGGAAGAAATTGTAGTCGTGGAGCCGGTGGAAATTCCGCAGGAAGCGCCGCGTCCAGTGGTGAATGAAGTGATTCACCAGGAAAATACCACGGCTGCGGATGACCTCGACGTTCCTACGTTTTTGCGGCGTGCCGCGCAAAAGGCCTAGACTTTTTTTAGCTTTATATTTGAATCGATTTCAAGGCGTCCCGATTTTTTTCGGGGCGCCTTTTTTTTATTTGTGGTGTGGGACAAAAACTGCCGGCGGGACGCCGGCGCTACAACGGATTGCGCCACTCTAAAACAATTTGCACCGAAATGGGCAGGGCAAGAATTGCCGCGAAGCCATCTTGGTTGTGGGAGTTATTGCCCAGGAACAGATCTGAGTATTGTGTTTGAAAAATATCCTGTTGCGTAAATCGTCTGGATTCTTTGCATTACTTCAGGCGAAGCGAAATCTAGAGTTTGGCAAGCAGTTTGCCTTTAGTGTAGCGCCGGCATCTTGCCGGCAGTTTTCCTTCAGGACAGCGAGTTTTACCGACCTAAAGTGGCCCCGGATTCTGCCGATAGAAAGGTCAGGCAGCCTCCATAGCCTGAATGCCTGACCAGGTATTTATTTTTTAGGAAGAGGTGCAAGCATGTCGATCATTGGCATTTTGGGCAGCAATTTATTTGCGGGAGTTGCGAATAGCTTGCAGGGAACCCAAAGCGCGACACCCAGGTTCGAGCAGATCAAGGAACAGTTCCAGCAACTAGGGCAGGATTTGCAGTCCGGAAATCTGACTCAGGCGCAAACGGATTACGCGACATTGTCGAAAGAATTTCCGGGGGCGAATCAATCCGGCACGACGACTGCCGCTACAACGGCTGCAACCACTCCCACGACTACAAGTGGCTCGACTACAACGGGGGCGACTTCGGTGGCGCAGCAATTCGCGCAACTGGGACAGGATCTGCAATCCGGGAATTTGCAGGCGGCGCAGCAGGACTATACAAATCTGCAGCAAACGGCACAACAAAACGGTGCGCAACAAATCGGAGGTCATCACCGTCACGGCCATCATCATCACGGCAGTGGGACACAATCCGCGTCCACCGGTTCTTCCGCGCAGCAGTCGATTTCCCAGGCATTCGGTACGCTTTCACAGGATTTGCAGGCGGGAAATCTTTCGGGAGCGCAGTCGGCATTTGCGACTTTGCAGAATGATCTTCAGCAGATCGGCGGATTTACATCGTCCTCATCCGGCGGCACCAGTCCCACGAGTACCGCGTCCGGTTCTTCGACGGGCGCCACATTGAACGTAAGCGCGTAGTTTCCAGCTCATTAAAAAACAAACTGCAATCATCTGAACCGGCGACGTGGTCTGAGGTAAACTCAGTCACATGGCCGGTTCTATTCGCATTCACGCCAAGATATTGGATGAGATTTTAAATCACGCCAGAAGAGAACCGCTGACGGAATGCTGCGGGCTGCTTGCGGGGCGTGATGGCATCATCGAAACAATTCTCCCGGCAAAAAATGCGATGAATTCCGCCACTTTGTACGAAATTGCGCCGACGGAAATGTTCCAACTGTTCCGAGAGATGCGCGAACAGGGTTTGACGCACCTCGGTCAGTATCACTCCCATCTCCACACCGAAAATATTCCTTCGCCCACAGATATCGAGCAGGCCGGCTATCCCGATCACGCGTATTTTATTGTGACGCTGCTGCCCAATGCTCTGGTGCCCGTCCGCGCATTTTCAATTCGCGACAGCACTTTTTCTCAACTTGTAGTTATCGTGACAAATAATAAGTAGTTAGATATACTTGGGGTATGGTTGGCGGCCGATATGATCCGGACGGTCTGCATCACCAATTAGAGGTGATGGCATTTTATTATCTGGCCGCTGCTATAGCAGCCATCATTATCGCCGTTTCCGGTTGGGTCCTCGCGACTCGCATGCGGCAGAGAATTAAAAAAGACCTGGGGGGAGATCGGCGGATGATGCTGACCTCGCCTCACTTGAAACCTGGATGAGGGTAGACGAAGCGGAACAAAAGAAGAATCCAGGAAGTGAATGGGCTCCAGACCCTTCCGTCTCACATAGCACAAGCACTGAACGCGATCTTTAAATTAACCACCAGCCATTGTCTTTTCTCTGTGCCCTCTTTGTTAAATCTTCTGCTCACCTGATGCAACTCTGGCAGGCTCTCCGTCGACCACCGAGCGGTATATCTCCCGCACCTGTTCCGCCGACCGCTCCCACGAATATTTTTGCACTAACTCGTACCCACGGCGCACGAGAGTTTCGCGTAAAACATCTTCGGTGAGGATCT
>Ga0210401_10007191_pt1 | contig 11209 bp, 13 predicted proteins | sample IncBWH32MmetaG_FD_150866 | JGI IMG/M metagenome (GOLD analysis project Ga0210401, IMG submission 150866) | Forest soil microbial communities from Barre Woods Harvard Forest LTER site, Petersham, Massachusetts, United States - Inc-BW-H-32-M | ecosystem: Environmental > Terrestrial > Soil >... | reverse complement strand
ATGCACTGGCCCAACTTTCGGGAGGTAGATGTCGCCGCCGCGGCTGACCCTGAGGTCGGCGCTGAAGTTCACCTGTCCCCACATGCGGATCTTTAGCTCGTCGTCCGGCCCGATGATCATCTCCTGCGGAGCAGGCCCATTCAATACGGGAGCGAACACCGCCGGCGTGAACAGATCGGCTCCGAAGTACGGAAGATGGCGACCGGTCGAGGCCATGACGAACTTCTGAAACTCGGTATCCTCAACAACCTCCGGCTTCCTGCGGGAACCGATCTCGCGCTCGCGAGACGCCATCTCCCGGAAGCTGTCACCGCTGGCAAGGCTGCCCACGGCGCTGGCCGCTGAAGCGTGATCGGCGGCAGGTGTGGAGGGCAGTGTGGGAGGATTCGGAATCGAAACACCTCCCTTGCTCTCGAGCGACGTCTGCAGCATCGGTGCCGGACAGCCCAGAGCATCAGGCCCGAGCGCATCGGAACACTGAGCATGAAGCAGGATGGGCCCACCGGCGATAACGGTAAATCCGAGAGCAGCGAAGCACGTGCGCGCACCTGATCGTAAATAACTGATTTTCACCTTGTTCACCTGATGGTCAGTCCTTCGCTAAGACCGATTAGGACAACAATGGAAACGAGCACCGTTCATGGATGCAGGTGCTAGTCAGCCTCATTCCGAAGTCGGTAATGCTTCCGACCTCGATGCCTCTCGCTCCACACAAGAATCTCTGGGCTTCAGCACTGGAGCGATCTGGTCAACTGAGACTTCTACCGAGGTACCTTGTCCGATCGAAGAAACGGCTATGACAACGCGAGCAGAGTTGGCCCTCCAAACGACATTGCCGACGAGTCCGATTAGTGGGCCGGAAGTGATTCGGACAAGACTGCCTTCAGAAAATGCAGGCTCTGGCTGGAAGCTGCCGAGGCTCAGATATCTCTGGAGCTGCTGCATCTCGAAGTCATCGATTGATCCGGCAGATGGACCCGAGCGAACGATCATGATCACGCCAGGAATTCCACGTGTGCGGGCTTGGTCTCTGGGAGTAACACGAACGAAGATGTAGTTCGGAAACAGGGGCATAGACACTTCGACCTGGCGATTGCATGACCAGGCACGACGAGATTGGTAGAGAGGAAGGAAATGCTCGATCCGCAACTCTTCTAAGCGTTTCGCTACCGATTTCTCGTGATGAGTTCGTGTATAGACGGCGAGCCACGTGGCCAGATCATGGCTCGATGGATTCTTCTGCCAATGTGATATCCGGTTTCGGCCCAAGTGAAATTCTCCAATCGGGAGGGACTCGTTCGAGACAGGCTTCGCCCACTGCCAGTGCAAACCGGGTGGGTTTCGTACTGGTCATGCGGCTACGCGCATTTCTGTTGCAATGACGAAAAGCAAACCTACAGCCAATCAGCGTCGTTCGCCGGTTAGAGATCGCTAACTTAGCCGCTCCACCACTCGCTCACACGTCCCGCGCCGCTCACCACTGGTGAGGTCCTTTGCAAACGACATTCGGTGTTTCGAGCGCATCCAGCGCTGGTGTCCACGCCGGGCGATTGCGACATCTGGTGCGTGCGGAACACTCAATGTCGAAAATACAGTTCCAGAATCGAATCGGCTGAACAGGTCTCTCTGGCCCCCTTCCGGGGGGCAGGCCCCAGGAATCCAGACCTTCATCTCGCTGTGCCGGGCGCCAACCGAGTGAATCCGCCTGCCCCTGTTTCTCCTGTCGCGGGCGCCAGCTGCGAGTCTCTTAGCGGCTCTCCGAAACGAACAAGGCACACGGTGCGAACTCTATCCAGCGCACCCATGCAAGCGGGCGACTTGGAAACGTGGCGGATTGTGGATGAGGCTCATTCCCTGCCGTAGCGGTAGCCGAAGCTTGTGGCCCGGCACTTCGACAGACGCCGTTCATTTTCTGCTCCCGGAGCCGCTGCCTTTTACCCCTGCGTGGTGGCTTCATAGAGATCGAAGCGGCGCACAAAGGATTTCAGCATTTGGTAAGTGCTTTATTCCTTGATTATTTAGGGCTGGTGCCGGGAGGGGGGGTCGAACCCCCATGACCGCAAGGGCCGGCGGATTTTGAGTCTGTTTTTTGCCGTTTTGCAGCGAGTTGCACTTAATCGCAAAACCTTGCATAAGCCGTTTGGCTTGAGGATGTTGCGAGTGAGGCTTTTCTTGCAGTCCGTAGCAGGAAAATGCACGAAAGTTGGTAGCGAACAGCCATCAGAACAGCCACTGAGAATTGCTCCAAAACTGTGACAAAACCGGCGGACTGGAACTCCGATAGAGGCGAAATCTCGTGGCTGTTGGGATCGAAATTGGCAGTCCAGAATCGGCGGATTTGAGGTCCGAACAGCCACCAAACAGCCATCAGAAATGCACCATTTACGCACCCAATTACACCCATTTCGGTGTAGGTAGGGGCCCGGGGTTACCCAGCTTTCAATATTCAATTTATTTGAATATTGTATAATCGAACCATGCTTAGGCCACTTGACATCGTCGTCATGCTCAAGCTTTCGCTGGAGAACAGCGAACGGCCTCCGTACCTGCGCCTGGCGAACGAACTCCACCTCTATCCGTCAGAGGTCTACGCTTCGGTGAAGCGTGCGCGAGCATCGCACTTCGTTCAAGGTCCGGAACTCGGAGACCGCCTCAATCGCTCCTCGCTGCTCGAATTCCTGATTCATGGCGTTCGATATGCTTTTCCTGCCGAGACCGGCGCGCCGACGCGAGGAGTTCCAACGAGCTATGCCGCTCTTCCACTTTCGAAAACCATTTCTGATGCAGGCGAGCTGCCGCCAGTCTGGCCGTACGCGGATGGGAAGGTTCGTGGATACAGCTTTGCGCCCCTCCACAAGAATGTCCCGCAAGCTGCACTCGCAGATGAGCGGCTCTATGAATTGCTGGCCTTGGTGGACGCTCTCCGTAACGGGCGGGCCAGAGAACGAAACCTGGCGAGTCAGGAACTGACGCGAAGGTTGGAGATGCCCACCGATGCCAAATCCTAATCTTGCACTGTTGGAACTGGCGGCTGATAGATTGCGCCATCTCCTCCCGGAAATTGTCTTTGTCGGCGGCTGCGCAACTGGTTTGCTGATCGACGACCCGGGCGCCGCGCCCGTACGCGCAACCTACGACGTGGATGTCATCGCGGAGATTGGTTCCTATGCCGAATACACCGTGTTTTCCGAGCGGCTTCGCGGTCTGGGATTCAAAGAAGACAGCCGCGAAGGCGCCCCGCTGTGTCGGTGGACTCACGGCGCATTGACCTTGGATGTCATGCCATTGGACTCTCAAGTCCTCGGCTTTTCGAACCGCTGGTATCCGGATGCTTTGCACACGGCGGGAAACGTGCAGCTGCGCAGCGGCCTGATCATTCGGGCCATCAACGCGCCCTACTTTCTCGGGACCAAGCTCGAAGCGTTCAACGGGCGCGGCAAGCGAGATTACCTCGCGAGCCATGACCTGGAAGATTTCATTGCCGTCGTCGATGGCCGGTCATCCCTGATAGCTGAGGTCGAGAGCGCTTCTTCGGAACTGAAGATGTATATTGCCGATTCCGTCCGATTACTTCTCAAGGAAGCACGCTTTCTTGACGCTCTGCCTGGCTACCTGCTGCCCGACGACGCCAGCCAAGCCCGAATTGGGCAGCTCCTTTCGAAGCTCCGCGCACTTGGGGATATTCGCTGACTTGGCGGCCACGCTTTCAGGCCACGATCCGCTCTGGATGGTCGGTGCGCGCATACTTCCGAAGCTCTGATACGGGGATGAGAACCCGGCCGCCAATGCGCCGTGTTGGCAGCCGCCGCGTCGCGATCAGGTAGTCGAGTGCCCTCTGGCTAATCGAGAGCATCTGTGCTGCCTCTTCTCGGCTCGCCAGGATTTTGCTTTCCACCGCCACGGTAATTCTCGCGGGCGGTTTCTTCTGTTCGCCGTCTGCTGATCTCATATCCGATGCTCCTAGTTGTCAGCCCGTCTTCGCGCGTTGCAACGCGATTGGCTGGAGAATTTGCTTGCACCTGCGATCAGTTACAGCTTTGACCAGTTTTGAACGCGTGTCCAAGACCTTTTAGTTACAGCGCCATTCCTAGAAGGCATCGCAGAGCCATTAGCGGTCATTCAGCGGCATCTTCGCGCATTTAAGGGCATCGCTAAATCTGCGCCGGAGCGGCCGAGATCCAAAACATTTCAGACTTGAGAATCGGTGAGCTGTGCGCTTTGGTTTGCCGGCCGTTTGCCCCGATGCCTATAAGGCATCACTCTTGCCCTAATAGGTATTGGACTCGCGCGCGAGATGGCGTTATGTTGTCGCTCACGAAGGAAGAATCAGGGGCAGGCATCCCGTTCGGCGCTGCGCACCGGGTGAATTTCGACACTCCACCCCTGAAAGGGAACTGCCCAGATACTTTGGGATCTCGACAGATACCACTGAAAACGCAGCACGCTTAAAAAACGCGGTATCTGACCAGATACCGCGTAAACACGGGATGGAGGTCACTATGGGTGACGTTCAGACAATGAGGGATCGACCCAAAGAGAAGCTGCGCGGGCGTGATCGCCGCTCGCTCAATTTGAGTACGAAGCTCACAGCTGTCGAGGCGAGGGTCATCGAAGACGCCGCGACGCGCGCGGGCAAAACGCCAAGCGAATGGGCACGTGAAGCATTGCTGAAAGCGGCATCTGGTGGGTTCACTACTATGGGGCCGGAAAGCGGCACCGAATTCGAGCACATCATCGATCTGGAGCCGACCATCTGCGGATATTTCCCATCTGGCCGGAGCATTTAGCCGAGTTTGTTGTTAGCGTAGTGTTCTGCTCTTGTTTCTGGACTGTTGCTCGGTCGCCTCGTCCTGAATGACATCCCAGTGTTCGATGAGAATCCCATCCTCAAGCGAGCGACGTCAGCTGGTATTTAGTTCACCGGTGAATCCGATACAGAGAACCGGTCATGAACGATGACATAGTCAGCCGTGAGAACGCTGGATTGCTTCCGGACTGCGAACAATCCCGCTCGTTACCCGCGTGTTTAACGTGACAGCCGCTCTTCTCCTGGGATTGCCAGTAGACCTTCGATGTTTGGCTCAATGCCTTACCGAAGGAAGGTACCGTTGCGCGCACGCTTCTTGCAAAGGGCGAGAAGGTTCGAGGGATCGTAAAGAATCTCGAGAAAGCGGCAGAGTGGCAGAAGCAAGGTGCGGAGCTCTTCAAAGCAGACTATGACGACGTGGAAGCACTTACGGCAGCGTTCACCGGGTGTTGCTGGCGTGTTCGTAATGGTTCCTCCAAATTTCGCGCCGGCACCGAGCTTCGCTGAGACCAAGGCAACTTTGAAGGTTCTGCATGAGGCACTATCAAGAGCTCTGCCTCGAAGGCGGTTTATCTGTCATCCATAGGAGCGGAACAGGCCAGTCGATTGGGTTTGATCACAAGCTTACATCTCCTAGACGAGACGTTGGGCGATCTTCCGTTCTCTCATGCGTTTCTTCGCGCCGGCTGGTTCTTTGAGAACTCAGCCGGTGACGCAGCGAGCGCGCGGAATGAAGGCAAGATCCCGGTTTCAGCTCCATCCGCTTGACCGGAAACTTCCTCTGGTTGCGACCGCGGACATTGGCAAGGTGGGTGCAGAGACGCTGACTCAGGGCTGGACCGGAATCCGCCATATCGAAGTTGCGGGCCCGGAGGGTTACAGTCCCCTCGACATAGCAGATATTTTCGCAGATGCCGTTGGGCGCCCCGTCGAGGCGATCGCCGTTCCCAGGGCGGAATGGGAGGCGCTGTGGGTCTCACAGGGGATGCCGGAGGGGCGAACGGCGCCTCGAGCGGAAATGGTCGATGGATTCAATTCCGGTTGGATTCACTTTCGCGTACCCGGAACAGAGCATGTGGATGGAACGACGCCGCTTCGTGAGCTGATAACTCGGCTCGTGACTCGCGGCTAACTCCCCTGTCCTCGATTCGACTCTTAGGACCGAATTCCTTTCTCTTGCAATTTGACTGTCTCCCCAGTTGAGCAGAATTGCCGAGCGGTGTCGGCGAGTCTTCCGCAACCGGGCCTTGCCAATCGGAAGATTTTATTCGCGCCAATCCAGTTCGGCGAACTGCTTGGGACCCATGATTAGTTGCCCATATCACGGTCATAAGAACAAACAACAATCACGAATTACCTGTGAAGAGTCCAACGTAGCGTGAGGCACAAAAACACATCCGCTGGATGAGAGCCGAACGAAGACGCCTTTCGCCAGCTGTCTTCACCACCGCTGATTAGCTTCGAGGTAGCTTGCCGCGAGCAACAAGAAAAGGGATCACAAGGGGGAACAGTGAGAACACACCCTAGGAAACCAAAGATTTCCGACTGCTGCAATACTCTCACCTTTGATAAGGGCCTTGGTCTGGATCTGCGAAACGAACCTCAGCGGCCTACACCAAGCCAACTGATAGAGGCAGAGAGGATGTCGGCAATCGGCAGGATGGCATGCTCGACATCCCACGATATGCGCCACTCGCTCACAGCGATCTATGCGAACGCCGAGTTCCTCGAGCGCCACGATATGTGGGCAAGCGCACGCGCTGATCTGGTGCTCGAAATTCACGAAGCAGTGCTGGCGATGACAGAGCGCCTTGATTCATTACTGCAATTCGGTTGTAGCGGACGGAATAGTCCGCTTGTCCGTATGTGCGTTTCTCTGGTTGCTGAAAAGGCCGTTGCGGCAGTGAGGTTTCATCCAGACGGACGGAACGTATCCATCACAGTCGACGGGTTACCACCAGCAGAAGCAAATATCGACGCGATGAATCTTCAAAGTGCCATATATAACTTGCTGCTCAATGCCTGCCAGGCTGCGACGCACTCGACAGAGGTGCCTGAGGTGAAGGTCTGCCTTGCCGAAGTCGATGAACGGATCTACGTCACGATCTTGGACAATGGTCCCGGTATACCTGCCTCTGTTCGGAGAACCTTATTCGATCCGTTCGTGACCGCAGGAAAACCAAACGGAACAGGCTTGGGGCTCACCCTGGCTCGCCGGATAGCTGAAGATCACGGTGGTGGCGTTCACCTCGTCGAATCGAATCCAGGGAAGACCGTATTCACGCTGAGCCTACCGAGGAACAGATCTTTGGCTTCAGGAGACCCAAGGAATGGTAGAGCCGGCGTCGGGATCTGCGGCAATGAATCTGCGGACAGCTCATAAATAATCAACAACCGAGATGGACGCTTATTGAAATGGAGAAGCTTGACCCAAGGGAAAGTGAGCGTCGCAACGTATAAAGCGTGAGAGGCACCCGCTAGATGAGGCCCGCACCAGCAGTGATGGTTCTTGGTCAGAACTCAAAAAAGGAGACAGGAGCTAAGTATGTTCAATCGATTCGCCATATGTACCACGGTGTTGTGTGCTGCCGCCGTGTCGAGCACGCCAAGCTTACAAGCTCAGAAGTCCGACCTGAAAAATATAGTCCTTGTTCACGGCGCCTGGGCGAACGGTTCGGGCTGGAGGGGTGTTTACGACAACCTTTTCAGAAATGGCTTCAAGTCAGTATCGTCCAAGAGCCGGAGACGGCCTTCCATGATGATGTGACCGCCGTCAAGCGTATCCTCGCACTGCAAGACGGACCGAGCATCCTTGTTGCGCACAGCTATGTCAGTTCAATCTCTAATCTCAACGCAGTGTCTCTTTATCCCGTTCTGGCAGTTCGTCTGCAGAGGGGACCAGCTCTATCGCATCACACGGCAATGAAGTAATGCGATTTCAATCGCCAAGGGCAAGTTTCGTTGAGCTTCGACCGCAGCCTTTCGACGGTGATCTTCTGGTCGAAAGTGTGCGAACAGCTCTCAACCGTTGAGCCGAGAAGAAAGGTAGCGGGAGGTTTGCCGTGAAACGATCCGAATGTTTTCACAGCAGCAGTGATCCGAATTTTCGCCCGCGAAAATTCGAGCAACTCATTGGGAATAGCCGCGCCTTGAAAGAAGTGCTCGAACTGGTCGGGCGAGTGGCTCCAACCAGTTCCACTGTATTCATTCAAGGGGAGACCGGCACCGGCAAAGAGCTGATCGCGCGCGCCATTCACAACGCTAGTCCGCGCTGCGTGCGGCCGTTCATCAAGCTAAACTGCGCTGCCATTCCACTAGATCTGCTGGAGACCGAGCTTTTTGGCCACGAGAAAGGTGCCTTTACCGGTGCAATTGCCCAGAAGCTCGGCCGTTTTGAGCTTGCGGACAAAAGTACTCTCTTTCTGGACGAGGTCGGCGATATTCCACCGGCACTGCAGCCGAAACTGTTGCGCATATTGCAAGAGCAGGAGTTTGAACGCCTGGGGAGCAGTCGGACCCATCGAGTCAATGTCCGGCTTGTAGCTGCGACGCATCAGGACTTGGCGACAATGGTAAGAAATGGACAGTTCCGCAGCGACCTGTACTTTCGCCTGAATGTATTTCCAGTGATTTTGCCGCCGTTGCGAGAACGTCGCGAGGACATTCCGGCCTTGGTGACACATTTTGTCGAGAGCCTCGGCCCGCTAGTAGGCCGGCAGATTTACCGTATTCCGATGGAAACGATGTTGGCACTCAGTTCCTACGACTGGCCCGGCAACGTCCGTGAGTTGCAAAACCTGATTGAGCGTGCCATGATCCTATCCGTCGATGGCGTGCTGCCGAATCCTCTGGTGACCGCCGCAACACAGCGCGTCAGCGTCTTTCCGGCTGAAACTACTCTGATGGGTTCCGAACGTTCCCTCATTCTACGCACGCTTGAAGCAGTCGGCTGGGTCATTGGAGGACGGGATGGCGCAGCCGCAAGGCTCGGCTTGAAACGCACCACGCTGATCTACAAAATGCAGAGACATGGAATCTTTCGGTCGTCTCTCGATAGCAACTCTGAAATGACCGAATCGCCATCGCAGACCCCATTGCTTTCCGGTATGGGCATCGAGGGCAATGCACAACCGACGACCATCTTTAGTTTGAACAGCGAGTGCCTTCCCGGCCAGAGTCAGCAGTCGCAATGAGTGTGGGCATTCCTTCGCGGGCCACCACTAGCTCTTGCCGCCGAGTACCTGAGATCGACCTCTCGAATGGAGGATCAAATCGTGAAAGATCAACACGAATCGCGTTACGAATTCCAAGAGAACGACGTTCGACCCTGACCGGCGTGCCGTTATACAAGCTCAAATGTTGTGCGGAGGTAGAGTCCGCACTTGTGTGTCAGCGCCCAGAACAACACTATTTTACGGAGAGTTTGTGACGTTCAAACTTGTAGTGTCCTTCATTGCTCTAGCTGTCTTTTGCAGTGCGGTTGCACCTGCGCAAGAGAGGCAAATTGAGTGGGGATCTGTAGGAGGCGGTTACCTCTCCCAGCTCACAGAAGGGACCACCGGTGACTGGACAAGTACGCACGGCTGGTACGTGTTGCCCACCTTCAACATCAACAGACAAGTTGGCGTGTTTGCCGACTTCGCGAACCTTTACAGCAAGGATGAAAATGTCCACGTAGAGTTCTACGGCGTTTTTCACGGATTCGGCAACAAAACGAGGTTGACGCCCTTCATCTTTACTGGCCCTGGTTACATCCGAGCCTCGAGCGCCGGAACCAGAAGCCATTCGTTGGGGTGGTGTGGGGGCGGTGGCTTGATGATCCGCTTAACGCAGCGGCTATCGTTTGAGGCCATACCAGTCGAATATGTCATCAATACTGCCAACGGAAATGTTGGCAACAACATAGACACCAGAGCTGGGTTCGCAATCACGTTTCCGAAAAGACGAAGCTCGGATAAATAGTTCCATCCATCCATGCACGATGTTCTTCACTTCCGGCGGCGTGAGATGCGCCAGTTTGGGCCATGGCGTTCACCGACAAGCGGGCTGGACGCACGCTTTTCCATTACCGGTCCTGCCCCGATGATTGGGGTTAGCCTCGCAGGTCCGGGGCACCTCGGCCACCGATTACCCCAGCTCCAGCCGTCCTACCGCGGCGCCCTTGAATTCACGCGTGAACCTCCGTCCCATGGCGCGGCGATGGTTGAGCTTCTTCGCAGGCCGGGAGACGCGAACGATGGTGTTAGCGCTGGCCATACTCTCACTGGCCCGACGAAAGCCTACCAGTGTTTGGATACGACCTGTATTGGTTGCAATGGGTCCATAAGCTGCCTGAGTCCGTCATCGAAAGGTTGAAGGATTTTCGAGCCTTTCAGGGCGCGCGCTATGCGGTTCTAATCGCTGCCATTTTCGCGCGTGCTGGTTTTGAGATTGAATGGATCGATGACAACAAGGCGTCCGGCAAGCACCCAGAATTTATCGCACCCCACACAGTTACGGGTAGGAAAGTTGGTGTGAAAACGAAGGGCCAGGCAACGCCCCGGAGCAATGAACTACATCGGTACGGTCTCGCCTGAAACACATCTCAAAGGCAACATTGATGACCTGTATGACAAGGAGATTCAACAAGCACCAAATGGCGACATATCTTTCCTGATCTTCATTGACCTCAATGTTCCCGACAGTCCACAGAAGGGACTTCCGTCATACTCGGATATTCCTGTCGATACTGTTCCTTGGATGAAGGAGATTCGTGATCGTCTCGTGGAGACTCAGAACGCTGCCACTGAGCCTACGCCTGAGAACGTAGTTCTGATTACAAACTTTGCGTTTTACTACGGCGATAACGATAGTCCGTCTCCTGCCGGGATGGGAGCGCTCTTTCCGTCGCTGAAACCAAGAGTGCCGAGCCTTGGTGATCCGATGATTGGTGACCACATATATTGCATTCAGACTTACGACACGGTTCCACGACGGATATAGAACGCGGGCGGGTGGCCTGCTCCTGGCCTCCATGAGGCTCCTTAATTTGGGCTACCCGGCACATTGGTAATGACCAGCGTACAACTGGCCGTCGACCAGACAGGATGCGAAGGAACCGTCCCTCAGCAGCAATGTCGATGCCGCTCACCATCGTCAAAAGAACATTGCCTTGCGCAGAGGTTCCCTAGCACTCCGGTGGGTCCGGGATCGGCGCCAGATAGGAACGTATTGTATTCAGAAAAAACATGTATCGGTTCTCCTTTGTCGAAACAGCTTGAGAACATAATGCGCATGTCGTTCGGTAACTCCCGACTCATACCGCTGAGCAACACGATCGGGAAAGATGCGTGTGCGGTGCGTAGACGCAATAAGAAATGAAATCCGTTAAGAGCGGGCATGTCAAAATCTAGTATCGCCAAG
>Ga0210401_10007187_pt1 | contig 11211 bp, 12 predicted proteins | sample IncBWH32MmetaG_FD_150866 | JGI IMG/M metagenome (GOLD analysis project Ga0210401, IMG submission 150866) | Forest soil microbial communities from Barre Woods Harvard Forest LTER site, Petersham, Massachusetts, United States - Inc-BW-H-32-M | ecosystem: Environmental > Terrestrial > Soil >... | reverse complement strand
GCTGCGCGATTTGTAGGCGATCGTTAGCGCATCGTCGACGCTGGGGGGATTGATATCTGAATAAGGTACTTGGTCGGCAAGTTCAAATTCTTGTCCGAGTGGCAGCCCGATGGCACGGCCGAGCGCCAGTTTCGAGACTTCAAAATTGTTGCGCGCGACGCTGAGGTTGTACTCCTCGGTATGCAATTGAACTTCGGTGCGCGTCGCTTCGATTCGCGGGGCCGTCCCTGCCTGCAGTTCGTCGAGCGCCTGATCGTAAAGAGCCCTCGCGTTTCGCACTTGCGCCTCTTGGGCCTGAATGCGCGAATTGGCCTCGATTATCTGTAAATAGGCATTGCCCACGGTAAGCGTGACTGCATCGAGGATGTCCTGGTAACTGAGTTGCGCCGCTTGTTCGGCGGTGCGCGCCGCCCGAAAACGCTGGATGGATTCGAAGCTGAAGAGCGTTTGGCTCACCGTTCCGTCCACAGAGGTGTAGCTGAACGGCCCGACGATATTAGGAATGCCCGGTATATGCTGTAACCCAAATGTTGCCAGGCTTAATTGCTCGACATTCTCTGAAACTCCCGCGCTGACCTGCGGCAACAGCTTGCTGAGCGCAACCAGTCGCTGACCGCGCGCGATGTGCGCGTTTTCTCCGCTTTCAATCGTGGCCAAGTTGTAGCGCAGGGCGCGAGTGATGGCGTCCCGCAGTGTCAAAGGCAGGACTTCATTGCTTGCAGGACCACTCGGGACACTTCCTGTGAGCGAGCTCGCCTGGCCTGCCCCGGCACTCGCAGCGGGATATTGACCCGCCGCCGGGATCACGCAACAGAAGATGACAGCCATCACTAAAATTAAACGAGGCGAACGGTGTCGAATCAGCCAAAACTTGATATCGTCGCTCATCACTTCTCCTCCTGGCCATTTCCGCGAATCTTGCGGGCGAGCCGTTTCAGGACCTGCTTCGTGAACACGCCCGAGGAGTGGAATCTGGCTCCTTCTTTCATCAGCTTAAGAAGTACGTTCTCTCCGTCCTCGGTGATGGCCGTAAGGCACTTCACATAAATCACAACGTCCCGACCGTCCGGATTTGCCATCGCCTTCCGCCACACGCTCGTCAACTCGGCGGCCCACGGGGCGACGAGTTTGCCCTCGACGACCAACCGGTGGCGCCTCTGGGTATCGAGAATCGAGATCTTCAACATTGCTTTTGCCCTCGACTCCGATAAGGGCAAGGCCCGTACCGAACTTCCAAAACCGTAAGTCGCTGAATTTTCAGGAGAAGAACGCCGGGCGTCGAAAATGTTGAAGGCGAAGAAGTCGAAGGAGTTGAAACTGTCGAAGCTATCGGGGAGAACTACAACAAAGAGGCGGATCGCAGATCAAGCATACTGCTTCGCAAAGATGCCAAATTTCTTCATGCGAGAGAGGAGAGTCGTGCGGTTCATTCGCAGACGCGCGGCTGCACCATCGGAACCACCCACGCGCCCCTTGCATGCGGTGAGCGCCTGTACGATCTCATTGCGCTGCTTCCTTACGTATTCGTCAACGACGCTGCTTTCGTCGCCTCGCGAATTTGTTTCTTCTCTAACCGCTTGCTTGACCTTATGCAGGTCGGCATGCAGCGACTCTTCTGTACTCGTTTTTCGGAGTTCTGCGAGCGGAGCATCAAGCGACTTGCTCCTTGTTAGGAGCACTGCTCGCTCCATGAAATTCTCGAGCTCACGGATGTTGCCGGGCCAGTCCCAAGCCGTCAATCCTTTCATCATGGCCGCAGGAACGGCTTCGATGCTCTTCTGCATTTCCCTGGCGAACTTTTGGACGAAATAGCTGACGAGCAGAGGAATGTCTTCCTTGCGATCTCTCAGCGGAGGGATACGGATCGGGAAGACATTCAAGCGGTAATACAGATCACTTCGAAATTCCTTGTTCGCAACCATCTTTTCGAGATCGCGATTCGTAGCTGCCACCAAACGGATATTCACCTTCCGTGTGTGCGTGCTGCCGAGACGTTCAAATTCCCGCTCCTGCAGGGCGCGCAGCAGCTTCGGCTGAATCTCAGGCGGGATGTCTCCCACTTCATCCAAAAACAAAGTGCCTTGATCCGCGAGTTCGAGGCGCCCAACCTTTTGGTTGATGGCCCCGGTGAACGCGCCCTTCTCGTGACCGAACAGTTCACTTTCCACAAGGCCGGTTGGGATTGCCGCACAGTTCAGTTTCACGAACGTGCGCTGCTGGCGACGGCTTCGATCGTGTAGCGCGCGTGCAATCAACTCTTTTCCCGTCCCCGTTTCGCCGAGCAATAGAACAGTAGAATCGCTGGGGGCAGCCGTTTCAACCAGTTGCAAAACGTGCTTTAGCGCCGGGCTGTTCCCAATGATCTGTTCAAAACCCATCTCGCTGCGAAATTCTTCTTCCAGATAGACTTTCTCCTGGGCGAGTTTGTCCTTGAGTTCAGAAATCTCCCGGTACGCCAACGCGTTTTCAACCGCGATTGCTATTTGCCCCGACGCCCGGTTGAGGAAATCGACATCTTCCGGCGAAAACGGAGTCGCTGTCGTGCGAAAAATCGAAAGAAGCCCGAGGCCCCGGCCGCGATTTACAAGCGGGATGCTACACAATGCCTCGATGCCCTCCGCGGTGGCGATGTCGTATGCGTCAGGCGTGAGCTCGTTGCGCACCCGCGCGTCGATGACTACCGGTTTCAAGGTATCCATCGCTTTCTTCGAGGCGCCGCTTGGTGTAACAAGCAACTCTTCCCTGGCGACTCCCTTGCCGTGCGGAAAATCCATGGCAAATAGCCTATATTTTCCCGACGCTGCGTCGGGAAGCGAAACAGCGACGGCATCAGCGTGTATGACTTCGCGTATGTTCGCTGCAATCGCGCGCAAGACCTCTCGCAAGTCGAGGCTCGACGTGATTCTGGTGCTCAGATTCAGGAGCAACTCAAGCCGCTCGTTTTGTCGCCGAAGTTCGTGGTCTGTGCTCATGGCCGTATGCGAGGCATCGCCAATTTGCCAGGCTGCGATCCAAATGATGCTCGATTCCGCACGGAAACCGCAAGCGCTGGCTTTCACAGGCGGCCCGGCTGCATGCGAGATGGGGCAAGATTTCATCGAGCGGTTTGGCCACCGTCAATCAACGTGCAACGACCCGGGGCTCGATATTCTTCGATCTGGTCGCGTAGCGGCCGGAGCGGCGGACCGGCGACAGCGGCGATCGCACACCCTATGCTGTCCAAAATGTTGAGTTTGAAACCTGCCGAATATCGGTCGTCAGGTGCTCCGGTCGAGCGGCAGCTGCAAAGGCGCCGATCCGTTCAACGGCTAAGCGAGTGTCTGCTTGCTGCTTAGGTGCAATGGGTTTGGTCATACCAGCAATCTCAATTTCTCCATGTCTCTTCGTAACTGGGCGACTTAGATTCCGTCATAGCGGGAATATCCACGTTCGGCCCAATAATCTCTTGGCTCTTCCGCGGAATACGTAATCTTCGTGATGGCCTTCACATTCTTCAAACCAAGTTTCACGGGCACCAACAGACGGAGCGGTGCTCCATGGTCCACGGTAAGGGGCTGACCATTGAAGTGCGTGGCGAGCAGTGTCTGCGGATGGCGGGCCGTCGCCAGATCGAGCGACATAAAGTAAAGGTCAGGATTTCCCGAGTCGTCGAGATTGACCGAAGACTCTACCCGCGCCCATCTAGCTTGCGACACCGGTGGATAGGCCCGTATGAGATTATCGAATCGTAAACCAGCCCACCATGCGATCGCACTCCAGCCTTCGACGCAAACCAGCCGCGTAATCTGCTCATGGAGCGAGAACTGAGACGTGAGATTCCGAATATCAATAGAAATGCTTAGGCCGGAAGCGAGCCCATCCAGAGTCAGATTCCATCCGGAAATATAGCCTGGATCGGGAGTTGCTCCGTTGTAGTTGGTCTTGAGCGGGGTAATCTGCGATTTGGTGTATGTTGGCACTCTACGATTTTTTGAGTAAAGTGCTTCCGCCACGTCACCATCGATACGCAGTGCTTTGTTCAGAAACCACTCCTTGCCAGGGGAGTCCATATTTCGATGCACACTCAAGCGGCTGAGCGTATCTTGAGGCAGGAGAAACCCACCGCCTGCTAGCGCTGCCACTGCGCCAGCGCCAAACAACAGAACGTCGCGCCGGGTCAGCTGATGCAAACGCGCGGGAGCCATCTCAATCTTCTGGGGAGGCTGCTCTGCAAGAAAACATTCCGGCTTCTTCATCGCGACAGATTTCGCAATTACAGATGGATTTCTATTTTTCTTATTGATCATGTGCGATCACCTCCGGCGGCTCTGCACGTGTTGACCAACCCACGATCATGCTGCGCAAAGTGTCCCACCCGTCGGCGAAAACCAGAATCACATGCGGCACAACGAAGAGGATGTAGATCCACATGAGCCAGAAATGCCAGACACGCGCCGCGTTATACCCCCCAAAGATTGCAGCCAGCCAAGGAAGCTGCATGGGCTTGTGAATCGCCCAGCCCGTCGCGACTGAAAGGCAGCCTGCGACCGGAACGGAAAAGTATGCTGCGCGCTGGAGCGCGTTGTACTTTGTGTTAAAACGGGGATGCAGCCATTTTCTGCGTATCAATTTGGCGAAGGGAAATCCGATGTAGTAACGAAACATTTTCAATGCTTCAAATCCGTCGGTCCGGCGAGGCAGCAACGACCGCCAGCCTCCCCCCAAATCCAAGCCCGCTACGTACACCATGCCGTTCAACATGAATAAATACGCGCACAACCAATGCAGACGCAGAGCCGAAGCTAACATTCCCGGTCCAAGACTTATGTGGTTGTAAATCCAATCGGGCGGCCTGCTGTAGTGATGCAGTCCCGGCACATTTTCGCAGATCCAGATTCCAATATCCGCCGCCACATCGAAGTTCCCAGTAATCGGATCCGGCTTGTGTTGATAGATCGGCGAAGCCCAGTAAATGGATATGCCGCTGAGAATGAGGCCGAGAAGGATCGGCACATTCAGCCAGTGACTCCAGCGCACCAGGAGATGGTGTTTCTTTGCTACGAGCACGCCCAACTGCTCCGGCGACGTGCTCGTGGAGTTCTGTTCATTATAAGCTGACGTTGAATGGCTCATCGACCGGAACCTTTACTGCAAGGGATTGGGAGACGCCGCTGGAATGATGAGGAGTATCTTGTCCGTCGCAAGCGTTCCGTCCGGCAGCTTCTCAGTCGCCGCATAGACGACATCGCCAGTAGCGAATGTGACCGGTTCAGGTGTGACTTCCGTCACGGGGACATTTGCAGGCACGGAGATCGTCTTGGAGCTTTCCTGATACTGGACCACCAGGGTGGTGCCGCCGCCTTTCTGTAACGTGCCATTCGTCATGCGGGAGTGCGATACGGCAGGGCGAGAGACGGAGCCATTGGTCATTCTGCTGTGAGTCGTTGCACCCGGCGGGTCTGTCAGAACACTACCTTCCGCAGCTCCACTTAGTTCCGCTGGAAATATGATGATCTGCTTCGCTACTTCTTTTCCATCCGCCTGCTCAGTCGACGCAACGCCGACGTAAGTCGAGGGCGTGACGTGATTCAAATCCGACGGTACCTGCTTATAAGTAGTGAGGGGCTGCTTGACGTCAACGTGGACGACGCCTGAAGGCGTCTGAACGTCGAGTGAGCTGCCTGTAAATGACTGGACTTTTCCAATCATACCGGGGATAGGAGGGGCCGCTTGCACTTGGGCCCAGACTGTACCAGGAATTGCCTGCGCGGCCAGCTGCAAGAAGAATGCGAGGTGCAGTGATCGGCGCTTCATTCGGAAATCCATCCAACCACGCGTGCCAGCGACTTTTGCTGTGTACAAAACTGTTTCGAGTCTCATGGTGAGTTCTCCTTCAATAAGTTAATTTAGCTGTGCGTTGGGAATTGTGGATTGACTCAAACGCGTCGCACGGTTGCCAGTAAGCCAGAGGCGAGGGGGCAAAACAATTGGACGATGGTATCGCCGATACTTTCGTATCAGTCGGTGACCGGAGGCTTCGACATCAGCGGACCGATACGAAAGCACAATGGACAGGCTCCCAAGAATGGCGCATCCTCAGGCGTGGAGTGCGCCAAGAAAAGACCTGACCGGAGACTCTATCAACCACTCGATGATCCATCTCGATAGAAAAGGAGATACACAATGCCCTTCGTCACAGTAGGAAAGGAAAATTCAGGAAACGTCGAACTTTACTATGAAGACCACGGCTCGGGGAAGCCGGTCGTTTTGATTCACGGATACCCACTGAGCGGCGCGTCTTGGGAGAAGCAAACGGCCGCACTTCTCGCTGCGGGTTACCGCGTCATCGCCTATGACCGGAGAGGCTTCGGGAAGTCCAGCCAGCCAACTACCGGCTACAACTACGACACGTTCGCTGAGGACCTTCGTTCATTAATCACCCACCTCAACCTGCGTGATTTCTGCCTGGCCGGCTTCTCGATGGGGGGTGGCGAGGTGGCACGCTACCTGGGAAAATACGGTTCCAAGGATGTGAGCAAAGCCGTGATCATTTCAGGTGTGCCCCCGTTCCTTCTCAAGACGGCCGACAACCCGGAGGGTGTGGACGCCAGTGTCTTTGCGGGGATCGAGAAAGCGGTGGCTGCCGACCGCTATTCGTTCTTCACTGGTTTCTTCCAGAACTTTTACAACTCTGACGTTTTCCTGGGGAAGCGCGTCAGTGAACAAGCCGTGCAGGCCAACTGGAACCTCGCGGCTAGCTCCTCTGCCACCGCCAGCCTGGCGTGTGTCGCAACCTGGCACGAAGACTTCCGCAAGGATCTGGCGCGTATCGATGTGCCCACGCTGGTGATTCACGGTGATGCCGACCGCATCCTTCCCATCACGGCTGCAGGACTGCGCACCGCCAAGCTCATCAAAGGGGCACGCCTGCTGGTCGTGAAGGACGGTCCACACTGCATCACGTGGACGCACGCGGAAGAAGTAAACGCCGAATTGCTGAACTTCCTTGGTGGGAAGGCCGGCAAGTCGCAGAGTCAATCTGCCTAGGAAATCAACCCGGGGGCAGCAGAAGGAAGCGCTTCCTAGCACTCTCCCGAGCTGCCTCGAACTATCTATAGCTGATTAGCGCCGATTTGCACCGAGTTGGCCCACGGACATCATGCACCACTAGGTCAGCACCAGTTCCATGTACACGTCGGCCCGGTCGTAGGGTGACGGAGTCACCTGTGTTGGGTGGAGGCGCCGGAACCCGACCGATTCGTATAGCCGGATCGCTGGTTCTAAGATGTGGTTTGTTTCGAGATAAAGTCTGCGCGCCCGCATACGCCGTGCTTCTTCAATCGCAGCGTGCAGCAAGCGGCGACCTATGCCCCTTCCCTGGTACCCGGGCGTGACGGCCATCTTTGCCACTTCGAATTCGTCCTCGCTCATGCGAAGCAGTGCGCAGCACCCAATAGTCTGGCCGCCGGCGCTCGCGATCATAATTTGCCCACCTCGTTCAATGATGGACTTCATCGGATCGCCTAATATTGCTTGATCCTTTCTCTCTACCTTGAAATAGTGCTTGATCCATTGCTCATTGAGCGTTCGAAACGCCGCTTCGTCGCCTGTCTGGAACGAACGAATAAGCACCCCTTCCGCACATGAATCCGGACTATGCGAAGACATCCTCTTGTTCCCCCTGACCTGATGTTGCATCCTGTGCGTCATTTCGGTGCATGATTGCATCAGCTTCCGCCATTAGCATGTCATCTTCGTCCCCAATCCGGATCTCTCGCCTAATGGTCGTGACCTCCATTTCCGTGCCTGTTAAGCTCGATTCAAGGCGTCGACATCAACGATGGCCTTCGCAAAGGCTTCCGGAGCCTCCTGCGGCAGATTGTGCCCGATGCCGCCGGTGAGGTTGCGATACTCGTACCTGCCGACGTACTTCTTGGCATAGACGCTCGGGTCGGCATGCGGTGCGCCGTTCGCGTCGCCTTCCAACGTGATTGTCGGACAAGCGATCGTTGGAAATGTCGCGATCTTCTTCTCCAGTTCATCGTATTTTCGCTCGCCGGACTCCAGGCCCAAATACCAGCGGTAGTTGGAGAGAGAGATACGAACGAAATCCGGATTTTCAAACGCCGCTGCGGAGCGCTCGAACGTTTCATCGTCGAACGTCCACTTCGGTGAGGCTTGCTCCCAGATGAACCGGTTGAAGTCCTTGGTGTACTTGGCGTAACCAGCTTGACCGCGGTCTGTGGCGAAATAGAACAGATACCACCATTTGTTCTCAGCGCTTGGCGGCAGCGGCGTCTGGATGGCTGCCTGGCTACCAACGAGATAGCCGCTCACCGAGACCGGGGCCTTGACGCGCTCGGGCCAGAGAAAAGCGAGAAGGTTCGCATTTCTCCCACCCCAGTCAAATCCCCCCATGACCGCTTTATTGATTTTGAGTGCATCCATGAAGCTGATGGCATCGGCTGCGACCGCGGCCGGCTGAGCGTTGCGAGGCGTCGCGGCGGAGAGGAACCGCGTTTCGCCTTAGCCTCGCAAATATGGCACGAGAACACGGTAGCCAGCCGCTGCGAGTATAGGAGCGACATCGACGAAGCTGTGAATATCGTAAGGCCAGCCGTGGAAAAGAAGCACCGGGGGGCCATCCGCCGGTCCGGCTTCCGCATAGGCGATGCTGAGTACGCCGGCGTTGACGTGCTTTAGTGGGCGGAATGATGCGTTTGTGCCCTGCTTAATCTGGGGATCATTGGCCGGTTTCGCGTTGCTGGATTGAGCTTCCAAAGAACCGATCATGCCAAACTCGGCGGCCGCAATAGTCATGGCCGCGGTGGCGACAAAACGGCGTCGATTATGGTTGATTTCTTCTGATACTTTGATTGTACTCATTCTCGAATCTCGTTTTTCTCGATTGGATCGCGCTTAATGAATGTCCTTTCCTGTTCTCCTTGCAACAAAACCTGTCCGTTGAACGCCAGCCTCACATCGTTAAAACGACGCGGAACTGCGCATTGCCACTCATCATTCGTGCGTAAGCCTCGCCCGCCTTTTCGAGCGGATAGGTTTCAATCATGGGACGCACACCGCTCAATTCGGCGAAACGCAGCGTGTCCTCGGAATCGGCTGGTGTTCCGGCGGCCCAGCCTTGAATTGTTCGGCTTCCGGAAATGAGCTGGATCGGCGTGACCTCAACGGGATCAAACGTCGCACCGATTACTACGAGCTTGCCGTTCGGCCCCAGACCGTCGATCAGCGCAGACATGGCTTTCGAGTTCGGGGCTGTTGCCAGAATGACCTGTGCGCCGCCCAGTTTTTGCAAAGCCTCTGCTGCATTCGTCGCTTTGCTGTCAATGTACACGCTCGCTCCGAGTTTCTTGGCGAGCGCCGCGTTTTCGGACCCGCGCCCGATGGCCGCAACGTTGTAACCGAACTTGTTCGCGAATTGAATTCCGAGGTGACCCAGACCGCCGATACCCTGCACGGCGACCAGGTCGCCAGGCATGGCGCCGCTGTGCCGCAGGGCGTTGTAAGTAGTAATTCCGGCGCAGAGCAGCGGCGCTGCTTCCACGTCAGTTAGACTTTCCGGTATGGCCACCAGAGCCTCCATGGGAGCAACCATGTATTGCTGGTATCCGCCGTCATAACTGATGCCCGGAATTTTCAAATTGCGGCAATTGCGAAAATCCCCGCGTCGGCACGAAGGGCACGTGTTGTCCTGCCCGCCGTGCCAGCCGACTCCGACGCGCTGCCCCTTCTTCCAACCGGAAACGCCGGCATCCAGTTCATCGATGATGCCCGCGACTTCATGTCCTGGAACTCGGGGATACTCAATGCCGGGCCAGGCGCCTTCTTTCGTGAGCGCATCACTGTGGCAAATACCGCAGGCCTGCACCTTGATGCGCACCTGTCCCTCATCCGGATTAGGAATCTCGCGCTCGACGATTTGGAAATCGGCGCCCGGCTTGGGAACCTGCGCCACCTTCATTGGTGCCAATGCGAATTTTGTACTTGCCATAGATCCTCCCTTTGCGAAAACTTTAGAAATATCAATTCCAAACGATTCCAAAGGCCGCGAGCTTTTCTTACCCCGCGACCTCGAAAATAATTTCCAGCTCGACCGGCGTACCGAGCGGAAGGCTCGCGACGCCATACACCAGGCGGCAAGGGTTCTTGTCTTTTCCGAAGACATCTTGCAGCAACTCCGAAGCGGCGTCAGCGACTTTTGGGTGTTCGCGGACATCGCCCACTGTGGCTACGGAAACGCCGAGCCGGACGACCCGAGTAACTTTGTCGAGCGATCCTAAATACTCCCGTGCCACGGCGAGGCCATTCAATGCCGCAAGACGCGCCGCGGCGCGCCCTGCCTCCACATCGAGCTCCGCTCCGATGCGTCCAATATATTTCGCACTGCGGCCTTCGGTGGGCAGCATCCCAGTCAGAAAGAGCAGATTGCCCGTATGCACCGCTTCCGCATAGGTGCCGAACGGCTCCGGCGGCGCCGGGAGCTTGATGCCAATTTCTTTCAGCCGCTGCTCGGCGCTGGCCGGCCGGGAGGGAGTTTGCAGTTGCTGTTTCGTATTCATGCATCTTTCTCCTAAACGATCACCCTTTTTTCGTACACCTACCAACGGCCAGCGTGAACACCGCCGTCCACGTGGATGACCTCTCCTGTTACTTGACCCGCCTGTACCAGGTAGAGGACAGCGTCCACAACGTCCTGTACGTCTGCGATCTCCCCCATTGGCTGCAACTGTTTAAGGAAGTCCTTGGGATCATCCTTGTGCATTGGCGTATTCACCACGCCAGGAGCTACAGCGTTGAAGCGGATACCTTGTTTTGCATACTCAATCGCGAGACTCCGAATGATTGCATTCAGGCCTCCTTTAGTAATCATTGGGACCGAGCCATTTACGCCAAGGATCGGCTGATCGGCAAGCGCCGCGGTGATGCTAACGACGCTCCCTGATTTCTGCTTCAGCATCTGCTTCACAGTAAGCTGAGTGATGTAGAGGAATCCCAGCAGGTTCGTTGAAACCAAGGCGTTGAAGTCCTCAGTAGAAAATTCCGTGAAAGGCTTCGTGAAAAAGATTCCGGCGTTACTCAGCAGAACATCGATACTTCCGAAGTTCATGATTGCTGCTTCGACGACCTTGGCGGCCGTCTCCGGCTTCCCAATATCGCCATCGATGAGAACCAGGGCGGTCGAGGCAGTCAACTGTTGACTTACATGGCGAG
>Ga0210401_10007185_pt1 | contig 11212 bp, 8 predicted proteins | sample IncBWH32MmetaG_FD_150866 | JGI IMG/M metagenome (GOLD analysis project Ga0210401, IMG submission 150866) | Forest soil microbial communities from Barre Woods Harvard Forest LTER site, Petersham, Massachusetts, United States - Inc-BW-H-32-M | ecosystem: Environmental > Terrestrial > Soil >... | reverse complement strand
GTGCAACCCTGGAGGTCGACCGGTCGAATGACCAACCGCCGCTTAAATTTGAGATACATTCGCTCGTGGTTCGATCTTATGGCCCCTCAAATCCCTGGTCCTACCGTGTCATCATGCAGAACGCCGAGCCGCCGGGCCAAATTAGCTCCTACGGGCACTTCGGGCCGCTTAACCTGAATGATCTGGGCTCCACGCTACTTTCGGGCTCGTACAACTTTCAGCAAGCCAACCTCAACGTGTTTCATGGAATCGCTGGGACGCTCTCGTCGGGCGGCGATTTCACCGGGCGGCTAGGTGATGTCGCTGTTCGCGGAACAGTTGATATTCCGGACTTTGAGGTGGTGACTAGCGATCACGAAGTGCATTTGAGCTCGCGGTTTCGCGCCAATGTGAACGGCACGAACGGCGATATCTTCTTGAATGAAATACACACGTCATTTCTTCAGACGGTGGTTGGAGGGGAGGGGAGCATAGCGAGCAAATCTGGGCAAAAGGGGAAAACGACCTCATTGGAACTGGAAGTGAATGAAGGGCGCATACAGGACTTGTTGCGGTTGTTTGTAACGGCAAACCGTCCGCCGATGAACGGACAGACACGTTTGAAAGCGCACGTTCTAATACCTCCTGAGGGACGGCCGTTTCTGAAGGAGCTTATCCTGCAGGGCGATTTCGGAATTGACGAGGCAGCGTTCACAAAGCCCCCCACGCAAACGCAAGTTGATGAGCTGAGCGACAGAGCGCGCGGCGAGAAGAAAGACAAGGATAAAGATAAGAATGAAGACAAGAATAAAACGGCATCCGAATCGGATACGGACGATCTGGAAAATGTAGTCTTGAACTTGCGGGGCCGCGTGGAAGTGCGAGACGGCGTCGCGAAGTTTTCGGACCTGTCTCTTAACGTGCCAGGAGCGTCAGCTCGCATGAGCGGCAGCTACTACCTTTTGAACCAACAGATTGATTTGCATGGAACACTAAAGACCGAGGCCCATTTATCGCAGGAGACGCGCGGAATCAAATCAGCTTTATTGAGGCCGTTTGATCCTTTGTTCAAGGGGAAGAAGGCCGGGGCCGAGATTCCCGTAAAGGTCACCGGGACATACCAGAATCCTCAATTCGGCTTCGACGTAATGAGCAAGCTCAAGCCCCACTAGGATGAGTTCTCGCTATAGGGCTGCACTCTCAGGCACCTCGCTTTGATTCAGACCTCACTTGCACAACGATTCCTTCGTCCGCGCGAAGCGAGACGCCCTGGTCCACATCCTCTCCGGCACGATCGAGATGGGTCGAGAGCAGCACTCGCCCAGAGGGAAGCGATACTCGCGCCGGTTCATCTCCCAGGTTCAGGGTAACAGCAAATCGCTCATCACCTTCGCGTCGTTCGTAGCTCAAGATCTTCCCCTGAACGCCCACCGCTTCGGTTGCTCCACGCGTAAGCACCGGATGGTTTCGCCGCAATTCAACGAGACCACGATAGAGATTCAGTATCGATCCGCAGGACTCACGCATTGCCGCCACATTTACGCTGGCGTGGTCCGCTCCCAAAGGCAGCCATGGCTCTCCCGAAGTAAAGCCCCCACGAAGTGATCCGTCCCATGGCATTGGAGTCCGCTCAGGATCGCGACCCAACCCCAGCCCCGGCTCATTTTTCTCGGCCGGGTCCTGAACCTGTTCGGGCCCAACGGGAACGTCCTTCATCCCGATTTCCTCGCCGTAATAAATGGTGGGCGTGCCGCGCAGAGTAAGCAGCAGCATTGCGGCAACCCGCGCTTGCGCCTCACCGATTCTCGAGGCGATCCGCGCCTTATCGTGATTTCCCAGCACCCAGTTTGGCCACGCTCCCTGCGGCAACGCCGCTTCGTACTCTTCCATGATCCGAGCGACACTCGGCGCATTCCAAGCAGTTCGAATAAGCTGAAAGTTGAACGGTAAATGCGCGCCCTTCAGATCGCGTCCATAGTAGGTAACCAACTCCTCGATCGGCAGATAAATTTCGCCGATCAGAACAGGATCCGGGTACGCGTCCATTACACCCCGCATCTCGCTAATAACCGCGTGAACCTCAGGCCGATTAGCGGTATAGACTGGCAACATCCGCTTGTACGATGATTCACCGGGAACGTAGCCGGTATTCACAGGATTGTCGCGAAACTTATCGTCCTTGATCAGCATCCAGAGCACATCGACACGAAACCCATCGACGCCGCGATCAAGCCAGAAACGCAGCACCTCGTACATCGCTTGCTTCACCGCAGGATTTCGCCAATTGAGGTCTGGCTGCTCCTTCAAAAATGAGTGGTAGTAATACTGTTTCGTCGTTTCATCCCACTCCCACGCTGGTCCACCGAAATGGCTCAGCCAATTGTTAGGGAGACTGCCCCCTGCCCTGGGATCTTTCCAGATGTACCACTCTCTTTTCGGACTCTCGCGTGAGCTTCGACTTTCAAGAAACCAGGGATGCTGGTTCGAACTGTGGTTGGGCACGAAATCCAGAATGACCCTAAGGCCCCGAGAATGCGACTCGGCGACCAACCGGTCGAAATCCGCAAGACTGCCAAAGATCGGGGCTACATCGCAATAATCTGCAACGTCATATCCAAAATCCGCCATGGGCGAAGGATAAATTGGAGAAATCCAAATCGCGTCGATGCCAAGACTCACAACATGGTCAAGGCGCTGAATAATTCCTGGGAGATCGCCAATTCCATCGCCGTTGGAATCCTGAAACGACCGCGGATAAATTTGATAGATGACGCAACGCTGCCACCACGCCAGTTCCTTCACGCGCCAGGCCCCCAGATCAGTAGTCCAAACTAATATGGCTCAAGGTAAAATCGATCTGCAAGCTCATAAGCGGTGACTTGGACCTTCCGAGGACTCCTCGTGATCAACGACCTCTGGTACAAAAACGCAATCGTCTATTGCCTCTCCGTGGGAACCTACCTCGATACCAACGCCGACGGCATCGGCGATTTTCAAGGCCTCCTGCGACGACTCGATTATTTACAAGGGCTCGGGGTAACGGCGATTTGGCTGCTTCCCTTCCAGCCGACACCGGGTCGCGACGATGGGTACGACGTTTCTGATTATTACGGAGTTGATCCTCGCTACGGTTCGCTGGGAGACTTCGTCGAGTTCACGCAGGGATGTAGACAGCGGGGCCTCCGAGTCCTGATCGATCTGGTTGTGAATCACACCTCAGATCAGCATCCGTGGTTTCAAGAGGCGCGCAAAGATCCAAAGTCGAAGTATCGCGACTGGTACGTTTGGTCGAAGAAGAAACCGCGAGACGCGAACAAGGGCATGGTCTTCCCGGGCGTCCAGAAGTCCACATGGAATTACGATGATGCTGCAAAAGCCTGGTATTTCCATCGGTTCTACGATTTTCAGCCCGACTTGAATACTTCGAATCCAGAAGTGCAAGCGGAAATTTTAAAAATAATGGGGTTCTGGCTTCAGTTAGGTGTCTCCGGATTCCGCATGGATGCGGTGCCTTTCGTCATTTCTGCCAAAGGCCCCAATGTTCGACGGCCCGTCGAGAATTACGACATGCTCCGCATGCTTCGCGAATTTCTCACCTGGCGCGAAGGTGATGCCATCATTCTCGCGGAAGCGAACGTAATTCCACACGTGGACATGAATTACTTCGGCACCTCCGGAGAGCGCTTGCAAATGATGTTTAATTTCGAGGTCAATCAACATCTGTTTTACGCACTCGCTTCCGCCGACACTCGTCCTCTGATCAAAGCCCTGCAGACCACCAAGCCGCGCCCTGCCACTGCGCAATGGGCCCAATTCTTACGGAATCACGATGAGCTCGATCTTGGCCGCCTGACCAAGAAGCAGCGCGATGCGGTTTTCGCTGCGTTCGGCCCTGAACCGAATATGCAGCTCTACAAGCGAGGGATTCGACGCCGTCTGGCGCCGATGATGCAAGGTGATCGCCGGCGGCTCGAGCTCGCCTACAGCTTGATGATGACTCTTCCCGGCACTCCCGTGTTCCGTTACGGGGACGAAATCGGAATGGGCGACAATCTTGATCTGCCCGAACGCAACTGCGCCCGTACGCCAATGCAATGGTCCAACGAACCGCGAGCCGGATTCACGGAAAGCGATCGGCCCGTACTTCCGGTCATCTCCCAAGGTGCTTACGGCTTCGAGCATGTAAATGTCGCAGCGCAGAAGCGCGATCCCAACTCCTTAATGGACTGGACCGAGCGCATGATCCGTATGAGGAAGGAGGTTCCCGAGATAGGTTGGGGCGATTTTTCAATCATTCCGACAGGCAAACCAGAGGTGCTTGCGATCCACTATGACTGGCGCAACAATTCCGTGCTGTTCGTGCACAACCTGAGTGCCGTTCCCACAGAGGTCGAATTCGGCTCTGCCGGGAAAGTCGATGGCCAGCTCGTCAATCTTCTGGCGAGCGATCACAGCACTCCCGACGCCTCGGGCAAGCATTGCATTCTGCTTGAGCCCTATGGCTACCGTTGGTTTCGTATCGGTGGGCTCGATTACCTGCTGAAGCGAACCGAAACCTAGGCAACATGAAGGAATTGCGCGTTCAATTTGCAGGCAGACCGTACCGAATTTGTTTTGCGTTTGAACCCCGCCAGACTGGAATTCTTTTGATTGGTGGAATTAAGTCTGCAAGAACTGGACTTCGAAAATGGTCGCTACCGCAGACAGGATTTACGATGCCTACCTAGCTGAACTGAAGAAGGAGGGACTTCTCTAATGGCGCGAATGAAATTTAGCGAACTCGCAAAGCAGACGATGACGCCGGAATCCATCGCTCGAGCGCGAAAAGCAGCCATGAAGGAAATCGCCGCGATGGAGCTTGCCGAATTACGAGACGCTCTACAAGTTACGCAGGCTGATCTCGCCGAACGTATGAAAGTCTCCCAAGTCGCGATTTCAAAACTCGAAAAGAGGAATCGAAACATCCACGGTCGATCAGCTTCGATCCATCATCTCCGCAATGGGCGGGAACCTGATCATCATCGCGGACTTCGATGACCGGAAAGTGGAACTCAGTCATATTGGCAATGCGGGAAATTCCTACGTTAAGAAAGCCCGCCGTCACGCCCTAAAGGCACGTCCACTGCGTACTGAATCTGCCTAACCCTGGCCAAGTCTCTGGTGACCTATACGCTGACGAAGCCGAAAGGGCTGCAATCGCCGCCGACACCGCGGGCACATAGATGAGCCAGTCTGGTTGGCCCGAGCCGGCCTTACGAATCGCATCAGCAAGCTGACTTACAAGTTGTTGGTCGGTTGGCCGTGGCATAACGATTCGAAATCTCCGAGACTGAACCCCTCGCTGAGACAAAGGTGTGCATCACACCCTGCTTCAGAGAGGGATTGCTGTCCCAATGTCATGTCCTATCCGCTAAAGAACGTCACTACCGCCGCTGGCATTCCACGCTGACGCGCCAGATTACATCCTGGGCCCGAGACTAGGATTCTAGCAGGGCGCGTAACTTGTGGGCGTATCTGCGACTTGAGGTGATCACCGTACCTTCTGCCAGTAGGATGTCGTATACCCCATCGAACATCGGACGAATCTCGCTGATGCGGGCAGTGTTGACGATGGCCGATTTGCGCACGCGGATGAAGTGGTGTGGGGCGAGCTTCTCTTCCAGGTGTGCCAGGGTTTCGCGCAACAGGTGACTGTCGGTGGCGGTGTGTATCGAGGCATAGTTTCCCGTGGCTTCGATCCACAGAACGTGGGAAACGGGAACAAAGAAAATGCGCTTCTTGTCCTTTACCACGAAGCGTTGCAAGGGGCGGAGACTACGGAGGGATTGGAGCAGTGGTTCGAGACTTCGATTAGCTTTCCCGCGCTGTTCGAGGACCTGGCGTGCGTGAGCCAGGGCCTTGGCAAATCGCCGCTTATCAAACGGTTTCAAGAGATAGTCAACAGCGTGCACTTCGAATGCACGAATGGCGTGCGCATCATGAGCCGTAACGAAGATATATACGGGAGCGCGGCCGGTGGAAGGCTCGACATTTTCGATGACTCCAAAACCATCCAGATCAGGCATGAGCACATCGAGAAAAACGATGTCGGGATGAAGTTCATTGATCTGCTCGACCGCACTGATTCCGTTGGCCGCCTCGCCTACAACTTCAATGCCGTTGTGTTCGGCCAGATAGCGACGGATACCGCGGCGGGCGATCGGTTCGTCATCAACGATGAGGACTCGTGTCTTCATGCGAACTCCTCAGTGGAATGGTGATGATGGCCTCACAGCCTCGACCGTTGCCCCCGGTAAGTTCCAGCGACGACTCGTCGCCGTAGAGCTGTTTCAAGCGTGACTGGATGTTGGTGAGTCCGACGCCGAAGCGCAGGGGCGATCCCGGTGCCGGACCCGGGCCATCATCGCGGACGCAGAGGCAAACTCTGCCGTTGTGGCGTTTGGCAGAGATCTCTAGCCGGCCTGCGGCGGAATCGACGCTGAAGCCGTGCTTGATGGCGTTCTCAACCAGAGGCTGAAGCGCCAGGCTGGGTACATAGATTGCGAGAAGGTCCGGTGGCACGTCCATCTGAACTTTCAAGCGATCGTGAAAGCGTGTCTGTTCGATCTCCAGATACTTGCCGACGAACTCGAGCTCGCTCTGCAAGGTGATCTCGTTCTCGCGCCGTTCGAGGGCCATGCGCAGCAAGTCGCCGAGGCAGACTAGCAGATGGCTGGCAGCATCGACGTCTTCCTGCATCAGGATTCCAATGGTGTGAAGACTGTTGAACAAAAAGTGCGGATGTAACTGGCTCTTGAGGTTCTCAAGTTCGGCATGGGAGAGCTGCATCTCCAGTCGCGCCGCGATGGTCTGGCGCTCCATAGCGGCCTGGTAAAAGTGGATCGACTGATACAATCCCATAACTAACCAGTAGGTAAGCATGCCAGTGAAGCTCATCGATAAAACACTGACTGCGAACGGCGAGAGAAGGTGCAGCACGCCCGGATCAGGTATGCGAAAAACTGACCGCAGAAGTCCAAGGCTCAGAGCGTATTCGGTGACAGCTGCCAGGGGAGCCATCATGAGCGACGTGATTGCGTGGATCGCTATATGAGGTACAAACCTCGGCCCCGTCAACGGGAACCGTTTGGCCAGACCAATCACAAGCGGAGTGTACGCTGCCCATACGTACCAGTAGACAAGTTCGAGCGCACCCAGGGTCACCCAGCTGACCTGGGTACCCATTAACTTCACCAGCACGATCCTGCGCACGGCAAATAACAGTCCTACGATCGTCCACGCACACAGGATCAAAATCCATCTCGCCCGTCCCATATCTGGTGTGGCCTGCAGCAATGGGTGTGTCGACCCTCCGGCACGGATTATAGCTGAACCTTCGAAGGAGACATCACTGAGGACAGGGCCATCGAGAGCGCCAAGTTCTCTCGGCAAAGCAATTTCACTGGTCCACCGGTCCAGGTTTGCGAGCCGGCAATCGGGCAGTTGCTGGCAAAACCCGGAAACTCCACAACGATCGCGGCTGTAGAAGGGCCTTTGTCTAGGTTGACTGGGGAGAAAGGTAAGGAGCTCAAGACTCCACGTGCTGCCATACCAATGCAACGAAGTGTTTGAAACAGAAGGTACAAAGTCGTTGGCCGCCAACCGCCCAGACGTTTGTGCTGGATACCGCTGCCACACTTTGAATTCCGGTTTTGCCCGGTGAACGGATCCGTGGCAACAGTATTTGACGGCCAACTCTGACCGCTTGTCTCATTTCGGACGCCGCATGTCACTTTTCCTGCAAACACTGGTTTTTCGCGGCATATGTTCCGCGAGCAGGAGCATCGCCAAGAACGAATTGGCGTAGGGATGACGCTGTGGCCGACAGGGCCTACAAGAGGAGAAGAGGCGAATGAAATCGAGATTGGCGACTTACATGAATCTGGGGGGGGCGGATTCTGGTCCCCACGTTACTGGCGGTAATCGTAACGGCTGCAGTGTGGGCGCAAGGTGCTCCTGCCGTCAGTTCGGCAGAAGCGCGACAAGCGATTCAAGCCGGTTACGCCGATTGGGCTAAAGCGCGTGTGGCGCTGGATATGAACACGATCGACAGGATGCTGGCTCCGGATTTCTACGTCCAAACTCCCGACCAAAAACATACACGACAGGAGTTTATCGATAGCATGCATTCACTGAAGATAACGCGATATGACGCCAGCGTGCTGACGGTCGAACCCAGAGGCAACGACTGGTCGGTAATCATATCCGCGAAAGTAGAGGTCGAGACCAAGGACAAGGATGGCAAAACGAGCAAGGGGTACAGAGTGTCGGTTGCACGGGATGGCTGGAGAAAATTGAACGACAACCAGGAGTCCGCCGATCGCAAACTGGTAACTAAATAAGATTCTGTGATATTGACCGAGAGGAGCGTCTTCATGGGGACTTTACTTCAGGATGTTCGCTATGGTTTGCGCATGCTGGTCAAGAAGCCCACATTCACGATCGTGGCTGTCCTGACGCTGGCTCTGGGCGTGGGAGCCAACACGGCAATTTTCAGTATCGTGAATGCCGTGTTGCTGCGTTCTCTGCCCTACCGCGATCCCGATCGTTTGGTACGGATCTTCTTTAACGAGCCCGGCGTAGGATTGCGGGACGTTAGTTTTTCCAAGCCCGAAATGGATGACCTGCAGACGCGAGCGGGTGTATTTGAAGATGTGAGCCCGATCTATGAGGGTAGCGAGAATTTGACCGGCACCAAACAGCCCGAGCGGGTCGAGGGGGTCAATACCAGTTTTAGCTACTTTTCCATGCTGGGTGTGATCCCACAAATTGGACGGTTGTATGGTCCGCAGGACTTCGTGCCTGGTTTCGCTCCAGAGGCCGTGATCAGCGATGGCCTGTGGCGCCGTGCCTATGGCGCCGATCCGAACGTTCTCGGCCGTAGCATCCGGATCGACAATGATCCCCTTACAATTATTGGGGTTCTGCCACGCGGATTTCGCCATCCTGGACCGACGACTTCCGGCGACGCGGAAGTGTTTGGCGCCGGCGGATTCAGCGGAGATCCCTTTCCCCCGCCAATACGTGGTAACCGGGTTTTAGTATCTGGAATCGGACGACTTAAGCCTGGCCTGACACTGGCGCAAGCTCAGGCGCGGCTCACTGCCATGGCCCAAGAATTGCGGCACGACTTTCCCACGGATTACCCGCCGCAGGCGCAATGGACAATTGAGATTCAACCCTTGCAAGAAACTTTGGTGGGCAATGTGCGGCCCATGCTGCTGGTGTTACTGGGTGCGGTAATCCTGATCGTTTTCATCGTATCGTTAAACATTGCCAATCTCCTCTTGGCGCGCGCTTCGGGGCGACAACAAGAGATGGCGGTGCGGTTAGCGCTGGGGGCGAGCCGCGGCCGCATGGTGCGCCAGATGCTGACCGAGTCCATGTTGCTGTCGCTCATCGGGGGTGCCGCGGGAATCGTAACCGCAGTGGGTACTTTGGGTTTCATCTTGCGCTTTATGCCGTCGAATGTTCCCCGGCTCAGCGAAGTACGAATCGACTGGGTGGTGCTGGCGTTCGCCCTGGTGATTTCCATTCTCACCGGCTTAGTGTTTGGACTTGCTCCAGCGCTGCATTCGGCAAAAGGCGCTCTCTCCTCGGCCATTCGTGAAGGCGGTCGAGGGTCCGGCTACAGCACTAAGACGGGCCGATTGCGGGATGTTCTAATCGTCTCTGAACTGGCGTTCGCCGTCGTACTGATGGTGGGAGCCGGTTTGCTGCTGCGTACGCTGCGGGATCTGTTGCAGGAAAATCCAGGCTTTAATCCTACTCGAGTTGTCACGGCAAACATCCAGCTTCCGAATCCCAACGAACCAGAGGCGGATCCGTATCTCGATAATCTTCCCAGAGCCAACTTTGATCGTGAGTTGCTGCGGCGCGTGAAGGCAATTCCGGGAGTGGAACTCGCCGCAATCACCTCAGCTCTACCGACCACCAATATCAACCCCAACGCGGTCGGTGGCTTAGCGAATGAAGGTTTCGCGATTGAAGATAGACCGGTCGAGTCCTCGCAGGGGCTGCACGCCGAGAGAATTCGGATAAGCCCCGATTATTTTAAGGTGTTGCAGTCGATGCTCCTACGCGGTCGCTCATTCACCGAGGGCGATGAAGACGGCAAACCGCTGGTGGCCATCATTGATGAAAGCACCGCTCATAAGTATTGGCCAACCCGCGATCCGCTCGGCCGCCGAGTGCGGTTCGGACGAGACCTTAGCAAGCCGTGGACGACCGTCGTGGGTATTGTTAAGGATATCAAAAGTGACGGTCTGGATATCAATGGCGTTCCCCACATCTATGTTTCGACCTATCAAGATTCCAGCAAGGAACTGAGCGTGGTGTTGCGGACGTCTCTGCCGGCGACCCTGCTCGAACCACAGATTCGGCATGAAATCCAGAGCATTGATCCCGGCTTGCCGGTATTTAATGTTTCTTCGATGAACGACATCCTTGATCGGTCACTGGCTTCACGCCGTTTTTCTGCCGATCTGGTGGGCGGATTTGCTGGACTGGCGGTGCTTCTGGCCTCCATCGGAATTTATGGCTTGCTGGCCTACATGGTCAGCCAAAGATCGCGCGAGATCGGTATTCGCATGGTCTTGGGCGCGCGGCGGGACGACATTCTGAGAATGTTCTTACGCAAGGGGGTCGCGCTTGCTGGCCTGGGCATCGTTGCCGGATTGGTCTTTTCTGCAGCCACTGCGTCCATGATGGCAAGTTTGCTCTATGGGGTGCGCCCCCATGATCCGGCTGTGTTTCTGATCGTACCTCTACTTTTGTTTGCCATTGCCGTTCTAGCCAGCTACCTTCCAGCCCGGCGCGCGACGAAAGTGAACCCGATCGTCGCCTTGCGCGAGAGTTGAGGACATAGGCTTCGGACTCTGAATATTGCGATTCAACATTAGCTACTCAAGGGGGGGCGATGACCACGTTATTGCAGGATTTGCGGTACGGACTGCGGCTGCGGGCGCAAGCGTGGTATCGCTCTCCCGAGTATGCGTTGGCCCTCGAGGTTCGAGACGAAGCACGCCGTCGCAATCTGATTCTTGCCGAAGGCTATATACCCCTAAGCCTGACATAACAATGGCAAAGCATTCTCTTTGAAAATGCAAGCTGAAATCCAAACTGAAATGAGGACAAAATGAAGAGAACTTTCGTGATCCCTGCCTTGCTGTTCCTCGCCGCGTCAGCGATTGCA
>Ga0210401_10007182_pt1 | contig 11213 bp, 13 predicted proteins | sample IncBWH32MmetaG_FD_150866 | JGI IMG/M metagenome (GOLD analysis project Ga0210401, IMG submission 150866) | Forest soil microbial communities from Barre Woods Harvard Forest LTER site, Petersham, Massachusetts, United States - Inc-BW-H-32-M | ecosystem: Environmental > Terrestrial > Soil >... | reverse complement strand
AGGCGGCGACTGGGGAGCCGGAACAACCACTGCGCTGGCTCAAATCATGCCACCCGGTTTGGTCGGAATTCACTTGAGTTGGCAGTTTGTATTTCCTGAGCAGATCCCCGAGCAACTCAGCTTCGAAGAAAAGAGAGCGGTCGACGGCGCGAAGTTATTTCTCGGGGAAGGAAATGGATATTTTCGACAACAGTCCACACGCCCGCAAACCGTCGGCTATGGCCTTGCGGATTCGCCAGCAGGTCAGGCGCTTTGGATCTACGAGAAATTCCAGGCGTGGACGGACAACAAAGGCATGCCGGAAGACGCCCTTTCGATGGATCAGATGTTGGACAACATTTCGATCTATTGGTTTACCAACTCCGCCGCTTCTTCGGCCCGGATCTATTGGGAGAATCGAGGCGCTTCCTTCTCTGGAGGAAAGGTCACCCTTCCCGTTGCGGCCAGCGTATTTCCACGCGAAATATTCCGCGCACCTAAAAGCTGGGCGGAGCAGACCTACTCAAACCTGATCTACTGGAATGAGCTTGATCGGGGTGGTCACTTTGCTGCCTTTGAAGAGCCCGACTTGTTCGTTCAGGAGTTGCGGACCGCCTTCACGTCGCTGAGGTAGGGTCGGTGAGTGGATTAAAGGGATCTCCCAAGTCTGAGATCTGCGATGAACACCAGATTATCCTCGCTATCTGTGCGAGCGGAGAGTTTTTTGTGAAGTCCATTTTAAAGGTTTAAAGGACTCCGAATATGGCCTCGAAAGCATCGACATTCAGCAGCACTGACGCCACGGAACGTGATACTGCAGCTGATGAAAGAGAGGCTTACTGCACTCCCCACGCGAGCAGGAAATAAGAAAATGCGCAGACGAGATTTATCTGCAGCGCGGGGGACGATCTGGCTATGAACTGAAGAATTGGCTGCAGGCCGAACGCGAACTCACAACGAATTAATCTAGAAACGCAATTTTGCACCCGAACGGGGTTTTGGCGACGGTGATTCTGTTTTCAGGTGCCAAACTCCGCGCGCTCGGCCGGTACGGCCGGTCCACGGGGATCGAATGTAAGTAGTGCGAGAGGACTTGAACACTTGAACCTCCACACCCTTTCGGGTACATGCACCTCGAGCATGCGAGTCTGCCAATTCCGTCACGAACGCGAATCGAACCAATTGTTCAAACTAGCTCGCACACCTACCTCAAGCTAATTCGGTCAAGCGGATCTTCTCGGTCTAATGGCTCCCGGCCGTTTCCGAAGATTAACTGAGATAAGGGAAAGCGGGCAAATGCAAAGCCCTTTCGCGGCTCTGTGCGGCCTCCCGTTAGTCGGCCCCGAGCTCCACGACAAGTTTGGAGTAGACAAAACGTCGAGGCTCTTAGTTTCTCGCTCGATCCGAGGTGTTTAGGCGCGGAGAAGGTCGCCTGGACCGACCGTTGCGAGCGCCTGTTTTGCGCCGCCGCGAAAGCAGGTGCGCGTCGAAGGTCTGACAAGCAATGAAATCACGAGTTTGCACAGTCCCCATTCACGCCTCATTTGTTGTTGCACTACCGAGCCTCGCTCTTGTGAGTTCAGAGCGCCACCCAGCGGCAGTAACTTATTGATATTACATTTCGACGTTATGATACGGTTGGTGCCTGCTGGTCGCGTTTTGTCAGCCACGGTAAACGGGAGACCCCTCTTGCGCCGCTGCGGAAAGTGGTTTAGAATCAAGTATGTAGAAAGTCGGGGCGTAGCGCAGCCTGGTAGCGCACCTGCCTTGGGCGCATCCCGGCGGCTTCCAAATCTTCTTTTAATTCTTCACACTTCTAATGGTTTCAACAATTTGGGGAATCTGCTTTTCGCTCAAAGCTAACCCCAATGGCTCCAATGAGAAGAGTTTTGACACGGTTTTGCCACGGTCGATGGGGTGGCAGCAACATCGCCGCCGCCTGTGATCCGTTGTTTTGCGGTTGACGGTGTCGACGGACTCGGAAGCCTTGCAGCAAAGAGTGCTTCCGAGTAGAATGCGGAGTTGTGAGACTCGTCGAACTGCTGAAGCGCCACGAAGGGAAGACCCTCGAATACAAGCGGGATTTATCATCCCCTGAGAGCGTTCTCAAATGCTTGGTTGCGTTCGCGAATACTGGCGGCGGTATTGTCGTTATCGGTGTTGAGGACGGGTCAAAGAACGTCCGTGGCGTTCCCGACGTGCTTGCAGCGGAAGAGAAACTCGCAAACCTGGTCTCCGACTCGATCCGCCCGCGACTCGTTCCAGATATCGAGGTGGTGCCTTGGCGAAATCTGAACGTGTTGGCTGTTCAGGTCTACCCCAGCAACACACGCCCCCACTACCTGGAACGGTTGGGACCTCAAGACGGCGTCTTCATCCGCGTGGGTTCGACCAATCGAAAGGCGGACGCGCCGCAGATCGAAGAACTGAAACGCCTAAACTGGATGAACTCGTTCGACGAGCAGGCCATCCCGGACCTCAAGTCGGAAGCCATCGACTTCCGAGCTGCTTCCGAGTCGTTTGCGCCTTACAGGCAAATGACCGCCCAGGCATGGACCACTCTGCGTATCGTCACGGAGCACCAAGGCCGTCAGGTGCCGACTATCGGCGGACTGCTTCTTTTCGGCAAGGACAGGTTCGCTCGGTTCCCGGATGCCTGGATCCAGGCGGGGCGCTTTGCCGGAACGAATCGAACACGTCTACTGGATTCAGCAGAGATCCGCTCGTTCCTGCCTCGCGCCGCGGAAGAAGCGATTACATTTTCACATAAGCACCTGACGCGCGAATCGATCATCGAGGGCGTCCGCAGGGAGGATCGTTGGTCGGTTCCTCTCGTAGCAATCCGGGAGGCGCTCATGAATGCCATCGTCCATGCGGACTACGCCCAGCAAGGGGCGCCCATCCGTATCGCTCTGTTTGATGACCGGATCGAGATCGAGAATCCCGGCCTTCTGCCGTTCGGCCTGACGATCGAGGACATTATGCAAGGTGTCTCTAAGTTGCGGAATCGCGTGATCGGGCGGGTCTTCCATGAACTACACCTGATTGAACAATGGGGCAGTGGGATTCAGCGCATGACCGCAGCTTGCCAAGAGGCTGGCCTGGAGGCTCCCAGACTGGAAGAAATCGGGATGCATTTTCGCGTGACCATTTCCAGCGTCCGGGTGAGGCAACCCCATACGGACGCGACGGACCAGCGCATCCTCGCTTTGTTTAGCGATGGAGTTGCCCGGTCGACGGCGGCTGTCGCGAAGCACGTTGGACTTTCCCAGCGAGCCACTCTGACACGGTTGAAGTCGATGACGTCACGCGGCCTTCTTGTCGAAATCGGTACGGGTCCGCACGACCCGAAGCGCCAGTATATTCTGGCCTGAGAGTACCTGATGGCCAGACGGATGATGCCGGGCGACTCTCTCGAGAAGGAGATCGAACTGCCCCCACAGATCATCTGCTCGCGTCGCTTTTCATCAATTGCTGGCGAGGCGCCATGATTCGCAGTAAATGCGACCCATTCGCGCAGTGCGACTGTTTACGATTCGCGCTTGACCGCGTTTTACGCGCATCGGGTCGAGGCGGGCGGAACGAGTAAGCGAAAGCCATCGCCGCTCTCGCGTTCCGCAATGGTCCGATTGAGGATCTGCACGCCGGCAAACCTTGCCCCGCATGCGAAGGGAGCACGCCTTATCCGGGAATCACAGCGGCGGGAAAAGTCCGCACGTTGGGCTGCAGGCAATGAAGCCGCAATTGTCAGCGTGCGCTTTCTCCGCGGCCTTGAAAGGCGAGCATACAGCGCATTTACGCCGAAGTGGCTAACAATGCCAGGCACTGGGCGAGCAGAGACCCAACGAGCAACGGAGTACGGATCATCACCGATCTATCCCACGACGCCTGCAGCTCCCGAGCATTGTCGAGCCTTCCTCCCGTTTTTGCGGCGTCGGTTTGAAGCCGATTGATTGGCTTTGACAAACGATTGTAGATAACGACGAACAGGATCAGCATAGCGAGCGAGGCGAAATAAAATCCGCGATATCCGCTCCCGCTGAACAGGGCCAGCACGAAGTTCGACAAGATCGCCAAGACGCCCCAGATCGGCATCCGCGCGTCACCGAAGAGATGGATAAATCCCATGACTTCGGTTCCGGCAGATGGCGAAGCCAACCTGAGAGCGGGGCGGCCGACAGTCAAAAAGAACATGTCTGTGCCACAAACCACTGCCGTGCTTAGGATGCCGATCAGCGACGCCGGCCATATCAGATAGTTCATTGTCCCTCCGGCTTTCTTACCGTCGCCGCTCCGATCTGCTGGAATACTTCCAGCAGATTTAGTTCGTCCCAGTGTTCTACGAATTTCCCGTCCTCGACGCGCCAGATGTCGATGCTGCGCATTTGGACCGCTGCACCATTGGGCCGATAGCCCATGAATGGCTTGCTAAAGGTTCCGTTGTAGGTGAAGCGGGCGCTGACACGATTGCCCTCTTCGATCACGTCATCCATCACAACTTTCATGTCGGGAAATGCGTCGAGGTAGTGACGAAAGAATGCTTTAACGCCCGCCGGACCCGGCTCTACGTACGCGTTGTGGTTGTTGTACTCCGGGTGGATGAACTCATCGAATAGTTCAACCCGTTTGTCGTTTAGCGCCTGCGCGAAGAGCCGTGGGAGATGTTTGTTGGTCATTGAATCCTCCATGGCTCAAAGTGTATGATGGATACTGACAAAATTCAAGGTACTGTCATCTTTGTCAGCGTAGGGAGAGAGAAATGCCAGTCTCGAAAAAGGAAGTAGGCGAGTGTCCCGTCGACGCGATGATGCGAGTCATGGACGGCCGTTGGAAAGGTACGATTCTGTGGCGTCTGCAGGATGGGCCGAGACGCACCAGCGAACTCAAGCGTTCCATTCCGGGGATCACAGAGCGCATGCTGATCCGGCATCTTCAGGAACTTGTTGCCGATGGCATCGTCGAAAGAGACGATAAGAAAACGATTCCGCCCTGCGTTTACTATTCACTCTCCGCGTATGGACGGACGCTCGCCCCGGTAGTCGAAATGATGTGCAATTGGGGACGCTCGCACTTGAAGCGTCTGTCGGCAAGACGATAAGGAGCGCAGGGCTCGCGCTCGGTAAATCTCAAGAGGAGCGGTTTTATTCATACTTCGGGTCACCACCCGTCCGTGCGGTGTGTCCGCTATCGTCCCGGAGAAGAACCCGAGCCTGAGCCAACCCAGAATTCCTGAATTTTGCCGCCTCCGTCAAAATTGTTTCGGCCTGCTTCCTGTTGCGGCGTTTTCGGTGCGGTGCTCGTTTCTTACTTGAGGATGTAGGCGTGTCGGCGGGCGCTTAAATGCGTATCCTTGAATTCAGTCGGATACTTCAGCCCGAATCCAAGCATTCGATCAAGACCAATGTGAGCAAGCCAGATCAGCGCAAGCAGCAAAGGTGTCCGATGATCTGTCGAGACTGAATACACTCCCAATAGTAGAGGCAGGAGATAAGTGTGGACCGCATTGTAAACCGCCGCTCCGATCTGTGCATTAGCGAGGTAGCCAACCATGGAAACATCAGGCATAAGAAACAGTAAGGCAAACAAACCCCAACTGCCATGGTCCGAGTGGTAGGCAAACACGCTGACTGCCAGGACTGCAGCGCCTTCAAGGTGAAGTAACGGTCGAGGGTTCATGACGCTTCTGTCGTTCCGCGGTAGTAGATCATCGCCTCTCTCCCTCCGATGAGCTGGTGCCATTGCCCGTGGCCCAATAGTTGATGTACAGGGTGCGCGCGGCGAAGGGACTCGTTACCACGGGAGCCGTCCGAGTTTTGCATGCGAGAACCAACCCGTCGGGCCGTCCGGGCCGAGCAGCGCAACGCGTACTGCCTCGGCAGCGCCTTCTTCGATAGTCTCGGTACCCCTATATTCGTTAAGGTTGGTCTTGGTGAAGCCCGGTGAGACGGCGTTGACCTTGATCCCGGTCGACTCTAGTTCGATCGCCATGGCGAGTGTTATAGCGTTGAGAGCCGTCTTGGAGGCAGGGTAAACGGGGCCGAAGTTCGGGCGCCAGGGGCAAGCCGGGTCCGAGTTCATCGTCAGCGAGCCAACGCCGCTTGACACGTTGACGATGCGGGCTTCCGGAGCCTCGCGCAGCATCGGCAGCATCGCCTGGTAAACGGCGAGGACGCCGAACACGTTGGTCTCCCACACCGCGCGCACTTCATCGAGGGATACGTTGCTCGGGCGGGTTAACCTGGCATACTCCTGGATGGACTGGCCGGGTAGCTTAGTCGTATTCGAGATGGCCGCGTTCTGGACAAGCACGTCAAGACGGCCAAACTCGTTGCGAATGCGCTTCGCCGCCGCGTCGATCGAAGCCCGATCCGTCACGTCGAGTTGGAGCGCGCGTGCGTCCGGCCCTATCTCCTTGGCCGCAGCCTCGCCGCGCTCGAAATTGCGTGAGCCGACCAGCACAGTGAAGCCGTGTGCCACGAGTTCCTTTGCGATCTGAAGACCGATTCCTTGATTAGCCCCGGTGACCAGGGCGACGGGTTTATCCTGCATAGTAATCTCCTCTTTTCCGTCGATGTGCGGCGGACACTGCCTTGCTATGCGTTCTCATCGTTCTTGACCCCCTCCGATTGAATTGAGATTGACAATTACTTCAGGAGGAAGCTGCAATGTTGCAGCGTCGAGATTTTCGCGGAGATGTTTAACCGAAGACGTGCCGGGAATCAGCAGAATGTTGGGCGCGCGGTGAAGCAGCCAGGCAAGCGCAACCTGCATTGGCGTCATCTTTAAAGACGCGGCGGCCGCGTCGAGCGCCGATGATTGCAACGGAGTAAAGCCCCCGAGCGGAAAGAACGGCACGTAGGCTATGTTTTGCCGGGAGAGTTCGTCAATGAAACCGTCATCCTGGCGGTGCGCAACATTGTAGAAATTCTGTACGCAGACGATCTCTGAAATTCTTTGTCCTTCCGATAGTTGCCGCGGAGTAACATTGCTTAGACCGAGGTGGCGGATCAGGCCCTGGTGCTTAAGCTCGGCGAGAACGCTGAGAGGTTCCTCGATCGATCCCTCCGACGGTCCCATTACCCCGCCAACCCGCAAATTGACGACGTCAAGCTGGTCGAGGCCCAGGTTTCGAAGGTTGTCATGCACTGCATCGATCAGTTCCTGGCGCGAAAGGGCGTGCATCCAGGACTTGTCGGCTCCCCGCCGGGCACCCACTTTCGTGACAATGATCAGACCATCCGGATAAGGATGGAGTGCCTGCCTGATGATCTGATTGGTCACATGCGGGCCGTAGAAGTCGCTCGTATCGATGTGATTCACACCGGCTCCAACGGCTTCTCGCAAAACCCTGACAGCCTCGCCGGTATCGCGTGGAGGTCCCCACACTTCGGGACCCGCCAGTTGCATCGCACCATAACCCATGCGAGTAACCGTCATCGTCGTGTTCGCGAACTTGAAAATTCCGCCAAGATTGTCCTGCGTCATCACTTGCTTGCTGCTCCTCTCTGGTCAAACGTTTTTTGGGTCGCTTCAAAATAGCTTGGCTGGTCAATATCGGGGATGAGCGAAGCCTTCATCGGATGCCATCCCAATTGTTCCTGCGTCCGTGCGCTGGAAGCAGGACAGTCGAGACCCACGAAATGTGCGAACCAGCCAAAATGATCGGCCGCCTCTTCGGGTGATTTGCTGACGACCGGGACATTCAGGCGCCGGCCAATCACTTCGGCGATCTCGCGGAACGCCACACCCTCATCCGCGACTGCATGATAGCGCGCCGCCAGGGGGCGCTTCTCGATCACGAGCCTGTAAAGACGAGCGGCATCGAGCCGGTGCACCGCAGGCCAGCGGTTGAGGCCTTCTCCGACGTACGCCGAAACACGCTTTTCGCGCGCGATGCGGATGAGCAGCGGGACGAATCCATGATCGCCGACGCCGTGAACTGAAGGAGGAAGGCGCAGCACCGACACGCGCGCGCCTCCCGCCGCGGCCCAAGCTACGGCGCCTTCTGACTTGCGCGGGAAGTCGGAATTGGCCACATCTGTTTCCCTGGCGACCCGGCCGGGCGCAGCCAGCGCTGTCCCGGAGGTGACGATCAACGGCCGCTCCGAACCGGCCAGCACAGCGCCCATCGTCTCGATGGCGCGCCTGTCTGTTTCCGCAGCCGCCGCGTAGTTCGCGAAATCATGAATGAAGCCAGCGTGGATCACAGCGTCCGCGGCGGACGCCCCATTGCGCAGACTCTCAAGATCATCGAGCGATCCACGCCGCACATCGGCGCCCGCCGTAGTAAGCGACGAGGCGGCGGCATCCGAACGAGCCAGCCCGAGCACTTGATGACCTGCATCGATGAGTTCTGGAACGATTGCGGAGCCAACGAAGCCGGTAGCCCCAGTGACAAAGATACGCATTGTCTTCTCCTTCCGACGGCCTGCATTGACGAGCCGTCGTGAATTTGCTAAAACGGAGTTAGTCTCCGCATAACTATATTAACGGAGACACTCTCCGGTTGCAAGTTTTTCGCGAATGGTTACAAAATGTTCCAAATCTCACACCCGAAAGCCGCGCGCTGACGCGGAACGGAATCGGGACCGTGTTCTGGAAGCGGCGAAGGAGGCGTTCACGCGATCCGGCGCAGATGCAAGCCTGGATGACATTGCCAAACAGGCGGGCGTCGGACCGGGAACGTTATATCGACATTTTGCTTCGCGCGAGGCGCTGATTGAGGCGGTTTATCGGACGGAGGTCGAAAAGCTGGCCGCTGCGCAACGGAACTTTGCCGAGACGATGCCCCCGATTGAAGCCTTGCGAGCCTGGATGTTGTTGTTCGTGGACTACATCGCGGCGAAGAAGATCATCGCGCCGGCGCTGAATACCCTTATCGGAGATCCCAAGAAGGTCTTCGAAGCTTCTTACACGCAGGTCTGGGAAGCGATGCGCGCCCTGGTGAAACGCGCCGTCAAAAGCGGCCACATACGTAAAGATCTTGACCCTATCGATCTCCTTCGCGCTCTGATCGGCGTTGCCAATGTGTCGTCCAGCCCTGACTGGCAACAAAGCGCGCGGAGACTGGTGGAAATTCTTATCTTGGGTGCGCGGCCATTGAAATGACCTCGGCAGCCTCGGATTTGGCCGCACCGGCGGACGTGTGGTTATAGATGAACACCGATTACAGAAGCTTTCTCCGTCAGCTTGCAACGGAGGCCGGTAGATGACATGACGCGAGCGCACTCCGCCAGATGAACTTGTGTCCCGGGAGGCAGGCATCTCGCTTTTCGATGCTTTTGGACCTTCAGAGAAGACGCTTCACGCAGAATACTGGAGGGCACGCGGGAATCCCGACCTTTAAAAGGTCCGGCTGGGGTGGCTTTGTTTATCCGCCAGTTGGGCCAGGTCAGCGCGTCAGCCTGAGTGCTCCAATGCCGGAGATGATCTTGACCGAACCCTCGCCGGCGCCAAACCCCAAACTGCCGCAGATGATGGTCCAGATGCTTGTACATCAACGTCGCCCACTCCTCGGGCGTTAGCCGCCCAAAGAAGCTATGCGGATGCGTGGTGCACCCCTCCGGCGCGGCCGCGGCAAACCGGTTCGATTAATCCGCACAGCCGCTCCCGTTCCGCTCCCAAGTCCCGTTCATCCCGCACCACAAGCTCCTTCACCGTCGGCGAATTCCGGCGCATCGGTTCGTCGTTCCCGAGCGCCATCGGCTTCACGATCGGCCCAATGATCCGACCGAGCAACAGCCGCGGCGGAATCCCGTCCCCGACTGCCAACTCTATCCCCCGGCAGCGATGCTCCAGCGCCTGCGCCGGATTCATCTCGCCCCATAGCCGCTCGCTGTCCGGCCTCAGCCGCGCCATCCGCTCCTTCACTTCTTCCACTTTCGTCACATTCGAGCCTGTCAGCCGAAAAATCAGCGAGGTCCTCGGTCACTGCTGACCTCTCAGATGTCAATCGGATGCGATGAGGCGTTCACCCGATTTGCGAGTCGCGCGGACGATGCGATTGTAATTGATCGCCAATCGCGACTTGTCAATCCAGGCAGGGCCTCCATTAACGCCAACTCGTCCAGCCAGTCCTCTGCTGCAATCCTAGCCTGCTCGGAACCGAACAACTCTGTCACCGCGCTGATGAACGCCCCTAGCTCACGCTCCGCCAGGGTAATCAACTTGGCGAACGTCGGACCGTCACTGTTTGTGAGTTCGTCGACGACTCTCGTTTGCGTTTCAAGCATCGCTATTCTCGATTCGCGAACCCCAGAAGTTCCTGAGCAACGCTCAGGACTGGTCCGCGTCGCACTTCGGAGTGAAAGCCGGCTTTTCAATGCAAGAAACCGATGCACCATAGACACAGCGGTAGCTCCGTCCCCCACTGCAGTAGCACATCTTTTGACCGAATTATGGCGAACATCTCCTGCAGCAAATAGCCCTGGCATACTGGTTTCCATAAACATCGGTCTTCGTGAACGGGAGGCCCAGTATGAAGGAGGAAGCTGCCCATCCATCAGGTCATCTCCAGTTAGAACGTAGCCTGCAGCGTCAGTGAGCAAGGTTCCAGGTTTTGCCCAATCTGTCCGCGGTACGCCTCCGATACAGGCGAAAACCCAATGAGTGGGAGCCTGCCTGACCTTTCCACTTTTGTCGTTTCGGTAGGTGATGGATTCGAGGGACTCGGCTCCATCAAGGCCGACAAGTGTCGTGTTGATCAAGACCTCGATATTGCCGCTTTCTTCGATTTGTTCCACCAAGTAAGAGGACAGAGTCTCCTTCAGAGATTCATCACGAACAAGCATGGTTACCGTGGTCGCAAATCTCGAAAAGTTCAGGGCGGCTTGTCCCGCCGAATTTCCGCCCCCAACGATGAAGACCCGACCTGTACAGCGGCTCGCTTCACTTGAACCGGCTCCGTAAAACAGCCCACGCCCCAGATAGTTCTCCTCGTTAACAAGGCCGAGCCGAGAATATTCGACGCCAGTGGCACAGATTGTCGCGCGCGCAACAATCTCTTGGCCCCCGGAGAGCCAACTGACCGTCCAATCATCTCGCGGCTCGCCGCCGACTCCTTCAGCGGTGACGATGATTTCGGCACCCAAACGCTGAGCCTGCTGTCTTGCCCTACTTGCCAGTTCCCATCCGCTGATACCATCGGGAAATCCGAGATAATTGTCGATCCGGGATGTGCTTCCTGCTTGCCCGCCGACGGCAGACCGTTCGAGAACGATGGTTCTCAATCCTTC
>Ga0210401_10007178_pt1 | contig 11216 bp, 8 predicted proteins | sample IncBWH32MmetaG_FD_150866 | JGI IMG/M metagenome (GOLD analysis project Ga0210401, IMG submission 150866) | Forest soil microbial communities from Barre Woods Harvard Forest LTER site, Petersham, Massachusetts, United States - Inc-BW-H-32-M | ecosystem: Environmental > Terrestrial > Soil >... | reverse complement strand
GGTCTTCCACAAACCGCTGGTCGTTCCGGCGTAGAGCGTATCCGGATGTTGCGGATCCTGCTTGATCAGCTGCGTGCGGCGGAACACGAAGGGGATACCGTTATAGCGAGTCCACTGCGTCCCGCCGTTCGTGCTGTGGTAAATGCCCGAGCACGCGGTGGCGTGCACGTTGTCCGGATTCGCAGGGTCAACCACGACGCTCATCACGTCGGAGTCATCGATCATGCCCTTGCTGACCGGGAACCAGGTCTTGCCGCCGTCAATCGTCTTCCACGGCAAGTGAAAAGTTCCCGCGTAAATAATATTTTCGTCGCGCGGGTCAAATGCCACGGAGTCAAAGTTACGAAGATCGTCGTGCTTCGCAGGAGTGATGCGTTCCCAGGTGTTGCCGTCGTCCACGGAGCGGTACACGCCCGTGAGCGAGCCAGCCACGAAAATGTTTTGCTTCGTCGGCGACTGAGCAATCGCGCGCACCGTTTCATGCGCCAGCCCGATCACCTGCCAGGTACGTCCAGCGTCGTTGCTGCGATACACGCCGCCGCCGCCGGAATACAGAGCCCACGTGCTCGCGTACAGCCGGTTGGAGTCGCGTGGGTCCACCAAAATGTGCGTGACCACATCGTCTTGCCCGTTGCCGATCCGGCTGAGCAATTGCCAGTGCCCGCCCTCATCGGTGGAGCTGAATACGTGGCCGTCCGACGTGCCCAGGTACAGCTTACTGATGTCGTGGGGGTCCGCTTCCAGGGAGATAACTGTGCCTCCTGGAGGTCCCACTTGGCGCCACGTCTGCGCTGGCGCGACGGAAGCAGTCGCCAGAGCGATTGCTCCGATTCCTAACCACTTGAGGTTCATAACCATGCATTCTCCCAGAGCGCAGATGCGCCGACAAGGTCCTAGTTTAGAAAAATGACCTGAGATTAGCGCCTGCTCTCTGGTACAGATTTGGGGAGTGTTAGTTATCGTTATAGCACGCGAAAATCGCCTGGTCATCGCACGTGTCTGGGATCGCGTCGCGGTTTCATCAAACGGCGCACGCTTTGCGTTCTACCCAGCAAGAGCGCGCCGACAACATTCCCTTCAAGCGATCTCTTAAGCAGGAGCATACACCTCAAACGCTGGTGTCGAAGGGGCCCCCCCTGGTTTTTTTGTAAGTGTTCATTGTAAAGGTGGTTAAAGTCTTTTGTTTTGACAGACTTTTGTAAGTGTTCATTACAAATAGCTTAGCTTGGCTGTGTATTCTCGGTTAAGCGAATGTGCCGAATGAGGCGCTGACAGGCAGGTGCTAGCAACTTCTTTTCCACTTTCGGGTTTAAAGTCTTGGGAGTTATATAAGGTTAGCGACTACCGAGTCAGACCGTCGCGCTCCCGACGCATCTAATGTGTATGGGTCCAGGGGCCCTCTTATGAAGACCATATTCGCGGGAACAGGGAAATTGAAAGTGTTGTTGTCGCTGGCCGGTCTTCTTTGCTTGGCATTTGTCGCGCCGAATGCCCGCGCGGACGAAGGCGATCCGCCGTCGCGCGTGGCGCGCATCAGTTTTCTTGACGGCACGGTTTCGTTTCAGCCTGGCGGCGCGGGCGATTGGGGAAGCGCGGCAATGAATCGCCCGGTGACCGTGGGCGACAAGCTCTGGGCCGACCAAGCATCGCGGGTCGAATTACAAGCTGGTCAAGCCACCATTCACATGGGCAGCATGACCGCGCTCTCGTTTTTGAATCTCGACGAAAGCATCATGCAGGTGCGCATCGCGGAAGGTTCGGTCAATTTTCGAGTTCGCGAATTGCGCGAAGGCGATACCTACGAGGTTGACACGCCCAACTTGGCGTTCACCGTGAAGCAGGCCGGCGCCTTTCGCGTGGATGTGAGCGAAAACGGCGAGGCGACCGCCATTACCGCAATTCGCGGTGAAGGCGAAGTCGTTGCGGGTGGCAAGACATATGCCGTACACGCGGGCGACCGCGCCGAATTTGATGGTGTCGATAATCCCGAATACAAAGTAACTGCCGCGCCCGAAGCTCCCGACGGTCTTGACCGGTGGTCTGCCGAGCGTGATCTGCGGGAAGACCACTCGACTTCGCAAAAATACGTTTCGCCAGACGTTCCGGGAACCGCCGATCTGGACGCCAACGGGACCTGGAACGAAGAGCCGGACTACGGCCCAGTGTGGTATCCCAATTCGGAAGCTCCGGGCTGGGCGCCATACAGCGACGGGTATTGGAATTACGTAGGTCCTTGGGGCTGGACGTGGATTGGCTATGAGCCTTGGGGTTTCGCGCCGTATCACTATGGTCGCTGGGGGCTGATCGGTGGCCGGTGGGGCTGGTGCCCAGGTCCTGTGTACGCGCGTCCGTTCTACGGTCCGGCGTATGTGGGCTTCCTGGGAGGGGCGGGCTTCGGAGTAGGATTCGGATTCGGATTTGGCGCCGGATTCGGGGTGGGCTGGTTCCCGCTCGGGTTTCGCGAGCCGTATTATCCGGGGTTCCATGCGAGCCACGTTTACATCAACAACATCAATATTCGGAACACGACGATCCACAACGTCAACGTGCTGAATGGCGGCGCGCACAACTTCAACTACGCCTATGCACATAACACCAGGGCGGTCACAGCGACTTCGCGCAACGCTTTCGTAGGCGGACAGGCGATTAATCGCGGGGCGGCGCATGTTACTGAGGCTGGTTTGCGGGGAGCCGAAGTCAGCAACCGTACGTCGTTCGCGCCGACTCGTCAAAGTGCTTTTGGTGCGGCGAACACGACTGCGCGTGCTACGCCGCCGGCGTCGGTGCAAAACCGGTCGGTTGTGGCTCGGACTGCTCCCGCAGCGGCGGCCGGCCATATGCCGGTCCGGACCGTGAATACAAGCAACTTGTCGCCTGGCCGGACGGTGGGGCAAGTAGGTGGTCGCTCGACGATGCCGAACAATATGGGAACAAGCAATACAGCAGGCAATACAGCAGCGACCGCGCGACAGAACCAACTGTCGCAAGGCCGGCCGCCGTCGATGGCTGGCAACGGGCGTGGAGTGAGTAACGCGAATGGCGGGCGAACCTGGGCAGCGCAAGGCACCGCCACCGACCGTGGACGCGCGCCGCAGGGTTTTGGCAGCGAGGCGAACCGGATTGGCAACACGACCGCGGGAGCACGAAACGGCAGCTCCACTCAACCCGCCAGTATGAATCGGTCGGATCGCCCGGCTTGGGCGGGTTCCGGCTCGAATGGCGGCTCGAATGGTGGTGCATCCCGATCGAATTCGAGCAGCGGTCGATCGTACGAGCCGGCAGCGCGCTCGACCTCGGCGCCAAGCCGGAGCTATTCGTCTCCGCGGTCGAGCTACCCGGCGTCGCGATCCTACTCGCCGCCCGCGCGCTCGAATTCGGCGCCAAGCCACAGCGCTCCCGCGCCACATAGTTCTGGCGGTGGCGGATCGCATGGTGGCGGCGGATCGCATGGCGGCGGGCGCCACTGAGGGCTGAGTATTGGGTCTTGTCGGCTGGGCTCGCCTTGGCCTGGCCCTTTTCCATAGATTTCCAAAAACGACGACTCGACTCGGAACACCGGGTTGCTCGGCGGTTTTCATGGTGCCGGGGTTGACGCCGGGCGGGGCAAGCCCCGTCCCTAGAAGGGAAAACCACCGTTCGGGAACGGAATGGGATCGCGACGTCGGGGGAACGAAAAAAACACCGAAACGTTCGAAGAACGGAAAGCACCGCGGCGTCCGGGGTTTAGCGGGCGGAACAACTGTTTTTGTTGCTGCGTGTTGAACACAGTAGGGCCGGCATTTGCTGTTTCGACATGGCGAAAATGCGGGATAGGCCGTGATGCCGCGAAGCGGTGATAGCCTTGGTACAACCTGTATTTCCGGCAAGCGCCTAATAATCAGGCCAACAATCCGCGGTGCAGCCCAACCCTGCCGCGCCGTAGTTCCAGGAGAGAATCGAACATGAGGAGACTCGCGCCTAAACTTCTTACGCTGCTCAGCCTTGCACTGGCAACGGCGTTTGTAACACCTATGCGCGCGTTGGCGGATGATGAAGAAGATCCTCCAACCCGCGTCGCTCGTTTGAGCCACACCGACGGCAACGTCTCATTCAATCCCGCGGGGACGGATGATTGGGTGAGCGCCGTCATTAACCGGCCGATGACGACCGGCGACAAGCTCTGGTCTGACGATGGGGGACGGGCGGAGCTACACATTGGTTCCGCGTCGCTGCGAATTGGCAGCACCACCGGCTTCAACTTTCTGAACCTCACCGACAACGTCGCGCAAATCCAGGTTACCGAAGGCACTGTTCGTGTACGTGTGAAGCGGCTCGAACAGGACGAAACCTTTGAGATTGATACCCCGAACCTTGCTTTCTCGGTTTTACGTCCCGGCATTTACCGTGTCAGCGTAAACGAAGCGGGCGACACGACGGTGGTGTCCGTGCTCGGCGGCGAAGGCGAAGTCACCGGCGGCGGGCAAGCCTATTCCGTACACGCTAATCAGACCGCCACATTTGTCGGCACTGATCAACTCGATGCCAATGTTCAAGACTTCAACGGCGGGGATGATTTCGACCAGTGGTGCGCCGACCGTGATCGCCGCGAAGACCGTTCGACCTCGGCCCGGTACGTCTCACCTGACGTGATCGGGTATGAAGATCTCGATGATTACGGTGGCTGGCGGCCTGTGCCGGAATACGGCACAGTGTGGTTCCCGCACACTACCGTGGTCGGCTGGGCGCCCTATCGCTATGGCCACTGGGTTTACATTGCGCCATGGGGCTATACGTGGGTAGAGGACGAACCGTGGGGCTTTGCTCCGTTCCACTATGGCCGCTGGGTCACGGTTGGCGGCGTTTGGGGATGGGTACCTGCACCGGGGCCGGTAGTCGGGGTGGTGTATGTACGTCCCGTTTACGCCCCCGCGTTGGTTGCCTGGGTCGGTGGTCCGCACTTTGGAGTCGGCGTCGGAGTCAATGTCGGTTGGTTCCCGCTGGGGCCGCGTGAGGTTTATGTGCCGTCCTACCCGGTTAGCCGCCGATATGTGACCAACATCAACGTCACCAACACACGCGTTGAGACTACTGTGGTCAACAACTACTACACCAACGTGGTGGTCAACAAACAGGTCAACGTGACCAACGTTACCTACGTGAACCAGCGTGTGAACGGTGCGGTCACCGCGACATCGGGCGCCACTTTCACATCCGGGCAGTCGGTATCGCGCAATGTCGTTCGCGTTGATCAGCGCGAAGTGGTGAGCACCCAGATTGCGGCTCCAGCGATCGCGCCGACGCGGCAAGCGTTTGTCGGTGCGGGGGCGAGCACGAACGTGCGGCCTCCGGCGGTGATGGCGAGTCGCACGGTAGTAGCCAAGGCCACGCCTCCGCCACCTCCGGCATCGTTTGACCGGCAGGCGGCGGCCATCCGGGAAAATGGGGGCCGACCACTGGCAGTTACGCAATACCACCAACTGCAGCCTGCAAATGTGCAGGCTGCGGCACGCACGAATGTGAGAATCGCCCCGGCGACGCGGACAGTCACGCCGATACCGCCACACAACGATGTGGTGAAACGGACGAACGGCAATGTTGCCGGCGCGAACGGCCGGCCCGCAAATACCGCGGGTACCGTTCCCGGCAGTGTTCCACCGAATGCGAACAACCGGCCTGCAAATGCGCCCAACAATGTTCAGGGAAGCGTTCCGGCAAACAACAATCAGCGTGCGTACACGGATCGGCCAGCGGCCTCGCGCCCTCCCACCACAAACCCTCCGGTCAACGCGCAGCTCGAGCAGCAACATCAGCAACAACTCGAAAATCTGCGCAAGCAACAAGATGTGGAGCGACAAAAAGTGGAGCAACAGCAGATCAAGGAACAGCAACGCGTACAGGCGGTAAACGACCAGCAAAAGCAGGCGCAAGTTCAGCAAAAACAACAACAGCAACTGGAACAAATGGAGAAGAAGCACGACACCCAGCAGCAACAGCTGCAACAAAAGCAGGTCAATGAAAAGGCGGCGGCTAAGAGCGGGAAACCTGAAAAGGAAAAAGACAATAAACCACCAAAATAGCGAGTGGCGTAGTTGCTCATAGAGCAGGCTCGCTCACGCATGTTCACGGCACGACGCAAGTCGTGCCGTGTCTTTTTGTGCGGCGCTCGTTACGGCGCGGCTGAACAGGCAGCGGAGAAAATCGTTGGCTCGGCGGAAGCATTCCGTGCCTGCGTTGGAGCTGTGGGACTTGGTTGGCGCGCACAGCCGGGAATGGCTGTGCCACGGGAGGGTTTCCGCAGGCTGTGAAGCCGTGCCCTGACGAAAACCGGAGTTCTCACACGGGCGCGTTCGTGGCTTCTCGGGCGAAACGTCTAAGGGGACCCGTGCGGCCTCGCCTCCCCAACGGTGCAATCTCGCGCGGCTTCGCATAGACTTCCTGTTCATTTGTAAATGAGGAAAGTCCCACCCGTCGATGAGGAAAGTCCCACCGTCCCGATTTAGCAGTCGGAAAGTGCCGCGTACCGCTGTGCCCGTCGAGATTCACGCTATTCCCGGATTGCCTGAAATTGACGCAGGCGACGATCTCTCGGAGGTGATCGCCGCAGCCGCGGGGCGCGCGCGCATGGTGTTCAAGAACGGCGACGTCGTGGTGGTCGCCCAGAAAATTGTTTCCAAGGCGGAAGGACAGCTGATTGCACTCTCGGAGGTCGTTGCGTCGCCGCAAGCCCAGGAACTCGGAGCAAAATTAAAGAAGGATGCGCGCTTTGTCGAAGTGATTCTTCGTGAATCGAAGCGCATCGTTCGCAGCGATCCGGTGTTGATCGTGGAAACGCAGCACGGCTTTGTCTGCGCGAACGCAGGCGTGGACCACTCCAACATTCCCGGCCACGACGTGGTCTCGCTTTTGCCGCGGGATCCTGATGGGACCGCGCACAAGCTCGCGGTCGCGCTGGGCAAGTTGACCGGTAAGCGAATCGCGGTGGTCATCAGTGATACGTTCGGTCGACCGTGGCGGCTGGGGCTCACTAATGTGGCCATCGGTGCGGCAGGTGTTCCCGCGCTTGTGGACTTGCGTGGGACGCGCGATCTGCATGGCAAGCCGCTGCAGGCTACGATTCTGGCGGTGGCCGATGAACTCGCTGCTGCTGGCGGGCTGCTGATGGCCAAGGCGGGCGGGATTCCGGTGGTCATCGTGCGGGGCTACCAGTACAGGCGGGCGCTGGATCCAGCCGCTCGCATCCTGCGTCCCGCGAGTGAGGATTTGTTCCGGTGAGCGGGTGGCAAACGATTCGGGAAGCTGGCATCCTGAAACCCTACGAAGGAGATGCGTTCAAGGATCGATTGAGAATGCGGCCAGAATCCTCATTGCAAAGCTCAACGGTCGGGGTCGCGGCGACGGCGCTGACGATTGACCAGATGCTCGGCGGGCAGCCACTTGGGCGCGACGGCGCGCTTGAGCTGGCTTTGCATGCTTCGTTGGAAGAACTCCTGAGTGCGGCGAGTGCTCTGCGCGCGCAGGGGAAGGGAAGTGCGGTCACCTTTTCGAAAAAAGTCTTCATTCCGCTGACCACGCTTTGTCGCGATTATTGTGGGTACTGCACTTTTCGCAAGGATCCCGTGGAGCCTGGCGCGCATTTCATGACTCCCGACGAGGTGCTTGCGCTCGCCGAGCAAGGGCGCCGCGCGGGATGCAAGGAGGCGTTGTTCAGCCTTGGGGACCAGCCGGAGCGCGTTTTTCCTGAAGCGCGCGAATTTCTGCGGCAACAGGGCTTTGCGCGCACGCTCGATTATCTTGCCGCCATGTGCGAGTTCGTTCTGGACCGCACCGGGCTCTTGCCGCACGCCAATCCTGGCGTGATGGATCGCGAGGCGCTTGAGCGGCTGAAGAATTCGAATGCCAGTGTTGGCTTGATGTTGGAGACCGTCAGCGTGCGCTTGATGCGCGGCGATTTGCCGCACGCCAAAGCTCCGGACAAAGTGCCTGCGCTGCGGCTTCGCACCATCGAAGAAGCCGGGAAACTTTCGATGGCCTTTACGACTGGAATTTTGATCGGAATCGGCGAAACGATGGAAGAGCGCATCGATTCGCTATTCGCGATTCGGGGGCTTCAGGAAAAATATGGGCATATTCAGGAAGTGATCGTGCAGAATTTTCGCGCGAAGCCAGACATTCCGATGGCGAAGCATCCGGAACCCTCGCTTGAGGAGATGCTTCGAACGATTGCTATCGCGCGATTGGTCCTCGGACCGCAGATGAACATTCAGGCTCCGCCCAATCTCAGCTATGCGGATTTCCCGCGGCTATTGGAGGCGGGCATTAACGACTGGGGCGGGATCTCGCCGGTCACTAAAGACTTCATCAATCCGGAGGCTGCGTGGCCGCAAATCAGCAAGCTCGACGCCGAGACCTCCGCGCGTGGCTTCACGTTGCGCGAACGATTGGCGCTTTATCCGGAATTCGTTCGGCGTCAAGAGTTCGCGTCGTCCGCGATTCGCAAGTGCCTCGACGTACTCGCCGGCCCAGACGGTCTCGCGGTGTAGCTGCGACGTCTGGCCCCGCATCCTGATGTCTACATGAAGATCGCAAAGGAAATCTCGATTGCCGCTCTGGCCGGCGGCGTGGGCGCATCGAAGTTGCTGCTCGGGTTGTACGATGTGGCCGATCCGACGCGGCTCACGGCGATTGTCAACACGGGCGACGACATCACGCTGCATGGCCTGAAAATTTCGCCCGACCTCGACATCGTTACTTACACGTTGGCCGGAGTGATCGATCCTGCGAAAGGGTGGGGCTTCCGCGGCGAGACGTTTCACGCGCTGAAGCGGCTGGCAGTGTTCGGGCGCGTCAACTGGTTCAATCTCGGCGATCGCGACCTGGCTACGCACATTCATCGCACGGCGATGCTGGCCGAAGGCAAATCGCTTAGCGACGCCGCTGAGTCTATTCGAACTGCGCTCGGTGTGAAGTCACGCATCCTTCCGATGTCCGACCAGCCGGTGCCGACGATCATTGATTCCGACGAAGGCGCGCTGCATTTCCAAGAATATCTGGTGAAGCGTCGCGCCGAGCCGATCGTGCGCGGCATCCGCTTCGACAATGTGGAATCAGCGAGTCCCGCGCCCGGCGTTCCGGAAGCGATTCGCGATGCCGATCGCATCGTCATTTGCCCGAGCAATCCGCTCATCAGTATCGGGCCGATCCTGGCGGTCCGCGGGATCCGCGAAGCTCTGCGCGCCCGGCGTAAAGATGTAATCGCGGTCTGCCCCATTGTCGGCGGCAAATCGCTCAAAGGTCCATCTGACAAAATGCTGGCGCAGTTGGGGTATGAGTCATCGGCTCCCGGCGTTGCCAAACTCTACGCGGATTTCACGGGCACGTTCGTGGTGGATCCAGCAGATGAGTCGCGTGTGGAAGCAATTCGAACCCTGGACATGAGAGTAGCGGTCGTGCCGACGGTGATGAAGTCTCGTGCTGACAAACGCGAGCTTGCGCGCGCACTGCTGCGATTGTAGGGTCGGAGTGGCTGCGTCTCATCGCGGCAGGATCGTTCCGTTCCGCACGAAAACCTCTATAAGAACAGTCCGGTAAATCGCACACCCGCGCTGTGAACCTTGTAGCGAATATTCAGACCGATCAGCAGCGCCGTGACTGATTCCACGATGCGTGCATTCTCGAGCTTGCCGCCGTTCAAGGCGCGCACTCCGGGAATTTTCTCCGCCAGCTCGGTGGCAACGTGCTTAGCTTTGTCGTCGTCGCTGCAGACCAGGACGTCGCAATCGACTGTGGCGTCGCCGGTCAGCAACGCCGCGCCCAGATTGTGAAATGCGGCTGCGATACTCACGCCTTGCGGCAGCAGCTCCTTGGCGGCCTCGGCGGCCGAGCCTTGCCACACACCCAACATGCGCGTCGGCGCGCCGCCAACCGACGCTGCCAGGGGCACAGTGGTGTCAATCACGATCGTGCCGGGTTTCCAGACCGGTTTCAATTGCTTGAGCAGCGGCGTTAGGCCGGAGTAGGGGACCGTCAGCACCGCGACCTCGCACTGCGCCGCGGCGGAAGCGTTGTCCGTCCCGCCAATCTGGGCCGACCCACCGATCTGCTCGCGCAGCTGTTTCGCGACTTCCTGCGCGCGGAGCGGGTCGCGTGAGCCGATTATGACGTGCTCGCCAGCTCGCGCGAGGCGATTGGCCAAGCCGGTTCCTTCGGGTCCCGTGCCACCCAAAATCGCCACCGTTCGCGCCATGTGCGTTTCTCCCGTTCTTTCCGGTTCTGTCTATACCACGCGCCTGCGTGTTGCGTAGCTGCAACCGGCAGTGCCGCAATTGAGACGGCCATTATACGTAAGACACTTCGTGGAATGCGGACTGCGTTCCAGATTGCACCTCTACGTTAAAGGCTACTGGTCCCAACGATCAAAAGACTGCTTTCGCAAGGATTCCGCCATGCGGTGTGATATCTTCGAAAATCGTAAATATGCCGACGAAAGCTCCTACGCCAGCCGAGTTTCGTTTAGCCTGCGGACAATTTGCTACTGGGGTTACGGTGGTGACCGCCGAGCGTGCGCCCGGCAGAGCCCACGGCATGACCGCGAACTCTGTAACTTCGGTTTCGCTCGAGCCTCTGCTTCTCCTGGTTTGTGTGGATCAACGGGCGCACTTGCTGCCTATGGTGAAGAAACAGGGCCGCTTTGGCGTAAGCGTCCTGAGGGAAAATCAGGTGGCGATTTCGAGGTATTTCGCGCAGACCGACGAGAACCTCGACACGGAAGCCAAGCTCGGAATTCGCTATCGCTGGACCCCGAGCGGCATTCCCCTTCTCGAAGACGCTCTCGTGCACATTACGTGCAACGTTGCCGCGTCCTACCTCGCGGGAGATCATACGATTTTCATCGGCGAAGTCGAAGGTACTGAGGTGTTCGATGGCGAGCCGCTGCTATTCTTCCGAGGGGCTTATCGGCGGATACTTCCTTGATTAGTGGGCGCGATGACGGGAAACGTGGTAGCGGGATTTTGCAGAAAGCAGGTCCCTCGCTCCGCTCGGGATGACACGTCGTTGCCGCTCACAGTTCGACCACTAAGCCATCTTTAGCGATGGCTCTAATGGTGGCTGTCCAGCGGGTCGCGTTTTGTTCCGTACTCGGCGCCCCAGCGGTCGGTCATCTCGCCGCGTATCTCCCAGAGTTCTGGAAAAAACTTGTGGCGCATGCCATCTTCCAGAATCTCGACGGGCCTGCCCTT
>Ga0210401_10007177_pt1 | contig 11216 bp, 9 predicted proteins | sample IncBWH32MmetaG_FD_150866 | JGI IMG/M metagenome (GOLD analysis project Ga0210401, IMG submission 150866) | Forest soil microbial communities from Barre Woods Harvard Forest LTER site, Petersham, Massachusetts, United States - Inc-BW-H-32-M | ecosystem: Environmental > Terrestrial > Soil >... | reverse complement strand
AAATATCAAGACGGTGACGATCACTTTTGGATCGCCATCCCAATACTGTCCCTGCAGACGGTGCGCCCAGATCAATCCCGCCGTCATGCCCGCCGCGAGCGATGCGCAGCCAATCAGCACGCTGCTTCGCGTCATGCGCTCGAGAACATCGAGTGCCGGAAACCGCCATCCTACAACGCCCAGCTTGTGGTCGCGCAACCGCCGATTTTGCACGAGGAAAATAATGCTGAGCACAAAAGAAATCGCAAACGCGGAATACGCCAGGATGTTCAGCGTGACGTGAAATGCAAAGAGCGGCCCCTGCGCCGGAGGCGCATTGACCGGCCGCGCCGCGGGCAGGTGAGCGAGCAGGAACACGCCCAGCACGATCGGCAACACAAACGGACCGACGGCGCGGCGCCGGTGAATCGCCTCAAGGCAAAGATAGGTAGCGGCGAGGAGCCAAGCAAACAGCGAGAGCGAGCCAAAAAGATCGTCGTACGGCACGGCATGAATCATTCGCGACCTCGCCAGCAGCGCCAAATAATGGAGGCCTAACCCCACCACAAGGCAGGAGGTCGCGCCGATCCCCGCCGCGCGCGAAGGCTCGCGCAAATTCCAGATGTACAGCGCAAGGCTCGCCGTGTAAAAAAGAAGCGTCGCGATTACGTACGGACTGGTCATCGTGTGCATGCATCCGCGGGAAGGGGTTTTCGTTCCAACCCGCCGCAAATGTCCATTGCCTCAATATTATAGCCAATTCTCGAAGATGAAAGCACGAATACGCGGCTGCCGGTCTTGACTTGGCTCCCGATCAGACATTCCCCGGCAGTCATGCGCAAAAACTCAAGCGATCTGGGGGGCCCGCCTTGGCTACAAATTCGTTGTGTCGCGAACATGGGAAGCGTACGATGCGGCGGAAAGCGGAGGGCGAGACTCGATCATTGAGAGACGGCCCAGTCTGAAGAAATCCAAGGAGATTACGATGTTACATGTGAGAACTCTATTGCGCGGTGCAGCCGCAGCGGCCTTAACGGTCACGATTGCCTTTGCTGCGCCGTCTTTTGCTAACGATATTCTCGACGATTGGGCCACTGCAAAAGCTCCGCCACCGCCCGAGCTCAAACCGGTCACGCTGGAGGGCTCCACTACTGCGCTGCTCATCCTGGACATGATGAAGATGAATTGCGGCGCGCGACCACGCTGCGTGGCCACCGTCCCAAATGTCAAGCGGCTAAACGACGCGGCGCGTAAAGCAGGCGCTATGGTGTGGTACAGCCTTGTCGGAAGCAACGGCATGGCCACCCCGGCGGATGTAATCGATCCCGGATTTGTACCGCGCGATGGCGAATGGGTGCGCCAGAACGGGCCGGACAAATTTATCGGCTCGAATCTGGAGGAAAAACTAAAAGCGCGCGGCATCAAGACGGTTATTGTATGCGGCACTTCGTTTCAGGGAGTTGGCATTGGCACGGGCGGGGGAGCGGCGCAGCGCGGGTATAAGGTCATCGTCCCGATCGATTGCCTGTCTTCAGAAGACACGTACACGGAGCAATACGCGGCCTGGCATCTTTTCAAGGCTGGCCCCGCCGTGGTCACCAGCCAAGTGACGCTCACGCGCAGCACGATGATGAAGTTCTGATTCGCGTTTGCCGTCAATAACTTTGCGCGGGATTGTGGGAAGCAAGTCAGTCAAAGTTTTTCGCGCAGATTCTGGAAACCATCTGGAAATCGCAGTCGACGACAAAGCAGGCAAACCTGCTCATCACAATTTGTGAAGAACTGAAAACAAGTTGTCGCTCGAAATTCGATCAGGCGCGAGCTACGGCGGAGACCACGTCCACATTCGTCGCATTAGCCCGTTGCCGGGGCGTGAAATGGGCGGCAGCCCGGTCCAGGTTCTCACGGAGGATCATGAGCGTGAGGAATGTGGTGAGAACACGCTTTTTGATTTCGTCCGATAACCGTGCGCTTCCGGTACCCACGAGAGCAAGCTTGACGGCTGCCGCGGCCACATAACTTTCAACCTCGGCTCGTCGAGTGGCGTTGGATGCGCCCGTCGCGGTCTCTCGTCGCATCTCGGCACAGGCGCTTTCCGCAGCCGAGAGGAAGTGCGGAACGCAGAATCCTTCCATCTCCAATTCTGTGGGAACAAGGGCCCCGCAGCCGGGAACGCGACACTGTTTGAAGCAAGTATCCATAGTTTGTTGCCTTAGCCATCCCAAAGCAGGAAAACTGCCAAACTTTTACTTGTCTGCCAAGAACCCCATAAACTATCTCCAATGGTTACAATACTTTAGCAAAGACCGTTGAAAAAGATTTCCCCCGTGGACGCGGCCTGGTTAAATTTAGTGCCATTTTTGGGCAAATGTTTTCTCATAGGACCAAATTGACAAAGTAAATGGCGCCTAATCGCTCAGATTGACCGAGGGAAATCAACACCATTTGCTAGTTTTTAGAGGGTTGGTGCCGGTTTGGGAGGGGTTTACATGAACATTCCCCGGACGTGAGCCGGATTGGTCATGCAAAGCCCTCTGCCTGGAAAGGCCGCGCATTCAGGGGCGGCCATGCAGGCGACGCTGAGTTTTGCTATTATGACTGCGAAGCCTGACCCAGATGACCCAATCACCCGAATCCGTGAACCGGAAAACACTGTTCCTGCGCGCCTGCCGCTTTGAGCCTGTCGAGCGCGTCCCAGTGTGGATCATGAGGCAGGCCGGACGGTACTTGCCGGAGTACCGCGCCATTCGCGAAAAGCATAATTTTCTGGAAGTCTGCAAGAGTCCGGAGTTGGCTGTCGAGGTTTCGCTGCAGCCCTATCGAATCCTGGGCGTGGACGCCGTTATCGTTTTCTCCGATATCTTGATTCCTGCCGGTGCAATGGGGTTGCCGTTCGAATTGTCGGATAGGGGGCCCGTGATTGAGTCTCCGCTGCGAACGGCGGGGCAAATCAGGAAACTTTCGGTCTTCGACCCTGAGATGGAAACGGGCTTCCTGATGGAAGCAATACGCGGCCTTGTAAGAGAACTGGGACCCAACGTGCCCGTCCTGGGCTTTGCGGCGGCGCCGTGGACGCTGGCTTGCTACATGATCGAAGGGCACGGGAAGGATGGTTTTCCCGCCGCAAAGACGATGCTGTACTCCGAGCCGGAACTGTTTCGAAACTTGCTCGAACGCATCGCGCAGGCCACGGCGCGCTATCTTCGGGCGCAAATCGCGGCGGGCGCCGCCGCGGTACAACTTTTCGATACTTGGGTGGGCGAGCTGACCCTCGAGCAGTACCGCGAATTTGCGCTGCCCGCAACGCAGCTACTGATCGAAGAGATTGGCGCCGGCAATGCGCCGGTGATTCTTTACACCAAGGCCTCCAGCCATCTGCTGACTGCCGCGGCTGAATCTGGCGCGAATGTGTTGAGCGTGGATTGGCGCATGGATCTCGCGACCGTTCGTGAACGGATCGGGCCGCGCATTGCACTGCAAGGCAACGTGGACCCGTGCCTGCTTCTTGGTCCGGAAGAGGGCGTGCGGCAAGCCGCTCGCGAGACCGTTGAGAGCACGGGCGGCGTTGGCCACATCCTGAACCTTGGCCACGGGATTCTGCAGCAGACACCGGTTGAAAATGCGCGCGCCTTTGTTCAGGCGGGCCAGGCCGCCTGCGTCACCGACAAAGTACGCGTGGAAGGGGCGCGCTAGAACGCAGCCATGAGCGAATCGAGCCTCCATCTGCAGTTGAACCGGAAGCGCTTCGAAATTTCCGAAGCGTTCCTCGAAAAGTACAATCGGCCGGGACCACGCTACACCAGCTATCCCACGGCGCCCGTGTGGCAGGATAATTTCGGGCCGGACGACCTCGAGCAGTTTTACGCGAAGGCCAATGCGGCGCGCACTCCGGTGTCGCTGTACATGCATCTGCCCTTCTGCGAAAGCCTCTGCCTGTTCTGCGCCTGCAACGTGGTCATCACCAAGGATCACGGCGTGGCGCCGCCCTACATCGAAATTCTGGAGCGGGAAATCGAGCATGTCGGCCAGTACGTTTCCCGCGAGCGGCCCGTGGTGCAATTTCACTGGGGCGGGGGGACACCGACGTATCTGACTCCTGAACAAATGGAAGGCTTGTTCCGTTTCACGGCTGAGCGGTTTACGTTCGCGCCGGATGCGGAAATCGGCATTGAGATCGATCCACGCGTAACGACGCACGCGCACCTGGAGACGCTGCGGCGGCTGGGCTTCAACCGTTTGAGCATGGGTATTCAGGATTTTCATCCCGAGGTGCAGGAAGCGATTCACCGCATCCAGCCCTTGGAAATGACTCGCGGCTTGATCGAAGAGGCGCGCCGGCTGGGCTTCGATAGCATTAACGTCGACTTGATCTACGGCCTACCCTTGCAAACCGCGGAGCGCTTCGCGCATTCGGTGGAGCAGGTGATCGCCTTATCGCCGGACCGCGTGGCCATGTTCAGCTACGCGCATGTGCCCTGGCTTCGCAAGCAGCAAGGCGCGCTGGGCACGCGGCTTCCCGAAGGGATGGAGAAATTCCGCATTTTCCGCGCCGGACTGGAAAGTTTTCTCGACGCCGGCTATCAATATATCGGCATGGACCACTTCGCGAGGCCGAGCGACGAACTCGCCGTGGCCCAGCGCGGACGCACGCTGCATCGCAATTTCCAGGGCTACACGACGAAAGCCGGCGCCGACCTGTACGGCATGGGCGTCAGCGCGATCAGCAGCGTCGGCGCGTGTTACGCGCAGAACGATCGCGACGTCGCGCCCTATCGCCAGCGCATCGAGCGCCGGGGCGTCGCCACCATGCGCGGCTACCGCCTTACCGAGGACGATTTGCTGCGCCGCGCCGTCATCAGCCGCATCTTGTGCCACGGCGTCCTGCACAAGAACGAGATCGAACAGGAATTTGGGATCAATTTTGACGCGACTTTTGCGGCGGAAATCGAACGCCTCGCTCCGTTTGTGTCCGATGGTTTGCTCGAGCTCGAAAACGGCGTTCTGCGCGCGACGCTTCTGGGCCGCATCTTTATTCGCAATATCGCGATGGTCTTCGACCCCTATCTCGAAAAACAGAAGCTCGAAAGCCGCCAGCTTTTTTCAAAAACGCTCTGAGCGACCGATCGAGGTTTCGTGCCCATTCCCGCGCCGACTGTGTATCCGATCGTTGTGATAGGCGGAGGAATTTCCGGCCTGGCTTGCGCGTATCGCTTGCAGCAGGCGGGAATCCCGGTGCGCGTGCTGGAGGCGGGCAACCGCCCCGGCGGCGTCATTGCCACGAAAGAGACAGAGAGTTTCCGCTTCGAGCTCGGCCCGCAAAGTTTTCTCACGACGGAGCCACTGCTGGGCCTCATCGACGCGCTGGGGCTGAAAAATCAGCTTCTGCGCGCCAATCCGCGCGCGCCACGTTACATTCTACTTGGCGGTCAACTCGTGCCCGCGCCACTGACCCCGCCGTCACTTCTGACCACTACCCTGTTTTCGGCGGGCACGAAATGGCGCCTCATTACCGAGATCTTTCGCCGTTCCAGGCCGCCGGCTGACGATGAATCCATCGCCGCGTTTGTTCGCCGAAAATTCGGGAATGAGATGCTTGAGCGGCTGGTCGCCCCTTTCGTTTCCGGCGTGTATGCCGGCGATCCAGAACGGTTGAGCATGCGCGCCGCGTTTCCCAAGATTCACGAATTTGAAACGCAGTATGGAAGCGTCCTTCGCGGAGCCATTAAATCGCGGCCCGCAAAGGGTGCGCCGCGCGGGGGATTGTGCTCGTTTCGCGATGGCATGGAAACTTTGCCGGGGGCAATCGCCGCCCGCCTCGGCGACTCGCTTCTGCTTGAAACCAGCGTGGCAGGCGTGCGCCACGGCAAGGCCAATGGAAAGCCATGGTTTGAAGTTGATGTCAGGCATCACAACCATCGCGAAACGCTGGCGGCAAGCGCGGTAGTCGTCGCCACGCCCACGAATATCGCATCGCAAATTCTGCAGAACCTTTCCGAAGAATTTGCGCCAATATTTTCGCGAGTTGCATATGCGCCGGTCGCGGTGGTGTCCAAATGCTATCGCCGCGAACAAATCCAGCGGCCTCCTGAAGGATTCGGCTTCCTGGTCCCTCGTGCCGAAGGGCTGCGGGTTCTTGGCACGGTTTTCAATTCCTCGCTCTTTGCCGGGCGAGCGCCCGAAGGCATGGATTGCTTCACCAGCTTTGCGGGCGGCACGACGGATCCCGGTTTCTGCGATCTGAGCGAAGCGGATATCAGGGAAACAATTTGCGCCGAAGTCGCGCGCGTCCTGGGCATTACGGGAAAACCTGTGGCCACAAATGTGCACTGCTACGCGCACGCTTTGCCGCAGTATAATCTCGGCCACTCCCAAACCGTGAAATCGCTCGAAGCGCACATGGCGGCGATCCCCGGATTGTTTCTCGCCGGGAATTATTTATCCGGACCATCCGTAGGTGCTTGCGTTGAGCAAGCCGATCGTACCGCAGAAGCGGTTCGTGTCTATCTCGCGTCCATCGGTGTCGCAGGCGTGGGAGCCGTCGCACACGCATGATTTTGTAGGACAGCACTCTTGGCTGCCCTACAAAATTCCTTTGTCGTAGTAAGATGTCGCGCGGAGTCGCTTGGCCGGCCCAATCTCATCCAATTGCTTCGTTTCTCCGTATTTAGAGAGGAACGGAAAGGGAACGGAATTTTGCTGCTTGCAGTCGTTCAACCCTGGCCCGAGGGCAAACAGCCGACCGATGCTGCCCTGATGGAACGCATCCTGCAACGCGACTCCGGCGCACTCGAGGCTCTTTACGACCGCTATGGCAGGCCGGTCTATTCCCTTGTTCTGCGGATCGCCCAGCATCCATCTTCGGCCGAAGAAATCGTTCAGGACGTTTTTCTGCAACTGTGGCGCAGCGCGGACCGGTTCCAAATCTCGCGCGGGCCTCTCGAGCCGTGGCTGTTCACCATGGCGCGCAACCGGGCGCTTGATTTTTTGCGCCTGAAGCGCGAAAAGCAGCGCCGCCGCGAAGATTCGGATTCCGACATTCTTCCTTCCGCCGTCGTACGCCCCGATCCCGAAGGTGACATTGATCAAGCCAGACGCGCGGAAAAAATTCGCACACTCATGACTTCTCTTCCCGAAGCGCAGCGCCACGCGATCGAGCTGGCTTTCTTTGAAGGTATGTCGCACAGCGAGATTGCAGCGGCCACGGGCCAGGCGCTCGGCACAGTGAAAAGTTGGATTCGAGGCGGGTTGCTGCGCCTTCGGGAATCGCTTGGGGGGGCAAGTTCGTGATGAACTGCGAACAACTCGCTTCGCTCTACGAAGAGTACGCCCTCGGCGTGCTGGAGGGAGAAGAGCGCGCGGACCTGGAGGCGCATCTGGCCCGTGCGGGCGATCAGTGCATCGCGGGAGTCGCCCGGGCGAGATGGGAGATCGCGCAACTTGCCCATGCCGCGCCCGACGCGCAGCCTCCGTCAACGTTGCGAGGCAAAATCATGGACGCGGTCAAGCCGTCCGCGGACGCTGAGCCCGCCGTGGTGCCGCTGCAGAAGCCGAAGCCTTCCGCGCAAGGAGCGAAGTTCCCTGCGTGGGCCTGGGTTGCGGCGGCCGCGCTCGCGCTCATGACAGGCTACACGATGCGCCAGATGAACAATCAAAATGAGCAGCTCGCCCAATTGCGCAAGCAAATGAAATTAGCAACCATGCAGAACCAGGCGCTGCAGAATCAACTGGACATGGACCGCATGGTCGCCATGGTCATGATGTCGCCCGATTCGACGCCGCTCAAGCTCATGCCCAAGGACAAAAATATGCCGATGGTTCACGCCTATCTGCATCCGCACATGGGCGTGGCCATCACCGCGGATCAGATGCCCTCCATGCCTTTGTCCCGCACGCTGCAGCTTTGGTTCGTGCCGAAGACGGGCAAGCCGTTGAGCGTCGCGATTTTCCATCCCGACTCCGGCGGCCAGATCGCGCTGGTGGCCCCGGTTACGATGCCGAGAAACGAAATTGCCGCCCTCGCCGTCACGGAAGAGCCCGCCGGAGGCAGCCCGCAGCCCACCACTCCAATTGCCTGGATGGCGCAGGTCAACTAGAGGCGACTCGATACTTTTATACGGGTTTTGCTTTCCCTGCGCTCCTCTGTGTTCTCTGTTTTAAATGTTTTTGAATTTCGCGCGACTCGCAGGAAGCAAAAATCTTTAACACAGAGAACACAGAGGGACGCAGAGGAATGCGGGAGCAGACACCACTCCGCATTGGCAGCCACGGGTTCCAACTATCTCTTTTTGCGTGCTTTGAGCCGTAAATTGCGGCGCTGGCCCGCTTCCCGGTAGCGCCGCCGCTCTTCGCTCGTCTTCACAAGCAACGGGGGCACGGCTACCGGCTTGCCGATTTCATCGAGGGCCACAAAAGTAAGGAACGCCGTGGTGGTATGTTTGCGTTCGCCCGCCGCGGAATCTTCAGAGAAGACATCGACGCCCACTTCCACCGATGTGTGGAAGGCGCGATTGACCTGCGCCTCGAGGACAATCAAGTCTCCCACACGCACGGGATTTAAGAAATCCAGGTGATCCACCGACGCCGTAACCACCTGCCGATGACAATGCCGGTGCGCGGCAATCGCTCCGGCGATATCGATCATGTGCATGACTCGCCCGCCCAGAATATTTCCGAGCAGGTTCGAGTCCTGTGGCAGCACAAGCTCGGTCATTTCGGTTCGCGAAGCGCTGACCGGCCTGCCAGGCAATTTCACTTCATGTGTGGGTTCCAATTTTTCGACGGATCGTTTCATTCGCAGCTCGAGCCCCGGTGGAAATTTGGCGTTACGCGCCGGAGTGAATATACTATGCGCATGACCTTGACCCAACCACAGAAGAAGTCGCGCCGCCAGATCCTCGAAGATTTCGTTGCCGCCAAGCCCACCGATGCATTCGCCCGCTACGGCCTGGCCATGGAATGCGCCAATTCCGGAGACGCCGCTGCTGCCGACGAGCATTTCAGAGCGCTCCTGGCCGGGAATGCGGATTATGTGGCCGGATACTTCCAGTACGGCCAGTTCCTGGCCAAGTCCGGCCGCACCGAAGAGGCCCGGTCCACGCTGACCACCGGCATCGCCACGGCTCGGCGCAAGGGCGACGAACACGCACGCTCGGAGATGGAAACGGCGCTGTCCGAATTGGGTTGACTAGCACGCCCACTCCTGCCTGCGCGGTTTTTGACGAAGTAATAAGCTCTGCCAGCTTTCCAGGCGAATCACAATCCCCGCAGAGCCAGGAGTGGCTGCGCTACCAGAACCAGGTCCGAGACACAGCGCACAATCGCCTAAACTCCGCAGTTCTTTTTAAATAAAACGCTCGTTACTAGGCGGCATCACCTCTTTCCGGCGTGCTTGCCCGCCTCTGCTCCCGGTGCTACGTTCGAGGAGGCACTTTTCTTCACAAAGACAGGTAAAACCATGGCCCTGAGTATTGACGATCTCCTACGCCGCGCCGTTGAAACCAAGGCGTCCGACCTTCACTTAAAAGTGGGTAACCATCCCTGTTTGCGTGTGGACGGCGCTCTCACGCCGCTCACCGATGTTCCGCGCGTCACTCCGGAAGAGATGCTTTCCATGGCGTTCAGCATGATGACCAACCGCCAGAAGCAAAAGTTCAAGGAGACCGCGGAACTGGACATGGCGTACGGCGTCGCAGGACTGGGCCGTTTCCGCGTCAACGTTTTTCAGCAGCGCGGCAACGTGGGCATGGTACTGCGCGTCATTCCGACTAAAATCCGCACGGTCGAGGAACTCAATCTCCCACGCGTCATTGAGAGCATCTGCGAAGAGCAGCGCGGCATGGTTCTCGTGACCGGAACGACCGGCTCGGGCAAATCCACGACCCTCGCGGCGATGATCGACCGGATCAATACCACCAGGTCCGATCACGTAATCACCATCGAAGACCCCATCGAGTTCCTGCATCGTGACAAAAAGAGTTTCATCAACCAGCGCGAAGTAGAAGTGGACACCGCGAACTTCTCCACAGCGCTGCGTGCCGGGCTGCGCCAGGACCCGGACGTCATACTGGTCGGAGAAATGCGCGACCTCGAAACGATTGCCACGGCTTTGCTGGCCGCCGAAACGGGCCATCTGGTGTTTTCGACGTTGCACACGCTGGACGCGACCGAGACAATTCAACGTATCATCGCGGTCTTCCCTCCTCCCGAGCAAAAACAGATTCGCCTGCAAATGGCCGCCACACTCAAGGCCGTCGTCAGCCAGCGCCTGGTCCAGTGCGCCAATGGAAATGGGCGCGTCCCCGCTGTCGAAGTGATGATCGCTACCGCCTATATCCGCGATTGCATCATCAATCCCGACAAGACTCGCCTGATCCACGACGCCATCGCCGCCGGCACCAGCCAGTACGGCATGCAGACGTTCGATCAATCGATTTTTGATCTTTATTCGCGCAACCTCATCACTTACGAAGAAGCGCTCTTGCGCGCCTCCAACCCCGACGACTTCAAGCTGCGCGTCCAGGGCATCCGCTCGGCTTCCGATTCCGCTCGCGAGGAAATGGAGCAGAGCATGAACGAGTTCGAGCGCACCAGCAAGCGATAGAGGCGGGTTTTAGGGGTCAGGTTGTAGTTTGCAGAGAGCTGGTTGAGAAGCCAGTTCCCCGCGGTCCTCGTGCGGATCCCGCTCAAAGTCTTTTTTCTCCGCTTCCTTTACTTCCTTTTCCCTGCCCTCTATCCTTCTCCCATGCGCTTCTCTTCACGAAAACTTTCCTCCGAGACCGATCTTTACACGGCCGCCATCAATGGCCTGGCGCGGCGCGCTTATTCGGTGTTCGAGATGCGGACTTATTTGGAGCGCCGCGCGGAAGACAAAGATGTGGTGAAGAGAATTCTCGACCGCCTGAAGCAGCGCGATTATTTGGACGACGCGCGTTACGCGCGCCAGTTTGTCCGCTTGCACACAGAATTGCGAAAGCAGGGACCCTTTCGAATCGCACGTGATCTTCGTGCTCGCGGCGTGCCCGACCGCTACATTGAAGCGGCCCTTGCGGAGCGTTCCGCCGAATCGAACGAGAGCGTGCTGGTACGGGAGCGCCTGGAGCGGCGCATCAAGGTGCTGCGTGGCCCGCTGGACGAACGACGGGTTGCCTCGCTCTACCGCAGCCTTCTCCGCGCCGGATTTTCCGCCGACACCATTCGCCGCGAATTGACTGCGCTAACGAAAGGGCCGGTGGCGGAAG
>Ga0210401_10007176_pt1 | contig 11217 bp, 6 predicted proteins | sample IncBWH32MmetaG_FD_150866 | JGI IMG/M metagenome (GOLD analysis project Ga0210401, IMG submission 150866) | Forest soil microbial communities from Barre Woods Harvard Forest LTER site, Petersham, Massachusetts, United States - Inc-BW-H-32-M | ecosystem: Environmental > Terrestrial > Soil >... | reverse complement strand
ACCCCAAGCAAGGAACACCCTCCGATGACGCCCTGGGCCAAGGCAAAATACGATCAAGCAAAGCCGGGCTACGGCCCCAAAGCCCAAGCAGGCGGAAATGACCCTATCCTGAAATGCAATCCAACCGGAATTCCACGGCTCCTGTTTTTCCCACAGCCGTTTGAGATTTTTCAGACCCCGGAAAGGGTGTTCATGTTCTTTGAGCGCGACCATGCCTGGCGCCAAATCTGGACCGACGGGCGGGGCCATCCCAAGGATCTGGCGGCCACATGGATGGGGGATTCGATTGGCAAGTGGGAGGGTGACACCTTCGTTGTGGATACGGTCGGCCTGAACGAAAAAAGCTGGCTCGATTTTTACGGCGATCCGCACAGCGAAGACATCCACTTAATCGAGCGCTACAAGCGCGTGGACCAAAGCTCAATGTCAATTCAGCTCGTCGTCGAGGATCCCAAGGCTTACACGGCCACCTGGGTTGGCGACACCAAAATCTACAAGCTGCTTACAGGGAAGAAAGCCTATATGGAAGAACTCTTCTGCATTCCGGAAGAAGAAGATTCGTTTACCAATCGGATCAGAATGCCTGCGGTAGGGCAGAAGCCCCAGTAGCGCGGGCTTCAGCCTGCGGGTTTTCACACATTCAACCTTGGCAAAAATAAAACCCGCAGGCTGAAGCCCGCGCCACTAAATTCACTTCGCCAGATACATATACCCCACTGTGTTATTCCCCGGCGAAGCAAACCACATCCTGCCTTTCGGATCATTGTTAAGTTCCCTCATTCCATTTCCCACTGCAGGAGCAGGAAACTCGGTAATTTTCCCGGTGGCAGGATCGAGGCGCCCAACTGTGTCCATGATCCCGGAGGCGTACCAAACCTGGTTGGTCGTATCAATGCCAATCGGATACGGCGTGGGCTGCTCGCCGGGTAGCTGGTATTCCTTGAAGGCTCCCGTTTCCGTATCCAGGCGAACGATCTGTCCTCTGTCGTACTGAGCCAGCCACCCAATGCCGTTGGCATCGACTTGAAAGCGGCGGCGCGAACCGGGCTGTGGCGGCGGAGTCCACGTGGTAACCTTTTCCGTCTTGTAGTCCACCTTGAAAATTCTCCCCTGCCCGCCGACTTCGTCAAACCAGATGTTTCCGGCCCTATCGAGATTCGCTCCGTAGGTGTTGGGAGCGTCCTTCACCTCTGAATAGACTCCAGTCTTGGGATCGAAGCGGTAGGAAAATGGGCTGCCGGAAACCCACAAGATGCCCCTCGGATCTTCGCGCACCGTGTTCATCGATTTTCCCGGCCCTTTGTACTTGATCTGCTTGCCGGACTTGACGTCAACTTTCACCAGCGTTCCGCCCTCTTCGACAACCCACGCCGAAACTCCATCGCGCGTCATCTGCGCCGACCGCGTGCCCACTCGCGGCGCCTGGCTCTCCCACAAATATTCCTGCAGCTCGCCCGTTTCCGGATTCAATCTGCCAACGCCATTCACCGTACCGAAATACGGACACCACACGTTGCCATCCTTATCCGGATTCGCATCCCAGGTCATGCGCCCCGGGGGCATTTCGTACAGGACGTACACAATCTTGAGCGCGTCGTCGCTGAACTGCTTCATCCAATCCACGTACCCCGGCAGATCGGCCGGGGATTCCGGAAGCGCGCCCGGTCCCGGGCCGAAAATCTTGCTGGCATAAGCCGCGAGTTCGTTGACGTCCTGATCGTTTTTGATCACGCTATATACGACGCCGCCGCCGAGCCTCGTGGACATCTGGTCCTTAAGAACTTCGCGCCATCCGTTCTCGTCCCGGCGCACATTGATGAATTGCTCGAATCCGTGGCAGCTCGAGCCGCAGCGCGAAAACTTATCTTTGCCTGGGCCATCCGGAAACAAGTCGATGCCCTGAATAATGGGAATTTCATCCCAGTGCACTATCTGTTTCTGCATCGTCCAGTCGAAGGTGGCGTTTTGGCTCGCAGCCAGGACAATTCCGCTTCTTGGGTCGGACCGGTAGCCAACAGACTTCGCCAGCACTTGATAATCGCCCGCGGGCAGATTTTCCACGCGGTACTTTCCGTCGTTGCCGGAGAGCACGATGACGGTGATGTGGGTTTTGGCGTTTCGCGCCTGCACAAACGCAGCGCGGAACGGCGCGCCATCCGGCCCTGTTACCTTGCCCGTAATCGTCGCCCCGAATGCCATCGACGAGACGAGACCTACCCCGCACACTATGCCCACAATTTTAAGAATTCTCAGTGGCTTCATGACCCCTCCTTGCGATGGACGATTGAGAAAGGCCGATCGATCGGCAAACCGAAGCGCCCGGATCTGGCGCGGAATCCCTGCCGACGCAAACGGAACTCGCCGGATCAGCGCGCAATTTTGCCTTTGCCGGGCCGCGATGCCGCCGAGGCTATCAAACAGACGCGGCAAATGTCTACGGGGAATTGTCGTTGCGCCGAAGCAACCGTATTCCTGCCGAAATCAACCGCTTGCGCACATCCCAACACTAGTGATATTTTCTTCTCAATACGATTCCTATAGCAGGCAAAGGCCTTTGCTGACCACCTGAAGGTCACTCCAGGCGTCGCCAGCATGACCTCGGACAGGGAGGGCCATGTGCGGGACAAACCCAAGTACCCAGGCATCCGCGTAACAGCCAACGGAAATCAGCTGGTTTCCTATCACACCGAAACTCGCATTACTGACGCGGGAATCTTCTACCCGATCACTCCATCCACCGAGGGTGGCGAGCTCTATCAGCAGGCTTTCGCCGAAGGAAAATTGAATGTCTTCGGGCACAACACCATCGCGGTCGAAGCAGAAGGCGAGCACGCGGCGCAAGGCGGAGCCATCGCGCACTCGGTCTGCGGCCAGCGCGTCGTGAACTTCACGTCGGGCCAGGGAATTGTATACGGCGTCGAACAGTACTACCACGCGCCCGGCAAGTGCTCGACCATGGTTCTTGAAGTAGGGGCCCGCGCACTCACCAAGCACGCGCTGAATGTTCACTGCGGCCACGATGATGTCTATGGCGCGCTCGACACGGGTTGGATCATTCTGTTCGGCAAAGATGCTCAACAAGCGGCTGATCAGGCGCTGATTCTGCGGCGCGTAACGGAACTCAGCCTGACCCCGGGAATGAATGTGCAGGACGGCTTCCTCACTTCGCACCTGGAGAGGACTTTTTATAAGCACGAATCGGAGCTGATGCGCGAATATCTGGGCGCACCGGACGACATGATCGATTGTCCGACGGAAAGTCAGCGCATCCTGTTTGGCCCCAAGCGGCGACGAGTGCCGCGCATGATCGATCTGACCAACCCTGTGCTCCTTGGCCCCGTGCAAAATCAAGAGCATTACATGCAGGGGGTTGTGGCGCGCCGCAACAACTTCACTGAGCCGATCCTCGACTTTTTGGAGGCAGCCTACAAGGATTTCGGTGATTTAACTGGCCGTTATTATGGCCTCGTCACTCAATATAAAACGGAAGACGCGGACACCGTATTTGTGTCTCTCGGCTCGGCTGCGGAAAATATCGAAGCAGCAGTTGACTATCTGCGAGAGCGAAGGAACGCGAAAGTCGGCTCGATTCACCTGAACGTTTTCCGGCCTTTCCCCGAGGCCGCCGTCGTGCGTGCCCTGGCCGGCAAGCGTAACGTCATTGTCCTCGAGCGCACGGATGAACCCATGTCGGGAGACAACCCGATGGGCCGTGAAATCCGAACCACCTTGACCAAAGCGCTCGTAACTCAGGGCCACGTTGCGGAAGCGAACCTCCCGCCTCTCACGCCGGATCAGATGCCACGCCTCTTTGCCGGCATCTACGGTTTAGGTTCCCGGGATTTCAGGCCCGAGCACGTTCTGGGCGCCTATGAATTCGCGACAGGAACGCGGACCCGCAAGGATGGCAAAGGCGTCGAGGACGGAGTCTCTTTTTTCGTGCTGGGCGTTGACCATCCCTACGAAGTGAAATCAGAAGAGACACCTTCTCTCTTGCCCGAAAAGGCCGTTGCCGTGCGTTTCCATTCCATCGGCGGCTGGGGCGCGATCACCACCGGAAAAAATCTTGGCGCAATCATCGGCGACTTGAACGATCTGCTCTACGATCGCGACAAAGTGGTGGACGAGTGGGGCAATCCCAAGGAAATCATCCACGTCAGCGCCAATCCGAAATACGGGTCGGAAAAAAAGGGCGCGCCGACTTCCTACTTCATGGTCGCCGCCCCCGAGCGGATTCGCGTGAATTGCGATCTGCGCCACGTCACGGTTGTTCTCTGCTGCGATCCAAAAGCGTTCACGCACACGAATCCGCTGGACGGAATGCTTGAAGGCGGCGCCTTAATTTGGGAATCGGAAGAGGAAGGCGAGAAGGCCTGGGAGCGCCTGCCCATGTGGGCGCGCCGGCAAATCATTGACAAGAAAATTCATGTCTACACTTTGCCCGGTTTCGTGATTGCCCGCAACGCCACGGACCGCGCCGACCTGCAGCTGAGAATGCAAGGGAACGCATTTCTGGGCGCGTTCTTTGCGGTCTCGCCGATTCTGCAGGAGTTTAGGATTACGCCGGAACAGTTCCGCGAAGTGGTCCACAAGCAATACGTCAAGAAATTCGGCCGGCTGGGCGACGCCGTCGTGAATTCCAACATGGAAGTCATGACCCAAGGCTTTGAAAAAGTTCGTGAAATCCGCGTCGGAGAAATGGAAGCACCCGATCGGTCCTCTCTCCGAGGCGAAGCCTTGCTGCCGCTGTTAGCCACTCAGTCCGAGGAAGGTGGTTGCGGCTCCGGTTGTCGCTCCCATGCAATTCCTGAGGGCCAGGGCCCCCGCACGCCGGTAACGACCATCGCAATGTTCGATTCCGAATTCCGCTCCCACTATGGCTACAATCAGCCGGCCTCGCCGCTCGCCTCGGTGGGAGTAATGGCGGCCGGCAGCGGCGACACGGCCTCCAAGTATGTCGCTCGTCGCGAGACGCCGCTTTACATTCCGGAAAATTGCACGCAATGCATGGAGTGCATCGCGGTTTGTCCGGACACAGCGCTGCCGAATTGCTCTCAAGAACTCGACACCGTTCTGCGCACTGCCATCGCCAACTATGTGACCGACCCTGCCGAGCGCACCAAAATGTTTAAGTCGGTCCCGGAAATTGACAAGCGCACGCGCGCATTGATGCGGGATTCCGTCACCGCTAAAGTCCTTACTCCCCTTCCCGAGTTGCTTCGCAAGGTGACGAATGAAGTAGACGGATTCTCCGACGAGGCCAAGCGCCAATTCTTCGCCGTCATCGAGAAAGTTCCGTTGGCCTATCAGAAAGCCAACGCCATCTTTATGACTCCGGAGAGGAAGACCCCGGGCAGCGGCGGCATATTTTCCATTTTTGTTTCGGACCTCTGCAAAGGATGTGCCGCGTGCGTCACCGCCTGCGGGGATCACCAGGCGCTCAGGATGGTGCAGGAGACAGAGCAGGTCAATGCGGAGCACGAGACTGGAACCGCATTCCTCAACCTCTTGCCGGACACTTCGCAGAAGTATTTGGGTCTGTACAACGCGGAGCATCCTGAGGAATCCAAGACCGCCACGCTGCGCAATCTGCTTATGGTGCGCCGGAATTATGACGCGCTAGTGTCGGGCGACGGCGCCTGCGCGGGCTGCGGCGAGAAGAGCATCTTGAAAGCCATCACTTCCGTCACGGAAGCCTACATGCGGCCGCTCTATCACGCCAAAGCCGCCCGTTTGCGCAGCAAAGCGGGCGACCTCGAAAAAGTCGGCGCTCAGAAACTCGCCGAGTTAAAGGCTCGAAACTCACAAGAGTACGAATTGATGCGCCAGGCCATCGCTCACCTGGTGATGGGACTCGGCGGCGAAGACGAAAAAGACACCAAAGCGCGAATCGCCGCGCACGGCGAGATCAGCGACGCTGAGCTCGTCAATGCGATTGCCACTGTGATGCTGCAAGAAGCGTTCAATCACATGAACCTCCAAGCCATCGATGGCCGGCTCGCCAATGGCATGTCAGTTATGGCCATGGCCGCGCACACCGGTTGCAATACCGTTTACGGTTCCACACCCTCGAACAACCCGCACCCCTACCCGTGGATGAACTCTCTATTCCAGGATGGGATCACCGTGGGATGGCTGCTGGGCGAGAGCTTCATCGTGGATCATGCGCACCGGTCCGTAGTCCCCGAACGCCTGGCCGATTCCCTGATGAATCGGACAGAAAACGTAATCAATGCGCGTGAGTATTATGAATTCACGCATTTCACCGATGCCTTGATGACCGACCAGGAGATTTTGGAACTCCCGAAAGTCTGGGTTGTTGGCGGCGACGGAGGCATGGGCGACATCGGGTATCAGAACACTTCCAAGGTGATTCTGCAGAACCGCCCGAACGTAAAAGCCGTGATGCTCGACACTCAGGTGTACTCCAACACCGGCGGCCAGAATTCGGATTCCACGCCGATGCTGGGCGGGAACGACATGAACGTATTCGGCGCCGCCACTCAGGGCAAGAACGTCGAGAAGAAAACGGTGGCCGAAACATTCCTCGCTGGTCACGGATCGCCTTTCATCGCGCAAATCTCGATCGCCAATGCTCCGAAGCTTTACAGAGCTATCCTGGATGGAATCGAGTATCGCGGGACGGCCTTCCTGCAGTGCTTCACCACCTGCCAGCCGGAACACGGAGTAGCGGACGATATGGCGCTCACCCAAGCGCAGCGAGTCCGCGATTCCCGCGGTGCGCCGGAATTCGTCTTCAACCCGCGGCTTGGCGAAACGTATCAGGAAGCCCTCGACCTGAAGGGGAATCCCTCGCTCGAGAGGGATTGGTATGAAACGAAGTTCAAGGCCACCAACGAGCCGTACCGCTACACCGTGGCTCATTGGTGCGCGACGGAAGCGCGCTTCAGAAACCATCTAAAGAAAATCAAGAAAGAAGACGCCGACAAGCTCATTCCTCTGGAAAACATGCTTGTTCGTGTCACGCAACAGGATGTGGTCTACCGCCGCTATCTGGTCCCGAGCCACATGTCCTACATCCCCGACTTTGGTGTGTATATCAAAGTACAGGGTCCCAAGGACATCGAATACCGCTCCCTCTCGCGGCAACTGGTGATGTTCTGCGTCGAGCGCCGCAAGGCCTGGCGCATGCTGCAAAGCAAAGCGGGGATTGAGAATAAGGAATACAAGGCTCAGCGTTCGCTTCTGGCGGACGTGGAAGCGGGAAAGATCTCTCGAGAGGATTTCTTCGCGCGAGCGGAAGAATTGCTGAAGGCGAAGATCGAAACCCTCACGCCGGCAACGCCTCGACCGGCGGCGCCCGCCCCCGAAGCTGCGGCTACGCCTCCTGCCGCGGCAGTCGTAGCAAAGCCTTCCGCCGCGACCCTGGAAAAAGTAAGCAAAAGCCCTGCGAGCGAACCCGTCAAGAAAATGGTGGCGGTGGTGGGGCAGGTTACAATTCAAAGAGAAGTCGAAAACGAGCCGCCCAACTGGGAACAGCGTGTCCAGTTACGATTGATGGAGCTCGATGTAGATCCCGGTAATGATGCCGATCGTGGAGTGAGCAAGAATAATTAAACTAATTCCTGATCGCGATGCCGGTTCAAATAAACGAATGACCGCGTAGAGGAGTGACCGGGAGAATCACGTTTGGTCTGGGATTAAGCCGGATACTTGCCGTGAATGTAGTCGTGCAATTGGGAAATGGTTTGCTGCTGCGCGGAAATCATCCACTTCACCAGATCGCCGATTGAAACGACTCCCACTAATTCCCCATTCTCTAAAACCGGCAGATGGCGGAAGTGTTTTTCCGTCATGATTCTCATGCCATCTTCAACCGTGTGCTGGGGAGTCACGAAAACCGCGGGACTCGACATGATTTCTTTTACAGGGATTTCCTTCGAGGATTTCCCTTGCAGGATCACTTTCCGCGCATAATCGCGCTCGGAGACAACTCCCAACAGATGGCCTTTTTCGACCACCATGAGGGCTCCAACATGCTTGTCCGCCATGATTTCAATCGCTTCGTACACACAAGAATCCGGTGAAACAGACCAGACGTTCTTGTCCTTCTGTCTCAAGACCAAGCGAACAGTGTCGACCAGGTTCATCGCCGTCATAGTTCTAGGAGCGGGCCAACTAAGAACCAGGAACTTCGCTTCTCTCCATCCGTGCGCTTGACGTTACGGCAGGTACTTTCCGGTGTCAAGCGAAGATCTTCGTGCCGCCCCAAGGCAAGTCCCGTCAAATAAATCCAACGTTGGAAAGCTGGCCCACATTCCGCAAGGCAGACCTGTACTCATCCTGATCGCCAGACCAGTAGTTCAAATCGGTCCCGACTTTCCACTATGGATAACATGCTGAAATGGGGCCCACAGGCCTTTTTTTTTCCAGACTTTTCAGGCCAACCAGATTCCGGTACCTACACGGAGGCGTTAATGAAGTCCAAGAAAAAGAAGGTCAATGTCGATCGACGCGCGTTCCTCAATACCTTGGGAGCTTCTGCGGGAGTCGCGGCATCCCTGCCCGCAATTTCAATCTTGTCGGGGGCAGCCAAGGTGTACGCGGACGACATCGGGCCGCAGGGTGGTCGTGCGCGCGCCGAATCGTCGGAGAGAATCCGTCAGGACGTGGCCGAGCGGGAAAGCAACTTTCGCATCCCGAACCACGATGACAACGGCGACGAAGCTTTATACCCGTCAAAAATTGGAAATTATTCCAAGAATTTGAAACATGATCCAACTACCGGCGAAGTCGATCCGGCCGCCTATCAAGCCATGATCGGGGCCATTTCTACCGGCCGGTTCGCCGACTTTGAGGCGTTGGCCACGAACGGCCACTTCGGATCGTTGGATCCGACCATGCAGCGCCGGTTGGTGAACCCAGGTTCCGGATACGCATTCGATCTCGAAGGCACAGACTCTCATCAGCTGAAATTGCGTCCCGCTCCGGCGTTCGCCAGTGCGCAGGAAGCGGGCGAGATGGTGGAGTTGTACTGGATGGCACTGCTGCGCGATACGAATTTCGCGGATTATGATGCGAGCCCTGTCGCGCAGGCGGCCGCCGCGGACTTGACGAAGATGTCGGACTTTCGCGGGCCAAAAGCCGGCGGTGCGGTCACAACTAAAACACTATTTCGAGACACGTATCCCGGATGCACGGTTGGGCCATATATTTCACAATTCCTCTTGCAACCGTGCAATTTCGGTTCGATGCGAATCGACACCCGAATGGTGACAGTCGCGTCCGGCATGGACTATATGACGACTTTCCCGAGCTGGCTCGCTGTACAGAATGGAGTAAATACGCCTCCCATTCCAACCACGGGAATGGCCTATTGCAGGAATGGCAGGGATCTGTCTCATTACGTCAATATCGACGCGCTCTTCGAGGCCTACTTCGTCGCCTGCATTAATTTGCTCAGCAACGGATATTTTGCGAATGCCGGGAATCCGTACGGCCGCATCTACGACGGCGGCGCCGGACGCCCGCGCAACACGGCGGTCGATCCCAATGGCTCGCTGGCACAGGTCGGCTTCGGAACCTTCGGTGGACCGGCAGTCTTGACGCTGGCGTGCGAACCGGCGACGCGGGCATTGAAGGATGTGTGGTATCAGAAGTGGCTCGTTCATCGGCGCCTGAGGCCCGAGGAGTTTGGCGGGCGCGTCGAAGTGAACCGTCTAAAGGCGCGCAACTATCCGATCCATTCCGATCTTCTGAGCGTGTCGACAGTGCTCAGCTCTGTGTTTACCCAATACCAAACTTACCTGCTCCCGATGGCTTTCCCCGAGGGTTCGCCGAATCATACGTCGTACGGCTCGGGCCACGCGACCGTCGCAGGCGCGTGCGTGACGATGCTGAAAGCCCTGTTCGACGATTCGCAGCTCATTAAGAACCCGGTCGTGCCGAGCCCCGATGGGCAGTTCTTGGTCCCGTACGTCGCGCCCGCGGGCGAACCGCCTCTGACCGTTGGCGGCGAGCTGAACAAAGTTGTCTCCAACGTTTCGCAGGGGCGCAACATTGCGGGCGTGCATTGGCGCAGCGACGCGACCGAGTCGAACCTCCTCGGCGAAGCCGCGACCATCAGCATGCTCTTTGACATGAAGCGCACGTTCAGCGAACCGTTCTCCGGATTCTCTTTCACCAAGTTCGACGGAACGACAATAACAGTCTGAATCGCGCAAATCTTTGTGGGGCATGGCTTCAAGCCGCGCCATTACGAATGCAAAAATCAAAGCGGCTTTACAGGCTGCAAAAAACTCAAATTTTTGTCATTCTGAGGCACGCTGCTTGCCGAAGAATCTCTCCTTCTGTTGACTTCAAAACCCAGAGAGATTCCTCACTTCGTTCGGAATGACAGTTTGGCTTACTTTTTCCGCAGCCTCTTTAGCCGCTGGCTCGTTCGGATTTGAGTTGCCACCACTTCGTCCCGAGCCCCACCGTAAATTGTGTGCCGTCGAGGCCCGCTGTATAATGGCCTGCGCGTTGAAAATCAAATTCGCAATCTGGGGTACTTGCTAGCAAATGCAACAACGCGGTTGCATGCCGTACATTTCTGAACTCTTCACTCGAATCATTTGGGGGAGCATTCATGGGTAAGACGATCTTCACCGCAATTCTAGGTTTTCTTCTAGCATTCCCGTTGGCTGGACAAACAAGCCAGCAGGCCCCGCCCAAGGACCTCTCCGCCTGGCTTCGCAATTCCTACACGATGAATCGCAAATTTATCGCGCGCGCGGCGGAAAAGATGCCGGAAGATTTTTACGGTATACGCCCCGGCGCGCAGCCGGAAGTCCGCACGTTCGGCCAGCTGGTCGGACACCTGGCCGATTTTAATTACCGCTGGTGTTCGGATGCGAAGGGCGAAAAGAACCCAATGGAAGAAACAGAACTTGAAAAGCTCGCCTCAAAAGCCGATCTCATTAAGGCCTTGAATAGCGCATTGACGTATTGCGACGGCGCCTATGCCATGCTCACGGATGCCAATTCCATGGACCTGGTGCAAGGCACAAGAGACGATGGCACGAAAGTTCCCGTGCTGCGAATCAGCCGCCTAATTTCAAATCTTGCGCACAATAACGAGCACTACGGCAACCTCGTCACCTACATGCGGATCAAGAGCATCGTTCCGCCTTCTTCCGAACCACGCTGATTTCCCGCGCGAAACGCTGACAGCCACCTCCGAACCATGTTATGTTGCGCCCCAACGCAACTCAT
>Ga0210401_10007175_pt1 | contig 11217 bp, 8 predicted proteins | sample IncBWH32MmetaG_FD_150866 | JGI IMG/M metagenome (GOLD analysis project Ga0210401, IMG submission 150866) | Forest soil microbial communities from Barre Woods Harvard Forest LTER site, Petersham, Massachusetts, United States - Inc-BW-H-32-M | ecosystem: Environmental > Terrestrial > Soil >... | reverse complement strand
CGTCGCATGGACGCTCATCCGGGTCGTTGCAGTCGTGTCGAGCATGGCGCCTCCATGAGCGCGAGTAACGGTCAGTTCCACGATCATGTGAAAAGGTTCATTTGCGAAGGAAACCATCCGCATCTGTGGAGACGCGCCATCGGCAACGGTTGAGCGCTCGATCGAAGTTCTCAAGCGCAATTCCGCCTGGGATCTGCTAGTGAATTTCATGAGTGCGCGCCTCGGCCCCGAGGCAGGCTTCGGACTTGGCGCTGTCTCTGTACGAGGTTTGCGTTCCCGCGCTGATCCGCGGCCTCACCGTTTTGCCCGAGCCAATGAGGGCGATACAGGTCGCAGTCGAGTCGAACTTTGCGTGGCTGCGGCCGCAGCCGTTGCTCGGGCGAAGATCGAAGCAGCCAGTCAGGGTTGCGGCCAGTCGGTCAGCATCCTTAGCCGGTACAGGGCGGCGGCGTGCTGCTTGACACGACGTCGATGCGACCGAAGGTTCAGTTCAACAATTTCCGGGACATCACCGCGGTTCGATCCGTTGTGATGGAACTTCGTTTGCACTTTCATATCTTGCGCTGAGTGCGGCGTCCTCCACGTGTATGCGCCACATCAGGAGCACGCCATTGGCAAGAGACCAGGTGACGGCAATCCCGACGTCACGGAACGCGATCGGCAACAGTGCAATTTCGCAAGCGACGATTAGATAGTTGGGATGTCGCAGGAACCGGTAGGGCCCCTTGCGGATGAGCGGTCGCCCGGGCAGAGTGATGACCCGCGTCGTCCAGTACCCGCCCAAACTCATCAGCACCCAGACGCGGCCAACTTGCAGGGTGCAGTACAGCAGCAGCGCCCACGCTTCCACAGGCGCCGATGCGGGCGTAAGTAGGAGGATAGCCAGCAACCAGCTGCCATGCACGAGGAAGAATAAAGGGTAATGCCCAGTACCCGCCTCCATCGCTCCCTTCGCCTTCAACGACCGGATATTGTGATTGCTCCATAACAGCTCGGCGAGGCGCTGCAGGGCCACGAGGCCAACAATGATGTGAAGCGTTTTCATTGCACGCTCAGCAATAAGAAGGCTGCGGTGAATCCAGGGCCAAACGCAGTCACGAGGTAGCGCCCACGCTGGGGGTCCTTCCGCGCCTCCTCCATCACGAACATTACGGTCGCGGCGGACATATTGCCGTAGCGGCGCAGAACATCGCGCGAATGACCGAGGCTTCCCTGAGCAAGCCCCAGCGCGTCTTCGATAGCATCGAGCACTTTCGCCCCCCCTGGATGGCACAGAAATCCGCTAATGTCGGCAGTGCCTATGCCACACGTTGCGAGGAAGTTTCGCGTTATCGCCCCCATGTCATTGCGCACGATGGAAGGGATATCCTGCGAGAACACGGCCTTCAAGCCATCATCTACCACATCCCATCCCATGACTTGAAGCGAATCAGCCCACGTATGCTCGCTCCACGCGGAGATTTCCGGACCACTGCCTTTGCAACTTACGACCGCGGCGGCGGCGCCATCCGCAAACAGGGCGGTTGCGATGATGTTGCTCTTGGAGCGATCGGAATAAAGGAAATTAAGCCCGCACAATTCGACCACGAGGTATAAATAGCATTTCTGTGGCGCTCCCTGCGCAAGCTGTGCCGTGCGCGCAAGGCCGATCACTCCGCCAGCGCAGCCGAGACCGAACACCGGCAGGCGCTCTATGTTGCGCTTGAGCTTAAGCCGCTCCATGAGGAGCGCGTCGAGCGACGGGGTGGCAATGCCTGAGCTGGATACAACGACAATCCCGTCGATATCGTCACAGGTTCGGTGCGCGCGCTTGAGTGCCCCACGGGCCGCTTTCTCCAGCAGGTCTAAGGCGTGCTTGAGGTAAAGCGCGTTGCGCTCGGACAGCGTGGAAGGCTTCTCGTACCATGAGAGCGGCACACAGGAATAGCGAGTGTCAATAGCGGCATTCTCATAGACCGGTAGAAAGCGCGCAAAACCATTCCGGCTATGAAATATCCGACTGGCGGCCGCGGCGATGTCCTGTTGGCGCAGCCTGTGGGGAGGCACCGCGGTGGCGATGGAGAGGATTCTGGCTCGGGTTTGCATCTGCAAATGTCGATGCCATGGCGGCAGCGTCTATCGTTATGACTGCAGCAGTACGGAATTTATTCCGAAGGTTCATTGCGAAGGAAACCATCCGTATCTGTGGAGACGCTGCATCGGCTACGGTTGAGCGTTCAATCGAAGTTCTCAAGCGCAAATTCCACCCAGGATCCGCTACAGAATTTCATGAGCGTGCGGCTCGGCCTCGAGGATCGGCACAGACCCTAATTTGCTTCTCTTTCACGATGCTGGCCAGCGAAAATCCGGCTCAACGACGCTTCCTCGGCAGCGGCCGAGAAGCTCGTGAACGAACGCTGCACGCCGGGCAGGACTTCGGATGTCACGGTGAATTCGAAATGATCGGCCTCGAACAATGAGGTGAGTACTTCCGCCGCGGCCGCGCTGATGACGGCATGGGCGCCGGGACAGGACGGATCGGGCGCCGTCTTACCGACCTCTGGCAGCCAATTCGGGTCAGCCAGAGTGTCAGGGTTGTCATCGGTGCCTAACAGAGGAACGGACGTGCTCGGAACCACGAGCTGTCCATCCCTTATGCAACCGGCACCACTTGATGAACAGCGGGTTCGCGTTCACCCGGTTCCGCTGTGCGACCTCGGAAACCGATACCCAGGCTCAGCGCGCCCCTACACCATCGCCGGACGGGTTTCTATACTCGCCATTCTCGAAGTAAATTGGCGGCGAGTCGCGAGTGGAGCAGCTCGCGCTGCCGCGCCGAGTCCGCGAAGCGAATCCCTTGGACCCAAGGCGATCCGCTCGCACGGTGTGCCATTCGATTCCAAAATTCTGCTCAATGGCACAGCACAAGAAAATGGCCCGCAACTTTTGCCTGCAGGCCATTGAATTCAAAGCAAAAATGGCGCGCCCGGCAGGATTCGAACCCAAGACCCCTTGGTTCGTAGTCAGGTTTTCGATTTGCGATTGGAGATTTGAAATCAATGCGTTACGTGCTTTCATCGGTGCCACAGTTTGCCGAGTTACGCCTCGGTAAGGACGTACAGCAGCCCTCGATCGCGAAGCTCGACCGGCGCACCGACATGTGTACGTCTCGACGCTGCGCAGCCATATATAGAGGCGATGGGAGGGCAACTGGAGATCATCGCGCGCTTTCCGGACGGCGCCGTCAAGATCGGCAACTTCGCTGACCTGGCGAAGGATGCTGCCTGACCGCCCGTCGACGGCCGCAAGCCGGCGGCGAGCCGTATCGAGCTGTCCGATCGCTGGCAGGGCCTAGACGGATTCGAGGCGATGACCGGCATGCTGATGTTCGGCAGGCCCCATGGCGCAGAAGGCCGTCTTGCCACTGGTACGAAGGGTCCGCAAAATAAGCGCAAGCGCATCGGGGCGCCAATCATTGCAGGAAGGCAACGCAAGTCATGGAAAAAGCAGACTCGCCCAAGGTCATTTTCGCGACGTTGCTGGTCGCTGCGTTCGGAACAGTCATTGGTGCCGCAGCTAGCGATACCGCCAGTGTCGCAGGCCAGTGGAAGCTGACGGTGCAATCGCCCAACGCCTCGGGGACGCCGACGGTGACGTTCAGCCAGGACGGCGAGACGCTGACCGGAACCTACCGAGGGGCCTCCGCTGGGGGCGGGCCCGTGATGGGCACCATCAAGGGCAACAACATACGGTTCCTAGTCCCGAGCCAGCCCAACGGGGTTTCCCGGCCCATCGAATTCGTGGGCACGGTGGAGGGCACCACCATGAAGGGCAAGGTCACTATCCGGGGCATGGAAGAAGGCACGTTTACCGGTACACAGTCTGCAAGCGCAGGAAGCGATCCCGGCCACTAAGTGCCGGGCGCTCGCCCGCCACAGGCCGCGCTTGAGCAGCAAGCGTTGGGCGTCGTGGCAGAGTTGTTGGGCTACCGCGGCGGGTACTATGGCTACCGTGGCGGCTGTTACCGAGGCTTCAATCCGGTCTCGATCGAGACGGTCAATTACAAGCAAGGAACGCTGACGATCGATCTTGTCGACGCGAAGCAGAAGGCGCTAGCCTGACGGCCATTGCCGAAGGCCGCGTCTCCTACGATGCCATCAACCCGGGCTCGGCCATCGACACCTTGGTCATCAACATGATTCGAGTACGAAGACATCGCCTTCCTCGACAGGATGTCGCACCCGCCGGGTGGGGCGTCGCCGTATAACGATTACCACTGTTCACTGAAGAAGGATCTTCCATGATTCGTACCATCGCAGCGTTAATAGTTGCGGTTGTGTGTACCACGGCCATGGCTCAGGCGCCGGCCAACCCTCCCGTGCGAATCCGAGGAACGATCGAGAAGCTGGACGGCCAGGTTCTTACGATCAAGGGAAATGACGGTCAGATGCACACCGTGAAGCTGAAGGACGATTTCGTTGTGATGGGAATCAATAGAGCGAGCATTGACGATATTAGTGCCGGCAAGTTCATCGGCACGACTACTGTCGGCGAGCGCAATGGAGCACTGGTTGCTCTGGAAGTTCACATCTTTCCGGAAAATATGCGCGGCACCGGCGAAGGACATTACGATTGGGATCTGAGGCCGACGAGCAAGATGACAAATGCAAACGTGGCCACCATCACAAGTATCGGCAAGGATCGCGTCCTCGACGTGCAGTACAAGGGCGGCGAGAAAAAGGTCTTGGTTCCGGAAAGCGCGGTCATCGTGTCGTACAGCCCGGTCGATCGCACCGTGCTAAAGCCCGGGGCACCGGCGTTCGTGATTTCGCAGCGTCAGCCCGACGGCAGCTTAAGCGCGGCGCGTGTGAATGTCGGACTAAACGGACAGGTACCTCCGATGTGATGTCGGGTGGCAGATTGACCGAGCTGCCAATATGCTCGCAGATGATGGCCGTCGCGTTCAAGGCCAGATTCCCAAACTCTGCGCCGCGGAGCTCCTAGTCCGACTTGAGCGCCCTTCCTCGATTGCGGAGGAACCTTTCGCGCAGAGTAACGCGACGGCGTTGCGCCAGACTCAATTGAGCGTACGGCCCAGCCGATCTCGGGTTCAGGCGCAGCGTCTTTGCACACTGTCGGACGCCGACGAACCCACCGATGAACTCCATCGCGAGCCGCTCGCCAAAATAGTCCCACTCGAAAGGGCACCTGGCCAGCCCGCTCGCCCCGCAGTGCGGGAAAAGGCCTCGAACGCCCTACGCAGCCGCGCCGAGCGTCCGTTCAAGCATCGTGCGACCGCATCCAAGTAGGGCAATTCAGGCAAAGGACTCTGAGCCCGAGCGACCTCAGACATCGGGATGACGGTGGTCGTCGAGCGGTCAGGTGGCCGCTCGGCTTTGTCAGACCTTGCCGCCAGCAATTCTCCAAGGACTCCCATACCCAACCTCCCTCCTTCGGTAGCACCTCCAGCGGGCGGTCGATCAGGCGCGGCGACAGCGGTAAGTAGCGTCCATCGTCGTTGACCGCTTCCTGCCAATCCAAGCACTCCGGCCGGATCGTACCGATCACCCGTTCGCAGACCGCATTTGCCTAAGCGCGCCATTCACACTCTGTGGATTGTTCTTGAGGAATTGGACCGCGCCTGGATTCCCGTCGAACACAGTTGGCGGGGCGGCGACCCCCGCCCGCCACGCCGGCGACGATTTCTCGAGTACGATGGGGCCACCAATCCGGCAATGATCGGAGGAACGCACGATGCGTTCCAAGCTCACGATTCTGATCCTCGTGGCAGCGGTTGCCGGCGTGCTCGCTGGTCATTTCGCGCACGAGCTCGCTCCGGATGCCGCGGCGGCAGCATCGATCGCCGGCTATTTCTCGATCCTTGCCGATGTGTTCCTGCGCCTGATCAAGATGATCATTGCGCCGCTGGTGTTCGCGACCGTGGTAGCCGGCATTACGGGCACCGGCGACGCCAAGGAAGTGGGCCGCATCGGGCTCAAGGCACTTGCGTGGTTCGTCACCGCCTCTCTCGTCTCGCTGCTGCTCGGAATGGTTCTCGCCAACTTTTTCCAGCCAGGGGTGAACCTCAAGCTGCCGCTACCCGACACCGGGTTGTCCACCAACCTCAAGACCGGAGGGCTGAGCCTCAAGGAGTTCATCGTTCACGTCTTCCCGCGGAGCTTCTTCGAGTCGATGGCGACCAACGAAATCCTGCAGATCCTTGTGTTCTCGCTGTTCTTCGGCTTCGCCCTCGCCGCTCTGACGGAACGCCCTGCTGTGACCATCGTACGTTTCATCGGCGAGCTCGCGCACGCGATGCTGAAGCTCACCGAATACGTGATGCTGTTCGCACCACTGGGAGTGTTCGGCGCGGTCGCCGCCGCCATCACGACGCAGGGGATCGGCGTCCTGGCGACCTACGGCAAGTTCATTGGCACGTTCTACGTGAGCCTTGTCCTGCTGTGGGCTGTGCTGATCGCCGCCGGCTTTGTCTTTCTCGGCGGCCGGGTGTTCTCCCTTATGAGGACGGTGCGCGAACCGATGCTGGTTGCGTTCACCACGGCCAGCAGCGAGGCAGCCTACCCGAGGCTGCTGGAGCGGCTCGATCGCTTCGGCATCAACGAGAGGGTGACCGCGCTCGTGCTGCCACTCGGCTATTCGTTCAACCTCGATGGCTCGATGGTCTATCAGGCATTCGCGGCGTTGTTCATCGCGCAGGCTTATGGCATTGAGATGTCCATCGGACAGCAGGTCACGCTGCTGCTTGTGATGATGCTGTCGAGCAAGGGGATCGCTGGGGTGCCCCGCGCCTCACTGGTCGTCGTCGCCGCCGTACTGCCGACGTTCGGCCTGCCGGAGGCGGGCCTGCTGCTGATTATGGGCATCGATCAGTTTCTCGACATGGGCCGCACCGCGACGAACGTGATCGGCAACGCCATCGCGACCGCGGTGGTGGCGAAGTGGGAGGGCGAGCTCGGCCCGCCAACTCCCGAAGACGAGAGTCCGGCGCCAGAGCCGACCGCCGCATGAGGTGGATCCTCCAGTTGCTGGCGCCCGCAGGCCTCGCGCTCGCGCTGGGCTCCGCGCCCGGCTCGACGCTCAGCGCAGAGCCGGACTGGCAGGACGCGCAAACTGGTCGGTTGCGGCAGATCAAGGGGGCTGGGGTCATCCGGCTCGGCTATCGCGAGGACGCGATCCCGTTTTCGTACCTCGGCGCGGAGGGCAAGCCCGTCGGCTACACGCTCGACTTGTGCAGCGCGATTGTCGCGACGATCGCCGCGGATCTGAGCGACGTGCACCTGGGCATCGACTACGTCCCCGTGACGCCGCTCAACCGGATCAAGCAGGTCGTCGATGGTGCCGTCGATCTCGAATGCGGCGCCACGACGAACACCGCCGAGCGGAGACGGCAGGTCGCGTTCTCGCCGCTGATCTTCGTCACTGGGACGCGGCTCGCCGTGCCTCATGGCAGCGCGATTCGCAACCCGAACGACCTGCGTGGCCGGCCCGTCGTCGTGGTCAGCGGCACGACGAATGCGGCCGCGATGCGCGAGTACGACCGCCTCAATGCGCTCGCGATTCAGTTCGTCAACGCGGACGACTATCGCAGCGCGTTGGCACTCCTTGCTGCCGGCCGGGCGGACGCTCTCGCCGCGGACGACGTGCTGCTGCGCGGACTGCTCGCGGAGACGAAACAGACGGCGGAGTTCCGTCTCGTCGGCGACATGCTGTCGTTCGAGCCCTACGGGATCATGTATTCGCGCGGAGACCCCGCACTCGCCGATGCGGTCGAGCGAACGTTGCGCGGCCTTGCCGAGAGCCGGGAAATCACCTGGATCTACAACCGCTGGTTCGTGCGGCAGTTGCCGTCGGGGGAGCGCCTCGGACTCCCGATGAGCCCGCAACTGCGCCGGTCGTTAGAGCTGTTCGGGTTGCCGCCAGAGTAACCGTTGCCACCGCAACCAGCTGTCGTCACCAGCTGGGCTCCGCAATAAAACTAAATCAGACGAACACCGGCGCCCAATCGTACTCATGATGGAGGCCAGCGAGTATCGATTTGACGCGTAGGCGAGCGAAACCGCCGAGTTGGTGCCGGCCACGCGCCGAGTTTGTTGGCAGGATGCGATGCTCGGGCGGATCCGGTATGCCCGGCCCCAATCCCATATGTGGGCGCGATCGGTTGTAATGCACAGCCCACATTTTTAGAAGTGACCGAAGATGGTGTTCTGAGAGCGGGATCAACCAATCCAGACATTCGCGCCGAATCGTGCCGATCAAGCGCTCGCACAGGGCGTTCGCCTTTGGGCTACGGGGTGGCGATTTGAGCACCCGCAGACCGAAAGCCGCAATGGACCGGTCCAGCCCTTCGGAGAAGATCGAATCGCGATCGTGCAAGAGGAAACGGAAAGCGCCGCACTCCCGATCCCGGGACTGCCCGCCAAGACCAAGCCGTAAACCACGAAACTCAGGTGTCCTGTCGCAAGATCAATGCTCGCATGGCCTGACCTCGTTGACCATGGGCTATGACCGGGAAGGATCGAACCCACTGTGTTGAGCACCACATTGTTGTTTACGTCTGCCTTGGATCGGACCACTTCAACGGGACAAAACTCCGGCACTAAATATTCCGTCGCAGGTCGCAGAACACGCGCCCAATCGCCCTCGCTGGTGTTTGGTTTGGAGGCGATTTCGCCGTTAAAGACCGTCTAGCCGATGATCGGCGCAACGGTCCGTGAAGAAAGAAACGTCGTTCTCAGAGAACTTGCCTGCGGCAGGGAATCCGCCAAGCTCAAGATCGTTGCCCGGCTCAGATCTCGATGATGTTCCGCCAATTCCCGGTTCTTCTCGCGATCGTAGAGCGCCGCGGCCGTTGCGTGCACGCGCCAGGCGGCCAGCGGCGCCTCGAAGCCTTGTATCGCCGACAACGCCTTTGCGATGCACTCCGCTGCGCGTTTCCTCCCCGATTCGACAAGGGCGACGCGCGCGCTTGTTTCCCATGCAAGCGCCTGCCAGGTGCGCTCCTCCGTGGACAGCGTCGCGTCGAGAAACCGCTGGGCCTGCGGCCGCGCGAGCGAGAGGTCCTGCTTGGCGATCCAAAGCTCTGCAAGGCTCGATTCGAGGTGCATGCGCCGGTACCAGTCGAGGGCGACCGCCTGCCGATTCATCTCGTCTCTCGCCGCCGACAAGCGCTCGAGTGCACGCTCGTGATTTCCCAGCGCCACGTCCGCCGTTCCAGCCAGGATCAGGCACAAGCGAAGCGGATAGCTATTGCCCGGATCCCGTGCGACCAGGGGAAGCACCGAATCGCAGATTTCGAGGACACCGGCGTGGTCCTGGGCGTAGAGCAGAACCACCGCTCGATAGAGCTGAGACAACCTGTGCGCCCGGAGCTCGTCGGCATGCTTGGCCAGCATCGCCATCGTGGCTTCGCCCTCATCCAGCGCCTTGCCCCACTCGCCGAGGAACGACAGGCTCATAGACGAAACGGCCCGGCTCATCCAATACGGGTAAATGAGATAGGCCCCTTCCTCGCGCCCTTCGACCAAGATCTCGCGGGCTTCGGACGCACGGCGGTCGGCCTCGCGATAGGCAGAACTCACCCATTGGATGAAGCTGTAAGCGATCTGGCCGCTCGCCACGAGCGACCGATCGCCCAGGCTGCGGATGTCGGCAAGGGCGGTGCGGCACTCTCCTGCGTACTGAGAGTTCCACCCCCCGGCCAGGATGTGCCAGAAGAAATACATCATGCGTGACTGAGCGCGCGGGCCGGGAGCCGCCTGACCGCTGCCCAGGCGCTTCACCCGCTCGACAACCTCCAGGCAGCGCTCCGCGCTGATCCACGCCGCGAAAAAGGCCATCTCTCCCAGCGCACGCAGGTGCTCGTGGCTCAGGCCGTGCGGCGCGAGCCTCGCGAGAAGCGCTTCATGGGTTTCAAGCGCGCTCAAGCCGGAGGAGGCCGCCGTGTAAATGGCGGTGAGCCTCTCCAGGATCTCGGTTTCACTCGCGAGCCGCGGCGCCTCGGGCAGTTTGCGCGCCAATTCGAGGGCGTACCGCAGGATCGCGGCCGCCTCACGAAGCGCGTAGCGCCGCCCGGCCGTGTCGGCCGCCAGCAGCAGGTAGTTCACCGCACGCGCCCAATCGAGTCCTTGCTCGAAATGATGCGCGAGCTCGGATGCGATCTCGCCCAGGGCGTCGCTGTACAGGGATTGCAGCCGCTCCCCGATGCGCGCATGCAGCCTTGTCCTGCGGCCGGGCGCCAGTCGCCCGTACAGGACTTCCCGGTACAGCGCGTGCACGAATTCGTAGCGAGCACCCGTGGTGCCATCCGGGAACTGCTGGGAGCCCACCGGGCGTACGATCTGCTGGCGGCGCGACAGCTCGTCGCACAGATCTTCGAAATCTCCAGGGTCCAGCTTTGTCGCTGCAGCGCTGACGCTCGCCGCAAACACCCCTCCGGTCACGCTCGCCACCTCCAGCGCGCCTTGCTCCTCCACACTTAAGCGCTCGATCTGTGCTTCGATCAACCTGCGCAGACTCTCGGGGACACCCAGTTCGATCTCATCCAGCGGCACGCTGAGCTGCCACGCGCCGCCGGCCACGCAGGTGATGAATCCGCGGCTCCTCATGTGGTCGAGCATGGCGACCATGAACAATGGATTACCTCCCGAGTGACGGTGAACCCGATTCGCCAGGCTCGAGGACTGACCTGCGCCCGCCGATTCACCTGCTAGAAAATCGGCAACATCTATTTCGGATACGGGTTGCAGTGCGATCTCCAGGCACAACTGGTGCACCAGCAGGTCGCGGTTGAGCGCGTTCAGCGGATGATCGACCAGGTCCACCGGACGGGAACTCCCAATCAGCATCATGCGGGCAGGCGATCGGCGCCTCGCCAGCGCCGACAGCAGATCCACGGTGGCGTGGTCGACCCAGTGCAGGTCCTCGAAAACGATCAGCAGCGGGCGCTGCGCTGTGATCGTTTCGACCGCGTCGCCGATCTCGCGCAGCATGCGCTCGCGCGTGGCCCCCCCCATCTCCCGCTGCAGCGTCTCGCGGTGTTCGCGCTTCAACAGGGACGGGAACTGCACCAGCCAGGTTGGCGCCTGCGCAGCCAGGACATTGACGATTTCATCGCCTCCCGGGCCCCGGCAGAGTTGGCCGAGCGCCTCCAGCATCGGGTAGTAGGCTTCCTGGCCGCCATATCCCTCCACGCACTGGCCACGCGCGAAACGAAGACCG
>Ga0210401_10007174_pt1 | contig 11217 bp, 7 predicted proteins | sample IncBWH32MmetaG_FD_150866 | JGI IMG/M metagenome (GOLD analysis project Ga0210401, IMG submission 150866) | Forest soil microbial communities from Barre Woods Harvard Forest LTER site, Petersham, Massachusetts, United States - Inc-BW-H-32-M | ecosystem: Environmental > Terrestrial > Soil >... | reverse complement strand
GCGCTCGACGATCAGACAGAATCCGAACTGAATCGAGCGTTACAGCAGCCCGGAATCCTGTATCTGGATTTCTTCACGGGCCGCCTCGATCACGAGGCGCACGCAACAAACGACCCGGATGCCCTCTACGATGTGTTACGCCAGCTCGACACACTCGTCGGACGTATCTGGACAGCGATCCAGAACACTCCGCTGGCCGAGCAGACTGTCTTTGCGGTTGTGTCAGACCACGGAATGAATAACGTGCCGGGAATCATCAGCCAGACATTCAGCCTTCCTGATTTGTTCAATAGCCCGACCGGTGGAGCTCATCATGTACTGACCGATCGCTACCAGCTCAGCGACTACAAGCTGAGAGGTCTGAATCCACTGGTTCATCAGGTCATTACGCCCAGCGCGTCTTCGTTCTATCTGGAGGGGCAGGCATCGCGATACCCCACCGCTTGGCTCGACATCGACGGAAACGAACGCGCAGCGGTTCAATTGCGCAACAGCGACCTGAATAAAATTCACATTCTACTGATCGAACTTGCAAAGCCAGATCTACAGCCCGAAGTTCGCCGAGCAGCTACAGCCTATCTGCTGGAGATAATCGATAGCCACCGCGCTGCATGGGCCAAAACAGCAAATGAACTCGACGAAGAAATGGGGGCATTGAAGCAGGCGATTGAAGGGCGCAAACAGGAAATTACCGCGGAACAGCCGAAGAAGTGGACCCCTGAACCGATCGCGGCAGGCGAGAAACAAGCAGGCCGGAGACTCGCAGACGAATTGCAAGCCTGGGAACGCGAGTACACCAGTTATTGCGCCTATGAGTCCCACCTGCGCGGTCTGCTCGCTTTGAACCCGGATCCGGAACGACCGCTTCGTGAGAACATCCAAAGTCTGGTCGCTGGGCTTTCGCTGGGGGACAGAAACAGCATCCGCGACTTGCAGCACTACGTAGCCGGACCCGCTCCCGACGGCTTGATAATCGATGCGGCAGGTCGCCTCGATCCGGAACGCTCCTTCCGCTATGTGGATAACTTCGGGTTGCTTGCGTCGCAGCGAGTGCGGAATAATCCGCAGCCGGCGTTATCCTCGAAGCCGATCGATTTCATAGCTGCGGCTTTGCCGGATATTGATTCGAGGCATGCGTATTGGCTGTACGGCGACCAGACTCATCAGCTTTTGATCCTGACCGATGCCGAAGGAAACATCGCGGTCCGGCCTATTGCTCATCTGCATCAAGACCCGGAAGGAGATGTGAACTGGTCTGCGCAATCCTGGGCTCCTGGTTTTCCCCTGCATCTGTTCGAAGATACCGAACTCCAATTGCCACCCGACACCAGCCGCGCTGCTTGGCTTTCTGCATGGCATACCGAGCGCGAATGGATGCGTGCGGTCGACCTTTGTGAATATTCGAATGCGGTGATTGGAATCACCGAAGAGTTGTCACCGGTGGCAGATAACGTTGCCGGACCTCCGGGCATTAGCACGATTCTTCTTCGCTTCGAGCGCCGGCGCCGCGAACTGGTACAAGCCGATTTCCATGTGTTTGCGGCCGACCACTGGAACTTCAATGTGCGCTTCCCCAATCCTGGCGGCAATCACGGCAGCTTCTTGCGCATTTCCACCCATTCGGTTTGGATGATCGAAGGAGCGGGCATACCCACCAGAGTTGTGGACGAGCCATGTGACAGCCTGAATTTCGCATCCACTATCTTGAGCCTCACAGGTCATAATCCTCCTATGCCGGACCGCGTGGTCACGTTGCAGTAAAAGGTCTCTGGCTCAATCATTCCGTTGTATTTCGATTGCAATTGGTGTGACATCGACCAGAGAAATCCAGAGGGAAGCAAAAGCTGACCGTTCGAGCGGCGATTCTTCCCGCGAATCTATTGCACAACTCTCGTTTCTCGAGTGAATAAATTCGGAATCTGCCCGAACGAGTATGCCTAATCCGCAGCCTGCCTCTTTGTCATAGCCTCGATCAACACTTCGACACTTTCGACCGTTTCAGCTTTTTCAACTTCAACGTTTTCGACGCTTAGTTATTTGTCCTGAAAATTCAGCAAGTTACGCCTGCGCAAGTTTGGTGCGGGCCTTGCCCTACTTCGGGTGCGGACGAAAACGAAATGTTGAAGATCTCCATTGTTGACACCCTGAATTATCGGCGCCTGGTGATAGAGGGCAAGCTTATCGCCCCGTGGGCCTCCGAGCTAACAAGCGTATGGCGGCAAGCGACGACAGACCTCGATGCCCGTGAGCTCGTGGTCGATCTGAAGGGGATTACTGCCATCACCGAGGACGGAGAAAACGTGCTTCTCGCGCTGATGAGAGCAGGAGCCAGGTTTCGCTGCTCCGGCGTGTTCACAAAGCAGGTCCTCAAACGGCTCGGCCGCAAGATTCGGTGCAGTGCGCAGGAGGAGACGAAATGACCGGGGATACTCAGTATCGGCTGACTCGAGGCCGCTTGTTGCCCCCCGCGGTTCTGGGGATTTCACTCATTCTCTGCTGTGTCATCCCGGCCGCCGGTCAATATCCTGCCGGAAGTTCCGGGGCCAGCGAAACTGGCGCACGGTTTGGGAGTGTTCCGAGTGGCCCAGCCAGCGACGAACTTTTGCAGCTTACGCTACGCGACGCCATCGCTCGCGCTCTCCGCTACAACCTGGCAACGATTGAGGGCGGAGAAAACGCACAGATCGCACGCGGGCAGCGACTGCTCGCACTCAGCAAGCTGCTGCCGCAGGCCAGTGCCGGATTTTCGGAAAATGTTGACCAACTGAGCCTCGCAACGTTTGGGTTACGGCAAATAGCGGGCATTCCCAACATCGTGGGGCCGTTCAGCTACACCTCGGTTGACGCTACCGCGAGCCAAACGATCTTCAGCCTTGAATCCATACAGCGTTTTCGCGCCGCGCGCACCGCCGAACAAGCAGCGCAACTCAGTTACCAGGACATCCTCGACGCCGTCACGCTCGCCGTTGGAAACGCCTATCTACAAGTCATCGAAGCTGATTCCCGCATTGAGGCCCAAGAGGCGCAGGTGCGAAATGCACAGGCTCTTTACGATCAGGCGCTCGATGAAGTGCAGGCAGGGGCAGCCCCGCGAATCGAAGCGACGCGCACCGAAGTTCAATTGCACACCGAGCAGTACAACCTCAGCGTCGCACGCAACAATTTTGAAGTCGCAAGACTCTCGCTGGGACGTGCCATCGGGCTGCCGCTCGGGCAACCGTTTGAGCTCGCTGACCAACTTCCCTATTCAGAAATCAATCCGCCCAGCGTCGAAGACGCGCTGAACATCGCCTACAGATCGCGCAGCGACTTCCGCGCAGCGCTTGATTCGGAAAAGTCCGCGGCGCAGACACTTTCGGCAGCGCGGGGTGCGCGGTACCCCGCGGTGGCCGTGAATGGTGATTACGGGGACATTGGTACAACCCTCGCTCACTCGCACGGCGATTTCACGTTTCAGGCCGCGGTCAGTGTTCCGATCTTTACCGGCGGCCGGATCAAAGGTGAAGTCACGCAAGCGGAAGCCGAATTACAGCAGCGCAAGGCCGAAGCCGAAAACGTTCGCGGTCAGGTCGACTACGACGTGCGAACGGCCTTTCTCAATCTCCATGCCGCCAAAGAACAGGTCGCGGTCGCAAAGCAGAATGTCGAACTTGCGAACGAGAACCTCGCTCGTTCAAAGGACCGCTTCACATCCGGGGTGACCGATAGCGTCGAGGTGGTTCAAGCCGAGCAGTCTCTGGCCAGCGCGAACAATCAATACATCACCAGTCTCTACGACCACAGCCTCGCCAAGCTTTCGCTGGCTCGCGCTCTCGGAGTAGCACGCACCAGTTACGAACACTACCTAGGAGGAAAGTGATGTCCGACGAGAATGGCGCTCAGACCATCGACGCCGACGACACGCAAACAGTCGCACGTGCAGATCAGGAAACGCCCGGTTCGCCGGCGAAGGAAAGCTTCGGCAAACACGCAACACCCCACCGCAAGAGAATCCTCGTAATCTCGGCCGCGATGGTGGTCGCCGTCGGAGGCAGCTATTTCGCGTGGAACGCTTTTCACTACGAGGACACTGATGACGCTCAAGTGGACGGCCACGTTATGGAGTTGAGTACGCGAATCAACGGACAGATCAAAGACGTATACGTCGTTGAGGGGCAGCTGGTTCATGCCGGCGACGCACTTGTGACCCTTGATCCCCAGGATTACAAGATCGCCGAGGAGCAGGCCCAAGCGAATCTGGCCGATGCGGAAGCTACAGCCGCGAGTTCCCACTGGAAGGTGCCGATTACTTCGGTAACGGTTCAGAGCAATTTGGACTCAGCCAAAACCGCGGTGCTCAACGCAGGAGCTGCGGTTAGAGAGTCTGAACAGACCTACGAAGCCGCGAAAGCCACGCTCGACCAGGCTCAGGCAAATGCTGCAAAGAGCGATGCAGACCTGCAGCGCGCCACGCAACTCGTCGCGAAACAGGACATCTCTCGCCTGCAATACGACCAGGCGGTCGCCACCGCAACAGCAAATCGAGCCGCCGTTGCCTCGGCACAGGCGGGAGTGCAAGCGGCCGAGCAAGCCGGGCAGCAAGCCCAGGGGAAACTCCTGCAATCCAAAAATGATCTGCAGACTGCCGAGACTGCACCTCAGCAGATCTCCCTGACTCGCGCCAACGCACAGGCAGCCGATGCCCAGGCACTGCAACGGAGGGCCCAGCTTGCACAGGCGGAGATGAACCTCAGCTACACGGTGATCCTGGCCCCCGTGACGGGAATTGTCGGCAGGAGAAGCGTCGAGGTGGGACAGAACGTGAGCATCGGACAGGAACTTGTAGACGTTGTGCCTCTGGGCGATGTTTGGGTCACCGCCAATTTCAAAGAGACGCAGCTGGACCATATGCGGCCCGGGCAGCTGGTGAAAATCAAGGTCGATGCCTACGGTCGTTATTGGTATGGGCGAGTGACCAACATGGGTGGCGGCACGGGATCAGTTTTCAGTCTGCTGCCTCCGGAGAACGCGACCGGTAACTACGTCAAGGTCGTGCAGCGGGTGCCGGTGCGAATCGATTTCGATCGTCCAGCGGAAGGGGAGTTCAACGCGGAAGCGCTGCTAAAGCCGGGGCTGTCGGTCGAGCCCGAAGTGAGGGTGCGATGAGCACCGCAGCCACAATCACTGCTGAACAGGCAGGCTCGTCGCCTAAAGTAAATCCGTGGCTCATTGGCGTGGTGGTATCGATGGCTGCCTTCATGGAGGTGCTCGATACCAGCATTGCCAACGTGGCTCTTCCGCACATTGCGGGCAGCATGGGCGCGAGCAATGACGAGAGCACGTGGGTGTTGACTACGTATCTGGTGTCAAACGCCATCGTGCTTCCCATTAGTGGGTTCCTGGTTGGCCGACTCGGGCGTAAGCGCTATTTTCTGACGTGCATCGCCTTTTTTACAGTGAGCTCGTTTTTGTGCGGCCTCGCGCCCAGCCTCGGGCTGCTGCTTCTTTTCCGCGTGCTGCAAGGCGCGTTCGGTGGCGGCTTGCAGCCGATGACGCAGGCTATCCTTGCCGACACTTTCCCGCCAGAGAAACGTGGGCTGGCCTTCGCGTTGTACGGAATCACCGCCGTCTGTGCACCCGCAATCGGCCCCACCCTGGGAGGCTGGATCACAGATAACTATTCCTGGCGCTGGATTTTCTATATCAACGTTCCAGTGGGCATTCTGGCCGTCTTGCTGGTTTCTCAGCTTGTCCAAGATCCTCCTTACCTGTCGAACATGAAAAAGAGCACGGCAAGGTTCGACTATGTCGGATTCGGTTTGCTCATCGTCGGAGTAGGCGCTTTGCAGGTCGCGCTGGACAAAGGACAAGAGGACGACTGGTTTGGGTCGAGCTTCATTACCACACTGATCATTCTTGCCGCCGTGGGTCTGGTGACCCTGGTGATTTGGGAGTGGCGCCATAAGGAACCCATCGTGGATGTCCACCTGTTCAAACTTTTCAATTTTGCAAGCACCAGCGTGATGATGTTCGTAATGGGAGCGGTTTCATTCAGTTCTACGGTGCTTCTTCCTCAGTTTCTGCAGACGCTCATGGGCTACACGGCGCAGGAGGCGGGCATGGTGATTTCTGTGGCGGCTATTCTGCTGTTCATTCTTATGCCGTTGGTCGGCCGCCTGGCCGGGCACTTTCAAGCTCGACGCATTCTCGCTTTCGGTTGGATCGCGCTCGCCGTGGCCATGTATTTTTCATGCAAACAGATCGACCTGCTCATCAGCTTTCGTTCTGCCGCGTGGATGCGCATTTGGCAGTACGCGCCGGTTGGATTTCTGTTCGTCCCGGCCACGATGGCTGCCTACGTCGGTTTGCCAGAGTCGAAGAACAACGCAGCTGCCGGTTTGATCAACTTCATGCGCAACATCGGGCAGAGTGTAGGAACTTCAACTGTGACTACGTTGCTCGCGCGGCGAAGTCAATATCATCAGTCGGTCCTGGCCGAATCGACCCGGTCGGCTCGTTTCGATACCGCGGTCACAGGCCTGACGACACAACTGACACAGGTTGGGCTCAGCACGCACGCTGCCCACGAGCAGGCGCTCGCGAGAATGTACGGTATGGTGCTGGGGCAGGCTCAAACTCTCTCCTATGTCGATGTGTACTGGTTGCTCGCTGCAGTTTCCGCCCTGATGTTTCTGCTGTCCTTCCTGCTGGCCAAGAACGAACCGGGGGCAGGCGGCAAAGTCGTAATGGAGTGACCCCCGAGGATCCTCGATCGATGACCGTCGTTCTTCAAACTGGCACAGCCGTTTTTCTCGTAGCCGTTACGCTTTGGGTCGAGTGTGTCGGAATCGCCGCTCTGGCAATTTGGGTCAGGCGTGTTCTGGCCGGCGGTGCGCATAGAATCGGGCCGTTTCGTTCCGCGGCGCTTGTCGTGCGACTTACAACGGCCGTGATCGCTCTCCACGGTCTGTTGATTCTATTCTGGGCGAGCTGTTATCGCTTACTGTGCTTCACTTGGTGGGCATCGGCGTTCTATTTCTCTGCGGCGCCTTGCTGACACCGGATACCTGCGCGGTGGTACACGCCGGCGAACCGCCACTGGGACATTTTCGTAGACCTCTGTGGCAAGTCTGGGGCCACCGGAAACCTAGTCCAGGGCGCTTGGTTCGCTGCTCTCGCCATTGAGTCCGGATGCGAATGGGTGACGACAGATCGCGACTACAGTAGATTCCCGGGGCTCCGATGGCGAACCCCGTTTTGAAGGTGCGGTTCACGAGACAACATTCAGCGACGTAGTACGTCCATGGTCGTCAGTGCCGACGGGGCGCCCAATGATTTTGGTGGATGCGGGGCCCCTCGTCGCCCTGGTGGACGCGGATGACCAACACCAGGAGCAATGCGTGTCGACTCTGAAAAGTTTGAAAGAACCTTTGGCAACTGTCTGGCCGCTATTGGGATGGTTCTGGCGCGCGCGCTTCTCGTTGGCGCGGGCGAGGTGGGTTGCGCAGCCGCGCCCGTATGCCTAGTTATTCATCGCAACGGAGGACGGTGCCCGTGTCGGGGTCGAGGATCAATCGGCGTTCGCGACGATCTTCAAAATTGAACATGCCCTGGATAGAGCCTGCAATCGCGTCAAAGGATTGATCGCCGATCCGGCCCAGATCCCAGTTGTCTTCGATGAACCGCAGCACTGACGTCAGATCGTTGGTCGAGCTGTCCACGTAATTGTGCCGCGCGTAGGGCGAAATGACCAAGAACGGCAGCCGCTCGCCGTAGCCGCACCGATCAAGATAGGCGCCGGGCGCAAGAGCTGCCCCGCCGCTACACAGGCCCGTCGTACCGAGCAGCGCATCATTGGCGGGATCATTCGAGTGATTGACGATAGGTGGCATCACGTGATCGTACCAACCGTCCGAGTCGTCATACGTGATCACGATCGCCATGTCCTTCCAGTAGGGGCTTTCCTGCAATCGGTTGATCGTGTTCACGAGAAAAGTTTGCTCAAGCAGCGGCGTTGAATCCGATGGGTGTCCGTTATCAACGTGCGGCGGTTTGACGAAGCTGACCGCCGGAAGGTTACCGTTCTCTACTGCCGCCCAGAACGCGTTCAAATCGTATTGATGGTTTGCCTGGCCCTTGTGCCCGATCTCGGCGACCGAAGCCGGCTGCGTGTGATGCGGGTTCGTCGTCGACGCATAATACAGGAACGGATCGTAGTGCCCGTCATACTCGCTTGTGCACGTCGCCGTGCCGCTGCTGCTGGTGGAAGCCGCGGTAAAATCGCCGTAGAACCAGCCCCAGGAGACTCCTTTCGAGTTGAGCAGGTCGCCCACGTTCAGCCCGGTCATTTCGACTTCCGTGCCGCTCGAACAGTCGTCGCCCACCGGATCGACGTTCGCGATGATCGACCCGTTCGCAATCTTGCCGGACACATTTGCAACCGACGTCTGGTGCGTCTGGCCCGAGATGAGATTGATGTGCCCCATCACGGTCGTTCCGAATTCGGTGTCGAAGAAATTGTCGCTCATCGAAAAATGCTGCGCGTAGTTCCAGAGCGCCGTTACGGTGTTGCCGTCGTAGTAGCCCATGTCCAAACCCGGCGGGCAGCCGGCGCCCGTGGCGCTGGTGATCGCGAATTCGTCCAGCAACCCGGCGTTGTAAGCCTCTTGCTCATCCTTGTAGTGATTGTCGTTGTCGCAAGTCGTCGCCTGGCTGCGATCGAGGCGGAACGGCGCGATGGGATTTGGATTCGCATTTTTCAGCGTGTCGCTCAGGCCGTTCACTTTTGGCGTGTCGGGCGTCGCGTAAAATGCCGGTTCGCCCCCGGGATTTGCGGCGACCGGATAAGTGCCGAAGTAATGATCAAACGAATTGTTTTCGTCAAAGATGACCACCAGGTGCTTTATCGGCGTCGTCGTTTCCTGGTCCGGATGGGGAGCTCTCCTGCCCTGCGCGGGCAGGGCGTTCGGCACGCTGCCCCAGAAAAACAGAACCGCCATGAAACTCGACCACACTCGGCGCATGAATCCTCCACAGCGTTCGACAATGAATTGGGCGCAACACTGCCAGCCAGAGGACTACGCGGCAAATCTTACGGAAGCGTTACGGAAAGATGAGAATTACGATTGCGACAGTTTTTTGCGCGCGGAAACAAACAGCGTGGCGGCGAGCAGTGCGAACAGCGCAACCGCAAGCTCCGGTGATTGGCTGAGATTCGGCATGAACTTTTGCCCGAACGCAAACGCGGTCTGCGACCACGGCAGATGGAGTGCAACCACGACCCAATGCGGCACGTGGGAGTTGAGTTCCTGGTCCTGCAGCAGGTTGATGATGATCGCAAGCAGGCCGAAGACACCTCCCGCCGCGATGAGTCCGCTCGCGTAAAGTGACCCGGGACTGACCTCGCTTTCAGCTTCGCTCGGTTTCTCCCTCCCCTGCTCGGCCAGCCAGCGCACAACGCCTCCGATGAACATCGCCATCGTGGTCCCAATGGAAATGTAGGAACCCACCGCAAACGGCAGCGAGCGAATGCCCAAAAGCTCGACCGCGGTCACCAGAAAAACGCCGAGGAACACCAGGCGCCACGGCAGGCGCCGGTTGAGAATGCCGTTGATCACGGTAGCCATCAGCCGCGCCTGCGGAGCCGCCGCTTTCGCGCTGCCGATTCCCTGTTCCCATTGAATTTCGATTTCCCGCGTCCCCGCGTCGTAAAGATATTTTCCGTCAGGAATCTGCGACGAACCGATCGCGTTCACCAGCACATAGGATCTGCCTTTGTAATCGTAGTTGTCTTGTTGGCGAACGACTCCATCAGGCAGATGGTCGATGTCCACGGCGATTTGGACCGGGTGATACGCCTCAAGCCCTTTGTTCATCAGGATCAAAGTTCCGCCGATCGCCAGCGACGAAACGAACACTCCGACTACGAGCGCGACCTGCTGCGCTGCAGGCGTAGCTCCGACCAGATAGCCGGTCTTCAAATCCTGCGAAGTGGCTCCGGCAATTGCCGCCGCGATGCAGACAAGTCCGCCAATCGTCAACGCCAGCACCGCGCACGTCGCCATCAGCGTCGCGATCGTCATGCCGCTGATCGGATTCGAGGAGTTGCCGATCAGCCCGCTGATGCGTGAAGCGACCGTGACAAAGAGAAAACCAAAAATGACGATGAAAACGGCAGCCACCAGATTTGCAAATATTCCCGTTTGCGCGCCGGGGATCGGTTTGAACGTCAACAGAGCCCAGATCATCGCGAGAATCACCAGCGAGCCAATGATCACAATTCGCATCGAAAGGTCCCGCTCGGTCCGGCTGGCGGCGGGCATCGCAGCCTGCTGGGCGCGAACATCCTTCAGCCCGGCGCGCAGTGCATTGATGATCGTCGGCATGGTCTTGATCAGCGTGATGAGCCCGGACGCGGCTACGGCGCCAGCGCCAATCGGCCGGATGTAGGTGCCCCACAGCATGTCAGGCGTCATCTGTGGAATCGGCACCGTGCTTGGATAAAGAGCCACGTTTGGAGCGAGAGATCCAAAGAATCGGATCGCCGGCATCAGCACGAGCCAGGAAATCACCCCGCCCGCAAAAAGCGTGCCTGCAATTCGCGGCCCGATGATGTAGCCGACTCCCAGATATTCCGAAGTGATCGTGCAGCGCGCCGAAGCTCCCGGGAGCCATTTCGGTTGGTAATCCGGCTGCCCCGGCCAGAGGCCCAGCGTGTTCATGCAAAAGGTATAGACGCCCCCGATGCCCAATCCCCAGAAAACGCGTCCCGCAAACGATCCGCCGCGCTCGCCGGCTACCAACACATCCGCGCAGGCCGTTCCTTCCGGGAACGTCAGGTTGCCGTGTTCCTTCACGATCAGCTGCCGGCGCAGCGGAATCATGAAGAGCACGCCAAGGGTTCCTCCCAGCAGCGCGAGGAAAAAGACACGCCAGTATTCGGTGTTGAGCGAGAAGCCCAGGAAAATCAGCGCAGGAATCGTGAAGATTACTCCGGCGGCCACCGATTCGCCGGCCGAACCGGTCGTCTGCACGATGTTGTTCTCTAGAATTGTCCCGCGGCCGAAAGCGCGAAGGATACTTATCGAAAGGACGGCAATCGGAATCGAGGCCGAGACCGTAAGTCCGGCACGCAATCCCACGTAAACCGAAACGGCGCCGAACAGCAGGCCAAAGAGCGAACCGAGCACGACCGCCCGCACCGTAAATTCAGCGAGGGATGTTTCTGAACCGACGTAG
>Ga0210401_10007173_pt1 | contig 11219 bp, 8 predicted proteins | sample IncBWH32MmetaG_FD_150866 | JGI IMG/M metagenome (GOLD analysis project Ga0210401, IMG submission 150866) | Forest soil microbial communities from Barre Woods Harvard Forest LTER site, Petersham, Massachusetts, United States - Inc-BW-H-32-M | ecosystem: Environmental > Terrestrial > Soil >... | reverse complement strand
TGCAGTGAAGCCCATGAAGGACGGCGTCATCGCCGACTTCAAGGTGACGGAAAAAATGCTAACGCATTTCATCCAGAAGGCGCACAACCGCCGCGTTCTGGTTCACCCGCGAATCGTCATCGGAGTTCCCAGCGAAATCACGCCCGTGGAAAAACGCGCGGTACAGGACTCGGCTTACCGTGCTCGCGCGAGCGAGGTCTATCTCGTCGAACAGGCCATGGCCGCCGCAATTGGCGCGGGCCTCCCGATCGAAGAACCTTCGGGCAACATGGTCGTCGATATCGGCGGCGGCACCACGGACATCGCCGTAATTTCGATGAGCGGCATCGTGTATTCGCGCTCCGTCCGCGTGGCCGGCAATGAAATGGACGAAGCTGTGATGCATTATCTTAAGCGCAAGTACAACCTGCTCGTCGGCGAACGCACTGCCGAGCAGATCAAGATCGAAATCGGCTCCGCCTACCCGCTCGAAAAGCCGCTGACGCTGGAAGTAAAAGGGCGCAACCTGATCGAAGGCGTGCCGCGCACCGTCACGATTGACGATAGCGAAATCCGCGAAGCGCTTTCCGAATGCATCTCCACGATCTTGAATGCGATTCGCGTTGCTCTCGAGCGCACGCCCCCCGAGCTTTCCGCCGACATTTCCGATCGTGGCATCGTGCTGACTGGCGGCGGCGCGCTCATTAAAAATCTCGATAAGCGCATTCGCGAGGAAACCGGTCTGCCCGTTTCGATCGCAGACGACCCCCTTGCTTCGGTCGTTCTCGGTACTGGCAAGATGCTCAGCGACTTCCGGCTGTTGCGCCTCGTTTCGATCGATTGATTGAGTTTTGGAATTGGAATTCTCGATTCTGAATTCGGGCGTCTTGAATCATGATTGATATTGCTTCCCGCCATCGTCCGCTGGCTCTTTTGGCCGGCGTCGTCCTCGCGCAGGTACTTCTGCTTGCGTTTCAGATAAAGCGCGAGCACGATGTCCGTCTCATCCGCTACTGGACTGTCCAGGCAATTACGCCGGCCGAGCGTTTCGGTTCCTGGACGCTGTCAAAAATTACCGGAGCGTGGGAGGGATACTTCGCGCTGCACAACGCCCGCACCGAGAATGAAACCCTTCACAACGAAGTTGGTCGCCTCCGTTTGCGCAATCGCGAACTCGAAAGTCAAGCGGCCGAGGTGCAGCGTCTTAGCGTTCTGCTGAATCTTCGCGAAGCTCACCCCGAGGCGCCCATGATTGCCGCTGAAGTGATTGGGGCGAGCGCCGATCCAACTTCTCACACGCTGTTCATCAATCGCGGCGAGCGTGACCATTTGCGGCGCAATCTCGGCGTGATCACTCCCGACGGTGTCGTTGGAAAAATCGTCGAGATTTTCCCCACGTCCGCTCAGGTTCTCCTCATCAACGATAAAGATAGCGGCGTCGGCGCTCTTTTCGCCGGCTCGAGAACTCACGGAGTCGTCAAAGGAAATGGCGACCCGGAGCCCCGCATGGAATATGTTGTGAATGACGAGAAAGTTAAAGTCGGTGACGCCGTGCTTACTTCCGGAGAAGATCGTATCTTTCCCAAGGATGTGCCGATTGGCACGGTCATCAGTGCCAGCCCGGGAAATCCTTTTCAGTCGATTCGCGTCCAGCCCGCCGCCCGCCTGGACCGCCTAGAAGAAGTTCTTGTTCTTCTGACTCAACAAGAAATCGCGCCGGCGAAAACGCGGGAAGCCTCCGCCGCGCAAAGCGGTAACGCACCGGGTCAAACTCCTGCGAACGTCGCGCCTTTGAAATCATCGAAATCCACGGCCGCAGCGAATCCGCACGCAGCTTCGGAAAACAATCGTCAAGATGTAAATCCGGCTGCACCCGCCACCGCTCAGCCACAATAAAATGTCATACATGCTCAACGCCAGAATCCACTCTGAACCGAACGTTGAGGTTCACAAGTATTACAGCGGCACAGTGCTCGGCGCCGCTCTGCTGGCGCTCGTTTTGCAAGCTCTTCTTCACAAATACGGACGTTGGTCCGAACTCGTCGATCTCCCGCTGCTCGTTACTGTTTATTTCGGGGTCAGCCGCCGCAGTCCTTCCTCAGGCTTGTTTCTCGGGGCGGCTATCGGGCTCATTCAAGACGCTCTCAGTCATGATTATCCCATCGGCCTCTATGGAATCTCGAAGACGATCGTCGGTTATCTCGCTTCGTCCGTCGGCGCGCGCATCGATACTGAACATCCCGTCGCCCGCTTCGGCTTGATCTTCCTGTTGTTCCATTTCCATCAAGCGGTGGTGGTTTTCACCCTCAGGATGCTTCTGCTCAACCATTCCACTCCATTCTTTACCCTGCGCCTGTTCCTCGACTCTGTTGTCACTGCGGGCGTCGGCGTCGTGTTGTTCGCTCTCCTCGATCGCCTTCGCCGAACCTCGTAAAACAGGCAGCTGGCCGCCGACCCGCGGGTGCCAAATATCTCCTACTTTCTGGAGGACCGGCCGGGCGAGTTGAATGTCTGGCGAATTTCGGGCGAAATCAGCGCAATGCGTTGACCGAATGGACATCGGCGGCTTGCGGCCACCGTCGCACCGGTGTACGTTAAAGGACATTTCAATTAGGTCCGGTTTTTGGAGAGTGAAGCGCATTAGGGCCTGGCAAGACCCGCCGCGCGGGAGTTCCGTTGGCACCGTGGACTGTTAACGATTCGAAAATCCCCCAGGAGCGCCTGGCGGTTGTCTCCTATTTGTCCGTGGCCTTCGTCGTCCTTCTTCTCGTTGGGTTTTGGAAGCTTCAGGTCGTGCAATCGGGCCACTTCGCGGATCTTGCTGAGCGTAATCGCGTTCGTTCAATTCCCATCATCGCTCCCCGCGGGGCCATGCTTGATCGCGAAGGACGTGTGCTCGTCGATAGTTATCCTTCGTTTAGCATCCTTCTCCTGCGCGACGATCTCAAAGCCATCGAGAAAGATCTGCCGCAGATTGTGGACGGCCTTGGCATCAGCAAACAAGACCTTCAGCAGCAGCTCGACGCAGCCAGAAACGAGCCAAAATTCCAGCCCGTTATTATCAAGCCCGCCGCCAGTCTTGCAGACATCGCTTTCGTGGAATCGCACCGCGCCGATTTGCCCGTTCTCGAGTTGATGATGGTTCAGCGGCGACGCTATCCGCACGGCGCCATGCTCGGAAGCGCGACAGGATACGTCGGTGAAGTTTCGGCGCAACAGCTCGAGCAGAGTGACGGTCGCTATCGTCCAGGGGATATCGTCGGAAAAGCCGGACTCGAGCGCCAATACAACGAAACCCTCGAAGGCACCGACGGTATGCGCCGCGTCGTCGTCAACAGCATCGGCAAGGTGATGCGCACTCTCGACAACGTCGAAGCCATTCCCGGCAAGCCGATTCAGCTCACCATTGACTACGATCTTCAAGCCGTCGCTGAGAACGCCATGGTGGACAAGGAAGGCGCTATCGTCGCGATGGACGCTCGTACGGGGGAGGTTCTCGCCATGGTCAGCCGTCCGACCGTGGACCCGAATGACTTCGCCGTCCGCATTGGCAATGACGAGTGGCAAAAATTGAACAGCGATCCCGAAACTCCTTTAATGAATCGCGCGATTCAAGCCCAGCTGGCTCCCGGCTCGGTTTTCAAAATTGTAATGGCCACCGCGATGCTTGAGTCGAAAGCCATTCCCGAAACCATGACCGCATTTTGTCCCGGCTATGCCGTGTTTTACGGCCGCACGTTTAAATGTCACGTTTTCGGCAAAACGGCCGGACACGGCGTCGTCGATCTTCATCGGGCTATCGTCCAATCCTGCGATATTTTCTTTTACAACGTCGGAAAGCAGCTTGGCATCGACCGCATTTCTTCCTACGCCACTTCCCTCGGCCTCGGACGCCGCACCGGTATCGACCTTCCGAGCGAGGAGCCTGGCCTGATTCCTTCGGAAGAGTGGGCAGAACGCGTCTACCACCGCAAATGGTATGCCGGTGAGACGATTTCGGTAGCCGTCGGCCAGGGTGCCGTCACAACCACGCCCCTCCAGCTGGCGCGCATGATCGCCGCTGTGGCCAGCGGAGGAACCCTCGTCCAGCCGCATTTGCTGAAGAGTTTCCCGAATCCGCGCATCGACCACTTCAACATTTCCGACGACACCGTCGAAAAAATTACCCAGGGGATGTACGGCGTCGTCAACGAGGGTGGCACGGCTGCGGGTGCGAAGCTTCAGAACATCGAGTTCTGCGGAAAATCCGGAAGCGCGCAGGTGATCGGCTACGACGTACGCAATCGCCTTGGCAAGCAAAAGGACTTTAAGGACAACGCCTGGTTCGTCGGCTACGCCCCGCGCCGCAACCCTGAAATCGTGGTCGCCGTCCTGGTGCAATCCGGCGAGCATGGCGGCGCAGTAGCGGGTCCGATCGCGCGCGACATCGTGAAGTTGTACTACGACAAGAAAAACGCTCGCTCCCAACAGCAAGCGACCACCCAGAGCCCTGCCGTGCAACCAGACGCCGCTCGCCAGCTCGCCGCGACGGTGGGGGCGCCCTAGACCATGAAAGACCGCCCCCACGTTCAGGATTTTGATTGGACGCTTCTGGCCATCGTCTTCGCCATCAGTGGCTGCGGGGTGCTCGAAATCTATTCCTCCACGCATGCCAGTGCCATGGTCGGCATGCAATGGAGGCAGCTAATCTGGATCGCCGTGGGAATCGCCGGAATGTTCCTGATTTCCCGGATTGACTATCACACCTTAATGGACCAGGCCCCCGCTCTTTACATGTTTGGAATCGCTACCCTTCTTATCGTCCTGGTAATCGGCCATTCGCGTTTTGGCGCGAAGCGCTGGGTCTCGATCGGCGGTCTCGCAAATTTACAAGTGTCAGAACTCATGAAGTTGATTATAATCATCGTGTTGGCACGCTACTTCAGCGAAGTGCGCACCGACCGGCTCACGCTGATGGATCTGTTTAAAGTTGGCGTTCTAACCATTGTTCCGGTAGGCTTGATTTTGATTCAGCCGGACTTGGGAACCGCAATGGTTCTTGTTCCGGTCGCTTTGATTGGAATATTTCTCGCTGGCGTGGAATGGAAGTATTATGCAGTTGGCGCGCTGCTGATCGCGCTTATGATTCCGGTCGGCTGGAACATGCGGCACCACCTGAAGCCGTACCAGCAGCAGCGAATTCAGACGTTCCTCCACCCCGAGGAAAATCCGCGCGGCGCGGGATATCAAATTCTTCAGTCGGAAATCGCCGTCGGTTCGGGGGGATTCTGGGGAAAAGGATTCAGCAAGGGCAGCCAGAACCAATTGGGCTTCGTGCCCGTTCGGTACTCGGACTTCATTCTGGCTGCGCTCGCGGAAGAGCAGGGTTTCATCGGCGTTTGCTTCGTCTTGCTTTTGTACTTGGGCTTGATTCTGCGGCTCGTGGACAACGCGCAGAAAGCGAAAGACCGTGCCGGGATGTACGTGGTTATGGGCGTGACCGCCATCTTGGGTTTTCACGTGCTAGTTAACGCTTCCATGGTGATCGGTTATGTTCCGGTCACCGGTATTCCACTGCCGCTGATGAGTTACGGCGGCTCGTCAACCGCTTTCGTGTTTTTGGCTTTGGGCTTGGTGATGAACGTCCGCATGCGACGGTTCGTCAACTAGGCCTCCAGCAGTTCAGAACCCGTGCCGGAAAATGCAGTCAGGCCGGGAGCGAATTTTGATGCAACTTTTGAATTTAAAAAATTGTGCAAGTGAAGCGCATCGGGTAAGGGAACAAGTCCCGCCTGCGGTTAATTCCCTATTGAGCGGCCCGCCGTGTACAGGGGAAGGCTTGGCCTTCCGCCACGCTGGTGGCGTGCGCGCTTCTATTCGCGCCGCCGCGGTCCGATGCGCCATGAGGAGTTTCAATGTCGAAGGAAATGGTTATATCGGCGAACCCCCACGAGACTCGGGTCGCCATTATGGAAGAAGGTCAGCTCTGTGAGTTTTATGTCGAACGTGAAAAAGAATTCGCGTTAGTCGGTAGCATCTACAAAGGCCGCGTCACTCGCGTGCTTCCCGGCATGCAGTCGGCCTTCGTCGAGATTGGCCTCGATGGCGACGCTTTCCTTTACGTCAGCGATTTCCTCGAAGACATCGAAGAATTCGACCACATCGTTACCACCGCTGAAGACAAGATCCATAAAATGGAGGACCAGGGCGGCCAGGTTTTCGCCCCTGGTGCGGCCGGCGTCCCCGCTCTCGAGCCTTCTGACGTAGACTCCGCGCCGCCTCTTTCCGCGGCCAATTCGTTGCCTGACGCCCCGGCAAGCTCCATCGCGGCGGAGCCGCACGATTCCGAGCGCATCGCGCCGCTGCAAACTTTCTCGCCGCCACACGCGGCGCGCAACGCGCCTCCAAGCAGCGCTCCTGCGCCGGGTCGTGGACGCTTTGACAATCGCGGCCGCGGAGGCCGCGATTTCGGCAATCGTGGTAGAAGCCGTGGCGGCCGGCCTGGCCGGCACGGTGGTGGCGCGGGAGGAGGACGCGGCGGCGATCGCCGCTACGGCCGCGAACTCCCGCAATCCAAATACGCATCGCCTCGTCCTTTCGACGAACAATCAAGCGAGCCTTTGGCCCCGGGCGAAAGCCACATCCCTATAATCTTGCCGGGAGAATCACTCGCGAAATATAAGGAGCGCCCGCCGGTTGCCGCCGGTGATTCCCAGGTTGCCATGGAATCTCTCCCGGCAACGCGCGAACACGCGGCGGAACCTTCAGCGAGCGCGACGCTCCACGAATCGCCATCCGAATCGACGCACGCGCCGTATTCGGCATCCCGCTTCACCGCGCCGCCGATCCTCGGCCCCCTGCCGGGCGAGTCGATTTCGAAGTGGAAAACGCACGAAACTGCGAGCCAAGACCATCACGATTCTCCGCCGTCAGTCGCCACACGCACAGAACACGATATCCACGAAGCGGTGCAGGCAAACGACGCCGAAACCGAAGGTCAGCATTTTGGCGCGCCCGCCTTACATCATTCCCAAGATGTTCCCGAGACTCACGACGAGCACGCACAAGCGCGCCAAGAGCCTGAGTCTCATTCAGCACACGCGTCCATCGATGATCACGGCACCGCGGACTTAACTGAAGACGAAGCCACCGCTCTCGCCGAGCACATCGCCGAAGCGCAGAGCGACGAAGCTGCTCGCCAGGCAGAAGACAGAGCGTTCAGCGCCGAAGGCGTTGGTATAGTTCATCAGGATGAAGCCGAAGAAGCCGCCGGCTCCGAAGAGCACGACGCGGAAGAATCTGAAAACGAAGAAACCGAACAAGCCGAAATCGCCGAAGCCGAAGCCGAGGCCGAATCGGAAGGCATGCCCGCGCCTCCCGACGACGAAGCAGAATCAGCCCACAGCGAGTCCGGGCATTCCGATGCCATCGCCGCGTCAAGCGAGAACGACTCCGCGACTCCATCCGAAAATTCGGCGCCGGGCGCCCAACCGTGGAAGGCTCAGGTTCGCAACGATTTCCGCTCCCGCATGCAGCATCCGTCTCGGCGCACGGGACGCGACCGCGGGCGCCGCGATGATCGCGGTCGCCGCCCGCAGCATGGGCACAGCGGCGGCCACAGTTCTCATCGCCCGCAGCAGCCTCGCCGCACCCAGCTGATCGCCGATCTTTTGAAGCAGGGACAGGAAATCATCGTCCAGATCGCGAAAGAGCCGCTCGGCAAAAAGGGCGCGCGCATCACCAGCCACGTCGCTCTGCCCGGCCGCTTCCTCGTCTATATGCCGACGCTCGACCACACCGGCGTCTCGCGCAAGATTTCTTCCGCGGAAGATCGCGCGCGTCTCCGCCATCTCGTCAACGACGCGAAAGGCGCCGCCGGCGGAGGTTTTATCGTTCGCACCGCCGCAGGAGCCGCCACTGCGGAAGAAGTGCGCGCCGACGTGGAATTCCTCACCAGAACGTGGTCGGAAATCAAAGCGCGCTCCGAGCAGCGCAAAGCGCCTTCGCTTCTCCATCGCGACCTTAATCTCGTCGAGCGCATCCTCCGCGACTACATCACTCCCGATTTCGGCGCCATCTGGGTCGACACCGAAGAGGAGTACACCAAGGTCGTCGATTTCATGAGCCGGTTCCAGCCTCAGATGGTCAACCGCGTCAAGCTCTACATGAAGGAAACGCCGGTCTTCGAAGAGTTCGGCATCCAGCAGGAAATCGACAAGGGGCTGCGTCCGAAGGTCTGGCTGAAGTCGGGCGGTTACATCGTCATCAACCACACCGAAGCGCTCGTGGCCATCGACGTCAACACCGGAAAATTCGTGGGCAAAGGTTCGAATCGCCTCGAAGACACCATCGTCCGCACCAACCTCGAAGCCTGCAAGGAAATCGTTCGCCAGATGCGCTTGCGCGATCTTGGCGGCATCATCGTCATCGACTTCATCGACATGGAAGACCGTCGCAACCGCGAAAAAGTGATGGCTGCTCTCGAAGACGCTCTTCGCGCCGACCGCGCTCCTTCAAAAATGCTCCGCTTCAACGAGTTCGGCCTCATCGCCATCACCCGCAAGCGCACCAAGCAGGCGCTCGAACGCACTCTCTGCCAGCCCTGCCCGTATTGCACCGGCTCAGGCATGGTGAAATCGATTCCCACGCTCTGCTACGAAATTCAGTGCGAAGCGCGCAAGATGGCTCCCGAAATGGATTCCGGCAGCCTCACGCTGCGCGTCCACCCCGAAATCGCCAAGGCCCTCAAAACGCGCGAGTCTTCTCTAATCGAAGAGCTCGAGCGCTGGACCAAAAAGAGCATCATCATCCAGGCCGACCCCACGCTGCACTGGGAGCAGTACGACATCTACTAGTTGCGAGTTTTCAAGTTGCAAGTTCCAAGTAAGGCTAAGCGCCCGGGCTTGCTGTCCGGGCGTTTTGTTTCGCACGCTTTTCGGAACTCACAAACCGTTGTACGATGAACGAAAGGAAAGGCTTCGTATGCCCGCTCTGGATTGGTCACAATGCCCTGCGGTGGAAAGCGTGCCTGGAAAGGTGAGCGGAGCTTGGGTACTCCGTGGTACGCGCATGCCGGTCTCTGTGATCTTCGAAAATTTGGAGGCTGGCGCCAACATCGATGACATTATGGATTGGTTCGAAGGGCTGGATCGCGGCCAGATTAAGTCTGTTATCGAATTTGCTGCCCGCAGTCTTGATGATGCTCCTTCGTCAGCACTTACCCGCTGATGTTCGTCCTCTTCGACCAGGGGACTCCTATCCCTATCCGCACATTCCTTAAAGAACATACGGTCCAAACAACCTCCCAACGGGGGTGGGACGAACTCAAGAATGGCGAACTTTTGAAGGCCGCTGAGGAGGCTGGATTTGAGGTGTTCCTGACCCCCGACAAAAATATCCGTTACCAGCAAAATCTGGCGATTCGCACAATCGCAGTCGTCGTGCTCGGCAATCCGCAATGGCCTGTGTTGCGACAGTATGTGGACCGGGTAGTGGCGGCTGTGAACGCTGCAAGACCTGGCGCTTATGTCGAGGTGGAGATCCCCGAAAGGTAAGCTCGAAGCGCGAAGAACCTCTCTTTTTCTCTAGCCACTGTACCTCTGCTCTTTGAACGGGTCACCGTACATGTTGTATCCATTCTGCTCCCAGAATCCCGGCGCATCCTTCTCCATGAACTCAAGTCCCCGCACCCACTTCACGCTCTTCCACGCATACAGATGCGGCACCACCAGCCGCACCGGATACCCATGCTCCGCAGGTAAAGGCTCGCCATTGTGCTTCAGCGCAAACAGCGTCGTCGGCTGCATCAAATCCGCAAGCGGCACATTCGACGTGTACCCCTGCTCCGCCAGCACCATCACAAATTTCGCCTCTGGCTTCGCCTCAATCCGCTTCATCACTTCCGTAAACGGCACGCCTTCCCAGCGCACGTCGAACCGGCTCCAGCGTGTCACGCAGTGCATGTCCGCCGTCACTTGCTTCATCGGCAGCGCCGTAAATTCCTGCCACGTAAGCCGCAATGGACGCGCCACCAGCCCCGTCACTCGAAAATCCCAAGTCATCGGATCGAATCGCGGCACCGTGCCTTCGTGCAGCACCGGCCACTTCAGCGTCAAAGACTGCCCCGGCGGCAGCCGCCCCGCCTCGCGCATCGCCCGCTCAAGTCGTTTTCTGTCGCCGCCTTCGCCAAAAATCATGACGTGCCCTCCTTCCTTTAGACTTTCTATGCCGTCATCTCGATTCAGTTCTTCCCGGGAGATTCCAATCACCATCGCAATTCAATGCCATAATGATGCCGCAAAATCCAACGGAGCACGCCCGATGAATGCCGCCGTCCTGCACGCTCTTGGAAGCCCGCCCCGCTTCGAACAATTCGCCGAGCCAGTCGCACGCGAGGGCGAAGTGCTCGTGCACGTTCTCGCCGCCGCGCTCCATCCATCCACGCGAGCCGTGGCGAGCGACACTCATTATGCCAGCCCAAAAGAGCTGCCCGTGATCGTCGGACTCGACGGCTGTGGCCGCCTCGACGATGGCGCACGCGTGTTCTTCGGCGGCCCTCGTCCGCCCGCCGGAACGATGGCCCAGCGCTGCGCCGTCGCGCGGGCGCGTTGCTGGCCGATTCCCGACAGCCTCGATGACGCAACGGCCGCAGCCATCGTCAACCCGGCGCTTTCCTCCTGGCTCCCGCTTGTTTGCAGCGCACACCTCGCGCCGGGCGAAACCGTCTTGGTCCTCGGCGCTACCGGCACCGCCGGCAAGCTGGCCATACAAATTGCCAAGCTCCTCGGCGCGGGGCGCGTTGTAGCCGCGGGACGCAACCAAGAGACATTGCGTACCCTGCGCGAACTCGGTGCCGATGCCACCATTTCTCTCGCACTTCCAGATGAACAGTTGATCGAGGCTTTCGCCAAAGCGGGCGGAGAACAAGGCTACAACGTAATCGTTGATTACCTCTGGGGCCGTCCCACCGAATTGCTGCTGGCCGCTCTCACTCGCGCCGAGTTTCTCGTCGAAGCATCGAACGTCCGGCTGCTTCCCATCGGCGAGAGCGCCGGACCAGCAATCTCGCTTCGCGCCGACGTCTTCCGTAGCGCCGGGCTTGCAGTACCCAGCGGCGGGTTTCCCGCACCGGAAATTTTCCTCGACATCTACAATCAGCTCATGGCCTCCGCCGCCGCTGGCAAACTCCGCATCGATACCGAGCGCGTCCCGCTCGCCGATGTCGAGAAAGCCTGGCTGCGCATCGATCTGCGCGGCCGTCG